>Ga0154867_1061_pt1 | contig 9303 bp, 10 predicted proteins | sample Rifle2008BG19ft_FD_105839 | JGI IMG/M metagenome (GOLD analysis project Ga0154867, IMG submission 105839) | Candidatus Aminicenantes bacterium RBG_19FT_COMBO_65_30 | reverse complement strand
CGTCGAAAGGTCCATCTCGATGAGGCCGAGGGCGCCCTTTTCGGCGGCCGTCTTGACCTTCTTCTCGAAGTTCCACTCGTTTTTCGCCTCGTTGCCGAGGGAGGCCGGCAGGTCGGGCAGGACCAGGGCGATCTTGCCCTTGACGTCGATCACCGCGTAGTCGTCCCAGCCGTCTTTCTCAGAGTCGACGCCGTAGCCGGCGAAGACGAGACCGCCCCTGACCGTGCCCGATCCCGTTCCGGAGACGGGCATGAAGTCGCGGCCGCGGCCGGCGAAATAGACCCGCCGCGCCGGAGAGACGACCTCGAGCCGGATGGGCTGTTCGAAATTCGACCAAACCTTGAACGGGACCTCCTGGAACCAGGTGCCGTTATCGCCGCCCGGTTTGAGGCCGGCCTTCTGCATCTCGGCGGCCACGTACTCGGCGGCGCGGCGGCATTCGGGCGTTCCCGATTTCCGGCCTTTGAGTTCGTCCGAGGCCAGAACCTTGACGTGGGCGAGGGCCTTTTCGCCGTCGGGCTTGAACCGGGGGACGGCGCGCTCGGCGGCGCTCGAGGCGGACAGGGCGACGGGAGAGACGAGGATGGCGAGGGAGAGGAAGAAGAGCGCGCCGAAGAAGAGGGCGGCGCCGGCGAAGAGCCTGACGCCTCGCTTCTTGAACTCGCGGGCGATGAGCACGGCCACTTCGTGGTCCTGGCCGAGGAGGGCCCGGTCCGCCTTTTCGACGACGACGAGTTCGTAGTCGCTCATGGCTTTCTCTTCCTCTTTCTCAGCCCGCCGAGGACTTCTTCGAAGGACCGTGGGACGGGCGCCTCGACGGTCACGCGCTCGCCCGAGGGCAGGGCGAATTCGACCTCGAGGGCGTGGAGCATGAGGCGGGGGATGCGCTCCTGACGCGCCCGGTTGCCATAGCGGAGATCGCCGAGGATGGGATGGCCGATGTGGTAGAGGTGGACGCGGATCTGGTGGCGCCGACCCGTCGCCGGCTGGACGCGGACGAGGGTCGCCCCCTCGAGCCTTTCGGCGAGCTTCCATTCCGTCGAGGAGGGCTTGCCGCGCTTCGGGTCGACGCCCATCCGTCCTGAGCCGAACTCGCGGAGCGGGGCGCTGATCCGGCCATGGTTCGCCGCGACGGCGCCGTCGACGAGGGCCTGATAGATCTTGCGGACCTCGCGGCGGTCGAACTCGCCGTTGAGATGGCGGTGGGCCACGGCGTTCTTGGCGAAGACGATGACGCCGCTCGCGCCCCGGTCGAGGCGGTGGACGGGGTAGAGCTTGCCGGGGAAGAGGTCCTTGAGAAGCTCGGGCAGGCCGCCCTTTCCCGCCTCGGCGACCGAGACGACACCCTCGGGCTTGTCCACGGCCAGGTAGTCGTCGTTTTCGAAGAGGACCCGGATCGGTGGCCCGGTCATTTTTTCTTGAATGGCTTCCTTTCGAGTCTCTGGCGGGCCTGCTCGCGCTCCTCCATCGTCTCGGGGATGAGGTCGGGCTCGGGCTCCATGGTCAGGATGCTTTCCAGGGTCTCCCGGGCTTTCTCGATCTTGCCGAGGGAAATGTAAGTGTCGGCAAGGTAGAGGAGGTTGAGGCCGACGCGCGGACCGTATTCGACCGCTTTGAGGAGGTGTTCGAGGGATTTCTTCTCGCTGCCGCCGGCGAAGCCGGGCACCTCGTGGTAGACGCGGCCCAGGACGCGGTCGGCGCCGCCCCGGTCGTAGGCGGGGTCGATCTCGAGGACCCGCCGCATGGTCTCTTTGATGGGCTTGACCAAAGCCAGGCTCTTGAGGACGCCCTTGGCCTCGCCGTAGACCCCCCAGCAGACGCCGAGCCAGAAATGCCCGTCGGGCTTGTCGGGGCCGAGCTCGACGGCCTTCTTGGCGTGGTCGACGCCCTGCAGGAAGATCTGCCTCTTTGCGGTCTTGTCGGCGGTGTGGTCGCCGATCCAGTATTTCACCCGGGCCAGGCGCCAGTTCGCGCCGAAAGCGTCCTCGCCGGCGGACAGGGCCTCCTCGTACTTAGCCTGGGCTTCCTTGGGTTTGGCCGGCTCGGCGCGCTGGGCGAAAAGGGCGTCGCCTTGTTGGATCAGGCTTTCGAGTTCCTGGGCTTGGGCGAAGAAGGCCAGGACGAGGGCGATCAAGAGCGGCAAGAAGGTTTTTTTCAGGGTCATCGTGTTTGTACCTCTCGGGGGAGATTTATAACATAAAACGGCGCAGACGGACAATTAACCCTTCCCGCCCCTTCTTCAGCGCTGGTCGGCAATGGCGACTTCGTAGGTCTCCCGGACGAGGCCGTGGCGGAAGAACCCTAGGAACTTGACTAGCTGGGTTTGGAAAAAACGATTCTCCTCCGTGGCTAACATGTCGGCCTCGGTCTCCCAGAGAGTGAGCGGCACGCATTCGCCGAGCTTGCGGTCGACCAGGAAATAGGCGCCCCGGTAGCCGGCCTGCCCTCGGCAGTTCGGGACGATGTCCTCGGAGAAAAGCCGGGCGGCTTCGTCGATCCGTTCGGGCTTGACCTGCATTCTCAGCATACGCGCGTGCATGGTTCATTCCCTTTCTTGAGGATCATTCCCTCTGTTGAGCCTATGGTAAAGCGATTTTCGCCGGGAGTCAACCAGGAAGGGGTCAAATCTTAATTCTTATACTTTTCGCGGGATGCCGTCTGTAGGCTGCCATGAGGGCGCGGCTAAAAAGTATAAGAATTAAGGTTTGACCCCCTCTTTAGTGGCGGCGTAATCCTCGGGCACGTCCAGGTCGCGGAGGATGTTCGCGTCCTCGACCTCGACCTCATGGATGTCCTCTGGATGGGCGCGCATGAGTTGGCGCAGGCCGTCCGCCGGATCGAGCGCGAGGACCTCATCCCGGTACTTCAAGTCGACGAGGACGGGGTGGCCGCGCCGGCCGTGGAAGGCCGGGATGACCATGCCCTTGCGGCTTTCGCCGTAAGCCTCGACGAGCGCGTCGACGACACGCGCGGGCAGGAACGGCTGGTCGCCGAGCATGACGACGGCGGCCTCGGCCTCCGCCGGCAGGGCCTTGAACCCGGCTTGGACGGACGAAAGCATGCCCATGGCGAAGTTCTCGTTGACGGCGAAATCGACGCCGCTCGGCTCGAGCTTTTTTCGGACGGCGTCACCGTCCGCGCCCAGCACGGCCAGCACGCGGCCGACGCGCGAGGCCAGGGCGGTCCGGACGACGGCCTCGACGACCGTCGTCTCTCCGAAGGGGAGGAGGAGCTTTTGCGTTCCCATCCGCCGGGACTCGCCCGCGGCCAGGATGACGGCCCAGATCACGGCCGGCCCTTCTCCTTCAGATCGGACCGGACGAGGACGAGCTCGGCGGCGATGCTGACGGCGATCTCCTCGACCGTCTTCGACCCGATCTCGATCCCGATCGGCGCGTGGACCTTGGCCCACTCTTCCGCCGTGGCCCAGCCGCTCTCCAGGAACTCGCAGTGAATGATCTCGATCTTCCCCCTGCTCCCGATCATGCCGATATAAGCCGCGGGCCGGCCGAGGGCGGCCCGCAGGGCCTCGGCGTCTTTCCGATGGCCCCGGGTGACGATGACGAAATAGTTATCGGGAGAATCCTCGACCTTCCGGACCGATTCGCCGATCTCTCCGACGACGATCTCGTCCGCTTCGGGAACGTTCCCGGCGTTGGCGAACTCGGCCCGGTCGTCGATGACCGTGACGCTGAAATCGAGAAGTTTTCCCAGCCGGGCGACCGCCCGTCCGACGTGTCCGGCCCCGGCGACAATGAGCCTCGGCAGGGGCAGGACGGGCTCGACGAATGTCATCCGCTCTCCGCCCCCGACGAGACGGGGCCGGCCGCTCTCGAGGACGCCGTCGAGGACGTCCGGGCCGACATCCGTCAAGACCGGATCGCCGGGGAGCGCCCGGCTGCCGGCCGGAAGCCAGCCGCGTTCGACGGAGACGAAGTCCCTTTGTCCGGCGAAGATCCGGGTGACGAGGACGCCCGGACGCCGCTTCCGGAAGCCGTCGAGCGCGCTCTCGAAAACGCCCCGTTCCCCGCCGGCGTTCGGGTCGATAAGGACCTTGGCCGAACCGCCGCAGATCGCCCCCTCGGCGTCCGCCGGGTCGGCGTCAAGCCTGAAGGATGCCAACCGCGCCTTCCCATCGCGCAGCGTTTCCTTGGCGATCGCTTCGACCCGCGCCTCGAGAAAACCGCCGCCGACCGTCCCGGCCTCGAGCCCGGCCGCTGAAAATATGGCGGACGCCCCCGGAACCTGGGGTGTCGAACCCTCGGTATCGACGATCGTCGCCAGGACAAGCCCCTTCCCCGCGGCCAGGGTCTCGATGAGCTTGGGGAAGCTGTATTTCATGCCGCGGCGGCCATGACTGCTTCTTTGAGCGCGGCGAAGACGAGGTCGGCCTTGAAGCCGTTTTCGCGCATCGGCGACGCATCCTTCAGCGCCGCTTCGGCGGCCTGCCGGACGAGCGCCTCCGATACGGGCTTGCCGCGCAGCGCGTCTTCCGCTTTTCTTAGCCGCCACGGTGTCGGCGCGACGCCGCCCATGACTACGGCGATCTCCGCGAACGCGCCGTCATTGACGACGCCGGCGACGGCCGCCGAAACGAGGGCGAAGTCCCAGGTGCCGCGCTCCTTGAGCTTGACGTAGGCCGCCCTCTGCCCGGCTTTGGGCGCCGGGACGCGGACATCCTTGAGGAACTGGCCTTTCGCCAGGACGTTCTCGCGCGTCACGTCGACTTCGGGCGGAGCATAGAACTGCTCGAGCGCGACGACCTTGTCCCCCTTGGCCGTCCCGATGGTCGCCTTGGCGCCGAGCGAGATCAGGGCCGGAGCCAGGTCCGAGGGGCAGACGATGAAGCAGCCGCTGCCGCCGAAGATCGCATGGTACTTGTTCCGCCCCTGGAAGGCGAAGCAGTTGAAACCGCCCTTTTTCCGGCACACGACCTGGGGGTCGCGGTAATACCAGCAACGCGGCCGCTGGCAGAGGTTGCCGCCGACCGTGCCCACGTTCCGGAGCTGAGGCGTTGCCAGCGACAGCGCCGCCTCCTTCAAGCTCGGATAATCCCTGGCCACGACGGCGTCCTCGGCCAGCTCGACGACCCTGGTCATGACGCCGACGCGCAGTCCGTCCTTCTCCGGCGTGATCCCGGCCAGCCCGGCGACGGTCCGGAGGTCGACGACCAACCCCGCCGTCGCGACCCCGCTCTTGAGTTCGTCGATGAGGTCCGTGCCGCCGGCCATCATCGCGACCGGCTCCTCTGATTCGGCGAGGAGGGCCGCCAGCTCGTCCATGGTCCGCGGCTCCGCGATCTTGAATTCTCTCATGACCCGGCCTCCTTTCTCTTGAGAGCCTCGAGGACGCGTTTGGGCGTCATGGGGATCTCGCGAACGTGGACGCCGATCGCGTTGTAGACGGCGTTGGCGATGGCCGCCGAGCTCGGCACGCGCGCCGGCTCGCCCAAACCCTTCACGCCCAAGTTGTTGATCCGCGGGTCGAAGACGTCGACGAAAATGGGTGTGATCTCGGGGATGTCGAGAGAGGTCGCGATCTTGTAGTCGCGCAGGTTCGGATTGACGACGTTCCCGGTGGCGTCGTCCATGATCCGCTCCTCGAAGAGGCCGGCGCTCAGGCCCTGGGTGACGCCCCCGACGACCTGGCTCTCGGCCGTGAGCTTGTTGACGATCCGGCCGCTGTCCTGGGCGGCGACGTACTTGAGGACGCGGACACGCCCGGTCTCGACGTTCACTTCGACCTCGGCGAAGTGGGCGCCGAAGGTGTTGAAGGCGTACTGGTCCCGGGGCATGCCGGACCGCTCGCCGTGGAAGGGCGTCTCCCGGCGGAGGTCGCGGTAGACCTCGGCGAAGGGGACCGACTTGGCCGGGTCGCCCTTCGAAGAGAACGTTCTGTCCGCCATGACGACATCGCCGGCATCGACCTCGAGCCGGGCCGCCGCGAGAGCCTTGAGCCGCTCCACTGCCTTGAGGGCCGCGTCGCGCACGGCCGGGGCCACGGACGGCGTCGTCAGGCTGCCGCCGGACGAGGGCGCCCAGGGATAGTCGGAATTGCCTATCTTGATCGTGATATCGTTCGGTTCGAGACCGAGCGTCTCGGCCGCGACGACGGCCATGTGGGTCCGCGTCCCGGTGCCGAGGTCCTGCGTGCCGCAGACGACCTCGACCGACGCGTCCGGGTAGAGGACGACGTCGGCCAGCGTCCCGGGGACGCCGGCGCCGAACCAGATGCTCGTGGCGACGCCGATGCCGCGCCGTATCGTGCCGGAACCGTTGCCCTCGCCGGGCCTGCGGTTCCGCCGCTCCCAGCCGATGGCCTTGGCCCCGAGCTCGTAGCACTTGTCGAGCCCCTTGGTCGAGTAGGGAAGGCCCGTGTCGCCCAGGTTCTTCGTCGAGTAGTTCTTCTTGCGAAGCTCGAGCGGATCCATGTCCAGGGCCGCGGCCAGCTCGTCCATCAAGCTTTCGAGCCCGAACGCGCCCTGGGTGTGTCCGGGCGCCCGCATCGCCCGCGAGCCGCCCACGTTGGTATAGACCGTGTGTTCCTCGACCTTGCAGTTGGGGCACTTGTAGACGTCGACGACGGGTTCGGCGACGTCGTCGCCCGCCCCGACCCCGCCCGACGCGTAATTCAGGAGCGAGAAGGCGACGAGGGTCCCGTCCTTCTTCGCGCCGACCTTGTAGGTCTGGTGCGACGAGGGCCGGTAGCCGACGCACACGGCGTTGTCCCGCCGCGCGTTCAGGACCTTGACGGGCCGTCCGATTTCGCGGGCCAGGTTCGCGGCGACGACCGTTTGTTCGTTGAGGCCGAGCTTGCTGCCGAAGCCGCCGCCCATGTAGTTCTTGATGACCGTGACGTTGGCCGCCGGGACCTTGAGGGCCCGGGCCAGGCCGTCGCGGACGCCGTGGACGTTCTGCGTCGAATCGTAGACGACGAGGTGATCGCCCTCCCACGAGGCGACGCTGCCGTGCGTCTCGGTCGGGTGGTGGACCTCGAAACCCGTTCGGTAGGTCCTCTCGACGACGACGTCGGCTTCGGCGAAGCCCTTCTCGATGTCGCCCCGGACGTACTCGTTGATCTTCTCGACGTTGGGCTTGTCGTCGCGAACTTGCGGGGCGCTCGCCTCACGGGCCCTTTCCCAATCGACGACGTAAGGCAGGGTCTTGTATTCGACCTTGATCAGGGCCAACGCTTTTTCGGCCGTTCTCTCGTCGACCGCGGCCACGGCCGCCACCTGCTGGCCGGCGTAGCGGACCTTGCCCTCGGCGAGCTTGAGGGCGGCATGGACCCCGGGCAGGGCCAGGGCCGGAGCGAGGTCGATTGAGACGACCTCGGCCGCAGCGTGTGGCGAGCGCAGGATCTTGCCGATGAGCATGCCCCGGAGCTTGATGTCCTGGGTGTATTTGGCCCGGCCGGTGACGATCTCCCGCCCGTCGATGCGGCGCGTCGGCTTGCCGATATACTTGTATTCAGGGGCCTTGGCCTCCGGCAGCGCCGCGGCCGGCTTAGAGGGCACGGCCTGGGCCGGGCGCGGCGCCCTCGTCGCTTGCCCGCGGGCTTCTTCCATGTAGAGACTGCTGCCGTCGCCGATGTCCGTGAAATCTTTCTTTTGCATCTCAGGCCCCCCTCAGCTTTTTCGCGGCGGCGTCGACGGCCCCGTAGATCTTGGCGTAGTTGCCGCAGCGGCAGAGGTTCCCGGAGAGTGCCTGCTTGATCTCGTCGAGGGACGGGGCCGGGTTCTTCTCTAGGAAAGCGGAGGTCGTCATGAGGAAGCCAGGAGTGCAGAAACCGCACTGATAGCCGTCCTTTTCGATGAAGGCCTCCTGGACCGGGTGGAGCTTGTCGCCCGCGGCCAGGCCTTCGACCGTCTTCACCGCCTTGCCGTCGGCGCGGATGGCGAGATACATGCAGGCGTAAACCGGCGCTCCGTCGAGGAGGACGGTACAGCCGCCGCACTCGCCCCGGTCGCAGACTCTCTTGGCGCCGGTGAGGTCGAGCTTGTCGCGCAGGACGTCGAGGAGCGTTTCGTTGGCCTCGACGGCGAGGCCGACCTTCTGGCCGTTGACGGTCAGGGCGATCGTCTTCTTGTCGTAGACGGGGACGCGGCCTTTCTTGGTCGGGATCGTCTGGCCGAGAAGCGGCGGCAGAACGGCCGTGCCCAGGGCGCCCGTGCCCATGCCCTTGATGAAATCCCGGCGGCTGACGCCGCCCGGACTTTTCTTGGCCGGCTTTTTCTCCATGGTCATCTCCGCCGGAGCGGCCGGATTAGAGGAGCCTCAGCAGGGCCAGGGCGCCGAGCGACAAGGCCACGGCCGCGGGGGAGGCCCAGCGCAATCGCCAGGCGCGGCCTTCGAGCGCGGCGATCGCCGCGCCCGCCCTCATGCCCAGCGGAACGGTGAGGGCCGACAAGGCCACGGCGATGGGCGCGTAATAGAGGGAGAGGGGATAGGACGTGCCGGTGACGCACGGAGCGACACCGGTCGCGTATTTGACCAGCGGAAAAAGGTTGACCGCGACGAGCGCCGCCAGGCCGCCCGAAAGCCCTTGTCCGACGGCTTTCCCGGCGAGGGACTTGCTGACGACGCTGACGATGAGCGCGAAGGCCGCGCCCTCCATGGCGATGGCGAAGATGGGATTGCCGATGGCGCCGTGGAGAACGGGCAGGCCGAGGAGCAGGGCGTCGAAGAGCTTGAAGCTCGAGGCGACGGCGACCATCAGGGCGGCCGTCATGACCCGGGGCGAGACCGCCCAGGCCGCGGCCAGGAAGAAGAGGGCCGCGCCCGTCATCACCGAGCCGGAGACGGTCGAAGCGCACTGGCGCAGGTACATGCCGAGCGCCGCTTCGGAGAGTCCCCAGAGGCTGCCCAGGACGAGGACCGGGCCCCAGTTCGATTTTTGCGGGATTTGAGACATCGTTCCCTCCGGATTCCGGATTTTGGGGGAGATACGCCCTTCAATATACGGAGTTCGACGGGCCGCGTCAATCCGAGGTTTTGCGCCCTTTTTCTTCGTCCCTGTCGCGAAAATATTTGAGGACCAGGCCCGTGCAGATGAAGGTCGCGATGATGAGGAAGAAGATGACGAAGAATCCCAACCGGAGGATCCCCCATTCGAGGCTGGCGTTTTCTTCTCCATGGAAGATATCCGTCAGCGCGGCGAATGAGAGGAACAGGACGACCAGCCCAAGGATTCCCAGCGTCAAACAAACCGTCGCCCAAATTCTGAGTCTTTTCATGATCCTCTCCTAATTACATCGCAGCCGGCGTTTTCTCCGCGACCGGGCCCTTGGCCCAAAGCCGGTTG
>Ga0154867_1124_pt2 | contig 9441 bp, 5 predicted proteins | sample Rifle2008BG19ft_FD_105839 | JGI IMG/M metagenome (GOLD analysis project Ga0154867, IMG submission 105839) | Candidatus Aminicenantes bacterium RBG_19FT_COMBO_65_30 | reverse complement strand
CAGCCCGGCGAGAAGGTCGAGCAGGTCCGGAATGTCCGCCGTTCCGGCGACCGTGCGGAGCGCGGCCGCCGCCCGGGCCTTGAGCGGGGGCGCGGACGTCTTGACCATGTCCATGAGCGCGGGCCTTGCGCCGGCGATGCGCCGGGAGCTCGCCGCACGGACGAGCTCGGCCCTGACCGCGTCGTCGGAGGTCTTGGCGAGGTGTGCCAGAACTTCGTCGTCGACGTCCTCTCCCTTGAGCCGGGCCAGCGCCTCCCGGGCGGCGTCCTGTTCGGCGCCGGAAGTCCGAGCCGCTTTAATCGCCAGGAAGGCGACGGACTTCCCGTCGCCGGCCGTAGCGATGGACCGGAGCGCGGCCAGCCTCACGTTGAGGGACGGGTTTTCCGCGGCCGACAGCAGAAACGGTCCAACGACGTCGGCGGGATAGCCGGCGAGGAGAGCCGTGAGCTGGATCCGGGCGTCTTCGGGCAGACGAACCAGGAAATCGGCGACCTGCCCGATGTCCCCCGGCCCGAAGTTCGCCGGGACCATGGCCAGCGCCGGAGAGTAGAGCAGGGCGTCCTTTCCGGCCAGGGCCTTGAGGATCATCCCTTTTCCGTCGGCCCCGGCGGCGATCTTTCCCTTGAACGCGGCCTGACGCGAGAGCGGCGAGATGTTGGCCGCGAAGACCTTGTCATAGACGGCCGCGGCGCCGGTCTTGTCTCCGGCTCTCATGATGCCCTCGGCCGCGAGAAGAAGAGCCGAGGAGATCTCGGGTTTGAGTCGAGGGCCGGCCTTGCCGAGCGCTGCGGTCAGGGCCCGGACGGCGTCAGGACCGCCGGCCTTGCCCAAAGCCTTGATGGCATCGGACGCCAAGTTGGCGTCCTTGCCGCCGGCCAGACGCGCCAGCGCCTGGACCGCCGCCGGCGATTTCCGTTCCCCGAGGGAAAAGACGATGCCGCGTCGGACGTCGCCCCGGGCTTTGTCCAGAGCCGCCAAAAGCGCCTGGTCCGCCTCGCCCGCCGGGATCCTCTCCAGGGCGTAGCGGGCGGCGTCCGACGTCTCCGGCTTGAGGACGAGCGCCGCGAGGACGGGGATGGAGTCCACGCCGCCGACGAGGCGGAGCGCGCGGCAAGCGGCCATCAGCCCACCCGGCGAGGGCGAGCCCTGGATGAACCGGACGAGACCGGCCTCGGTTTCTCTCCTGGCTTGCGGATCGTCCTTGTGCGAGTGGACATAAGCCCGGAGCCGTGTCAGAGCCCCGACGCCATGGGCGAAATCATAGGATTGGAGGTCCTTGAGGATATCCTCCAATGAATCATACGTCAGGGCGAATCCTTGCTGGGCCCGCGCCGGTATCTGGGCGGGCGCGGGCGTCACTCTCGCAACGGCGAGGAAAGCCAGTCCCATCAGGACGGCCGCTCCGAGCCGGGCGATCGTCCGGGTCGTGCCGCGAGGTCCATTTGGCGTATTTCTCATCGAGACTCTCCTCACTCCGGCATCTGCCAGGGTTTGCGGTAGGAGTGGCCGAGGAGCCGCTCCGCCTCGGGATCGCCGATGATGGTCTCGGTCGCCGGGTGCCACTTGATCTTCCGGCCGACCTCCATGGCGACGACGCCGAGATGTCCGACACTCGCCGAGCGGTGGGCCGTTTCGGCCGGGGCGATCGTCTTGGTCCGGCTGCGGACGCAGTCGAGGAAGTTCTGGTAATGGTCCCGGCTCTTGGTGAGCCGGATCTCTCCGGGGCCGATGACCTCGCGTTTCAGGCTCGCGGGCTCGGTCTCGAACTGGCCGCGGTCGACCCAGATCCAGCCGTATTCGCCGATCCACTTCGTGCCGCCCCAGATCTCGGAGTGGCCGCCGGCCAGGACCATGGGCGTCCCGTCGGCGTACTTGGCCTGGACATAGTAACGGGTCGGGCTGTTGTAGATCCCCGAGGTCGGGAACTCGCCCGTGGCCTCGATCTCGACGGGGCCGGTCCCGTCCCAGCCCATGCCCCAGTGGGCGATGTCGAGGTGATGGCCGATCCAGTCCATGTACTGGCCGCCGCCGAAGTCCATGTTCCAGCGCCAGTTCATGTGGACGCGGGCCTTGCAGTAGGGCCACCAGGGCGCCGGGCCGATCCAGAATTCGTAGTCGAGGTTCGGCGGCGGGGCGGCGAGCGCTTCCTGCCCGAAGGTCCCGGCGAAATCGTAGTGTCCGGAGGGCAGGCCGACCTCGATCCGCTTGACCTTGCCGATGCGGCCGTTGCGGACGAGCTCCGAGGCTTGGTGGAAGTTCTCGACCGAACGCTGCCACGACCCCGTCTGCCAGACGCGGCCGTAGCGCTCGACGGCGTCGCAGAGAGCCCGGCCCTCGCGCAGGTTGTGGGTCAGCGGCTTCTCGCCGTAGACGTCGAGCCCGGCGCGCAGGGCCGAGATGGACAGGATGGCGTGCCAGTGGTCGGGGACGGCGATGGAGACGGCGTCGAGGTCCTTGCGGAAGTAGAGCTCCCGGAAATCGTGGTAAGTCGCGCAGGCCTTGTTGCCGTACTTCTTGTTGACCATGTCCTGGGCCATGGCCAGCGGCTCCTTGTCGAGGTCGCAGACGGCGACCCACTGGACCTCGGGCTTCTCGAGGAAGCTCGACATGTTTCCCGGCCCCATCATGCCGAAGCCGATGCCGGCCATGACGATCCGGTTCGACGGCGCGACGGCGCCGTCCTTGCCCAGGGCCGAGGCCTTGACGATCGTCGGGAACCCGGCGACGGCGGCGGCGCCTGTGACGGCGGCTCGCTTGATGAATTGGCGGCGGTTCATTTTCGCGCGTTTTTCGCTCATGCGGCTTCCTCCTCTCTCTCTCAAACGAGCGGCGTTTTGCCCGGAATGGCGACCGGGTCGACCGGGTTCGGGCCGAACTCGAACTTGACAGGCGTCAGGTCGAGCTTGGAGGCGTTCATGGCCCAATCCCAGGAGATCGCCCGTCCGGTGTAGGCGCTCATGCGGCCCATGATGGCGCAGAGCGTGCTTTCGGCGATCCGCTTGCCTTCGTTGAGGGGCTTTCCGGCCCGGATACTGGCGATGAGGTCGGTGTGCTCGACGACGTAGGGATTGGACTCTTCGGCTTCGAATTTCCAGGCGTTCGGGCCGGAGATCTCGCCGTAGCCGAAGGCGTGGCCCTTTGTCCCGACGATCTTCTCCTCGACGCGGTCGGCGCACCCCGGCGTCTGGCGGCACATGCTCATGACGCGGGCGCCGTTCGGGTATTCGAACTCGACGGCGAAGTGATCGAAGATGTTGCCGTATTCGGGGGCCGTCCGGACCTGGCGCCCGCCCATGCCCATGACCTTGACGGGCATCGCGTTGAAGGCCCAGTTGATGACGTCGATGTTGTGGACGTGCTGCTCGACGATGTGGTCGCCCGAGGTCCAACTGAAATAGAGCCAGTTGCGGCACTGCCATTCCATGTCGCTCATCTCGGGCGTTTGCTTGATGACCCAAAGCTCGCCCTGGTTCCAGTAGCACTGGCCGCCGACGACGTCGCCGATGGCCCCGTCGTGGATGCGCTTCATAATCTCGAGGTATTTCTGCTGATGGCGGCGCTGGGTGCCGGCGACGATGGCCAGGCTTTTCCCCGCGGCGAGCTCCGAGCTGGCGATGACGGAGCGGACGCCGACCGGGTCCACGGCCACGGGCTTTTCCATGAAGACGTGCTTTCCGGCCTCGACGGCGGCCTTGAGGTGGATGGGACGGAACCCGGGCGGGGCGGCCGTGACGATATAGTTAATGTCCGTGATCTCCAGGAGCTTCTTGTAGCCGTCGAAGCCGGTGAAGCAGGTTTCGGGCCTGACCTTGACCGCGGCCGGGACCTTCTCGCGGAGCTTGGCCAGGCAGCTGTCGACGCGGTCCTGGAACGGGTCGAAGAGGGCCAGGATCTCCACGCCGGGCGAGGAATTCACGGCGTCGATGGCCGCGCCCGTGCCGCGTCCGCCGCAGCCGATGACGCCGATGCGGATCGTGTCCGAGCCGGCGGCGAAGAGCCCGCCCGAGCCCCCGCCCGAGACCGCGGCCGCCAGCGAGGCCATGGAGGCGACCGAGGCCGTCTTGATGAAGTCCCTTCGTGTCAGCCCGCAGTCTTGCTTTTCGTCCATTTTATTTTCTCCTTTTTTGCCACGATCAACACTTTCCCAATACTTCCCATCCGCCGCACTTTCAAGATGGGGTCAAACCTACTTTTTTCGAAAAAAAGTAGGTTTGACCCCATCTTCATTAGAAATTGTCGGCGAAGCGGTAGGCCTCGAGGAGGGTCTTTTCACCCTCTATGCCGGCCTTGCTCTTGCCGTGCTCGAGGCAAAGGACCCCTTGGTAACCCTTGCCGTGGATGTGTTTGAAGATATTCCGGTAGTTCATCTCGCCCGTGCCCGGCTCCTTCCGGCCCGGCGAATCGCCGACGTGGAAGGCGGCGATCTCGTCCCAGCAGGCGTCGATGTTGGGGATGATATTGCCTTCGGTGATCTGCTGGTGGTACATGTCGTCGAGGATCTTGACTGACGGGCTCTTGACGGCGCGGCAGATCTGGTAAGTCTGGGCCATCTTGGTCAGGAAGAGCCCCGGGTGGTCCTTGGGGTTGAGGGGCTCGAGGACGATGATGAGGCCCGAGGGCTCGCACAGCCCGGCGAAGGCCTTGAGGTTCTCGACGACGTTGGCCGTCTGGTAATCCCAGTCGAGGCTCTCGTCGAAGCGGCCGGGGACGGCGAGCGCCCACTTGCAGCCGGTCCGCCGGCTCGTTTCGACGGCCGTCTTGAACCGTCCGGCGAGCATGTCGCGGACGGCGACGTCCCGGGTGACGAAGGACTTGACCTTGAAGTCGGCGTAGACGACGAAAGGACCGATCGTCAGGCCGAGGCGGGCGGATTCCCTGGCCAGCGTTTCCTGCTCGGCGGCAGGCCTTCCCATCAGGCCGTTGTCGAACCAGGCCGCAAAGCCCTGGTCGGCAATGAACTTGAGCTGGTCGGCGGGGGCTTTCCCGGCGTGGGCCTCGAACATCCCCAGCCCGGGGGCGTATTTCAGCTTGAAGCTATCGCTCCCACCGGACTCGGACTTGGCCAGGCCGGATCCGCGAATCGGGGACAGGGACACGGCCGCCGTACCCAGGGCCGCCGACTTGAGGAAATCCCTTCGTGTCGATCGTCCGTTTCGATTCCCCATCGATACCCTCCTTCTCCGTGGTTGGGGCGGCTAAAGGACGGATTCCGAGAGCCTGCTCAAGCAGGATGGGGGCGATAGATCCCGGACGGGAGGAATAAGGATTCTCGGAGGGTTCTTTTCACGCCCACGACAATGAGATTCTATTAAAAGGAGGGAGCCATTTCAACCGCGAATAAACCGGGGAGGTTTGACCCGGGGCATGCGCAAGGCTTAAACTGGAGCGAAGATGAGCAGGGAGGCACCCATGAAACCTTGGATACTGATCCTGATTTTCATTATGGCCGCCGGCGCGGCCGCGAAAGCCCGGGCCGAGACGAAACCGCTCGAGGTCGTTCCCCGCGTCGACGTCCAGCGGTACCTCGGGACGTGGTACGAGATCGCCACCATCCCCCAGCGCTTCCAGAAAGGCTGCGTCGGCGTCACGGCCCACTACTCCCTCCGAGCCGACGGGGACATCGATGTCGTCAACGTCTGCCGCAAGGAGACGCTCGACGGCAAGGAACGCTCGGTCCGCGGCAAGGCCTGGATTGTCGACAGGACGACCAACGCCAAGCTCAAGGTCCGCTTCTTCTGGCCCTTCGCCGGCGCCTACTGGATCATCGAGCTCGATAAGGACTACGAGTGGGCCGTCGTCGGCCATCCCAACCGGAGCTACCTCTGGATCCTCAGCCGGACGCCGCAGATGGAATCGGGTCTCTACGACGAGCTCCTCCGCCGGATCGCGGCCAAGGGTTACGACCTGCGCAAGCTCAAGAAGACCCTACAGCCTGGCGGCTAAATCGGGGACACAATACTCGTTTCCGAATTTTTGGCCGGGCGGGAGTCCATCCGCGCAGGCTCTGGACGATCATAAGATCTTGCCAAAGAGGCCGTCCTCGACTGACGGCCGGGGGCTATCTCAGGGAATCGAGGAGTTCGGCGGCGGACATGACGGGGCGAAGGCAGGTGCCGTCCGAGCAAATGTAGGCCGCGGCCCGGCCGTCGCCCACGCCCATGTCCTTCGTGAAGGGGGCGAGGCGCTCGAGCCTGCCGGCAGTTTCCGGCTCGTCCGTCGGCTTGAAGAGGCCGACCACGCTAGGGAGGTAAGTCCCTCTCAGCGCCTTGAGAAGCTCCCGGGTATCCGGAGCTTCCCGTTTCCCGACGACGACGACCTCATGCGAAGGGCCAAGAGCGAAATCCAGCCCGCGGAGGAATTCCGTATACGCGCGAGGATGGCCGCAGACCTCAGCCGAGAAGGCTTCCGCCAGCCGCGATGCTTTTTCTTCGAGGTCTTGCCGCCCGGTGAGCCGGGCCAGTCGGAGGAGGTTCATCAGCATGACGGAATTGCCTGACGGCACGGCGCCGTCATAGATCTCCTTGTGCCGGGCGCCCACCTCCGGATCGGCGGCGAAGAAGAACCCATCCTCCTTTTCGTCCCATAGAAGCCCGATAACCCGACGCGCGAGCTCGATGGCCGACTCGAGATGGCCCGGCTCGAATCCCGCTTCGTAGAGCCCGATAAAGCTCTTGATGAGGAACGCATAGTCATCCAGAAACGCCGGGACACGGGCCTCGCCGTCGGCGAACATGTGCAAGAGCCGGCCGTCGGGGGCGCGCATCCATTCGAGGACAAAGTCGGCCGCCCTCTCCGCGGCGCGAAGGTAGCGGTCCTCACCCGTGACCCGAAAGACGGACGCCAGGGCGGCGATCATCAGGCCGTTTCCATCCGCGAGGACCTTGGTGTCCTTGAATGGCCGGACCCGTTCCTCGCGGGCGAAGAAGAGTTTTCGCCTGATCTTTTCGATCCGGACCCCCAGCTCTTCGGGGGGTAGCCCAGCCTCTGGGACCGGTCTTTCGGGCGTCCGGCTTTTATGAAGGATATTCCTTCCGTCCCTTGATCTCCCGGGTTCGGAGAAATTGCCACCGGCTTCGAGATGGTAGATCCTGGCCGCGAGCTCCGCCTCCTCCGGATCAAGGACATCTTGGAGCTGATCCGTTGTCCAAAGATAGAACTTCCCCTCCCCGCCCTCGCTATCGGCATCCTCGGCCGTCGCGAATCCGCCGTCGGGGGAGACGAGATCCCTGAGGACGTAATCCGCGATCTCCGCCGCCGTCCGCTTGAATTCGCCCTTCCCGGTCGCCGCAAACGCTTCCGCGCAGACCTCGGCCAGGAGGGCCTGGTCGTAGAGCATCTTCTCGAAGTGGGGGACGAGCCAGTCGGCGTCGGTCGAGTAGCGGTGGAAGCCGAAGCCGAGGTGGTCGAAGATCCCGCCGCTCCGCATGGCCTCGAGCGTTCTTTCGGCCATGGCCAGAGCCTCGCCGCGGCCGGTCCGCTTCCCGTATCTCAAGAGGAACCCGATGTGGTGAGGGATGGGGAACTTGGGCGGGCCGCCGAAGCCGCCGCGCGTTTTGTCGAAATCCGCGGCCAGCTCGCGGAAGGCCTCGTCGAGGGTCGCTTTGGACAGGGCATCTCCGGATCCGGGTTGCCCTCTTGGCCGGCCCCTGTCGACGGCCGCGGTGACCTCGTCGGCCGAGCGGAGGACTTCCTCCCGTCGCGTCCGCCAGGCCTGGCCGATCAGGGGAACGAGCTCGAGGAGGCCCGGCCGTCCCCAGCGCCGCGATTTGGGAAAATATGTCCCGGCGAAAAACGGACGCTTATCCGGCGTCATCACGATCGTCAAGGGCCAGCCGCCCGAACCCGTCAGCATCTGGCAGACGGCCATGTAGCGCTGATCGAGGTCGGGCCGCTCCTCCCTGTCGACCTTGACGCAGACGAAGGCGGCGTTGAGGACACGGGCGGCCTCTTCATCGGCGAAGGACTCCCGCTCCATGACGTGGCACCAGTGGCAGGTCGAGTAGCCGATGGACAGGAAGACGGGCCTGTCCTCGCGCCGGGCCCTCCCGAAGGCTTCGTCCCCCCAGGGGTACCAATCCACGGGATTGTGCGCGTGCTGCAGGAGGTAAGGACTCTTCTCGCGGGCCAGGCGGTTCATCGACGGGCTATTTCTTTTTTCCGATGTGCCGGTCGATGAATTCGAAGGTGCGCTCGTAGGCCTCCATCCGATTCGCGTGAAGAAGGAATTCGTGCGGCTCATCGGGGGCGATCATTAGCTCAACATGGACGTTCCCCTTGGCCCGGAGCTTCTGGACGATGTCCGTCGTCTGCTGGAAGGGCACGTTGCGGTCGTCGTCGCCGTGGATGAAAAGGACCGGCGACGTCCAGGTGGCTACGGAGGCGACGGGTGAGGACTCGCGGGCGACCTTTCGCCGGGGCTCGTCGAAACGCGTCCAGCGCATCTGCGACCAGTCGTGGACCCCGGCCATGTCCACGCCCACCTTGAAGATATCGGAGTTGCGGGCAAGCCCCATCGCCGTGAGCAGTCCGCCGTAGGACAGGCCCCAGGCGCCGATGCGCTCCGGGTCGACCTCGGGCCGGCTTTGGAGGTAGTCGACGCCGGCCAGAACGTCCTGGTACTCGGCCGCGCCCTCCAGGCCGCAGTTCGGTGCTTCCCGGAAGGACCGGCCGTAGCCGATGCCGCTCCGATAGTTGATGGAGATCACGACGTAGCCGCGGCTGGCGAAATACTGGTTGATGCCGTAGGCTTCCGAATAGAACTCCATGTAATGCCAGCCGAGGAGCATCTGCCGGATCGGCCCGCCGTGCGTGTAGACGACGGCCGGAAGCTTGTCGCCGGCCTTGGCCCCCTTGGGCAGGAAAAGCTGGCAGGGGACCTCGAGCCCGTCGGCGGCCTTGACGATGACGAGTCGCGGTGTCACGAGCTCCTTGAGGGGGAATTCGACCGGGAGCTCGAGCGGCGCGACGACCTCGACCTTCCCGCCGGCGGTCGGGACCATGGCGACGGACGTCGGATGGACGGCCGTGGCGTAGAGGAAGACCGCCCGGTTTCCCGAGGCCAGCGCGACGGGTAAGGTTCCGATGGCCTCCCCCTTGGTGAGCTGCAGGGCCTTACCCCCGGCCGTGCCGACCTTCCAGATTTGCCGTCCGTGGAGGTCGCCCAAGTTGCTCGAGAAATAGAGGGTCGCCCCATCGCTCGAGAGCCCCAGGTGCTCGACGAACGCCTCGCCGGGCGTGATGTCCTCGGGCGAGCCGCCGGTGCTGGGCATCGAGAACACGTGGTTCCATTCCTCGCGCTCCGCGGTGAAAAGGATCCGGTCGTTCGTTGCCAGCTCAAAATTCCTGAACGCGTGGAAACGGGCGGATTCCTTGGGGGTCCTCCACAATTCGCGGGCCCGGCCGGTTGCGGCTTCCGCCACCCAGATGGCCAGGTCGGCGGGC
>Ga0154867_1088_pt1 | contig 9794 bp, 5 predicted proteins | sample Rifle2008BG19ft_FD_105839 | JGI IMG/M metagenome (GOLD analysis project Ga0154867, IMG submission 105839) | Candidatus Aminicenantes bacterium RBG_19FT_COMBO_65_30 | reverse complement strand
CGGACCTCGCGTCCCGGGGAGAGCCGATAGAACTTAGACGGCGGGTTCTCCATGAAGTCGTCGCGCTCGATCCAGAGCTCTCGCGAGAACGGGACTTTGCGTGTCCCGGCCGACTCGTCCTCGGGGTTGTTGACGGCGTCGAACTCTTCGACCTTGCCCTCGGGGTAGTTGGTGACGACAACCTTGAGCGGCCGCAGGACGGCCATGACCCGCGGCGCCGTCCTGTTCAGGTGTTCGCGGACGCACATCTCGAGAAGCGGCAGGTCGACGATGCTGTTGTCCTTGGCCACGCCGATGATATCGGCGAAATTGGCGATGGCTTCGGGGGTGAAACCGCGCCGCCGGAAGCCGGAGATCGTCGGCATCCGCGGGTCGTCCCAGCCGCCGACGAGCCCTCCCTCGACGAGCTCGAGGAGCCGCCGCTTGCTGAGTACGGTATGGCTCAGGTTGAGCCGGGCGAACTCGATCTGCTGGGGGTGGTGGACGCCGAGCTGGTCGAGGTACCAGTCGTAGAGCGGCCGGTGGACCTCGAACTCGAGCGTGCAGATGGAGTGGGTGACGCCTTCGATCGAGTCGCTCTGGCCGTGGGCCCAGTCGTAGGTCGGGTAGATGCACCAGTCGTCGCCCCTCCGGTAATGGTGCACGCGGCGGATGCGGTACATCAGCGGGTCGCGCAGGAGCATGTTCGGGCTGGCCATGTCGATCTTGGCCCGCAGGGTCTTCGAGCCGTCGGGGAACTCCCCCGCCCGCATCCGGGCGAAGAGGTCGATGTTCTCCTCGACGGAACGGTTTCGGTAAGGGCTGTCCTTTCCCGGCTTGGTGACTGTGCCCCGGTATTCGCGGACCTGGTCCACGGTCAGGTCGCAGACGTAGGCGACGGCTCTCTTGATGAGGACGACGGCCCACTCGTAAAGCTGCTCGTAGTAGTCGGAGGCGAAGTACTCGCGGTCCTCCCAGTCGAAGCCGAGCCAGCGGACATCGTCCATGATCGCGTTGGCGTATTCCATGTCCTCGGTCTCGGGGTTGGTGTCGTCCATGCGCAGGTTGCAGAGCCCCTTGTAATCGCGGGCCAGGCCGAAATTGAGATGGATCGATTTGGCGTGGCCGATGTGGAGGTAGCCGTTGGGCTCGGGCGGGAAACGGGTGTGGACCCCGGTAAAACGGCCGTTCCGCAGGTGTTCGTCGATGATGTCGCGGACGAAGTTCGTCTTGGGCTTGGGCGTCTCATCCATTGACGGCTCTCCTCATGCGGGCGACGACGCGCTCGCGGCCGAGGACCTCCATCATCTCGAAAAGACCGGCGCCCTTCGTTTTGCCGCTGACCGCCATGCGGGCGGGGTGGATGACCGGGCCGGCCTTGATGCCGCGCTCCTCGGCGAATTCGCGAAAGACGGCCTCGATCGCGGCGTGCGAGAAATCCGTGAGGCCGGCCAGGCGGTCGGCAAGCAGCCTCAGGTACTCGCGACTCTCGGGCTTCTCCAAATGCATTTTTCCCTCGGCCTCATAGACGAAATCCTCGCGGAAGAAACAGTCGGTCATGGCCGGGAATTCGCTCAGGGTTTTCGTCCGGATCTTGTAGAGGTCGAGGACCTTCGACAGGTAGTTGTCCGGGACGCCGGTCGCGGCGAGGCCGGCCGCCAGCATTTGGCTCTTGACGAGCGGGATGAGGCGGGTGTTCGGCGCCTTCATGATGTACTCGGCGTTGAGCCAGCGGAGCTTTTGGATGTCGAACTTGGCCTGGACGTCGTTCATCTCCGAGATCTCGAAGAGCGGGACGGCCTCCTCGGGAGTCATGACTTCCCGGCCGTCCTTGGGCATCCAGCCGAGGAGGACGAGGTAGTTGGCCAGGGCCTCGGGCAGGAAGCCCTCCCGCTTATACTCTTCGACGGAGACGCCGCCGTGTCGCTTCGAGAGCTTGGCGCCGTCGGTCCCGAGGATGAGGGGCATGTGCCCGAACCGAGGGGGCTCCAGGCCGAAGGCCTCGTAGAAGATGATCTGCTTCGGGGTGTTGCTGATGTGGTCGTCGCCCCGGAGGATGTGGGTGATACCGAGATGGGTGTCGTCGACGACGCAGGAGAAATTATAGGTCGGCGAACCGTCCGACTTGATCATGACCTGGTCCTTGATCGTCTCCGTCTCGACGGAGATCCGGCCGTGGATGAGATCCTCGTAGGCGATCGTCCGGCCGGGCTCGACATTGAAGAAGACGGCGCCGCCGTCCTTGTAGGCCTTGCCCGCGGCGACGAGCGCCTCGGCCTTCTCCCGGTAGACGTCGAACCGCCGGCTCTGGAAGAGGGGCTCCTCGTCCCAGTCGAGACCGAGCCATTTGAGATCCTCGAGGATCTCCTCGAGGAACCTCGACTCCGACCTCTTCAAGTCGGTGTCCTCGATGCGGAGCAGGAATTTCCCCCCGGCGTGGCGGGCGTAGAGCCAGTTGAAGATGGCCGTCCGGGCGCTCCCAAGATGGAGGAAGCCCGTCGGGCTGGGGGCGAATCGTACGCGGACCATGGTTCTCTCGCTTTTCGTTCCGGCCTTCGGATAGCGGTCCTCCCCGGCCGGGGAAGCCGCGATTCTACTGCGTATTTATATCACAGGACAAAAAAGGCGGTCAAACCGGCGTTTGACCCCATCCTTTTTTTGATGTATATCGAATTTTTGAAGGAGGCCCATGAAAAACTCCAAACGCGTCTCCAGCTTGTTGGCCCTCTCGTTCATCACGGCCCTGATCCTGGCCGCCGGCCCGCCGGCGGGCGACGTCGGGCCGACCTACGCCATCCGCAACTGCCGGATCATCCCGGTCGTGGGACCGGAGGTCGAAAAGGGCACGGTCGTCATCCGCGACGGCTTGATCGAATCCCTGGGGCCGGCCGACAAGGTCAAGGTCCCCGACGACGCCGAGGTCGTCGAGGCCGAGGGCCTCGTCGCCTACCCCGGGTTCATCTCCGCCCTCTCGAATTTATTCCTGGAACAGCCGGCCCGGCCCGAAGGTCAGGCGGCCCCAACCGAGGTCCCGATCCAGGCCCAGCCCGCGGCCGCCGAAGACCGTTTCCCTCCCGGCCCCGGGCTTTTCGTCCTCGACCAGCTCAAGCCGAAAAAGGCCGCCGTCGAGGGCTTCCACAAGGCGGGCTTCACGACCGTGCTCGTCGCTCCAATACGCGGCGTCTTCCAGGGCCAGAGCGTCCTGCTCAACCTCAACGGCGAGGCCTTCCAACCCATGGTCCTCCGCAACGGCGCCGCTCTCCACATCAACTTCACGACCGAGCGCGGCAGCTATCCCTCGAGTCTGATGGGCACGATCGCCCACATCCGGCAGAGCTTCATCGACGCAGAATACTACGCGGCGCGGCAAACCCGGTACGCCAAGGGCCCGGCCGGGCTGAAGAGGCCCGAATACGACCCCCGGCTCGAGGCCCTCGTCCCCTTCGTCCGCGACCGCAAGCCCGTCGTCTTCCAGTGCAACAACCTCGAGGACATCAAGCGCGCCTTGAAGATCATCGCCGAATTCAAGCTCAACGCCCTCCTCGCCGGCGCTAACGAGGCCTGGCGCGGCGCGGACGTCCTGAAGAAAACACCGATCCCGCTCCTCGTCAGCCTCGATTTCCGGCCGCCCGCAGCGAGTATGTACGTGACCCAGGGCGAGGAGCTGCGCAAGAAAGCCGAGGCCGAGATCTACCCGGCGAACGCCGCCGCCCTGGCCAAGGAAGGCATCGCCTTCGCCTTCGTATCGGCGGCGAACGCCGACGGCGCCTCCGTCCTCCGCGGCGTCCGGACCGCGATCAAGGCCGGCCTGCCGAAGGACGAGGCTCTCCGGGCGCTGACCATCCGGCCGGCCCGCTACCTCGGCCTCGAACAGGCGCTCGGCTCGCTCGAGCCGGGCAAGATCGCCAACATCATCCTGGTCAAGGGCCAGATCTTCGACGACAACGCCCAGGTCACGAAGGCCTTTGTCGACGGCGTCCTGTTCAGGTACGCGGAGGTGTCCAAATGAAGAAGCCGCTCCTCTCCTGCCTCCTGGGTTTCGTCCTCCTGGCCGCGGCCGCCCTTCCGGCTTCGGCCGACGGAGGCGACATCCTGATCAAGAACGGCACCATCCTGACGGTGACGAAGGGCGTCATCGTCAAGGGCGACGTCCTCGTCATGGGCGGCCTCATCAAGCAGATTGGCGAGAATATCAGCGCGCCGGCCGGCGTCCGCGTCGTCGACGCGACGGGCCGGTTCGTCCTGCCCGGCATCATCGACTCGCACACCCACATCGCCCTGGCCGGCACAAACGAGGGGTCGGAGGCCATCACCCCTGAAGCCGACGTCGGCACCGTCATCAACGCCGACGATACATCGATCCTCACCGCCTTGAGCGGCGGCGTGACCATGGTCCACACGATGCACGGCAGCGCCAATCCGATCGGCGGCCCGAACGTCGTCCTCAAAACGAAGTGGGGACGGCCGTCCGAGGAGCTCGTGGTCAAGGAAGCCCTGCCGACGCTGAAATTCGCCCTGGGCGAGAACGTCAAGCAGTCCGGCCGGACCGTCCAGCCCGGCCAGATCCAGCGCTATCCGGCGACGCGCATGGGCGCCAACGCCATCATCCGCCGCGAATTCCTCAAGGCCAAGAATTATATGGAGCAGTGGGACCGTTACAACAAAGCCGCGGCGGCGAAAAACCCGCCGAAGAATCTCGTCCCGCCGCGCCAAGACCTGCGCATGGAGGTCCTGGCCGAGGTGCTCCGCGGCAACATGGTCGCCCGCTGCCACAGCTACCAGGCGACCGAGACCCTGGAGTTCATGGAGCTGGCCAAGGAGCTCGGCTTCAAGATCGCCTGCTTCGAGCACATCTGGGAGGGCTACAAGATCGCCGACGAGCTGGCCGCGGCCGGCATCGGCATCTCGGTCTTCGCCGACAGCTGGGCCTACAAGATGGAGGCGGCCGAGGGCATCGCCTACAATGCCGGCTATTGCGCCAAGCGCGGCGTCCTCGTCTCCATCAACTCCGACAGCGGCGAGCGCATCCGCCGCCTGTTCAACGACGCCGCCAAGACCATGAAGTACGGCGGATTGAGCGAAGAAGAGGCCCTGAACCTCATCACCATCAACCCGGCCATCCAGCTCGGCGTCGACAGGATCGTCGGCAGTCTCGAAGTCGGAAAGCAGGGCGACATCGCCATCTTCAACGAGCACCCGATGAGCGCCTACACGCGCTGCGATATGACCATCATCGAAGGCGACGTTTATTTCGACCGGGAGGCCGCGCTCAAGGACAGGGAGGAGGCCGCCAAGAAAGCCGCCGCCCCCCGAGACAAGGGAGGCGTATCATGACGAAACGGGCCCTGCTCATCGCACTGCTGGTCATTATCCTGGCCCCGTTCGCTTCGGCCCAAGCCAAAACCCCTGGGCTCATCGCCATCACCAACGCCCGGATCATCCCCGTCGTCGGCGGGGAGATCCCAAAGGGAACGATCATCATCAAGGACGGTGTCATCGCCGCGATCGGCGCCGACGTCGCCGTGCCGCCGGGGGCCGAAGTCTTCGACGCGACGGGCCTCAGGGCCTATCCGGGGATGATCGACGGTTATTCGTCGCTCGGCCTCGTCGAGGTCAGCGGCGTCGCCGCCACGGTCGACAGCCGCGAGACCGGGCGCGTCAACCCCCAGGCGCGGGCGCTCGAGGCCGTCCGCTACGATTCGATGCACATCCCCATCGCCCGCTCGAACGGCATCACGGCCGCCGTCGTCGCCCCCTCGGGCGGACTCATCTCAGGCGTCAGCTGTCTCCTGCGGCTCGACGGCTGGACCAACCGCGCCATGGCCGTCAAGGCCGCCGCGGCCATGCACATCGAGCTCCCCGGGCTCCGCGGCGCGCGAGGCGGGTTCGGCGGCATGGGCCGGGGAGGCGCTCAAGTGCGGGCCGACGGTCCGACGCTTCTCGCCGAGCTCAAGGAGCTGTTCAACGCCGCCCGCGCCTACGAGAAGCGCCGGGACGCGGCGGCCAAGAACCGTCTGCTGGCCCTGCCCGAATACAACCAGACCTATGAGTGCCTCCTTCCCCTGCTCAAGGGCGAGATGCCGGCCATGATCTCCGTCCACAGCGAGAGGGACATCCGGGCGGCCATCGCCTTCGTCCGCGACGAGAAGCTCAAGGCCGTCTTCTACGGCGTCGAGCAGGGTTTCAAGGCCGCCGACGAGATCAGCAAGGCCGGCATCCCTGTTGTCCTCGGCTCGCTCTACGACCTGCCCCCGGTCTGGGAGGACGGCTACGACGCCCTTTTCCGCAACCCCGGGCTCCTGGCCAAGGCCGGGGTCAAGATCGCCTTCTCTTCGTCGAGCGCGAGCGCGGCCAAGGACCTCCCCTACCACGCCGCCAAGGCCGCCGCCTTCGGCCTCGACAAGACGGAGGCCCTCAAGGCCGTGACCATCAACACGGCCGAGATCTTCGGCGTCGAGCGGACGCTGGGCAGTCTGGAGAAGGGAAAAGCGGCGAATATCGTTCTCGCCGACAACGACATCCTCGAGCTCCGGACCAACATCAAGAGAGTCTACATCGACGGCCGCGAGGCCGACCTCTCCAACCGGTACACGGAACTGCTGGAGAAATTCAAAAGAAGATGATCATAAGAAGGGGTCAAACCTTAATTCTTATAATTTCCCCGCCTAGGTTGGGGCGGTTTCACCCAGGAATATTATAAGAATTAAGGTTTGACCCCTTCTTGAAGGAGATGCCATGAGAAACAGGATCATCGCGTTCTCGCTTTCGCTTTTGCTCATCCTTGCCCTCATCCCCGGCCCCGCGGCCGGGGCGGCGGCGAAGCCCAAGATCGCCAAGGAGAAACAGCTCGCCCTCGACTGGCTCAGCCGTCCCGAGACCGTCGAAGTATTCGGCGGGATCTCCGACTCCATCTGGGAATACGCCGAGCTCGGCCTCCAGGAGTTCCGGTCGTCGAAGCTCCTGGCCGACACGCTCGAGGCCGCCGGATTCACGGTCGAGCGCGGCCTGGCCGGCATGCCGACCTGCTTCGTCGCCAGTTACGGCTCCGGGAAGCCGGTCATCGGGCTTCTCGGCGAGTTCGACGCCCTGCCCATGCTCTCTCAGAAAGCCCGCGTGCCGACAAAGGACCCGGTCGTCGAGGGCGCGCCCGGCCACGGCTGCGGCCATAACGCCATGTGCACGGCCGCGGCGGCCGCGGCCATCGCCGTCAAGGAGGCCATGGACACATACGGCATCAAAGGGACGATCAAGGTCTTCGGCTCGCCGGCCGAGGAGATCGTCGCCAGCCGGCCGTACATGATCCGGGCGGGCCTCTTCGAGGGCGTCGACGCCGTCATCGACAACCACAGCTCGAGCGGCTTCGGCACCGACTACGGCGTCAGCGGCAACGCCCTCTTCTCGACGATCTTCACCTTCAAGGGCAAGACGTCCCACGCGGCCGGCGCGCCCTGGGTCGGGCGGAGCGCCCTCGACGCCGTCGAGATCATGAACGTGGCCACGAACTACCTGCGGGAGCATCTGCCCCTGTCGCAGCGGCTCCACTACGTCGTCCTCGAGGGCGGCGAAGCGCCCAACGTCGTCCCCGACAAGGCCAGCGTTTGGTATTACGTCCGGAACACGGACGAACGGCTCGAGGACATGTACCGGCGCGTCGTCGATTGCGCCAAGGCCGGGGCCCTGGCCGCGGGCGTGGAGCTCGCCTCGATGCGAGTCGTCAGCGCCATCCACCAGCGGCACGCCAACAAGGCCGCGGCCGAGCTCATCCAGAAGAACATCGAGCTCGTCGGCATGCCCGCCTGGAGCGAGGACGAGCAGGCCTTCGCCAAGGCCCTGCAGAAAGAATTGGGGGCCGAAGAAAAGGGAATGCCGAAGGACGTGGACAAGCTCGAGGCGCCGAGCGGCGCCGCGTACGGAGGCGGCTCTTCCGACGTGGGGGACGTCAGCTTGATCGCGCCCACGGCGACCGTCGGCTTCCCCGGCTCGGTTCCCGGGTCGATCGGCCACCACTGGTCGGCGGTCGCCTGCTTCTACGGCTCGACCACCTGGAAGGGCTTGAACGCCGGGGCCAAAGCCATCGCCGCTTCGGCCGTCGATCTTCTGACGAAGCCCGAGGAGTTGGCCAAGCTCAGAAAGGAGTTCGAGGAATATTCCAAGGCCCACCCGTATAAGCCGTTCCTGCCGGTCGACGCGACGCCGCCGAACGACCTCAACAAGGAGCTCATGGACAAGTACCGCGGGTTGCTGGAAAAGGCGCTGGAAATCAAATAGGAAAAAAGAAGGGGTCAAACCTTAATTCTTATAATTCCCGAGGCGACCGCGCTGGCTCGCCCGGCGAAAATTATAAGAATTAAGGTTTGACCCCTTCCTGTTTTCCCTTACTTATAGATCGGCGTGACCCCCATGTTGTAGAACATGAAGGACCACTGGTCCGTCAGGCTCTCAATGGCCTTGGTGATGTTGCTCGAGCCGTGGCCGGAGCGCGTCTCGATGCGGATGACGACGGGCTTGGCGCAGGCCTGCTTCTCTTGGAGCGTCGCCGCAAACTTGAACGAGTGGGCGGGCACGACGCGGTCGTCGTGGTCGGCCGTCGTGACCATGGTCGCCGGGTAGCACGCGCCGTCCTTGAAGTTGTGCAGCGGCGAGTAGGCGTAAAGATAGGGAAAGTCTTTTTCGCTGTCGCTCGAGCCGTACTCGACCGCCCAGCCCCAGCCGACCGTGAACTTGTGGTAGCGGAGCATGTCCATGACGCCGACCGCCGGGAAGGCGACACCGAAGAGCTCCGGCCGCTGGGTCATGACCGCGCCGACGAGGAGGCCGCCGTTGGAGCCGCCGGCGATGGCCAGCCGATCCTTCGACGTGTACTTTTCCTTGACCAGGTACTCGGCTGCGGCGATGAAGTCGTCGAAGACGTTCTGTTTCTTGTCGAGCATGCCGGCCTTGTGCCAGGCCTCGCCGTACTCGCCGCCGCCGCGCAGGTTGGGCTCGGCGAAGACGCCGCCGTTCTCCAGGAGGATGATGTTGGCCGCGCTGAAGCCGGGCGTGATGGGGATGTTGAAGCCGCCATAGGCCGTGAGGAAGGTCGGGTTCTTGCCGTCGAGCTTGAGCCCTTTCTTGTGGACGATGAACATCGGGACTTTCGTCCCGTCCTTGCTCGTGTAGAAAACCTGCTTCGTCTCGTAGCCGGCGGGGTCGAACTTGACCTCGCTCGTCCGGAAGACCTCGGACGCGCCCGTGGCCGGATCGAACTTGTAGATCGTCGGCGGATAAGTGAATGACGTGAAGGTGTAGAAGAGCGTCCTCTCGTCGCGCTTGCCGCCGAAGCCTCCGGCCGACCCCAGGGCGGGCAGCTCGATCTCGCGGATGACCGTCCCGTCGAGCTTGTGCTGGAAGATCTTGGAGTTGGCGTCCTTGAGGTAGTTCGTGAACATGTATCCGCCGGACGTCCCGGCCCCATTCAGGACCTCGGGCTGCTCGGGGATGACCGTCTGCCAGTTCTCCTTCCCCGGGTTCTTGGGATCGACGGCGACTACCCGGAAGTTCGGGGCGTCCTCGTTGGTGTAGACGAGAACCTTGCCGTCGACGACCTCGATCGGGGCGCTGTCGTAGGCGAAACCCTTGACCAGGAGGTCGAACGCCGCGTCCTTCTTGGCCAGGTCCTTGATGTAGAGCTCGGAACCGCTCGTGCCTTCCGACAGGATGAGGAAGAGGAACTTCTCGTCCTCCGTCGTCCCGGCGCCGACGTAGCGCAGGGGGTGTTCCCTGTCTTCCCAGACGAGCGCGTCCTTCTCCTGCGGGTCGCCGAGCTTGTGGTAAAA
>Ga0154867_1090_pt1 | contig 9828 bp, 11 predicted proteins | sample Rifle2008BG19ft_FD_105839 | JGI IMG/M metagenome (GOLD analysis project Ga0154867, IMG submission 105839) | Candidatus Aminicenantes bacterium RBG_19FT_COMBO_65_30 | reverse complement strand
TCCGGACCGTGATCAAGAATGGGCGGGTCGTCGTCGAGGACGGCCGCAGGGCCGGTCCCCGCTGATGTCCCCCCGCATCAACCCCCGCCATTACGTCCTCCGCCTCGCCTGGCTCGGCAAACGGGCCGCCTTCTCGACCCTGCCGGTCATTCACCGCCCGGTTTCAGGTCGAGGAGGGAGAGCCCGGTGGCCCCGTCCTTACGCCTTCCGATATCGTCCCTGAACCGGGTCAGCGTGACCTCGCAGGTCACCGAGACGACCGCTTCCCTGAGATGACCTCCCCGGACGGCGAAGGTGTTGTCGCCGAGCACGGCATGGGCGTGGATGAAAGGCTTGCCGTCGACGACGGTGATGTTGCCGTAGAGGGCGACGATCTCGTAGGGGCCGGAGAGCTTGATCCAGCTGTAGTCGTTCGTCGCCGGATCGAAGTGGCCGAGCTCGGCCTCGCCCACGGCGCCCAGGCCGTGGAAGAAGCCGGAGCCGATCCCGTCGCGCTCGCAGAGAGCGATCAGGGTTTCGACGATCTTCTCCCCGGCGTCCAGCCGGACGACGTAATTCGAGCCGAAGACGAAGTATTTCATGACCGCGCCGTTCTCCTCAGCTTGCCGCTCCAGTAGAGATAGGCCGGGATGCCGAGGCAGATGATCCCCAAGCCGGCCAGCGCGTTCCAAAAGGCGCTGAGGAGGGAGGCCACGGCGACGTAGAGCGCCGCCAGCACGAAGACGATCGGCGTCACCGGATAGCCCCACGTCTTGTATGGCCGCTCGAGGTCGGGTCTCTTCTTCCGCAGGACGATGACCGCGGCCACGGTCAGGCCGAAGAAGACCCACTCGCCGAAGACGACGTAGGTGAAGAGCTGCTTGAACGTCCCGGTCAGGGTGAGCAGGATGCTCCAGACGCTGATGGCGATGATCGAGACGTGCGGGGTGAGGAACTTCGGGTGGCACTCGGCGATCCTCTTGAAGAACAGGCCGTCGCGGGCCATGGCGAAGTACACCCGGGGTGAGCAGAGCACGGTCTGGTTGGCCGCGCCGAGGATGGAGAAGAGGATGAGGAAGGCGATGAGCGAGGCCCCGAACGGGCCGGTGACGATCTCCATGGCCTCGAGGGCGACGCGGCCCTCGGAGGCGGCGATCTTGCCGACCGGGAGGACGTAGAGATAGGCCAGGTTGGCGATGATATAGAGGACGATGACGGCGGCCGTGCCGACGAGGATGCCGAGGGGCAGGTTCCGCCTGGGGTTCTTGACTTCGCCGGCGCTGTAGGTCGCCGACTCCCAGCCTTTATAGGCCCAGAGGGAGGCGACCAGGCCGACGCCAAACGCTCCTAGAAGCGGGAAATTGAAGGGACCGGGGCCGGGCTCGACGAAATTCTTTGCCTGCCCCTGGCCCTTGGTGAAGAAGAAGACGGCGACGACGACGATGCCGATGGCGCCCGTCTTGATGTAGGTCAGGAGGTTCTGGAGGCGCGATCCCCAACGCACCCCGACGTAGTTCACGGCGCCCAGGAAAGCGACGAAGCCGGCCGCGATGAGCTTCTTCTCAAGCAGCGTCATGTCGACGAACCGGGGCAGCATGTTGTGGGAGAAAGCGACGGCCAGGGTGGCGATGGAGCCCGAGTCGATGACCAGGAACAGGGTCCAGCCGAAAAGGAAAGACAGGAGCGGGCCGTAGGCCTCCCGGAGATAGATATAGATGCCGCCGGCTTCGGGCATGGCCGCGCCGAGCTCGGCGAAGGCCACGGCGCCGAAGAAGCTGAACAGGCCGCCGACGACCCAGACCGCGAGCATCAGGAGCGGGGCGGGCACGGCCGCGGCGATCTCCGAGGGCGAGAGGAATATCCCGGAGCCGATGACGCCGCCGACGACGATCATGACGACGTCCCACAAGCTGAGGACCCGCGGCAGGGCGATCTTGGTTTTGTCGACGGCGGGGCAGGCTTTCAGGTCTTGTTCCATTCCCTTCGTCTCCTTTCGGGGGCCGGGTTCATTGCCGGGAATTCTATCAAGAGCCGGGGAAAAGGGCAATCGGCGGGATCGCTCAGCGGAGCCGGTCCATCATCCGGTACTGGATGGCCTCGGAGACGTGGGGCGTCTCGATCGCGTCCTTTCCCTCGAGGTCGGCGATCGTCCGGGCGACCTTGAGCACCCGGTCGAAGGCCCGGGCGCTGAAGCCGAGCTTGGTCACGGCCATCTCCAGGAGCTTCTCGGCCTCGGCCGGGATGGGGCAGAAGAGCTTGACCTCCTTCGGACCCATCTGGGCGTTGGCGAAGACCCGGCGGCCGGCGAAGCGGCCGGCCTGCCTCTCCCTCGCCCGGGTCACCCGGGCCCGGATGGCCGCCGAGCTCTCGGCCGGCGTCCGTGAGACGATGTCCCGGAACTTGACCTCGGGGACGTCGAGTTGGATGTCGATCCTGTCGAGGAGCGGACCGGAGATCTTCGAATAATAGCGGGCCTTCTCGCTCTCGGTGCAGTCGGCGTCCTTCGAGGCGAGACCGCGGCGGACGTCGGCGCAGGGGTTCATGGCCGCGACGAGCATAAAGGACGCGGGGAAAGTGATGGAATAGCCGGACCGGGCGACCGTGACCCGGCCGTCCTCGACGGGCTGGCGCAGATCCTCGAGGACCCTACGGCGGAATTCGGGGAGCTCGTCGAGGAAGAGGAGACCGTGGTGGGCCAGGCTGACCTCGCCCGGCTTGGGGACCAGCCCGCCGCCGATGAGGCCCGCGTCGGTCACCGTGTGGTGGGGAGCACGGAACGGCCTCGCGCTGACCGTGCCCGCGCCGGCGAGAAGCCCGGCCGCGCTGTAGACGCGGGTGACTTCGATCATCTCGTCGTAGGACATGTCGGGCAGGATGGTCGGCAGACGCCGGGCGAGCATGGTCTTCCCGGCCCCGGGCGGCCCGACCAGGAGGACGTTATGGGAGCCGGCCGCGGCCACCTCGAGGGCCCGCTTGACGTGCTGTTGTCCCTTGACGTCCTCGAAGTCCACCGCGTAAACGGCCGAAGCGACGAGCTCCCGTTCGTCGAAGCGGCAGGGCGCGACCTCGCCCGGTTCGCGGAGAAGCCGGACGACGCGGACGATGTCCTCGAGCCCGTAGACCTCGAGGTCGCGGACGAGCGCCGCCTCCCTGGAATTGGCGGCCGGGACGACGACCCCGCGGAAGCCGGCCTTCCTGGCCATCAGGGCGATAGGCAGGACGCCGCGCCCGGGCTTGAGCCGGCCGTCCAGGGCCAGCTCGCCCACGAAGAGATAATCGCGCAAGCGGGCCGCCGGGACGACTTCAAGGAAAGCGAGGAAGCCGAGGGCGATGGGCAGGTCGAAGGCCGAGCCCTCCTTCCTCCTGTCGGCGGGGGCCAGGTTGATGGTGATCCGCTTCGACTCCATGTCGTAGCCGCAATTCTTGAGGGCGGCCCGGACCCGCTCCTTGCTCTCCCGGACGGCGGCGTCGGGCAGGCCGACCGTGACGAAAGTGGGGAAGCCGGCGCAGATATCGACCTCGACCTCGACGGGATACGCTTCGATTCCGTAGAGCGCGGCGCTCGTGATCTTGACCAGCATGGGGCCCGTAATAAAGGACGAACGGGCGCGCCGGTTGTGTCACTCCCCCGCTATTTGTCGACGTACGCCTTGGACAGCTTGTCGAGCTCGTCCTCGATCGCTCCCTGAGACTTGACCTTGACCTTGGTCATCTGGCCGGGCCCCGCCTCGCCCTCCTCCCGCCCCTTTCCCCGGAGATCATCGAGGTCGCGCGCGGAAAGCTGGCTCGCGTCCGGCTCCTGGCGGGGCTTCTCTCCAAAGAGCTTCTCCCGGACGACGGGCACGGTCAGCTTGGAGATCTCGCGGAGGGACTCGAAGACGCCGACGCCGTTGACGGCCACGGCCTCGACCCAGGGGCACCGCCGGGGATTGAGGAGGTTGTTGAACGTCTCGACCGGGATGAGGTAGTTGAGGTCCCTCTTGTTATACTGGAAGACGAGGGGGATCTTCATCAGGTCGATGTCGTGCTGGAGGCAGTTGCGCCGGAGGCCGTCGAAGCTCTCCAGATTGGCGTCGAGGAGCGGGATCTGGGAATCGGCGACGAAGATGATGCCGTCCGCGCCGCGCAGGACGCTCTTGCGGGAGGCCTCGTAGAACACCTGACCCGGGACGGACATGAGCTGGAAGTGGACCTTGAATTCGCCGATCATCCCGGCCCGGATGGGCAACAGGTCGAAGAAATAGGTCCGGTCGGTGTCGGTCTCGAGGCAGACGAGCTCCCCCCGGTAGGCGCTGTCCAGCTTGTAGAAGATGTAGCGGAGGTTGGTCGTCTTCCCGCTCAGCCCGGGGCCGTAATAAACGATCTTGATGGCGATCGTTTTCGTCACGTAATTGATGAACGGCATACCCTTCGCAACCTAATGCAATTCATATTCCCTAACATACTTGGCGCTTGAAGTCAATGAACCCAAAATCGGCGAGTTCGGGCTTCACCCGGCGCCCCAATGGGCGGCGGCTGTGGTAGAATGGGGCCGGACACGACGGAAAGAGGACTCCCATGAAAGACATCCGCAAGAGGATCCGCATCGCCGTCATCGGCGGCAGCCGGCCCGGCCGGCAGGCTTTGGACACGGCCCTCGAGGTCGGACGGCTCATCGCCCGCTCCGGCGCCGTCGTTGTCTGCGGCGGGCTCGGCGGGGTCATGGAGGCGGCCTCCCGCGGCGCCCGCGAGGAAGGCGGCCTCGTCGTCGGCATCCTGCCCGGCGGCTCGCCGGCCGACGCTAATCCCTGGGTCGACGTCCCCATCGCCACGGGCCTCGGCTACACCCGGAATTCGCTCGTCATCCTGAACGCGGCCGCGGTCATCGCGATCGACGGCGAGTACGGAACCCTTTCGGAGATCGCCTACGGCCTGATCCACGGCAAAAGGGTCGTCGGGCTCGGGACGTGGGACATCCGGGGCGTCACCGTGGCGGCGACCCCGGAAGAAGCGGTCCGGCTGGCCCTCGCAGGCCTCGCGGCGTGAGATGAAGAACTACAGGATCGTCCTCGCCTACGACGGCACGGATTTCCGCGGCTGGCAGCGACAGCCGGACGGCCGCACGGTCCAGGGCGTCCTCGAGGAGGCGGTCCGCAAGATCACCCAGAAAAAGGCCGTCGTCCACGGCGCGGGCCGGACCGACGCGGGCGTCCACGCCCTGGGCCAGGTGGCCAGCTTCCGCGGCGCTTTCAAGCTGGCCGACGCCGACCTCTTCCGGGCGCTCAACGCCGTCCTCGCCGCCGACGTCCGCGTCTTCTCCCTCGAAGAGGCGCCCCCGGATTTCCACGCCCGGAAATCGGCCCGGTCCAAGGTCTACCGCTACCGGATCGTCCATGCGCCTCAGGTGAGCCCCCTCGACCGGCGCTACGTCCTCCACTGGCCCTATCCCCTCAAGCTGGGAGCCATGCGCGAGGCGGCAGGGCTCTTCGTCCGGACGGCCGACTTCACCGCCTTTTCCTCCAACCGCGACCGGTCGTCCGTGAGGACCGTCACCCGGTCGGAACTCCGCCAGACGGGCCCCGAGATCGTCTACACCATCGAGGCCGGGGGCTTCCTCCGCTACATGGTCCGGACGATCGTCGGGACGCTCCTCGAGGTCGGCCGGGGCAGGATCCGCCCGGGGCAGGTGGAAGAGATCTTCCGGCTCAAGGACAGGTCGCTCGCCGGGCCGACGGCCGCGGCCAAGGGACTGACGCTCATCCGCGTCGATTACTGATCGAGGACGAGGCCCAGGACGCAGGCGTCCTCGCCCGGCTTCGTGTAATAGTTCTTCCGCGTGCCGAGGATCTCGAAACCCAGCTTCTTGTAGAGGGTCAGGGCCGGCGTGTTCGATTGCCGGACCTCGAGGGTCATGAAGGTCGCGCCCGCCGCGTTGACCTTGGCGATGGCGAAGCGCATCAGGGCCTCGCCGATGCCCAGACCGCGGCAGTCGGGGTGGACGGCGATGTTGTTGACCTGGACGTCGTCCCGGATCTGCCAGAAGATGATGTAGCCGACGACCTCCTCGCCCGGGCGCCTGACGACGACGAGGGGGAAGGACACGGACGTGTTCTGGATCTCGCCCCGGAAGGTGTTGTCGCTCCAGGGATTGGAGAAGGACAGGTCCTCGATCGTCAGGACCGCGGCGAGGTCGTCCTCCTTCATCCGCCGGATGAAATAGCGGTCCTCGCCCTTGATCAGGGGCGACATTTCTCCTCGGCCTGCGACCTCCGGAAATAGAGAGGCTCGAGGGCCGCGGCGGCGACGCCCTTCCCCTCGCGGAGGATCTCCCATCCGATCCGGCCGACTTCGGCCGCGAGGAACGAGGACCGGCGCGGGAAACGGGCCTTGTCCCGAACGTAAAGCAGGAGCTTGGCGCGGTAGGCGGTGAGACCGCTCCCGGCGAAAGCGATGACCCGCCGCGCGGGGAGCCGGGCGAAAAACGCGTCCGGGCCGTAGGCGCCCTGGGGGATGAGCTCGGCCAGGCCGGCCTGCCGCGCTTCGAACAGGCCGGCGTAGATCTCCTCTTTCTTCGCGTCGAGAAGAGGGCAGACGAGGCGGGACCCGTCTGCGGCGAGCTTCACGGCCAGGGCCAGGAGCGTCGATACTGGCGCGACCGGCTTCCCCGAGGCGAAGGACAGCGACTTGACGGCGCCGACGCCGATGCGGATCCCGGTGAACGAGCCCGGCCCCGCGGCCACGGCGAAGGCGTCGAGGTCCTTGACGTCCCGGCCGTGCGCGGCGAGCAGGAAATCGACGGACCGGAGCAGGCGGGCCGAATGGGTCGCGGCCGACTCGACGTTGGCCTCGCCGAGCAGCGCGTCGTCCTCGAGGAGGGCCACGGAGCCGCTGGGCGTCGTCGTGTCGACCGCGAGAATGAGCATACGGGAATCCGCCTAGAGCTTGGCGGCGACGGCCCGGCCGATGTCGAGGCTCGTCGAATGGCCGCCCATGTCGTAGGTCCGCTCCTTCCCTTCCTTGATGACTTCGGCGACCGCAGCCTCGACCGCCCGGCCCTTGGCCGTCTCGCCGATCCAGTCGAGCATCATCTTGGCCGCGAGGATGGTGGCGATGGGGTTGACCTTGTACAGGCCCGAGTATTTTGGGGCCGAGCCGTGCGTCGGCTCGAAGACGGCGTACTTGTCGCCGATGTTGCCGCTGCAGGCGAAGCCCAAACCGCCGACGAGCTGGGCGGCCAGGTCGGAGACGATGTCGCCGAAGAGGTTCTCGGCGACGAGCACGTCGTAGTCGTGGGGGTTCTTGAGGAGCCACATGCAGATGGCGTCGACGTTGACGTCCCGGAACTTGATATCGGGGTAATCCTTGGCGACCGACCTGGCCGTGTCGAGCATTAGACCGCCCGTCTCCCGGAGGACGTTCGGCTTCTCGATGAGGGTGACCGATCTCCGGCCGTTCTTTCGGGAGAACTCGAAGGCGGCCCGGACGATCCGGGCGCAGGCGGACCTGGTCACGATCCGGGTCGAGACGGCGATCTCGGCAGCCGGGACGTCCTTGAAGCGCTTCATTTTGGGATGCGTCAGGAGCGCGTCCCGGACGACCTGCGGCAGGGGCAGGAACTCCACGCCGGCGTACATCCCCTCGGTATTCTCCCGGAAGATGACGAGGTCGATCCCTTCCTTATAATTTAAAGGATTGCCGGCGTAGGCCTTGCAGGGCCGGAGATTCTGGTAGAGGTCGAACTCCTGGCGCAGGCGGACTATGGGGCTGAAATAGGTCAGGCCTTTGCCCTGGAGCGCGGGCGCGAGTTCGGCCGCGGCGTCCTCGCGGGGCTTGGAGGTGATGGCCCCGAAGAGGCAGGCGTCGGTCGCCCGGAGGAGCATGAGCGTCCGGTCGGGAAGAGGGTTGCCTTCCTTGCACCAGAAATCCCAGCCGATATCGCCGGTGATGTATTCGGCGTCGAGGCCGATCTTGTCGAGAACGATCATCGTCGCTTCGACGACGTCCTTGCCCACTCCGTCGCCGGGAAGGATGGCGATCTTGTACTTGGACATGGTCACTCCTTGGCCAGCTTCTTTTGGGTGTATTCGAGCAGGCCGCCGGCCTCGATGATGCCGACGACGGAATCCGGGAGAGGCAGGAAGCGGAAGGTGCCCTTGGCCGAGCGGATCTCTCCGCGGGCGATATCGACGTCGACCGCGTCTCCCGTCTCGAGCGCGTCGACGGCTTCGTCGCACTGGAGGACGGCCAGGCCGAGGTTGATGGCGTTTCTAAAATAGATGCGGGCGAAGGACCGGGCCACGACGGCTTGGACGCCCGCGCTCTTGAGACAGGCCGCGGCCTGTTCCCGGGACGAGCCGCAGCCGAAGTTCTTGCCGGCGACGACGACGTCGCCGGGCTTGACCCCCGCCGCGAATCCCGGGTCGAGATCCTCGAGGGCGTGCTTGGCCATCTCTTCGGACGGCATGATCTGGTAGGTGTAGCGGCCGGGGAAGATGACGTCCGTATTGACGTTGTCGCCGTATTTCCAGACTTTGCCCTGGCTCATACGAATTCCCTCGGGTCGGCGATTTTCCCCGCGACGGCGGTGGCCGCGGCCGTGGCCGGAGAGGCCAGGTAGATCTCCGAATCGCGGTGGCCCATGCGGCCGCGGAAATTGCGGTTCGACGTGCTCAGGCAGACCTCGCCCGCGGCCAGGAGGCCCTCGTGGGCGCCGAGGCACGGCCCGCAGCCCGAGTTGAGGATGACGCAGCCGGCGTCGGCGAGGACCGCGAGCGCGCCAGATTTGAGGGCTTCCCGGTAGATCTCCCACGATGCCGGGATGACGAGGACGCGGACGCCCGGATGGACAGTGCGGCCCTTGAAGATCCGCGCGGCGGCCTCGAGGTCTTCGAGGCGCCCGTTGGTGCAAGTGCCGATGAGGACTTGATCGACGGGCTTGCCGGCGACGGCGCCGACGGGTTTGACATTGTCGACCGTGTGCGGACAGGCGACTTGGGGCTCGAGCGCGCCGAGGTCGTATTCAAGGACGGATTCGAAACGGGCGTCCGGGTCCGATGAGGCGACGAGGAAAGGCCCCCGCGCCCGGCCCTCGAGCCATTTCAGGGCCTTCTCGTCCGGGGCGAAATAACCGTTCTTGGCGCCCATCTCGGCGGACATGTTGGCCAGGGTCAGCCGGGACCCGACGCTGAAGTCGACGGCCGCGGGCCCGGCGAACTCGACCGCCTTGTAGTTGGCCATCTCGGCGCCATGGTCGCCGATGAGCTTCAGACTGAGGTCCTTGGCGAAAACACCGGCCCGGAAACGGCCCGAGAGGTCGATGCGCATGGTCTCCGGCACCCGGAGCCAGATCTCGTCCGTCGCCCAGGTGCAGGCGGTCTCGGTCCGGCCGATGCCTGTGGCGAAGGCCCCGAGCGCGCCGTAGCTCAGGGTATGGGAGTCGCTGCCAACGATGACCTTGCCGGGAAGAGCGAAGCCCTGCTCAGGCAGGACCTGGTGGCAGATGCCGGCGTTGATGTCAAAGAAGTTGGGGATCCCCTGCTCGGCGACGAACTCGCGGATGGACTTGTGGTTCTGGGCGCACTTTTCGTCGGCGGCCGGGACGATATGGTCGAGGACGATGACGATCTTCCCGGGCGCCTTGACCTTCTTGACGCCGAGTTTCCTGAACTCCCGGATGATGGCCGCCGAATTGTCGTGGGAGAGGATGGTGTCCGGGGAAACGGTGATGACCTCTCCGGCCTGGACGTCCTTGCCCGCCTTGCGGCCGAGGACCTTCTCCGTCAGCGTCTTGCCCAAAGAGACCTCCTGGCCTCCCCATTTTATGGGGGCCCGGAGGCCTTGTCAACGGGGGCCCGGAGGCCTTGTCAACGG
>Ga0154867_1056_pt1 | contig 10094 bp, 7 predicted proteins | sample Rifle2008BG19ft_FD_105839 | JGI IMG/M metagenome (GOLD analysis project Ga0154867, IMG submission 105839) | Candidatus Aminicenantes bacterium RBG_19FT_COMBO_65_30 | reverse complement strand
GTCGCCGCTAAAACGGCCGAACGGGCCCGCCGGGAACGGGGGTGGACGGTCGAGTTGCCGGATTACCTCGAGGTCTGGGACCTCGACTAGCGGCGGGGAGCGGGCTCTTGGAAGCGACCTGCAGAAGTGCGGCGGAGGGGCTCGCAGCCGGCACTTCTGATAAATATCCGAAATAAATCCAGGCTTCGCCTCATGATGGAATTCTCCGATATCGGGAGAATATCCTCAAAATCCCGTCGGCAGGGGCAGGGATTCGACGCCCGCGGAGCGCCCGTAGGCGGCCATGATCCCGTCCAGCTCCTTGCGAACAGCTTCGGAGAGGGGCGGCGCGGCGTATTTTCCAAGACGCCGGACGACGTCGGCGTGTGCCTTGTCGACGATCGACGTCCGGCCGGCCGTCACCCAGGCCTCGTAGGGATCGCGGTCGACGAGCCCGGCCAGGATGTGCTCTTTTCTGTACCATTGGCGGGTGTGCGGGTGGGACAGGAAGGACATCCCGGGCGTGAAGCCCTCGAACTTGTCCAGGGCGATGGGATCGTCCCGCTGGGCGACGCCTTCCAGCAGCCGGTAGACCATGGCGCAGATCCCGTCGTCGATGACGAGCTTCTCGAAGCTCTGGGCGCTTTCGAAATCGAGCATGCCGGGGCCGGAGATGACGTTGACCCCGGCCAGGGCTCCGAGCACGGCGCCCAGGGCCGTTTCGAAGCCGGCCTGGGGATCGTTGATCTTGGCGTCGCTCAGGGCCATGTAGGCATGGGTGGGCAGCTTCAGGAACTTGCCGATCTGGGTGTAGGCGGCGTCGATCATCATGGTCTCTATCGCGCCCATGGGGGTCGTCCCCTTCCGCATGTCGAAGCTCGACGGGGAACCGCCGAAGATGACGGGGGCGCCCCGGCGCGCGACCTGGCATATAGCCAGTCCGCTGAGGTTCTCGGCCACGTGCTGGACGAGGGTCCCGGCGATGGTGGCCAGCGAGGTCGCTCCCGTCATGCCCATTGAGATGAGCTCGGACGGGATGCCGGCCCGGGCGGCGTCGACGAGGCTCTGGGTGGTCAGGTTGCTCCACTTGAGGGGAGGGGAGGGGCAGGCGTCGAAGATGGCCAGCGGCTTGAGCCGGAGCTCGCTCTCGCCGCCGCGGACGGCGGCGAGCAGGTCCTGCATCGGCCGGAAGCCCTCGACGCGGAAGGTACCGGTGACGAAAGGCTTCTCCGAAAGACACAGGCCGAGGTAGAGCCGATAACAGTCGGAGGCCGCGGCCGGAACGTCGTAAGCGATGAGGCCCGTGCTCTGGAAATGGATGTGCTCCAGGGTCTCGACGAGCTTATAGAATTCGATGAGGTCGGCGGTCGAGGCCTTGCGTTCCGTCTGCGTCTCGTGGTCGAGGAGGGTCACGGCCGCGGAGCCCGGGTCGAAATGGACCTCGTCCCCGCCGACGTCGAAGGACTTCCCGCCGCTCCGATCGTAGAGCACGATCGTGGACGGCGTCGAGGCCAGGCAGTCCTCGACCAGCTTCCGGCCGAGCCGGGCCCGCTGGGACCGGAGGTCGACGTCGGCCCCGGCGTCGCCGAGGAGCCGCAGCGCCTCGCCGTTCTCGACCATGACGCCCTGCCGTTCGAGGAGCGTCAGCCCCTCGTCGACGATCCTCTCGACGAGCGCTCCGTGCAGGAGCTCCAATTTCGGCTTTTTCGTTTTGATCATCTTTGACCCCTTTCGCGCCTTCGGTCCCGGCCTTCCGGAGTGGCTCCTGTTCAGGCCCGGCCGGCCAGGGACTTGGCCAGCTTGACGGCGGCGACCGCGTTCTCGGCGTAGCCGTCCGCCCCGATCTCCTCGGCCCACTTGCGGCTGGCCGGAGCACCGCCGACGAGGACTTTGTACTTGTCGCGGAGGCCCTTGTCGCGGAGGAGCCCGATGAGCCGTCTCTGGTTCGTCATGGTCGTCGTCAACAAGGCGGACAGACAGATCATCCCCGCGCCGACCGCTTCGGCTTTTTCGATGAACCGCTCGAGCTTGACGTCGGCCCCGAGGTCGAAGACCTCGAAGCCGCCGGCCTGGAGCATTGAGGCGACCAGGTTCTTTCCGATGTCGTGGATGTCGCCCTCGACGGTCCCGATGACCACCTTGCCGCCCATCCGGGCCCCGATGTTCTTCCGATTGAGCTCCGGCTCGAGGACGGCCATGGCCGCTTTCATGGCCTCGGCGCTGGAGATGAGCTCGGGCAGGAAATACTCGCCCTGCTCCCAGAGCTCTCCGACCTTCTCGATCCCGGGAACGTACCCTCGTTCGATGACCTCGAGGAGGTCCAGCCCGGACCGCACCGCGTCCCCGGCGAGCGCGGCGGCGGCGGCCCGGTCCCCGGCGACGATGGCCTCGTTCATCTTGGGCCATAGCTCGTTTTTTATCATGATCTCTCCTCCTGGATGGCCCGGGCCATGGCCCGGATGAATGACGGGTTCGTCCCGCAGCATCCGCCGACGAACCCGGCGCCGGACCGGACGATCTCGGGGACGAAACGCACATAGTCTTCGAGCGTCTGGGAATAGCCGACCCGCCCGTCGGCGCCGATCGTCGGCTGGCCGGCGTTGGCCTGGGCGATGAGGGGCAGGGACGTCGCCTCCTTGAGGGCGCGGACGCAGCCGACCATCTGCTCGCTCGTCAGCGTGCAGTTGGCCCCGACGGCGCCGACGCCTTCCTTCTCGAGTTCCGCGGCCGACCGGGCGGCGGAATCCCCCATCAGGGTAAAATAGCCCCTCGGGTTGGCATTGAAAGTCATGGTGACAAAGACGGGGAGCGGCGAAGCGCTCCGCGCGCCGTGGAGGGCCGCAAGGGCCTCACGCAAGTCATACTGGGTCTCGATGAGAAGCACGTCCACGCCTCCGGCGGCGAGGGCCCGGGTCTGTTCGGCGTAAACGGCGGCGAAATCCTCCACGGCGTATGGCCCCTGGGGTTTCAGGAATTTCCCGGTAGGGCCCATGCTCCCAGCGACGTACCGCCCGGCGGGGGCGGCTTCCCGGGCCAGGCGGGCCGCGGCCAAGTTCAGCTCGTAGGCCCGTCCCTCGAGGCCGTGGGCGGCCAGCTTGAGCGGGGATCCGCCGAAGCTGTTGGTCGAGACGACGTCGGCGCCGGCCGCGAAGTACGCGGCGTAGACGCCCTTGACGACCTCCGGCCGCTCGACGTTCCAGAGCTCCGGCGCCACCCCTTGGGCGAGGCCCCGGGCCATGAGCTCGGTCCCCATGGCGCCGTCGAGGAGGACGGTCCGGGTCTTGACGAGGTCGAGAAGAGGCGGGGTCATTTCTCGCCTCCAGGATAGCGGTTGAATTCGAGGGCGTGGACGAACGCGTCCTGGAAATCCGGGCGGGTGGCCAGGGAGATGTGGGAGATCTTCGCGGCCAGGCTCTCGGCGGCCCTCCGGTTCGGGCGGGACAGGAGGAGGAGCCGCGCTCCGGCCAGGGAGGCATTGCCGACGAAGGCGATCTTGCTCTCGGGGACGTCGGGCAGGAGCCCCAGGGCTACGGCGTTGCCGATATCGAGAGAGCTGCCGAAAGCCCCGGCGACGAGGACGCGGTCGAGGTCGGCCGCCGCCAACCGGAATTCGCGGAGCATGAGCCTCACCCCGCTCCGGACCGCGGCCACGGCCAGCTGGACGTCCCGGACATCCTGCTGGGTCAGGGCCAGCCTGTCGGTCAGCCGGATCCTCTTTTCCGGTCCGGCGATCCGGCCGTCGCGGCCGAGGATACCCCGGGCGAGAGCCGCGGCCAGGATGTCGACGAGGCCCGTCCCGCAGACCCCCTCGGGAGGGAGGTCGTCGACCGTGCGGAACTTAAAGCCGTTCGCCCACTCGGCCCGGTGGATGGCCCCGGCGACCGCCAGCATCCCGCAGCTGATATTCATGCCCTCGAAGGCCGGGCCTGCGGCCGTCGACGTGGTCACGAATTCCCGGCCCTTCTTGAGGACGATCTCGCCGTTGGTCCCGAGGTCGATGAAGATCTCGGTTCCCGACTTCGCGGCGAACTCCGTGGCGACGAGCCCGGCCGTGATGTCCCCGCCGACGAAGCTCTTGATGTTGGGCGCGACGTAGACCCGGGCCTGGGGATGGAGGGTGAACCCGATCTCGGAGGCCGGGAGCGCCGGCAAGGTCGAGAATACGGCGTGGAAGGGGGCGAGGGCGAGCGAATCGACGGCGACCCCGCAGAGGATGTGGTTCATGGCCGTGTTGCCGGCGACGACGGCGTCGTAGATGCGGTGGCGCGGCACGCCGCTCCGCCGGGACATCGTTCCGACCAGGTCGTTGATGAGCTGGACGGCGGCGTTTTTCAGGCGCCTGAGGTTGTCGGGATTCTCGAAGGCGAACGTGATCCTCGAGACGACGTCGGCGCCGTAGGAATTCTGGGCGTTCACCGCCGCGGCCCGGTCGACGACCTTTCCCGTCCTCAGGTCGACGAGCTCGGCCGCGACCGTGCTCGTTCCCAGGTCGACGGCCAGCCCGAAGATCTCACGCCCGGCATCTTCGGACTCGATGTCGAGGATCTCGCGGTCGTCGTAGAGGACGGCCGTGACCGGCCGTCCCGGGGTGAGGATCGTGCCGCCGAGCTTCGACAGAGCGGCCAGCGGCAGGACGAGCCCCGGCGACTTCAGGTAGGCCCGAAGCGAGTCCGCCACGGCGGTCGGCGAGTAGAGGGACGGCTTCTCCAGGACGAGGGGGAGCTTCTTGACGGCCGAATCGATGAAGGCGGCCGACGGAACGCCGGTGTCGAGGACGGCGATCTTTTCGAGCCGGGATCCCGCGAGCGTTTCCACGACGATGTCGCTGCGGACCTCGTAGAGGCAGGCCAGCCGGTGGTCGGGCCCGAGCCCGCGGCTCTCGAGCAGGGAAGCCTCGAGCTCGGCGGGGAAGGGGAGGGGGCCGCCGAGGACGCGGACGGCGCACTTGCCGCAGATGCCCCGCTGGTGGCAGTAGAGGCTGAGCGGGATCCCGGCCCGGACGAGGACGTCGGCCAGGACCTCTCCGGCCCGGGCCCGGACCTTGATCCGATCGGGAAGGATCTCGACGGTGAAAGTCGTTTCGGTCATCGACTGATCTCTCGGCTTCGCGGTCCCATCATCTTAAACGAAAATTGACTTCCGGGGAATCCTTTTTTATCGCCTCGGCCGGCGCCCGGCCGCCGCGGCCCTTCCAGACCCGGTAGACGGGGATGCCGGCCAGGAGAAGACCTGCCCCGACCAAAGACTTGAGCGGCTGGGAAACGACGATGCTCAGGAACACCGTCAGGCACATGACGATGAAGACCAGCGGCACCGCGGGATAGCCCCAGGTCCGGTAGGGGCGGGCCGTCCCGGGCGCGCGGCGGCGGAGGACGAAGACGGCCAGCCCGGTCGCCGCGAAGAAGAGGAGGAGGGCAAAGACCATGTATTCATAGAGCGATTCGTAGGTACCCGAAAGGCAGAGGACGGCCGCCCAGGCCGCTTGCCCCCAGAGAGCCGCGTTGGGCACCCGGGTCCGCGAGCCCAGCCGGCCCATGGCCCGGAAGAAATATCCGTCTCGGGCCATGGCGTAGAAAACGCGGGGTCCGAAGAGGAGGTTGGCGTTGAGGCAGCCGAAAATCGATACCATGACCAGGGCCGAAAAGAGCGCCGCTCCGCCGCCTCCGAAGAGGGCCGATGCGGCCAGCTCGCCGACGCGGACGACGCCCTTCAGCTTTTCGAGCGGCAGGGCCAGGAGATAGACGAAGTTGACCAGGACATAGATCGCGGTTACGGCCAGGACCCCCAGGGTCAAGCCGCGCGGTATCGTCCTCTCCGGGTTCCGGATCTCCTCGGCCGTACAGTTGACGGAATACCAGCCGTCGTAAGTCCAGAACACGGCGACGAGGGCCAGTCCCAGCGGCTTGAGGACGGCGGGGAAAGCCGGGCCGGGCGGGAACAGGGGATGAAAATTCGCGCCGCCCGCCTTGACCCCGAAGAGGACGCCCAGGCCGACGAGCGCGGCGACCGTTCCGAGGCGAAAGACGGTCAGGAAATTCTGCGCGACGGCGCCGGAGCGGATGCCGAAGGAGTTGAGGAAGGTCAGGAGCAGGATCGAGGCCGCGGCGACGACCTGACCTGCGGACAGGCTGTAGGAAAGGCCGACCGCTTCGACCCGGAAGAGGACGTGTCCCGTCGACAGGACGGGAACGAACGAGCCCAGGAATTCGGCGAAAGCAACGGCTAGGGCGGCCAGCCCGCCGCACATGATGAAGCCGAAAAAGGCCCAGCCGAAAAGGAAGGCCGCGCCGGGTCCGTAGGCCTCACGGAGGTAAATATACTGTCCCCCGGCCTGGGGATACATGGCCCCGAGCTCGGCGAAGGAAAGCGCCCCGCAGAGCGTGATGAGGCCTCCGGCCAGCCAGACAGCGAGGAGCAGGCCCGGGGAGGGGAGTCCGGCGGCGATGATTCCCGGGGTCATGTAGATCCCCGATCCAACCACGGCCCCGATGACGAGGAAGGACGTGTCCAGGAGGCCGAGCCGCCTGAGAAACCGAGGTTCCGATGAGCCTTCGACGGGCATGGTCGTTGCAGCCCCCATTGTACGCAAAATCTGCTCCGGCTCCAACCGCTAACCACATCTCTCCGAATTTTCTGTCCAATCAACGGACCTAAGCCTGTATATTGATTATAATCAATTACTTACAATAAATATCGTATCTCATTTATAATCATTTACTTATGAGTCTATTTGAAATTGATGTTACGGTCTGCCTCTACCTCTCAACAAAATCCGTCGCGAACTCTGCGGATGGTAGGGAATAATCGCACCGACTTTTTCTAGCTGCTCCGTCGCATTTCCGCGCGTCCCTCTCCAAGATCCGCCGGCCGCCGCCTCGCCCTTAAAAACTCCTCAAATATTTTATTTATCATGTTATTATTAAATATTTTACAAGGAATGTCGGCATGCCGACATAAGCCATTTGATAAGAAAATTTATTATTATAATTTATCTTTTAAAATCATTCGGCTGTCTATTGATTTTTATCATCCCATGGACTATAAAATGCTCTGGGATTGGCCGTTCATCCTAGGAGGGAGAGAGGCCCTTGATCATAGCCATAGCAAATCAGAAAGGCGGCGTCGGAAAAACGACCACGTCGATCAACGTCGCCGCGGCCATTGCCCTGATGGGGAAGAAGGTCTTGCTCCTCGATATGGACCCGCAGGCGCACAGCACCATTTCGACCGTGACCAATCTCGAAAAGTACGAGAAATCCCTTTACGACATCCTGATGAATAAGACCGAGAGGATCGAGGATATTATCGTCCGGTCGAATATCCCCGGCCTCGACATGGCCATAACTAAGATCTCGATGGCCAAGTTAGAACCGTCCTTGAGCGGCGAGTTCGACGCCCACTTCAGGCTCAAGGACGCCCTTGAACAGATCCGCGGCAAGTACCAATACATCTTCATCGATACACCGCCTACCCTGGGCCTCATCACGCTCAACGCCCTGGTGGCGGCCAATTTCATCCTCATCCCCATCCAGTCCTCCTACCTTTGTCTCGAGGGCACGGACGACCTGCTCGAGACGATCGAGAAGGTCAAGAGGATAGCCAACCCGCACCTCAAGGTCATGGGCGTGTTGATCACACTCTTCGATAAGCGGACGAACCTGGCCCGCGACGTCGTCCAAAGGATCCGGCGCGTTTTCGGCTCTAAGGTGTTCAAAACCTTCATCTCGAAGAGCGTCAAGCTAGAGGAAAGCCCGGCCTACAAGGAATCTATCTTCACCCACGCGCCTAGTTCCATCGGCGCGGAGCAATACCGGAAAGTCGCCGAGGAGATTATGCGCCGTGCAAAAAGCTAAACGATCAGGCCTGCCCGAATCGGTTAGGATGAAACATGACGGTCACTTCGTCGACCTGATATCCTCAAGGTCGCTCGGACCGAGGATCCGCATGATCCCCATCGAGAAGATCGACGCGAATCCCCATCAAGCCCGGTGCGAGCTCGGCAGCATCGAGGAGCTCCAGGATTCGATCCGCAGCAAGGGCATCCTCGAGCCCATCCTCGTTCGGGCCAAGGGCGGCCGCTTCGAGATCATCGCCGGAGAGCGGCGTTTCATGGCTGCTAAAAACATAGGCCTCGAGGACTTGCCCTGCATCGACATGGACGTCGAGGACAACGAGGCCATGGAAATCGCCCTCATCGAGAACCTGCAACGCAAGGATCTGGACACCTTCGAGGAGGCCGACGGCCTGCAAGCCCTGGCCGACATCCACAAATACAACCATGAGCAGATCTCTCTCAAAATCGGAAAAGCCCGCTCGACCATCACCGAGATCCTGTCGATAGCCCGCATCCCGCCTCGCGTTCGCGACATCATCAAGGAATCCGGCGCCTTCGGCCGTTCGACTATCATCGAGATCGCCAAACTGAAGACGGAAGATGAAATGGTCAAGCTGGCCCATGCTATCGTCGAACGCCGTTTGAACCGGGAGGATACACGGGACCTGGCCAAATACCTCAAAGGAAAGACCAAAAAGCTCAAATATTATGTCTATAACTTCGTCCCGGAGGACACCGACAAGTTCCGGATGAGGCTCGAATTCAAGAAACAGACCGTCTCGAAGCAGGAGATAATCGCCATCCTTGAGGAGATCATCGAACAGATCCGGAAGAAGGACGAGGCGCCGGCCCTTAAGGGATAGCCCTCAAATCTTCAAGCCTTAGTTCCGTTTCGGACATATTTTTCGCGTCTATATATTAGTTGACATAATAACTGTTATGCGACTCATCATCAGGTAAGCCCATATCTTCATTCTTTTCAATTCATTCTTACTATCCACACCCTGTGTATATCCCTTCCGCCCATATACTGGGCAGTTGAGGAAATACCGGTTCCTGGACATCAAATTACGGAAGGTTCCTCACCTGAGCCTGTCCTAAGTTCGAGCCCCGGCCTCAGGATATGCTCCTGGTATCTTTAACCCCTCCTGTTTTTCGCTCCGGAGCCGAATTTTCGTTCCTCAAACGCTAGTCCGCCCGATCGCGGATCCTACCGCCGGACCAGCTCATTCTCAACTTCGGACGCTTATTATGTTGTCTTTTCGGTCCTCCCCCGGCGTTTCGAATAAGGCCGCGGTTTCTACCTGGCCCGAGTTGCGGCTCCATTTAGCATACGTAATGTTCGCTTTGTATCCTATTTATTATGTGCAAGATACGGATATACTAAGAGACTATATTATTTATTATCAATGAGATATAACAAATGCCCGGCGCTTAGTAGCGGACTTCGGTCTCGACGACGAAGAATTTGTAATCCTTTTAAAGGACAGTGGTTTCCGAAACCCGGAGGGTGCCCCTGGTGGAGCCGTAATTTTCGTGGATGGCCAGCCGGTCCGGAAAGCGGATGCCGTTTTTCTCGATGCCGTAATAGCCGATGACGGACATCCGGGGTTCGGCCTGGTGACCGAGTGTCTTGGCCATCTCCAGGACCTGGTCATAGTTGCCCAAGCAGCGCTGGTCCCACTCGAGCTTGACGATGGCAAAGTCCTTTTGTCGGATCCAGGCTTTCCCATAGACGAGATTCGGCTCCGGACGTCCCGCCGGGGCCGCCTCGACCATGAAGACCTTTTCCCTCTCCACCTGCTGCTCTCCGAGGTAGGTGTAGGAATGTCTCGGCTGCCAGTATTCGCTGAGAAGCCCGACCGGCCCGAAAACCAGGTTTTTATGCTTGTACAGCTTCGTTTTCAGGGCGGCGTCAGGTATATTCCGGGATTGCTTGTTCTCCTTGAGAAGAATCCGCTTCTCCTCGATGGACTCCCCTTCCCGGATCAACTGGTAATCGTACTCGAGGATCACACGGGTCACGCGCTTGGGCTCGCCCGAGGCGAGGGTCGATAAAATCCGTAGCGGCGGGCTGAATTGCCGCTCATCGATCCTTTCCCGGCAGACGAAATAGAGCGAGGCCGTGCCCAAGCGTCGGCAGTACTCTTTCGCTTTCGCCAGGATCTGAGGAAGAGGATTCGCCACCGGCAGGCTTTGGGGTCCTCCTCCCTGCGTCCGGCCGGGAACGCTCGCGGCCGAATTATTAGACATTCTTTTTTCCGGGTCAAGGGATTCCTTG
>Ga0154867_1082_pt1 | contig 10170 bp, 3 predicted proteins | sample Rifle2008BG19ft_FD_105839 | JGI IMG/M metagenome (GOLD analysis project Ga0154867, IMG submission 105839) | Candidatus Aminicenantes bacterium RBG_19FT_COMBO_65_30 | reverse complement strand
AACTTGACGCTCTCGTCGAGGAGCTTCTTCAGCTCCCAGGCCATGGTGCCGTAGTAGGTCGGGGACCCGAGGACGATGCAGTCGTAGCCGAGGAGGTCGGCCGGGGCCGTGTCCTCGACCGTCTTCAGGTCCACCTCGAGGCCTTGCGACTCGAGGACTTCGGCCATCCGGGCCGCCATCTTCTTGGTATTTCCCGTCCGGGAATAATAGGAAACCAGGGCTTTGGGCATCGGATTCCTCCTGGGACGCTGCCGATTATTGCCTAGGAAGGAAGTTAAGTCAAACCGGCAGGTGCCAGCCAAGACTGATAATAACTCAGATTGTGCTCACCTGCGGCGCTACTCCTAAATGGTAATCAGCTGCCCGTCAGCCCGGCCAGCCGCTTCCTGGCATCCTCAACTTCGGGCAGGCCTCGGTCGGCGTTCTTCCAAAGGTCGAGGAATTTTTGGTAGTTCTCGCGGGCCTTGGCTTTACTGCCCAGCTTCTCGTCGATCAGGCCGATATGGTAGAAGCTCCGGGCGTAGAGGTCGCTTGAGCCCAAACGCGTGGTCGTCCGCATCCCAAATCTCCAGGCGTAGAGGTCGCCGAGGCCCAAACGGCCGGTCGTCAGCACTCCAATTCTCTCGTATTGTTCCCGAGCTCGTTTCAAATCGCCCGCCCGAAAATAGGCTTCCGCCAGCATATTGATAGACCCGGCGTCCTTTTCGAACGGCCCGTAAGGAGCCGATCGCACGGCCCTTTCGAGATCTTCGAGCGCTTTGGACGTATTGTTCCGCTCGAGCTCGATAGCACCCATGAGATGGTCGTAAAGGCGTATCTCTTTCTTGTTCAATCCCTTGTCGTTGAGCGCCTTGAGCTCTCCGGCGGTTCTCTCGGCCTCGGCGATCCGATTCAAAGCAAGATAGGCCACGCCTTTCAGAAGCAGCGCTCCGCGTTTGCTGAAAAAATCCAGATTCCCAGTGTCAATTCCGTAGGCTTTTTCGCATTCAGAGACGGCGACCTCCGCCCGGCCCGCTTGCAGCGAAGAATAGGCCATAGCGCCGCGGCAGAACCTTTCGGCACGAGCGTCTCCGGCGCGCCTGAACTCGTCGGCGAGAGGGGCCATGATCCTGATGACCTCCTCGTAGCGGCCCTCAAAAAGGAGTCCGGCAACGAGGCCATGATACCCGATGTAGTGGGCCTCCGGTACTTTCTCCGCGATAAGGGCCCGATATTCGGCCTCCGCCCGGGGCGCGTCGCCCCTTAACAAATACAGGTCGCCGCGGAACTCACGGCTCCAATAATCGTCGGGGGCGAGCGTTTCGGCCGTTTCTAGCTCCCGGCCGGCTAGGTCAAGGCGGTTCTGGCTGATGTGATGATACGCCAGCCTCTGATGGCCGGCCGCCGTGTTCTCGACCTCACGGAGATATCTTTCCAGGACCTCTTGCCCCTTGGCCGGCTCGCCTATGGCCCGGTAAACTAACGCCAGGCCCCCATAGGCCCCGACAAAGCGTGCCCGCCCCCGCACCGCTTGCTCGAAGCATTTCAGGGCATTCTCCCAATCTTCTATCTCCGCGTAAAATATACCCAGGTTCGTGTTGCCCGTGAGATCGTCGGGATAAAGAGCGAGCAGCTTCCGCCCCGCATCAAGCGACTTTCCCCATTCCGGCTCCGGTCCAGCGCCATAGTAATAGCCCATTTCGAAAATATATCGATCCCGTTCCGAGATCCGCTCCGGATGCTTTTGAATAAGCTCGAGGGTCCTGGTTCTGCATCGTTCGACTTCGGGGTAGTTCCCGATATTGAGATTGGCCACACCCAAGGCCCTCATGGCCATGATGAACTCGGGATCGAGGGACAGGGCCTTTTGGAAAAGGGGGATGGCCTTTTCGGCTTCACCGCGGAATTGATATCTGCGGGCTTCGATGTAATAAGCCCAGGCCTCGGCGTTCGGGGTCGATATTTCGCCGATGTTCCGGTCGATATCGGCCGCGATCTGTTCCGAACTCACGTTCAGGTCTGATTTGAGCCGAGTGGCGACGTCATCGACCTTCTTGAAGATCTCCGCGTCGTTCTGGCATTCGACCTCGAGCGGTCTGATGACCTCCCGGGTCCGAGGTTTCTGAAGGCTCAGGTTCATGATGGTCCTGTCCCCGTCCTTCATGAGGCCGCCGCACAAGGTATAGTCCGCTCCGGCTTCGTTGGCCACTTTCACCAGGTCGGCATTGGTATATTTCTTGGCCTCCGCCAAGTTCAATCGCCTCAAGATGCCATAAATCGTATTGGCGTCGATTACTCTGATGAATTTTGATTGAGAGAGCTTGGTGATCAGCAATTCGGAAAGACCCGTTTTCCACTTGTCAAGAGAAGGATCTCCGGGAATATTCTCGAAATAAAGGATAGCGAGTGACGGCTTGTCCGAGGGAGGCGGGACGGCCTTCCGGCCCGGCAAAATCCCGATGATGACGACGATCGCCGCAACGACGACAAGGACGGCGGCGGCGGGGACGAGGAGCTTATTCGGCGTGAGCTTAACCGTGATCTCGCGGGATGCTCTCGTCTTCGACCTGGCCAAGGCCAGGGCGCGTTCCGTCGCCGGGAGAGCCTGCCCCACCGCCTCAAGCTCCACGATGAGCTCCTCGGCCGTCTGATAGCGTTTGGCTTTGTCCTTTTCGAGGCAGCGCAGGATGAGCTTGTTCAGACCCTCCGGGAGTTGCGGCACGAGCTTCTTGGGGACGGGCGGCGGCTCGCTCTTGTGCTTTACGGCGATCGCGAACGGCGTCTCGCCCCCGAACGGCACCTGCCCCGTCACCATCTCGAAAAGGATGATCCCCAGGGCATAGATATCCGCGCGAGCGTCGGCGGGCTTCCCCTCGACCTGCTCCGGTGACATATACTCCGGAGTCCCGATGATCGCCCCCTCCCCCGTTATCCCGCCGCCCAAAAGCGACCGGGCGATGCCGAAGTCCATGATCTTGGCCTGGCCTTCTTTGTCGATCATGACGTTGCCGGGTTTGAGATCGCGGTGGACGATCCCCTGCTTGTGGGCTTCGGCCAGGCCCTCGGCGATCTGCCGGCCCACCGAAACGGCCGATCCGACCGCCAGGGCCTTCGTCCTGTGGAGGAGGCTTTTGAGGTCCTCCCCCCGGATGTATTCCATGGTCAGGTAAAGGATCTTTCCCGCCTCCCCGAGGTCATGCGTCCGGCAGACGTTGGGATGGCTGATCTTGCGGGCGTTCCGGATCTCGTTGTGGAAGCGTTCGACCGTCTTCTTGTCGACGGCGATCTCCGGCTTGATGAGTTTGAGGGCCACTTCTTCGTTGAGTTTGTTGTCGTGGGCCCGGTAGACCTTTCCCATCCCCCCCGCACCGAGCTCCTCGATGATCTCGTAGCGGCCGGCGAAGACCGTCCCCCGCACGAGCTCGTCGGCGGTCGTTTCGAGCGTCCGGGTGAAGGAAGCGTGCGACCTAACGGCCGGGGTCAGCTGAGTCCCGCAATCGGCGCAATAGGATTTGGCATCAGGATTTTCCTGGTCGCACTTCGGACACTTCATCGCCTGCCCTCAGCCGCATTGAGAGAAGAATCTAACTTGGCTAAAGACTATTGATATCCGGGGGGCTTGTCAATCTCGGCCGGCCGGGCCTATCCATGCATCTTGACAGGCACTCGGGAGGGCCCTATACTCCCCCTTAATAGAAAAAGGGTTCCCCGGAACGAATGATAGGTCGGCCTCTTTCCGCGGGAATCGGACAAGATCTTAAGTCAGGGGGGTGTCCATGAAGATCAAAGCTCTCGGAACGGCGCTCGTCCTCTTGGCCGGCTTCGCCGGCGCCCAGGTCCAGTACGGCAACATCCGGGGGGTCGTCGTCGACGCCCAGGGCGGTCCGCTCCCCGGCGTAACCGTCTCTCTCGAATCCGCTCAATTCCCCTCCCGGACGGCCGTCTGCTCGGAGAGCGGCGTCTTCCGCTTCCTCAATCTCACGCCGGGGATCTATAAGCTGCGCTGCGAACTGGCCGGGTTCACGGCCCACATCCGCGACGTCATCGACATCCGGGTGGGTACGAGCTTCGATTTCCGTATCATTCTGACCCAGGCCACCCTCGATGAGCAGGTGACGGTCATCGCCGAATCGCCCATCGTCGACACGAAGAAAACGGGCACGGTGACCAACGTCACCCAGGACATGCTCCAACGGCTCCCCTCAGCGCGCGACCCCTGGGTCGTCCTCCAACAGACGCCGGGCATCCTGGTCGACCGGGAAAACGTCGGCGGGAGCTCGGCGGGCATACAATCCGCTCTCGTCGGCCGGGCCGGCATGGCCCAGAACCTGCAGTGGAACATGGACGGCGTGCCCATCACGGACATGGACTCGTACGGCTCTCCCTTCTATTTCGATTTCGACACATTCGAGGAGATGACCATCGTCACCGGCGGCCAGGACGCGTCGATCCAGACCGGCGGCGTCTCCATCAACGTCGTCACCAAGCGGGGCGGCAACAAGTTCCAGGTCCAAGCCCGGACGTTCTTCACGAACGACCACCTCCAGGCCGATAACCGGACCCCGGAGCTCGTGGACCTCGGCTACGTCGGCGACCGGATCGACCGGATCGTGGATTACGGCCTCCAGGTCGGAGGCCCCATCCTCAAGGACCGCCTCTGGTTCTGGCTGGGCTACGGCGTCCAGGACATCCGCCGGTTCGCCATCACCGGCGACCCCCTGGACTACAAGATCAGGGGGATCAATGCCAAGCTGAACTTCCGCTTGAGCGACAGGAACAGGGCCGAGCTGGCCTTTCTCGACAACGCCAAGACAGCTTCAGGCCGCGGGGCCAGCGCCGTCCGGCCTCCCGAAACGACGTTGAACCAGACGGGCAGCAGCCCTTACATCAAATTCGAGGACGAACACACGTTCTCGCCCAACTTCCTCCTGGCTCTGCGGCTCAGCTACAATTACAACCGGTTTACCCTCACGCCCGAAGGTGGGATGGACACCCAAGTCAGATACGACCTAGATACCGGCATGTACTCCGGCTCTTGGGTGTACGCTGATACAAGGGGGTCCTCGTTCGTAGCCAGCCTGGAAGGCAACTATTTCAAAGAACGATTCCTCGGCGGCAATCACGAACTCAAGTTCGGAGCCGAATTCCGCAGCACGCCCAGCCGGGCGGTTTATGTCTGGCCGGGCGGCGCCCGCAGATACTACAGGGCCGGAAACCCTTTCCTCGCCGATGTGACGCGGGGCGGCAACTGGGATTATGGTTCCGACCGGCTGAGCGTCTTCGCCAACGACGCCTGGACCATCGGCCGGCTGACCCTCAACCTCGGCCTCCGGTTGGACCGCGAAGACGCCCGCAATTACGACGCCTCGGTCGACGCCGGCGAGGTCGCGCCGGAGTTGCTTCCCGCCGTGACCTATCCGGGCTACGACCCGGGCGTGGTCTTTTTGACTCTCTCGCCCCGCATCGGCTTCACCTACGACCTCGGCGGCGATGGGAAAACCATTCTCCGGGGGAACGCGGCCCGTTTCGGAGCCCAACAAGGCCCCTGGCTGGCCTCCGCCCTGTCCTCCTCTAGCGATGCCGGCGCCATGTTCTTCTGGAACGACCTCAACGACGACGACCGGGTCTCGACCGACGAGCTCAACGGCTATCCGACCGCCGGCATCCGCTCGTTCTGGGGCTTCGACCCGGCCAACCCCGCGAACTTCGAGGCCCTCAACGGCGTCGACAAGGATCTCAAGGTGGAGCTGACCGACGAGCTCCTGCTCGGCCTCGAGCGGGAGGTCTTCACCGATTTCGCGCTGAGCGGGACCTTCATTCTCCGAAGGAACCACCGGTTCACACGGGACACATTCTATGATAAAGCCACGGGGACGATCATCGAGCAGTCCGACTATATCGGACCCATCACGGGTTCCCTGACCTACGGCGAGACGACCTACAGCTATGAATATTGGACCCTCGCCGCGACCCGGCCGCCGGGGACCTATATCTTCAACATCCCGGATTACCACGAGAACTTCACCGCCCTGGAATTCGCCGCGGTCAAGCGCCTGGGACACCGATGGATGATGAACGCCTCATTCACCTATCAGGTCTATAAGATCCATTACGGCGAGCGCGGCTATGTCGATCCGACGAACGTCGAGATCCAGGACGGGCAGAGGGCTTGGGGCGGACCCGATTCCGACTGGATGGCCAAGCTGAGCTTCCTATACCAACTGCCGTGGGGGATCAACATCGCCGGATTCGCCAACGCCCGGCAAGGGTTCACCAACGTCCAGCGGATCAACGCGGCGACGCCGGAGCGGGCGGCCGCCGCCCTCGGCAGCTATATGGACTTCTACATCGAAAAGCCCGGCACGACCCGGCTCCCCGATTTCTATAACGTCGATCTGAGCCTGACAAAGGACATCCGCTTCAAGAGCTTCGGTAAGATGACCCTCTGCATCGATGCGTTCAATGTCTTCAACTTCGCCCACGACCTTTCGCGGTATCCTAATGTCAATTCCTCCCGCCACAATGCTATCCAGAGCATCCTCAACCCGAGGGTCATCCGCTTCGGCGTGAGGTACAATTTCTAAAGGCGAAACCTCTGGAGCCAGCGAGAGGGATCGAACCTCCGACCCGCTGATCAGCCGCCCGTCAGCCCGGCCAGACGCTTTTGAGCATCCTCAACTTCGGGAATTCTGGGATCGGCGTCTTTCTAGAGAATGAGGAAATGGGGATAGTAATCTCCTGCCCGCGCCATTGGAGCCTCCCAATCGGCTTTATAGTCCCCTTCCTTGAAGAGAATCGTGCTGATGACCAGGGCTTTTTCGTGGTGAAGCAGTGGCACCCGACCTTTCACTTCACCGCCCCAGCGTGGCCAACGCGCCGTCCATATCCGAGTATTCTTTGATCGAGTAGATGCATCACTTAGTCACTTCACCGGACCGAGATAGCGATCGAACCAATCGAGCGTCTCTTTGACGACCGTCTTGAAGTTGGCCCCAACGTCACCGTGGCCTCCATCCCAGAAGATCTGCTGCTTGTCCTCCTCCGGGGCGCCCAGCAGCCGGAACATCGGACGCTGGGATGTTTCAAGCGGAATCATGAAATCGGATCGGCCGTTGCCCATGAGCGTGGGAACCCGGAAGCGGGGCAGGAAATTGAGCGGATCGGCCTCTGGCAACGGGCGGCTGGAGGATAGGCCGGCATGGATGAGCACGGCCGCTTTCAGGCGTTGCTCACCCGCCGCGAGGATGGGCACCAGGATGGCACCCCGGCTGTAGCCAAAGACGCCGAGCCGGTCGCGATCCACATCCGGACGGCTCACCAGGTAATCGATGGAGCGGCGGAAGTCCTTGGATTCCATGATCAGCCGGTCGCGAGCCTCGTTGGGGCCGGCGGCGGAGGTCGCGTGCCGGCGCTGATATTGGCCCTTGAGAACCGGCATCAGGAACGCCCGCCCGCTCTTGACGAGGAAGTCAAACATACGTTCTTGCGCCGGTTGCGGCGAAGGAAGCCTGTTTGACATGCCGGGATCCGCATAGAGGATCGCCTGATAGGGCGGTGTCGCATGCTTCGGGATATAGAGGTAGCCGAGGACCCGCTCGTCTCCGTACGCGGCGGCGAAGGAGACTTTCTCGCGTCTCCAGTAGGAATTCTCCCCGTCGATGCCTTCGACATGCGCCTCGAGATCCGTCGGATCATAGGCGTAAAGGCCCCGATACAGCTGGAACACCTCGTCCGGGATCGGTTTCTCTTGGCTGACGTCGGGGATGGACCTGGTCACCGGACGCTGAAGTCCGACTTCCTCGCTCACGTCATAGCGTACACAACGGATGCCGTTCTGGGCGGAGCGGTCCCAGGGGGGGCGGGCATCCAGGCTGGAGAACATATATACCGGCTCATCCCATGCGCCGCCGCGGAGATAGCGCTGGCCGCCGACCTCGTTCCAGCACCACTCTCTCACATTGCCGGCCATATCCAGCGTGCCAAAGGCGCCGAGGCCTTTGTAAGAGCCGACGCGCTCCGGGCCGACGCCTCTGAAATTGCCCAGTTCGGCCATAGCCACAAAAAAGCCCGGGCTTGCGGCCTGTTGCCAGTGGTAGATGGTAGGCAATTGCTTTCCCGCGAATTCCGCGTAGGCCGCGGCTTCGTACCAGCTCACGCCGTTCACCGGATACTCATCCTGGCCCTGCGGGCATTCGCCGAGCTCCCATGTGGAGGGGCCCGGCCGGCCCGTGGAATCGCGAAACAACGGCATGGCCTCTTCCCAGGAAAGCTCGCGGCCGCCCTGGATAAAGTCCTCTTTCCAGTACTCCCGCTTCTGATATCCGCCGCGATCGATGAACTCTTTGAACTGCCGGTTAGTGATCTCGTAACGGTCGATCAGAAAGGCCCTCAGCCTTGCCCCGCCCAGGCCGGAGATACCTACAGCGCCCCCGGGGACGCGGACCATCTCGGGCGGGATGGCGCCCTCGGCGTCCAGGTCGAATGCCAGGGTGGTTCCCCCTATGACTTCGCCCGCGCCCAGCACGGTTTGAAATCCGGGTTTCACGATGCGGAAGCGATATAAACCCCACAGCAGCTCTTTGGTGGTGAACGGCGTCGTGCCGAGAAGCAGCCAGTCTTCGTCGTCCGGGGCGTAGCCCGTAGCCCACACCTCGGCACCGGGTGGATTGGTGCTGAACGACGTTGGCATGGAGCTGTCGTGATGGATCTGTTTCAGGGTGGGATCGCCGGGAAGGATCGCCTCGGCGCGGCGAATGAGGCGGAAAGCAGCCGGTAATTCGGTGGAATCCAACAACCGGCGGATCTCAGGGATGGCTTGCGCTCTCACCCAGCGGATCTTGGCTTGGCGGTTGAAGAACCAGAAAGCGAGAGAGGCCACAGCGAGAACGGCGACGGCGCAAGGGATGGCGACTGCGGGCCGCCGAAGTTTTTTGAGGAGATTATGAACGTTGAAGACGCCGGCAGCTTCGGCTTTGAGGGCTTCTTGGTATTTGACGATGTCTCTTCCCATCTCGGCGGCCGTCTGATAGCGCGAACCCGAATCCTTCTCCAAAGCCAGCTCGATCACCCGCTTCAGGTCGGGCGGGACGGGCGGCCTTCTATCGCCTAGGGATCGGGGCTCCTCATGGACGATTGAATAGAGGAGAGAGACATCGCGTTCGCCCCGGAACGGAAGCTCACCGCTCAACATCTCATAGAGCACGACTCCCAGGGACCAGATGTCCGTCCGTTGGTCCACCTTCTCCCCGCGGGCCTGCTCGGGCGACATATAGGCCACGGTCCCGATCGTGGCCCCTTCTCCCGTCAGGGAGGAGCCTCCCCGAAGCTTGGCCAGGCCAAAGTCCATGATCTTGGCCTGCCCCTTGTCTGTCACCATGATATTGGAGCTCTTGATATCGCGGTGGACGATGCCCCTGCGGTGAGCGGCTTCGAGGCCTTCGGCCGCCTGGGACGCCACGGCCAGCGCTTCCTCCAAGGGGAGCGGACCGCGCCGGGTCTTCTCCCTGAGGGTCTCGCCCTCGACATACTCCATGGCGATGAACGGCTGATCTCCGCTGTCGTCAACTTCGTAGACGGTGCAGATATTGGGATGAGCTAGCGCGGCGGCGGCCCGGGCCTCTTGGATGAAACGCTCCCGGGCGTTCTTATCCTGAATTAATTCCGGCGGTAGGAACTTGAGGGCCACGGGCCGGCAGAGCTTGATGTCCTCGGCCCGATAGACGACCCCCATTCCGCCGCGTCCGATCTCATCCTGAATCCGGTATTTCCCGGCGAGAAGGCTCCCGGAGGTAACGGCAGGCCGCGGCGTCGTCAGCGTTTTCGTGAAAGATACTCCCCCCTCCTCGGCCGCGTGGACCGCCGAACCGCATTTGCTGCAAAACCGGGAATCCTCCGAAACTTCAGACTGGCAGGAAGGACATTTCATGGCCGACCTCTTTTCCCCTTTGTAGTCGTGGTGAGAGAATGATATCAACCACCGGAGAGGGTGTCAATTCAATACGAGGACTTTAATGCTGGCTCCCACGGCCCTGACCCGCATGGCGTTGATATTCTCGGAGCAACAGGGGGGATTGGAGTGGCGTGCCTGAGAGGGATCGTGCCTCCGACCTGCTGATCAGCTGCCCTTCAGCCCGGCCAGCCACGGCCGGGCGCCCCCTTAAAAATTCCATCGTCCAATCCTCTGTTCGACTA
>Ga0154867_1059_pt1 | contig 10284 bp, 6 predicted proteins | sample Rifle2008BG19ft_FD_105839 | JGI IMG/M metagenome (GOLD analysis project Ga0154867, IMG submission 105839) | Candidatus Aminicenantes bacterium RBG_19FT_COMBO_65_30 | reverse complement strand
GTCCCGGAAGCCGTCCGGCTCCTCGACTCGACGCCGCTCCCGGGCCGGGCCGTCCTCATCGACATCCTCGGCGAAAAAGGGGCCCGGCAGGAGATCGGCCGGGTCTTCACGCTGGCCGGAGACCCGGAACCGGCGACCCGGGCCGCCGCGGCCGGGGCGCTGGCCAAGCTCGCCGGCGAAGCGGACCTCGACCGTCTCGTGACCATGCTCGAGAGCGCTGCCGACGCCGACGACATCATCCGCCTGCAGGAAGCCGTGGCCGCCGCGGCCCGCCGAGGGCCCCAGCCCGAACAGAGGGGTGCCGCCCTTGTCGGCCTCTTGAAAAACGCCGCGCCGGGACGCAAGGTCGCCATCCTCCGCGTCCTGCCCAAGGTCGGCGGAGAAAGAGCGCTCCGGGCAGCCGTCGAAGAGACCGGAAGCGAGGACGCCCAGGTGCAGGCCGTCGCGGTCTACGCCCTGTCCCAATGGCCCGACTATCGGGCGGCCGACGAGCTTCTCCGCATCGCGACGGCTACGCGGGACAAAAAACACCGTCTCCTCGCGGTTGAGGGCTACGTCCGCCTCGTCGGACGGGCGAACATGTCCGGCGGACAAAAGCTCGCCCTCCTCCAGGGTGTCCTCGCCCTGCCCATGGATGATGGCGACCGGAAGGTCGCCCTCATGGGAGTCGCTTCGGTCCGCGAGCCGGAGTCGCTTCGCCTTCTCGCCGGATACCTGGATAATCCCGTCCTCTTCGAGACGGCCGCCGCAGGTCTCCTGGACCTTGCCTCGGAGCAATCGCCGCAGGAGCGCTGGCTCTCCGGTCACGAGGCCTACTCGGTCCTTAGGCGTCTCGAGGCCCGGCTCGCCGATCCCGCCGGGAAAGAGCGGGTGGGCGATCTCATCCTGGAGCGTCTGCGCCAGGGCGGCTTCGTCCCGCTCTTCGACGGCCGCGGCCTCGACGGCTGGAAGGGACTCGTCGCCGACCCGCCCGCCAGGGCCAAGATGACGCCCCCGGAGCTGGCCAAGGCCCAGGCCGAAGCCGACGAGAGGATGCGCGCCCACTGGCGGGCCGTCGACGGCGTCCTCGTCTTCGACGGCAAGGGCGAGAGCCTCTGTGCCGCCGCCGACTACGCCGATTTCGAGCTCCTCGTCGATTGGAGGATCGAGAAAGCCGGCGACAGCGGCATCTACCTCCGGGGTTCGCCCCAGGTCCAGATCTGGGACGCGGCGGCCAATCCGGCGGGCTCCGGCGGCCTCTACAACAATCAAAAAGGAAAGAGCCAACCTCTCGAGAAGGCCGATCGCCCGGTCGGCGAGTGGAACTCCTTCCGCATCGTCATGATCGGCGAAAAGGTCACGGTCTATCTCAACGATAAGCTCGTCGTCGATAACGCCGTTCTCGAGAACTATTGGGAGCGGGAGAAGCCCATCTATCCCTCGGGACAGATCGAGCTTCAGGCCCACGGCAATCCGCTCTATTTCAAGAACGTCTTCATCCGCGAGATCCCCCGCGATACGGCCGTCCCGGAGCTTGCCGGCGCCGAGGCGGGCGACGGCTTTACGCCTCTCTTCAACGGCCGTGACCTGGAAGGCTGGACGGGGGACACCAAGGGCTATGCCGCGGAGGACGGGAAGATCGTCATCCGTCCCGAGCTCGCGAGCGGCAACCTCTACACCGCCCGCGAATACGAGGACTTCGTGCTCCGGTTCGAATTCAAGCTTTTCCCCGCCGCCAACAACGGCCTCGGCGTCCGGGCTCCGCTCGAGGGAGACGCCGCCTATGCGGGGATGGAGCTCCAGATCCTCGAGGACGGGTCGCCCGCCTACTGGGGCCTCAGGCCCTACCAGTACCACGGCTCGATCTACGGCGTCGTCCCGGCCCGGCGCGGCTTCCTCCGGCCGCCGGGCGAGTGGAACGCGGAGGAGGTCACGGTCAAGGGCCGCCGCGTCACCGTCTCTGTCAACGGGGCGACTGTCGTCGACGCCGACCTCGACGCGGCGAGCGCCGGCGGAACGATCGACGGCCGCGACCATCCCGGCCTGAGGCGTGAGTCCGGGCGCATCGGCTTCCTCGGCCACGGCTCGCTCGTCGAGTTCCGGAACATCCGGATCAAGGAGCTGAAATAGGGCTCAAGACGCTCGAGCCGCGCGGCGTCCGAGCGCGCTGAGGCCGAGCGCCTCGCGAAGGGCGGCGTTGATCTGGGTGTTGTCGAGGACGAGGCCCGGATACCAGGTCCCCCGGAATTTCATGAAATAGCGGGACGCGGCGCCGGTCAGGGCCAAGTTGACGAGCTCGTTGGTGTGTCCCGCCGTGCCGAAGGAGACCTCCTCGTCCGGATAGACGTTGGGCGCGGAGTAGACGGGCGTCTTGATGCCCGCGCCGTTCCCTCCGACTCCCCTGTCGCTGCCCGCCGGAGGCGGACTTTCCGGGAGGGCGACCCGCGTATCCTGGAGGGGCAGGTCCCCCGGCCCGAGGGGTTTGCCGAGGTCGAGGACGAGGCCGCCGGTGGCGTGGTCGGCGGTCACGAGAAGCACGGTGTTCGTCCAATCGAGCGCGTCCCCCGGCCGCTCGACGAACGCCATGGCCGCCCGAACGGCCCCGTCGAGGTCGGCGACGCACCCGACCATCGCCCGGAAGTCATGATCGTGATTGGCCCAGTCGATGTCGCCCTGCTCGACGACCAGGAAGAACCCTTCGGGGTCCCGGCTGAGGTAATCCAGAGCGGCCACCGTCGCCTCCGCCAGCGAGGGATTCTCCTCGGTCGCCGGCCTGACCAGCGGCCGTCCGGGAGCGTCATCGACCCGGGGGACCTCGAAGTTCCCGCCCTTGCCTCCGAAGAGCCCGAAGAGCTTCCGGCCCTCCCGGGCGGCGGCCGCCGCGCCTTCGGCGATGGCCCGGCCGCCGTCTCCCCCGGCCGTCCGTTCCACGAACAGGTAGTCCCGGGACGCCTGGAGGGTACGGTAAAGGGACTCCGAGATGTATCCCTTTTTCGAATTGAAATCGGGGTTGTCGAGAAGCGGATGTCCGCCGCCGATGACGACGTCGGGCTTCGTCCTGAGGATGATCTCGTCGGCGATGCCCAGACCCTTGTATCCCTTGAGCCCGGTGTAGTAGGAGCTGCGGCTGGTGTTGTGGCTAATGAACGCGGCCGGCGTCGCGTGGTTGAACGGCACCGTGCTGATGATGCCGATCCCCGCCCCTGTCTTGGCCCTGTATTCCTCGGTGATCGTTGGAAGCTCGCCGCCCGCAGGGTCCCCCGGAAGCCAGGCGATGTTGCCGGAGTCGGTCTTGAATCCCGTGGCCAGGGCCGTCGCCGCCGAGGCCGAATCCGTGGCCGGCCCGGGAGGGAAAGGGTTGGCGGCGTCCCGGCCCAGGCGCGGCGTCGGCCCGTCCGTCTTGACGTCGTAGCCGAGAAAAGGGGTGAACGACGCTCGGGAATATGGGGGACGGCCGGCCCGCCTGGCGTTCCCGTTATAGACGTTGACGTCCCAGGTCGCGACGTAGGCCTTGGCCGGCAGATTCTGCCAGGCGAGCCCGTCGTCCCTCCCATAGAGGTAACGGCTGGCCGCCACCTCCGTCTGGGCCGACATCCCGTCGCCGATGAAGAAAATGACGTGCTTCAGCGCCGGGGCGCGTCGGCCGCAGGCGGGATGGACGAGGAGGACGGCGCCCAGGAAAGCGACGGTCAGGGCCGCAAAGACGGCCCGGTTGGTCTTGAACCGGACTCTGGTCATAACATTCTATTATAATCCAGCCGACAAGCCGGGAGGCCTCAGGGCTTTCCTTCCCGGGATATCACCTCTTCGCCCGACCCGGCTCACCACTCCACGAGGCCGGCCAGCTTCAGGACCTCGAGATAGTTGAGGACGGCCTGGAGCGTCGACCGCCGTTCGTTCTGGGCATCGAGCATTTTCTTGATGTCGAGGGCGCTGTGCCGGCCGTTGACGAGCAGCTGGAGCTCGGCCGTGTTGGCGACGACCATGTCTTTTCCCGCGACGGGATACTTGGCCCGCGCGGCCGCGGGGACGGCGGTGACGTATTTTTGGTATTCGCGGTAGCCGTTCTCGCGGACTCTCGCCGTCGGCCTGGGCACGAGCTTGGCCGCTCGTTTCTCAAGCTCCGTGGGGACGACCGGCGCGAGCCTGACGCCGAGCTTCTGGGCGGCCATGGCCCGGTGGGCGTCGAGGGCGGCGAGCCCGGCGGACCCGACTCCGTCGACGGCCTTGGCCATCTTGGCGAGGTGGCCGGAGAGGGAGGCATCGCCGGGCGCCAGCTCGAGGACCGAGCCGAGAGTGTCTTTCTCGTTCATCACCGAGGCCTCGAATATGTCCCGGGCGAAGCGGGCGTCCTCTGCGAGAGATTCCGCCGTGGCCCGGTTCAGGGTCTCGAGAGAAACGACAAGCTGGTGGCCGAGGCGGCGGGTCGCGTTGGCGGCGATCTCTCCGGCGATTCTCACCGCAGCCTCGGCGTCGGCGCCGGCGACGGTGTAGGCGCCCGCCGCGCCGATGATGGCCGCGCGCTTGAGTTGGGTCGGGTCGGCCTTGTCGGCCACGTCGCCCGAGGTGTGGTACCACTTGTCGGGCCAGGCGATCATCATGATGCCGGGGACCCCGACGCCCCAGTCGTTGAAGACCTCGTGGTCCGAGGCGCCGTAATGGGTCTCGATCGAATAGACGAAGGGCTCGTCCGCGCCCGAGGGGGCCACGACGCGGACCGGGACTCGGGCCGCGGTCGACCGGTTCTGGATGCGCTCGCGGTTCCCTTCGCCGAGGTAGCGGTAGTAGTTCTCCATGACATCGTTGATGTAATGGGGGTTGCCGTAGGTCGTCCGCATGAGGCAGAAGAAGGCCTGATTCTTGGACAACCACTCGCCGACCATGTCCATGTTGATGTTGCAGAGCGTCCGTTCCATGGTGGCCTGATTGGCCTGGACCCACTTGCCTATGCCCGAGAATTCCGGACCCCAGATGAAGCGGATGCCCCTCTGCGGCTTGGGAAGACGGCCCTCGGCGATGAGCGTGTTGAGGATGCGGGCGACCTCGAGGATGCAGGCGCTGCCGGAGATGTTGTCGTTGGCGCCCTGTTTCTGCAGCCCCTCGAAGAGGTGGGCGGAGAGGATGACCTCGCCCGCCGCCGGGTCCGTCCCGGGGATGAGGCAGAGGATGTTCTCGAGGTCGGCCGTCTCCATCTTGGCCTCGACCTGGGCCCGGACGGTTATCTTTTCGTTGGCCAGGAGGCGGCGCTTGAGGATGTCGCCCTCGCGGACGGGGAGCTGGAACCCGAATGAGGGCGCCGCCGGTTTGGCCGCCGCTTGAGTCGGCAGGGCCGCCTGTCCGGCCGGGGTGTCCCCAGGACGGCGGCGCGGCGCGATCCCGCTCCAGGGCATCTGGATGGGGTCGAAATACGGGCGGGACATGCTGATGGCGATGACCCCGATAGCCCCTTGTTGCGTGGCCGCGCCGTAGGCCGTCATCAGGCTGCCCTCGGTCACGACGACCTTGCCCTCGATCTTGGCGTCGAGGATCTCCTTGGCCGTGCCGCGGCCGATCCAAACGAGCTCGCCCGTGACGTCCGCGCTGCCGCTGCCGGAGGCCAGCATGGGCAGCATGTCGTGGATTGAGGCGATCTTCTGCCGGACGGGCTTCGTCTCCCAGAGCTCACCCTTGACGGCCCGCCAGGCCTGGCCGCCCGGATAGGTGACGACCTCGATCCCGGGCAAGCCGTAGCTCTTGAGCTTGCGGACGACGACCTGGGTCTCAAAGAAATTGCCGCTGTATTCATCGTCGAAGCGTTCGCGGTTGAAAGCGTTGATCTCGGCGACCGTGTTCCAGGCCGCCTCGCCCGAAGCTTCGCCGACGATCTCGTCGATGTGCGCCTTTGGCAGGAACGTCCAATAAAGCCAGGGAGTGTACTGGGCCGAGATTCCGGCGGCCAGGACGAGGACCCCGGCCAGGACGACGATAATACGTTTGGGCATGGGTGTCTCCTCTCCGGCAGCGCTGTCCGCGCCCCTACATACCGTATTTGGCGATGATTTCCTGTTTCGTCTTGCCCAGGATGTCGAACTTCTTGCCGACCTTGGTGAAAGCGTCGAGGGCCTTGTCGAGGTGATGGATCTCGTGGCCGGCCGAGATCTGGGTCCGGATGCGGGCCTGGCTCTGGGCGACGACCGGGAAGAAGAAGCCGATGGCGTAGATGCCCTCGTCGTAGAGGGCCCGCGAGAAGTCCTGGGCCAGCTTGGCGTTGAAGAACATCACCGGGACGATGGGCGTGTCCCCTTCCCTGAGGACGAAGCCGGCCCCGGTCAGGCCCTTGCGCCAGTAGGCCGCGTTCTTCTCCAGCTTGTCCCGCCGCTCGGTCGACCTGGAGATGATGTCCATGACCTTGAGGACGCCGGCGACAACGACCGGGGCGATGGTGTTCGAGAAGAGATACGGCCGGGCCCTCTGCCGGCACAGCTCGACGAGCTCGCGCCGCCCGCTGACGCAGCCGCCGGACGCCCCGCCCAGGGCCTTGCCGAAGGTCGTCGTGATGACGTCCATCTTGCCGACGACGCCGCACTTCTCGTGTGTCCCGCGGCCGGTCTTGCCGATGAAGCCCGAGGCGTGCGATTCGTCGACGAGGAGCATGGCGTCGTACTTCTCGCAAAGGGCGACCATTTCGTCGAGCTTGGCCGTGTCGCCGTCCATGGAGAAGACGCCGTCCGTGACGACGAGCTTGAAGCGCTTGCCGGCGTGGAGCTGAAGCTTCTCCTCGAGGTGGCCCATGTCGGAGTGCTTGATCGTGTCGTGCATGGCGCTGCAGAGGCGGATGCCGTCGACGAGCGAGGCGTGGACGAGGCGGTCCGAGATGATGACGTCGTCCTTGGTCAGGACGGCCTCGAAGACGCCGGCGTTGGCGTCCATGCAGGAGGGAAAGAGGAGCGTGTCCTCGGTCCCCAGGAACTCGGTCAGCCGGTGCTCGAGCTCGCGGTGGATGTCCTGCGTGCCGCAGATGAAGCGGACCGACGACATGCCGTAGCCGCGGCTCTCCAGGCCTTCGTGGGCGGCCTTGACGACCTCGGGGTGGCTCGACAGCCCGAGATAATTGTTGGCGCACATGTTGATGACCTTCTTGAGCGGCGAGCCGGCCGGGAATTCGACCTCGATGTCGGCCGCCTGGGGCGAGTGGATGAACCGCTCCTCTTTGAACAGCCCGGCGTCCTGGATGCCCTTGATCTGGGCCTGGTACGTGCCGCGGATCTTGTCGCTGTAGGCCATGGCCTTACCCCTTCTTCGCGGCGAATCTCTGGACGAGAGCGGCGATCTTGTTGACCGAGTCGAAGGCCTCGGGCGTCGCCTCGGCGTCCGGGATGGCGATCGCGTACTTGTTCTCGAGGAAGCGCTTCAGGGAGACCATCGAGAACGAGTCGACGATGCCGCCCGAGATAAGGGGCGTGTCGTAGGTCAGGGGCTCGCTGTCGTCCTCGAGGTACTCCTTGGTGACGTAGTTGAGAACGATGTCCTTCAGTTCATCGGCCATGGTGAATGCTCCTTTTATTTAATCGTTTTCGAGGGTGGACGTGTCGCCGATCTCCTCGCCCCACTCCTTGGCGTGGAGGATGCGGCGCATGATCTTGCCGCTTCGGGTCTTGGGCAGCGACGGGACGAACTCGATCTCCTGGGGCATGGCCAGGGACGAGAGCTTCTTGCGGATGAAGTTCATGATCTCGAGGTCGAGGTCTTTGCTGGCGGTGAACCCGGGCTTGAGCGTGACGAAGGCCTTGACCACCTCGAGGTTGATCGGGTCGGGCTTGCTGACGACGGCCGACTCGGCCACGGCCGGATGCTCGAGCAGGGCCGACTCGACCTCGAACGGGCTGACGAGGTGGCCGGCGGTGTTGATGATGTCGTCGTCGCGGCCGGCGAACCAGAAGTAGCCGTCCTTGTCGAGCCTGGAGCGGTCGCCGGTGATGTACCAGCCGTTGCGGAATTTCTTCTGGAAGGCCTCTTCGTTGTTCCAGTACGTACGCATCCGAGAAGGCCAGTCGAACTTGAGGGCGACGAGGCCGATCTTGCCGTGCGTCGTATAAGGTTCGTTCTTGACCGGGTCGAGGACGGTCCCGGTGATGCCCGGGAAGGGCTTGCCCATCGAGCCCGGCCGGACCTCCATGCCCGGGTAGTTGCTGATGACGATCGAGCCGGTCTCCGTCTGCCAGTAGGTGTCGTAGAAGGGCATCCCTAAGACTTTCTGCGACCAGACGACGGCCTCGGAGTTGAGGGGCTCGCCCACGCTCGCCAGATGGCGGAGGGAGGACAGGTCGAATTTCTTGATGATCTCGTCGCCGGCCTTCATCAGGGAGCGGATGGCCGTCGGCGCCGAGTACCACATCGTCACCCGGCGCTTCTCGATCCACTTGTACCACGCTTCGGCCGAAAAGCCGGCGTCGAGGACGCACTGGGTGACGCCGATGGCGAAGGGGGCGATGATGCCGTATGAGGTGCCCGTGACCCAGCCCGGGTCGGCCGTGCACCAATAGATGTCGTCGTCGCGCAGGTCGAGGGCCCACCTGGCCGTCAGGTACTGGGAAATGAGGGAGTAGTGGACGTGCTTGACGCCTTTGGGCATGCCCGTCGTGCCCGAGGTGTAGTGGAGGACGGAGGGCGACTCCGCCGTCGTCGGGTGGATGTCGAGGTGTTCGACGGGAGCGGCCTTCTCGAGCGAGAAGGCGACCTCGCGGTTCTTGAGGGGCGCGACGCCGTCGTGGTCGACGATGATGATGTGCCGGATATGGGGCAGCTTATCGAGGATCTTGCGGACCTTGGGGGCGTGCTTCTTCTGGGTGATGACGGCCGAGGTCTCGGCGTTGGACAGGCGGACGAAGAGCGACTCGTCGCCGAAGGCCGAGAAGAGCGGCTGGGCGATGGCCCCGATCTTGAGGATGCCCAGGAAGCCGAGGTAGAGCTCGGGGATGCGGTCCAAGAACAGGCAGACGCGCTCGCCGTCCTTAAGGCCGAGACCGCGGAGGAAGGCGCCGATGGTGTTCGCGGCCAGCCGGATGTCGTTGTAGGTGTAGATCTTCTCGGCGCCGGTGTGGCCTTCCCAGTGGAGGGCGACCTTGGAGCCCTTCCCCTGCTCGCAGATCCGGTCGGTGCAGTACCAGCCGATGTTGATGACGTCGCCGGGCTTCCAGCCGAGCTCCTTCTCGGCGATGGCCCAACTGAAGTCCTTGACGCGTTCGTCGTAGGAGCCGATGTTCGACATGCTCTATTCCTCTCCGTTCAGGATTGTGGCGATATCATTTCAAGGACGACGACGGCCGAGGCCAGGTCCCTGATATGGGTGAGCGAGACCTCCATGGCCGAGACGCCGTGGGCTACGCAGAACTCCTTGACCTTGCCGTGGACGAAAAGCTCGGGCTTGCCCAGGGCGTTATTGACGACTTCGATCTCGGAGAACTTGTGGCCGCCCGTCCAGCCCGTGCCCATGGCCTTGAGGAAGGCCTCTTTGGCCGCGAACCGGGCGGCGAAGTGCATGGCCGGGCGGTGTTTGGATTCGCAGTAGGCGATCTCGGTCGGGGTGAAGAGCTTGCTTTTGAGGCTCCCCGTGCGGACGAGCTTCTCCTCGACCCGTTGGACCTCGATGATGTCCGTTCCTGCCCCGAAAATCAAAGACTTACATGCCTTTCGTCCGTGGATGTCCGGGCCCGCGGCCCGGACGCCGCTCGAACCGTCGCGGCCTCGACCGAAAGCCCGTAAAGACGGAATAGTATTATAGATAAGCGCCGTGAAATGTCAAAGCCGCTCGACAACGTACTATGGCCTTGAGGTTGTTCCTGACGTCGAGGTCGACAGGGCCCAGAACCGGATTCTGCACCGCGTTTAGGGGCGGTTTCCTCCCAGGATAGTCGGCAACATCTTATCCAGCAAATCGGCCGGGCTGACCGTCTTAAAAGGAAAGCCGCTCTTTTGGCCGATCTGAGAGATCAGATTTTTGTCGCCGGTCACGAAATAATCGGCCTGCCCATTGACGACCGAAACGAGGACAGGCAAATCCTTGTCCCCCACAGCGCCCCTAAAAGGGGCCAGCTCCTCAGGGGTGGGCACAGAAATGACCTCGAGCTTCAGCTTGGGAAAGTAGTCGTTGAAGACCGGGAGCGCCGCGGGCATTTTTTTCGCGATATTCCGCCCGATCTCGATAAGATTGTAGCGTCCCGTCAAGCCCGACAGGACCGGGAGATCCAGGCTCAGAATGTCGAGGATCAGACGCGGCGCTCCCCTCCATGATACCAAGCCGGAGAGTATCACGTTCGAATCGAGGAA
>Ga0154867_1053_pt1 | contig 10318 bp, 8 predicted proteins | sample Rifle2008BG19ft_FD_105839 | JGI IMG/M metagenome (GOLD analysis project Ga0154867, IMG submission 105839) | Candidatus Aminicenantes bacterium RBG_19FT_COMBO_65_30 | reverse complement strand
GCACGAAGTAGAAAAACGAGCCGTGACCGGAGACGAACTGGTGTCTGAGGAAGCCGCGCTCGAAGATCTGGATAGGGTTTTCTCCCGTCGGCCCGACCGAAGGGACGCTGATGCCCAGGTCCCCGACCTGGACGGGGAGCTTCCCCGTCGTTTCGAGGTTGATCGTCCAGTCGAGCACACGGCCGTCGGTCTTGAAGGTCTCGAAGACCTTGAGGGGCGCCAACGGGCCGCCGCTCGTGTAGGATACGATCCCGGCTTCGGGCGAAGCTTCCCACTTCGCCCCGCGCGGCACGAGGTCGGCCCACTCCCCGGAGCCGGAGGAGCGATAGCGCACGATGAGGCCGGCGACGGGCGCGCGGCCCCGGTCCTGGCCAGCCCCCTGCCCACGTGTTCCCGTAGCCGCGGACGGCATAAGGGTCGCGCCGAAGGGGTCTTGCGGATTGGCCAGTCCGGAGATGCCGCGGTCGTCGCAGGAGAACCGGAAATCGCCCTTTTCGATCGTCGCGGGTGTAACCCCTGACGCGGTTTGCGTTCCGGCGGGGCACGGAACGGACGCCAAGCCGAGGAATAAAATGGCCGCGCCGAGAGCCGGCTTCCTAGCCATCGACATCCTCCCTGAAGCTCATTCCTCAAACGCGCCGGCACGGATCGAACCGCGCGGCTTACAGGGCAAAATAATCAGGGAGAGTATATCATAGTCAATATTTTCTCCAATTTTTCATCTGTTATATGGTAATTTCTCTATGAACCGATCTCCAAGGAAAAGAGGACCCATGGCCAAGCATAAAAAAACCCGCCTCATGGCGACGCTGGGAGTCGCCTGCGTCTCCATCATCCTATCGACTTCGACCGCGTCCCAGTCACGCAAGCCGGCAGGCGGATCCTTGCCCCCCATCGACCCCCAGCGGGTCCAAGATCAGGACCTCATGACCTGGGCTGATTATCGCCCCATCCCGGGGCATAACTGGGCGGACCCCTCCCTCAAGCCGGAGCGCGGCTTCCGCCTGGCCGTCGTCGGCATCGATTTCCCGGGCCAGCCCTTCGTGGTCAGTCTTCCCAAGGGCTCCGATCCCTTCGGCAACCCGCAGATCGAACCTATGGCCCGCGAGAAAGTCCCGCAGTTCTATGCTGACTTCTTCATGAAGCCGAGTCCGGTCAATCACGGCCAGACCATCAACGGCTACTGGATGGAGCAGTCCCGGGGGAAATTCGGCATCACCGAGGTCGAGGTGTTCGGCCCGTACCGCATGCCGAAACCCATCTGGGCCTATGGCCTCAACGAATACGGCCAGAACGACGAAACCCCCGACGGCAGCAAGGCCGACAGCCGCATGGAGAGGGATTGCGACGCCGTGTGGGCGGCCGAGCTCGGCCGGGACGTCCGCAAGGACTTCGACGCCATCCTGCGCCTCTACGCGAGCTACGACGAGACGGGCGTCTGGCAGGAATTCGGCGAGATGAAGTTCAACACCAAAGAGGATATCCCGGCCGAGTGGGGCAATCCCAACCCGGCCAAGCCCCGCTGGATCCCGACGCGGTACGTCGAGTGGACGAGCTGGCTGGCCGGCTCCCAGCAGTGGGGGCTGTCCTCGATGCGCCAGGGCGAGAACTCGGGGACGATCACCCACGAGCTCGGTCATTTCGCCTTCCGTCTCCCCGACCTCAATAACAACCCGTATATCAAACCCTACCGGCGGGTCGCCGCCGGACCGTGGGACATGATGGACCGGGGAAGTTTCAACGGACCGGGCGGACCGCACAAGCGCTGGGTGGTGCCGCCGACCCAGGGCGCGGCCATGCCCGCCGGCCTGATGGTGCGTAATCGCCTGGAAAACAAGTTCATCGACGAGTCGGAGCTCCTGACGCTCACGAGGAGCGGCCTGGCGGAATCCGGGCTTGCGGTGGCCGAGGTCACGGCGCGGGCCGTCGATCCCCTTCCAGACACTTTTGCCGGAATCCTCGTCAAGCTCGACGGCGCGGAGCCCGTCGATCGGACGCCGCCCGACGATCCCGCAACGAATCCCCTATCCGCGGGAACTCCGAACTACAACTTCTACTCGCTCGAGGTCGTCCAGCGCATCGGCTACGACTCCTTCACCCCCGACAACGGCGTCCTCATCGCTAAGAACAAGGACAGCCTGCGCGGCCGGAACGGCGGCCCGAACGAGTTCAACAGCTATATCTGGGTTATCGACGCCCACCCTGAAGACATCGCCATGGTCGATTACGTCAAGCCCAACGGCAAGAAGGTGACGCGGACGGTGGCCGACTACCGCCAGCTCAACGACGCCCTCTTCCACGCCGGGCTCGACTCGGGCAGTTCATACGAATGGGAAGATACGCCCAACCGGCTGCGCTTCTACGTGATCGACCTCAGAAGAGATAAGGATGGGATCCTCGTCTACACGCTGGCCGTCCGGTCGCTCGACGGCGCGGGACCGGGGGAACGGGGCGCGGCGTTGGCGGCGCAGCCAGGCCTGAAGGTCAAACAGCCGGACACCCCGGTCATGTTCACGTTGGCGAACACGGGCAAGGGGGCGACGACCGATGCGGGTTCGAGCGGGCAGGCGAAGCACCCGGGCGCGCACTTCGATTCCGATGTCTATCGGCTTTCCGTTTCCGTCGAAGGCAAGGGCTGGGCCGCGCGGCTGCTCACCGGCCTGGCCGCGGTCAAGGCCGGCGCGTCCCGGCCGGTGACCGTTTATGTATCCCGCGGGGATGCAGAGAGCGCTAAGTCGGCGACAATAATCCTGCGCGCGACATCCGAAAGCGATCCATCCAAAACCGCGATGGCCGCCGTCAAGGTCTCGCGCTAAGGACCGCGCGCCCAAAATTTTTTTTCTTTTTTTTCCTTGCATCACGTGGGGTCGTCTGTGCTAATCTAAAACCAAGTCATGTTAGAGCGCTTCAGTCGACGAAAAAAAAACAAGTGTATCCCGTCGTTCGATAATATAAAAACGCGCGCCCGGCTCACGTCCTCATCATCCTCCCGTAAAAAAGAGAGAGGAGTTCGAGACGGCTATGAATAGCTTCCGTCGCGATCTGCCGGTCCTCCTGCTCCACAACATGAGTCCCGACTGGACTCCGGAGGAAAGCCGGGAAGCCGAACAGGATGTCTCGATGCTCGGCGACGCGCTGGCGGGGCTTGGCCATCAGGTCGAACTCCTGGCCGTCGAAGACGAACGCCTCGCCGGTCGGCTCGAATCCTACGATCCCCGGGATCACATCGTGTTCAACTGGTGCGAGGAGCTCCCCGGCGTCCCCCGCAGCGAACCGGAGGTGGCCGCGGTCCTGGAGCGGCTGGGCTTCGTTTTCACGGGCTCGCCGTCCAACGTGCTGTCCCTGTCCCACGACAAACCGCAGGTCAAGCGCATTCTCGAGGAATGGAATCTGCCCACCCCTCCCTGGGCCGTCTTTGGCGAGCCGGGAGCCGACGGATGGGACATTTTCCCGGCCATCGTCAAGGCGGCCCACGAGCACTGCAGCATCGGCATCTCCCCCGAGTCCGTCGTCGCCTCGCCGGCCGAGCTCGAAGGCCGCATCGCCTTTATCCTCGACGAACACAAGCAGCCCGCCCTGGTCGAGCAATTCATCGATGGGCGGGAGTTCCACGTTTCGGCTTGGGGCAACGGCAGGGTGACCATGCTCCCCGTGGCGGAAATGGATTACGGCGCGCTGACGGACATCCGCGACCGACTCTTCACGTACGAGGCCAAGTACGTTCCGGGATCCCGTCTCTACGAAACAATCGACCTGCGCGTGCCGGCGGAGCTGGACCCCTCGGCCCGCTCCGCGCTGGAGCAGATCGTGCTGGCCACATACAGGGCCACCGGCTGCCGGGACTACGGCCGGATCGACGTGCGGTTGCGCGACGGGATCTTCTACGTCCTCGACGTCAACCCGAACCCCGATATCAACGCACAGACCTCGCTGACCTACGCCGCGGCCGAAGAGGGCTACTCCTACGGCGAAATGGGCAGCCGCATCGTCAACCTGGCGGCCGCCCGCCACCCGGCCTTCCGGGAATCGGACAAGCCCGCGGCTTGACCGGCAGGAGGAGCCTGACCAACCGGAATTGGCTGATGCGCGGTCTCTGAAAAACCCTGAGGCCGCACGATTGACTTTTGCGGGCGGGCGGCGCACTATCATCGGGGGAGGTGGCCATGACCATCACAAAACGGATCAAACAATCTTGTCTTCTGCTGGCCTTCGTTTTGGCCCTCGGCCCGGCCGTTCTGCCGGCCCAGAGCCTGGAGGAGAAGGTGACCGCGCACACCCTGAAGAACGGCCTGACGGTCATTTTCGCCGAGCGCCACGGCGCGCCGGTCTTCAGCACGTTGTACGGATTCAAGGTCGGGTCGGTCGACGAATACCCCGGCATCACTGGGACCGCCCACCTCTTCGAACACATGGCCTTCAAAGGCACGCCCAAGATCGGGACCAAGGACTACGGGAAAGAGAAGGTCCTCATGGACAAGATCGCCCAGGTCGGCCGCGAGTGGAGCGTCGAGCTGGCCAAAGGAGACCAGGGCGACAAGGAGAAGATCGCCCGGCTCCGCGCCGATCTCACCAAGCTCGAAGAGGAGCAGAAAGCCTATATCGTCAAAGACGAGATCGACCTCGTCTACAGCAACGTCGGCGGCACCGGCCTAAACGCCGGGACGGGCACCGACCAGACGATGTACATGATCAGCCTGCCGGCGAACCGGTTCGAGCTCTTCTGCCTCATGGAGTCCGAGCGCATCCGGAACACGGTCCTGCGCGAGTTCTACATCGAGCGGAGCGTCATCCAGGAAGAGCGCAAGCAGACGACCGACGCTGTCCCCACCCGGCTCCTCAGCGAGATGTTCATGGGCGCGGCCTTCATCGCCCACCCCTACAAGAACCCCGTCGTCGGCTGGGCGTCCGACATCAACTCGGTGACCCTCGAGGAGGCACAGGCCTTCAAGAATAGGTACTACACGCCGAACAACTGCGTGCTGGCCATCGTCGGCGATATCTATCCGGAGAAGGCCATCCCTCTCGTCGAGAAGTACTTCGGCGACATCCCCCGCGGCGAGGACCCGCCCGTCTTCCGCACGGTCGAGCCCAAACAGCTCGGCGAGCGCCGTGTCCGCTTCGAGTTCGACGCCGAGCCCCAGCTCATGATGGGCTACCATAAGCCGAACTTCCCGTCGAAGGAGGACGCCGCGGCCAATGTCTTGGCTTATATTCTGACGAGGGGCCGGACGTCGCGCATCTACAAGGACCTCATCCAGGACAAACAGCTCGCTGTTTCCGTGTCCGGCCTCGCGGCGTTCCCCGGCGATCGCTACCCGAACCTCTTCGGCTTCAACGCCGTGCCCAGGTTCCCCCACACGGTCGAAGAGGTCGAGAAGTCCGTCCTCGAGCACGTCGAGAAAGTCAAGATCGAGCCCGTGTCGGAGCGGGAGCTCCAGAAAGTCAAGAACAACATCGACGCCAGCTACATCCGCTCGATGAGCTCAAACTTCGGCATCGCCATGACGCTCGTGGAGTACCAGCTGCTGTATGGCGACTGGAAGCTGTTCAAGAAATACAGGGAGCTTATCGCGGCGGTCACGGCGCCAGACGTCATGGACTTCGCCAAAACCTATCTCACGCCGGAGAACCGGACGGTGGCCTACCTCGTCAAGAAGGCCAAGGCGTCCTGAGGAAGGGAGAACGACAATGAAACGCACCAAAACGCAAGTCTTCGCGGCCTTCGCGGTCGCCTTCCTCGTCCTGGCTCTGCCGGTCCTCGGCCAGAGGCACCCGCGCGAGCTCTCCGCTCCGCCTGCCCTCGCGTTCAAGATGCCGAAGCCTGTTATGTTCACCCTGGGGAACGGCATCCAGGTCGCCTACCTTCAGGACACGGAGCTGCCGCTCGTCTGGGTCCTCGGCTACTTCCGGGGAGGGAGCCTCTACGAGCCGGCCGGGAAAACCGGCCTGGCCCAGCTCACGGCGACCGTCCTCCGCACCGGCGGGACGAAGACCCTCAGCGGCGACCGGATCAACGAGGAGCTCGAGTTCATCGCGGCCACGGTCGAGGCCATGGGCGGCTCGGAATTCATGACCGCGACCGGCAGCGCCCTCAAGAAGGACTTCGTCAAGCTCATGGAGGTCTATGCCGATCTTGTCATGAACCCGGCCTTCCCTCAGGACAAGCTCGACCTGGCCCGAAACCAGTCCCTGGAGAGCCTGCGCCGGCGCTGGGACCAGCCCTTCCAGGTCTCGAATACCCTGTTCCAGGAAAAGCTCTATGGCGCCGACTCCCCCTACGGACGGCGGGCGACGCCGGCCACCCTCAAGGCCATCACACCCGAGGACCTGGCCGCCTTCCACAAGCGGTTCTTCTCCCCGACGAACCTCATGCTCGGCGTCGCCGGCGACGTCCCGGTCGCCGAGGTCAAGGCGGTCCTCAACCGGGTCTTCAAAGGCTGGGCCAAGACAAAGGTCGAGCTGCCCGAGCCCGCCCCCCTGACCGAGCGGGCCGACGGCACGATCTATTACGCCTACAAGGACACGCCCCAGGCCAACATGTTCCTGGGCCACCTCGGCGTCCGCCGCAACGGGCCCGACCAGTACAAGCTCGACGTCCTGAACGACATCTTCGGCGGCGGCGGATTCACCGCCCGGCTGATGAAGGAGCTCCGTTCGAACCGCGGCCTGACCTACGGCGTCTACGGCGGGATAGGCGCGGGTCGCGACCGCGGGTCTTTCATGGTTGGCTCCCAGCTCAAGGCGGCCCAGTTCACCGAGGCCCTCGGGCTCATCAAGGGCATCATCCAGGATCTCCAAACGAACCTCGTGAGCGATGAGGAGATCGAGACGGCCAAAAACTCCATCATCAACAGCTTCGTCTTCAACTTCGAGCAGAAGAACCAGGTCATGTCGCGGGTCATGGCGCTCAAGCTCCAGGGCTTCGCCGACAGCTACCTCGACACCTACATCGACAACATCCGCAAGGTCACCAAGCAGGACGTCCTCGAGGCGGCCAAGAAGTACATGGACCCGGCCAAGATGATCGTCATGGTCGTCGGCGATGAGAAGAAGTTCGACAAGCCCCTGTCGAGCGTGGGCAAAGTCAAGGAGATCGACCTCAAGGCCCTTATCGAGGCGGAAAGGGGGCCGCAGAAGTAGGGTTGGTTTGTTCCGCTATCGCCGGTAGCGGATGGCGATGCCGACGATCTGTCGCCTGTAGACCGGCCTCGGGCCACGCCAATAATTATAGACGATCCCATCGCGGAAATATCGGTCGGCGACGATGACCAGCGCGTCGGCCCCCATGAGGGCGGCCTTCTCCCGGAGCAGGCCCTCGACATAGAAGCGGTCCGCCCAGCGGCTGGGCCGGATCCAAACCTCGCCCAAGCGGATATGGTCGCGACGCGGTTCTCGCCTCAAAAGATCGACGGCCGGAGGATTGGTCGGCGCGAAACGAGGCGTATCGGGGTAGAGATGGTATCCGTAGGGACGATAACAGGAAATGGTCGTCAGGATGATGATGGCCAGGACCAGCAATGATAGCCTTCTAGCTTTCATGGCCTTTCCTCCTTGATAGTCGTTCATTCGGTCGTTCCATAAGACTATTTAGCAAGAACCGTACCAAAGGAAAAAAATTGCCAAACGAATTAGGCTAACTCATTTATTTTAATTTACTTATAACATATCAGGCCGAAGGTAGCCGGGCCCTTTAGAAGTTGGCTTTCCCCTCCCAGGGCGCAAGGAATTGTCCACTTTCGAGGACATGTTCGTTTAAGAGTTCTGCCTTCGGATCCGGAGTAACAAGTCATCCTGCGTGATTTGGCCGAAATCTTTAATGATGCGGCGCCTCACCAGGGGGCGGGTCAAGATTATATTGCGCGAGTCATTGCGTTTACTTGCTATCCGGCCCCAGAGAGGGTATTTATTAGTCAATATGCCCAACGAACGCAAAGTGGTCGTCACCGGGATGGGCGTCGTCGCGTCCGTGGGGACCGGTCTGGACGAATTCTGGCGCGGCCTCGTGTCCGGGAGAAACGGGATCGCCCGCCTGACCCGTTTCGATCCGACCGGATACCCCTCGACCATGGCCTCCGAGGTCCGGGATTTTGATCCGGAGCGGTGGATCGACCGGAAGTCCGCGGGCCGGATGGACCGGTTCACCCAATTCGCCGTTGCCGCAGCAGATATGGCGATGGCCGACAGCGGACTTCAGGGGTTCCCGTTCGTCGCCCCCCGGGCAGGGGTCATCATCGGCTCCGGCATCGGGGGTTCGGAGACCATCGAGGGCGGGCACGCCCGAATGGACCGGCGCGGGCCAGGGTCCTTGGACCCCTTCTTCGTAAGCAAGGTTTTGGTGAACATGGCCGCCTGCCAAGTCTCCATCCGCTTCGGTCTGAAAGGCCCTCTTTCCGCCCCCTCCGTCGCCTGCTCCACGGGCGCCAATGCCATCGGGGACGCCCTGCAGACCATTCAGCGGGGGGACGCGGACGTGATGCTCGCCGGCGGTTCCGAAGCCTGCCTCACGCCCCTCTCCTACGGAGGGTTCTGCGCCAACCGTTCCATGTCGCGCCGGAACGACGATCCCGAGGGCGCATCACGGCCGTTCGACAAGGGGCGCGACGGCTTCGTCATGGGAGAAGGGGCCGGCGTCATCGTGCTCGAAAGCCTCGACCACGCGCGAGGGCGCGGCGCCCGCATCTATGCCGAAGCGGCCGGATACGGAAACACGGCCGACGCCTATCACCTCACCGCTCCGGATCCCGCGGGCGACGGCATGATCCGGGTCATGCGGCGGGCCCTGGACGATGCCGGCCTGAAACCCGAGGGGGTAGGTCACATCAACGCCCACGGAACGTCCACCGTCCTCAACGACAGTCGCGAGAGCGCGGCCATCCAGGCGGTCTTCGGGCCGCATGCGCGGCGCCTCAAAGTCAGCTCCATCAAGTCCATGATCGGTCACCTTATGGCCGCCGCCGGGGCGGTCGAGTTCATCGCCACGGTCATGAGCGTATCCACGGGCATCGTTCCCCCGACCATCAACTACCGGGAGCCCGATCCGGAGTGCCCCCTGGATTATGTTCCGGGTCGGGCGGAACATCTTGATCTGAAAGCGGCGCTCAGCAATTCCTTCGGCTTCGGCGGAGGGAACGCCTGCCTGGCCGTCACGAAGATCGGAGGCGAACAATGAAGATCCCTCCCCTGGACATCGGGGATATCCACGTTCCTTTTCCCCTCATTCAGGGCGGCATGGGCGTCCGGGTCTCCCTGGCCCGCCTGGCCTCGGCCGTGGCCAACGAGGGCGGGATCGGCACCATCGCCGCCGTCGGATTGGGCGATATCGAGGCGTCTAAGACCGATTTCGAAAACGTCTCCCGCAACGCGCTGATCCATGAGATCCGGCGGGCCAAGAGCATGACCGACGGGCCTCTCGCTATCAACATCCTTGGGGTGCTGAGCAACGCGCGGGACTTGATCCAGACATCGGTCCGGGAAGGGATCAAGATCATCGTTTCGGGCGCTTCCCTGCCCCTCAAGCTGCCCGAGATGGTCGACGACGCGACGGTCAAGCTCCTCCCCATCATCAGCTCCGGCCGGGCTGCGGACCTCGTTCTCAGGACGTGGGACAAGCGCTATGCGAGAACGGCCGACGCGGTCATTCTCGAAGGCCCCCTGGCGGGAGGGCATTTGGGATTCTCGTTCGAACAGCTGCGGGAGCCCGAGAAGTACTCTCTTTCCGTTCTTCTCCCTGAAGTCCTCGCGGCGGTCGAGCCGTTCGAGGAAAAGCACGGACGAAAGATCCCGGTGATCGCCGGGGGCGGCATTTTCACCGGGGCGGACATCGCCCGGATGCTTCAGGCGGGCGCCGCGGGCGTCCAAATGGCCACGCGTTTCGTCTGCACCGACGAATGCGAGGTCGCCCCGGAGTTCAAGCAGGCGTATCTCGATTCCAAAGAGGACGATATCGTCATCATCGATAGCCCGGTCGGGCTTCCGGGACGGGCCATCCGTAATCAATTCCTGCGGAACCTCGAGAACGACACCCTGGCCCGGCTTAAGTGCCCCTACCGCTGCCTGACGACGTGCAACATCGCAGTAGCCCGCTACTGCATCGCCCAAGCCCTGGTAAGCGCGTATCAGGGAGATATGGACCGGGGCCTGGTGTTCTGCGGGCAGAATGCCTACCGGGTGAACAAGGTCGTCTCCGTCAAGGAGCTGATCGCCGAGCTCCGCGCGGGGATCGAAGCGTACTGAGCCTTCCCCGGCATGTCACGGTTGTGAAACGGCGGGGTCGTACTGAGCCTTCCCCGGCATGTCACGGTTGTGAAACGGCGGGGTC
>Ga0154867_1011_pt1 | contig 10356 bp, 7 predicted proteins | sample Rifle2008BG19ft_FD_105839 | JGI IMG/M metagenome (GOLD analysis project Ga0154867, IMG submission 105839) | Candidatus Aminicenantes bacterium RBG_19FT_COMBO_65_30 | reverse complement strand
GAGCTTGACCTTGAGCCGGTCGACGATGGCCAGGGTGATCTCGTCCTGGATGGCAAAGACGTCCTCGAACGTCCGCTCGTACTTCTCGGACCAGAAATGGTAGCCGGTGGCCACGTTGATGAGCTGGGCCGTGACGCGGAGCCTGTTGTCGCCCTTGCGGACGCTCCCCTCGAGCACGGCGGCCACGCCCAGCTGGCGGCCGATCTCGCGGACGTCCAGGTCCTTGAACTTGGCGGAGAAGGCCGAGCTCTTGGCCGCGACCTCGAGGTTGCGGATCTTGGCCAGGGCCGTGATGATCTCCTCGGCCAGTCCTTCGCAAAAATATTCCTGGTCCTTCTGGGGGCTGAGGTCGGTGAACGGCAGGACGGCGATGGAATTCATTAGCCGCGTCCCCCCGGGCGTGAGGCTTTCTCCCGCGGCCTGGGGACGGACTCTCCCGCCCACGCCGAGCGCTTCGGCGATCCCGTGGAGCTCGGAGGCGAGCTCTTCGATCTTCTGAAAGCGCGCCCCCCTGTCCTTCTCCAGGCATTTCGCGATCACGGCGCTCAGCCCTTCGGGCGTTTGGACGTTGAGGTCCCGGGGGTCCGGGGGCCGGGCCGTCTTCTGCATCAGGGCGACGCTCAGAGGCGTCGTCCCCTCGAACGGCACCCTTCCGGTCGCCATCTCGAACAGGATGATCCCCAGCGAGTAGATGTCGGCCCGCCGGTCGACCTCTTTGCCCTCGACCTGCTCGGGCGCCATGTATTCGGGCGTCCCGACGAGCGTCCCCCGGTCGGTGATGCCCTTCGTCTCGGCGGCGCGGGCGATGCCGAAGTCCATGATCCGGGCGCTGCCCTCGCGGTCGATCATGATGTTGGCCGACTTGAGGTCCCTGTGGACGACTCCGAGGCGATGGGCTTCCGCCAGCCCGTCGCAAACCTGTCCGGCGACCGCCAAGGCCCGCGCCGGCGACAGCGGCCCCATCATCCGGATGATGCTCTTGAGGTTGTCGCCGGAGATGTATTCCATGGTGATGAAATACGTCCCCTCGCAGTTCCCCAGGTCGAAGATCCGGCAGACGTTCTTGTGGGAGATCCTCCGGGCCAGCTTGAGCTCGTTCCTGAAGCGCTCGATCATCCTCTCGTCGAGGCTGATGTCGGGGCTGAGGATCTTGAGGGCGACGGCCTCGCTGATCTCGCCGTCGAGGACTTTATACACGCGGCCCATGCCGCCGCGGCCGAGCTCGTCGCAGATGCGGTAGCGGCCGGCGAAAGTGGAGCCGGGGACGATCTCGCCGCAGGGGACGCGGACGGTCATCGTCGGCGGGGCCGGAGGCGACGGCGGCGGGGTGGTCATCGTCGGAGAGGCCGGCGGGGAAGGCGCCTGGCCGGGCCGAAGGAGGGCGGCGCAGTTGCCGCAGAACCGGGTGTCCGAGGCGTTCTCGAACTGGCAATGAGGGCACTTCATTGGACAAACCCCTCTCAAAGAGCGCGCCAGAACCGTCCCATCGTCCGGCGTTCGCGCGCCGATGTGCCCAAATCTTATGACAGAGAAACGGCTCTGTCAATCGATTTTGCCCTTCTTCGGAAGACCCTTTTTATAGTATGATGAGGCGGCCTCAACCGAGGCAGGAGTGATCTCATGGGCATCATGGACAAGAAGACAGCGACGGATCGGATCAGCCGTCGCGCTTTCCTCAGATCCTCGGCTGCGGCTGGGCTCGGCGTCGCATTGGCCGGGCCGGCCCTCGCCCAAGCCCCGCCCCAGGCCGCGCCCGCGGCCGCGAAGAGTGCCGACGAGCTCCGAGTCGCCGTCATCGGCTGCGGCGCCCAGGGCCGGGTCCTCATCGAGTCGATGCTCCGCATCCCGTCTGTCCGGATCGCGGCCATCTGCGACATCTGGTCCTACAGCCGCCAGTACACGGGGAACTACCTCAAGAAATACGGTCACGTCGCCAACGTCTACGAGGACTACCGGGAGCTCCTGGCCGCCGAGAAAGACCTCGACGCGGCCATCGTCGCCACCCCCGACTGGGTCCACGCCGAGCAGGCGAACGCCTGCCTCCGGAGGGGGCTCCCCGTCTATTGCGAAAAGGAGATGGCCAACTCCCTCGGCCAGGCCCGATCCATGGTCCTGGCCGCCCGCGAGACCGGAAAGCTCCTCCAGATCGGCCACCAGCGCCGCTCCAACCCGCGCTACATCCATGCCATCGACCGCCTCATCCGCGAGCGCCGGCTTCTCGGACGGGTCACCGTCGCGTACGCCCAGTGGAACCGGGCCAAGGCCGACCTCCTCGGCTGGCCGGAAAAGTACGTCATCGACCAGGCCACGCTCGACAAGTACGGCTACGGCTCCATGACCGAGTTCCGCAACTGGCGCCTTTTCAAGAAGTTTGGCGGCGGCCCTATGGTCGACTTGGGTTCCCACCAGATCGATCTGTTCAGCTGGGTCTTCGGGACGCGGCCCAAGTCGGTCGTGGCCAGCGGCGGCCTCGACTACTACAAGAACTGGGAGTGGTACGACAACGTCATGGCCATCTACGAGTTCGAGACGAAGGAGGGAACGGCCCGCGCCTTCTACCAGGTCCAGACGACGACCCAGCACGGCGGCTTCTACGAGACCTTCATGGGCGAGAACGGCTCGCTCGTGCTGTCCGAGATCCCCCAGCGCGGCAACTGGGCCATGCGCGAACCCCACGCCCCCGAATGGGATTCCCTGGCCAAGGCCGGCCTTCTCCAGTCCGAGACCTTGCCCATCCAGAAGTCGACGACGAAGAACGTCTTCGTCGACGTCCGGGTGACGGCCGAGGCCGGGCGCTGGCCCCTGCCGGTCGAGCTGGCCAGGCCGGCTCACCAGCCGCACCTCGAGAACTTTTTCGACGCCGTGCGGCACGGCACACCGCTCACCTGCCCGGCGGAGCTCGCCTACGAGTCCTGCGTCGCCGTGCTCAAGGCCAACGAGGCCGTCAAGGCCCGGCGGGTCATGGACTTCCGGCCGGAGCAGTTCAAAGCATGAGCCGCGCCGGACGATCGGTCCTCCCATTCTTAAGCCTCGCGCTGGCCGCGGTTCTCACTTTTGCCGCGAACGGCCTTGCCCAATCCGCCGCGAAGGATTCGAAGAAGGCGGTCTGGGACGGCGACCGGACGATTCCGGCCCACCTCATCCCGCTCCGCGACGAGAACGACGAGCTCATCGTCCCGACCGAGACCAACCCTCTGCCCTATTCGGCCCGCTTCACCTGCGGCCCGTGCCACGACTACGGGACGGTCCGGAGCGGCTGGCACTTCGGGGCCATGACGGCGGCCAAGAACGGCCGGCCGGGGGAGCCATGGCTCCAGTTCGACCCGAAGACGGGGACGATCCTGCCCCTCTCGTACCGAAAATGGCCCGGAAGCTATGACCCAAAGGCCGTGGGCCTCACGGCCTGGGATTTCACCCTGCTCTTTGGACGGCACATGCCCGGCGGCGGCCCGGCCGAGCCCTCCGACGAAGAGGTCCTGGCCCATCCCGAGGCGCGCTGGACCGTCTCCGGGAAAGCCGAAGTGAACTGCCTCGCCTGCCACAACAAGTCGGGACGCCAGGATCCCAGCGAGTGGGCCAAACAGGTCCTCCGCGAGAATCTCCGCTGGGCGGCCACGGCGGCCGGCGGCGTCGGCGAGGTCGGCGGCATGGCCTCCCGTCTCAAGGAAACGTGGGACATCTACGACGGGCCCAACCTCGACGACCACGAATGGGCGGTGGTGCCTTCGGTCAAGTATAGGACGGTCGATTTTGACTCCAAGCACCGCTACTTTTTCGACCTCGACTATAAGCCGGCCGACGGCCGCTGTCTGGCCTGCCACTCGGTCTCGCCAAAGGACGAGGCCCGGTGGAGTACGGACGCCGACGTCCACTCGACGGCCGGCCTGAAATGCGCCGACTGCCACAGGAACGACCTCGGCCACGGCATGGTCCGCGGTTACGAGGGCGAGGCGGCCGAGACCGGGAACCGGACGGCGGCATCCTTCACGTGCCGGGGCTGTCATCTCGGAGAGAGCGCGGCGGGCGAGAAGTCGGTCGTCCCGGGCCGGCTCGGCGCGCCCTACCCCAAACACACAGGCATTCCTCTCGTCCACTTTAAGCGGCTTTCGTGCACCGCCTGCCATTCCGGGCCGAGGCCTAAGGACGGTTTCACCCGAGTGAGGACGTCGCGGGCCAACCGCCTTGGCATCTACGGGGTCGCGACCTGGGCGACGGACCTTCCCCAGGTCATCGAGCCCGTCTACGCCAAGGACGAGCGACACAGGATCTCGCCGCACCGGCTCGTCTGGCCGGCATTCTGGGCGAAGTTTGAAGGAAAGGACGTCACGCCGCTCAAGCCGGCGGTTGTGGAAGCCGCGGCGGGCGACATCCTCGGGCCGGAAGCGCGCATCGCCCGGATCCTCGTCGCCCTCAATCAGGTCCTGGCCGAGGACGAAGTACCCGTGCTCATATCGGGAAATTTCGTTTTCGCCCCAAACGTCGACGGCGGCATCGACGCGGCGGAGCGTCCGGGAGCCAAGGCGGACACGGCCCCATTCTGGGGCATCAGGAAAGGCGGGGACGTTCTGCCGCTCGTCCCCGATTTCGACCCGGCCGCGGCCGACAAAGACCCGGCGGTCGAAACGCGGATCCAGGAGTTCCTGCAGGCGCTGGGGACGATCGTCGGCACGCCGGGCCCGCCCGTCATCGTCGTTAGGAAGACGCTCTACCGGATCGTCGACGGCTACCTGGACATATCGGAGGCCCCGGCCGAGCTCGCCGAAGTCTCTGGGACCGGCTGGCTGACGGAGGGAAAATTCCTGCCCCTCGCCTCGGACTTCGACCTCCGGACCGTGACCGCCAAGGCCGGGACCGAGCAGACGCTGACCGAGGAGCAGGTCGCGCTCGTCCTGGGAGCCCTCTCGAAAACGTCGGAAGAGACCGACTTCGTCTACGTCTCCGGCGGCCGGATGTTCCGGCTCACCGCGGGCGGAAAGCTCGACTCCGGAAAACACGCCGCCGCCGAACCGGTGACCTGGCCGCTAGCGCACGACGTCCGGCCGGCCCAACAGTCGCTCGGCTGGAACGGCTGCACGGACTGCCACAGCGTCGGTTCGGATTTTTTCTTCACCAAGCTCAAGGGCGCGGGTCCGCTCCTGACGGATAAGGTGGAGAAGCGCTCGGCTTCTTCGTTCATGGGATTGGGCGGGCTCTTCCAGAGGTTCTTCGGGCTGTCATTCATCGTCCGGCCGGTCTTCAAGGTCGTCCTGGGCGTTTGCGCGGTCGTCGTCGCGTCGCTCGTCTTCCTGGCCGGCCTGCTTTTCCTCGGCCGCCTGGCCGGGTTCCTCGAGAAGAGGTGAGAGGCATGCTGTTCACGATCATCACCATCCTCTCGGCGCTGGGGCTTTTCGCCGGCCTAAGCTTCCGCCGCTTCTGGACGACCCGCGAAGAGGCCCGATCGACCATCCTCTACGCCGAGATCTTCAAGAAGTACCTGGCCTGGCTGGCGCTCCGGACGGTCCAGATATCCAGGAAAACGTCGCCGAAGGCCTGGTGGGAATATGTCAAGGCCCTGCCGTTGTGGCGCCTTCCCGTCCTCGAAAAATGGCTCTCCATCTGCTTCTACGGAAGCTTCCTCTATCTCGCCGCGAGCGGTTTTTTCTTCGCCATGTTCATTCCCCGCGGGCTTTATGGCTATCCCCTCGTCGGCCACGTCATGGCCGGGGGCCTTTTCGCGGCTTGCCTCACCGTCATCGTCATCTTCAAAGGCAGAAATTTCATCTCCATCCCCAAGCCGGCGAGTCTGAGCCTGACGCTCCTCGACCCCCGGCGGATGGGTATCACAGCGGCCCGGGTCAAGATCGCGGCATTCTGGCTCTTCGTCGCGGCCGGATTCCTCCTGACCTTGTCCGCCCTCCTGCCCATGCTCCCGCTCCTCCGCACCCCCGGGCAGAAGTTCATGTTCGAATTCCACCGCTACAGCGCGCTCGTCTCGGCCCTTTCGGCCACCGCCTTTGTCACCCTCGAGGCCTTCGGCATGCGCCGGCCCTAGGCCCGGAGTCCTCTGGAAAGCCTCAGCCAGCCGCTTACTTCGTCCGCGGCGAGGGTTCCCGCCGGCCGTCGTCATAGAGACCGACCAGCACGACCGCTTTCCCGTCCTTGACCGCGAATTCCACCCGGAAATAGTCGAGGCCCTCGACTGCGAATAGGGTTCCGGACATCGGGATGAGGCGGTATTTCGGCCCGGTCCGCTGATAGTACAGGGTGCCGTTCTCGAAGGTGACCTTGCGCTCCCCGTATACGCCGGCATAGGTTCTCAGGGTTTTTTCGTCGACCCGCGGCGGGCTCTGCTTAGCCTTCTCGCCGGTCAGGATCCACTCATACTCGGCCCTTCGCTCCGGGTCGGCCGCCTTGGCGGCGAGCTTCTCGACGGCCATCGCATAGGCCTTGTCGAAGGCCTCCGCGGCCGGACAGGCGATGTCGGGCGCGACTCCCGTGCCCTCCCAGTTCGTCTTGGAGACCGGGTTGATGGCCCGGGCGAAGGGCACCCGGAGGATGAAGTCGCGCTGGACGATCCTCGTGCCCGTCGGATGGGCGCCGCCGCCCGTAGTCTCGCCGATGACGGTCGCCCGCTTGAGGTTCTTCATGTTGTAGGTGAATTCCTCGGCCCCGGAGAAGGTCCGGGCGCTCGTCAGGATGTAGAGGTCGGCGTCCGCGGCTTTCGGGCCGGGAACGTAGGGCAGGGTCCAGTAGTTATCGGTCCGGTCCTCGGCCCGGGCGTAGAGGTCGTTGAGATGGACCGGCTCGTCGAAGAAATAGGTGCTGATGAGCTGGATCTGGGCCGGGTCGCCGCCGCCGTTCTGGCGCAGGTCAACGATGATCGCGTCGCAATAGGCCAGGAAGTTCATGGCCGCGACGGCCGTCGGGCCGGCCTGGTCGGGAGAGGCGAAGCTGCGGAAATCGACGTAGCCGATGTTCCCGGGGAGCCGTTCCACCTTGCGGAAGCCGAAGTTGTTCCGCCGGGCCTCCCGGAGCCGCCTCTCGCGGACCTTCTTCGCCTCCTCCTCGCTCTGGCCGTCGAGACGCCGCATGTCCTCGGCCAACGCGGGATTGAAGGTGAAGCCGATGTGTCCGTCCCTGCTCACTTCAGAGAGTGTCCTCGAGACTTCCTGGGCGAACGCCGGGGCGGCGTTGAGCTTGTCGAAATCGCCGTTCTTGAGCCGGGCGCGGAGCGCCTCTTCCATCTTCTTGGCCGTCTCGGCGAATATATAGTTCTTGTTCATGAGCGTGGCGATCTCTTCTATGACAGCCTGCTTGCGGGCCGGATCAAGCGTTGGGGCCGCCGGCTCCTGTCCGAGGGCAAGGGAGACCCAGAGGGCCAGGATCGCGCCGATGATGACTATCCATCGAATTATCTTGGACATGTCGAACCTCCTCGAGTTCGTTTTAAAGAGTGTTCGTGTCAGCGCGTCCAGCTGGCCGGGCGCGATTGACACGGAAGAAGACCCTTAATGAGCAGGTCGGCGATGCGGCCGACCTGGTCCTCCACGTCCTCCCTGCGGCCGAGCTCCTTGGGTGAGAGGCTGAACGGCAGGAGCGAATTCGTGCTCTGGATGAGGATGAACGAGGTCATCCTGGGATCGGGGCAATCGAGCGCACCGACCCTTCCCCCCTCTCGGAGAACGTTTTCAAAAACGGCCGCCTCTTTCTCGAAGTAGGCCTGCCGCCGAACGATCAGGGCCGCCCGGACCGAGGACAGGAGATCGCCGAGGCTCTGGGAATAGTGGGCGACGCTGTCGAAGCGGTGAAGGACGCGGATGACGAGCATGTGGCGGAGCCGCCTGTCGGGGGAGTCGGTCAACCCGGCAACCTCTCCAAGCTTCCGGACGACCGTCTCGGCGATGCGGTCGATATGGGCCAGGACCAGCTCTTCTTTGGAGGGAAAATGGAGATAGATCGTGCCCTTGCCGATGCCGACCTGCCTGGCCACGTCCTCCATAGTCATCTTCTTATACCCGAACCTGGCCAAAAGGATGTCCACGGCGTCCAGGATCAAGTCTCGAATATCATCTCGTCTGGCTATTTGTCTCATAGTGACTTATGACCATTATTATACAATAGTCATATTTATTTGTCAAGCCCCCATTATTAGGGATTTATGATTAGAGGTTGGCGCTCGGGATGAGGTGCGCTCAAAATGAACCCGATGTCCGTTAGCGAGGGCTTTGCCGTTTGAGCGGCGACGAGAGGAGGTAAACGTGCGTGTCAAGATGAATCCGATTCCTTTTGTAGCCGGTCCTGTCTTTGTCCTAGCCATAGTTTTGATAATCTTGGCCGTCACACCGATAACCGGGGCCGATCCGGGGCAGAAGATCGGGATCAAAACCGAGGGAGGCGTCACCGTCGTCCGGAACCCCAAGGCGCCCGTCCCTCAGCCCGGCGGTCCGTCGATGCTCGTCCTGAAGGAGGACCTCGTCATCGGCAAGGATCCGGCCGGCGGCCCAGACCTCTTTGCCGAGCTCCGCTCCGTGGGCGTCGACGACCAGGAAAACATCTGGACGCTCGACTGGGAGGACATCAAGGTTCGGGTCTTCGATAAAGCGGAAAAGCTCGTCAGCACCTTCGGTAAGAAGGGGCAGGGCCCCCGGGAATGGGAGAATCCCAGCCGGATGATCGTCCTTCCGGACGGAACGGGCGTCATCCTCGACCTCAACAAGCTGACCTTCTACGCCCTCGACGGCACCTGCCTCAAGGAGATCTCCACGGCCAAGACGCGGATGTCGCGGTACAAGATCGACTCCCGGGGCATGATCTACGGCGATCAGATGGACTTCGGCGAGAAGTTCCTGCTGAGACTGATCAAGCACGACCCGGCCCTGAACCCGCTGGCCACACTGGCCGAGGTCGAGGAGCCTTTTAAACCCGGCGCCATCAACCCCATCGTCATCCTTCTCCTCTGCCACGTTACCGCGGACGACCGGCTCATCTGGATGTCCAACTCGAAGTACGAATTCCACGTCTTGAGCCCGGAAGGAAAGCTCATCAGGAGGATCGTCAAGGATTACAACCCCGTAAAAGTGACCGGGGCGGACAAGGAAAGGATCCTTGAAGGACGGGATGCCCAGATGCGAAGCATGCTGGTCTTCCCGGACTACTTCCCTCCCGTTTACTTCTTCATCGGAGACCCGGAGGGCCGTCTCTACGCCCAGACCTACGAGACGGACGCCCAGGGCCGGCTGTTGTACGACGTCTTCGACCCGGAAGGACGGTGCATCACTCGATTCTCGCTGCCGAGGGAAGAGATGCCCTTCGTCGTCAGGAAGGGGAAGATCTACGTCCTGATCAACGAAGACGCGGACGGCGTCCCGCGGGTCAAGCGCTACGCCATGGAATGGAGATGATCCCGTCCCGTGTTTTAAGCCCGCCGCAGGGACCTCGCTCCGGCTGGAAGGATTACCCTGACGGCCGGGGCCGGGCCGCCAGCTAACGTTTCGGCGGGCAACGGTTTTCAGACGGCTATCAGCCCTTGACCTGCGCGATAAGCCTATCGCCCGTCGTCACGAAGGCGAACCCGAAGGCAAGGTTCAAGAGGCTCGCCAGGTGCATTTCCTCGGTGACCGTCCCCGTCCCGTCGGCGGGAATGAACACCCGGTAATCCCGGAAGTACGCGTCCCGCGCCGTCGATTCACAGCACAGGTTGGTCATAATTCCTGAAATGACCAGATCCTCGATTTTCAGGCAGCGAAGGACCATTTCGAGGTCGGTATTGTAGAAGGCGGAGTAGCGGTGTTTGACGATGACCTTTTCGCCAGGGCGCGGCCCCAGTTCGGGATGGATCTCGCTTGTCTCGCTCCCTTCGAGGCATCTGCCCTGCCACCACCAGCCCATTATTCCCAGGTCCATTCCGTTTGGATGATGGACATGCTGCGTGAAGATCACGGGACGCCCCGCCGCCCGGAAGGCCGCCGCCAGACGTTTGATACCCGGGAGTGCGGCCGGGCCGCCGCACGTGTAGGTGGGCGATGCGGGGTCCAGGAAAAACATCTGCATATCGACGACGAGCAAGGCGCTGGCGGCGGCGTTCAGGCTCATCCCGTGCTGGTTATAGCGTTCGATCTTCGCCAGCCAGCCCGTGGTTTTCGATGCGATGGTCCGCGCGGTAACATAGGGTTTCATGATGATTGATCCTCTAACCAACGTTTCTTGAAGTTGAGCCGGCGCCAGTGCCGCCAGGCATAGCTCAGGCCGAGGGTTTTGCTCAGCCTTCTTAAAAAACCGCTCATGGTCCCCTCAATGCCTCAGTCGAGCTTCGGCCGCCTGAGGTGGAAGTCCGTCCTCTGCTGAAAGCCGTGGGCCAGGAGCAGGATGTCGGCGTCA
>Ga0154867_1117_pt1 | contig 10363 bp, 4 predicted proteins | sample Rifle2008BG19ft_FD_105839 | JGI IMG/M metagenome (GOLD analysis project Ga0154867, IMG submission 105839) | Candidatus Aminicenantes bacterium RBG_19FT_COMBO_65_30 | reverse complement strand
GGTCCCGGCCCTAGGCGATTTCGCGCTCGTCTCCGTGGAGCCCGTCCTCGGGGAGACGCGGCACGTCCTGGTGCGCTTCTCCGACGCCCTGGCCGGAGCACAGAATCTCCAGGGGCTCATCCGCATCGAGAATCGCCCCCTGACTTTCGAGATCGAGGGAAACGTCGTCCGGGTGTATTCGACTCTGGAGCTCCTTGGCGACGTTCCCGTCCAGGTCCTGCCGGGCATCCGCAACTACCTCAATCGCCGCCTGAAGGACGGGGCCAGCCGGCAGGTCACCTTCGAATCGATCCGGCCCCAGGCGCGCTTCGTCGGCCGGGGACTCATCCTGCCGCGGAAGGACCGCCTGACCGTGCCCATCGAGGCCGTCAACCTGAAGTCCATCCAGGTCGCGGCCTTCCGGATCTATCCGGGCAACATGGCCCAGTTCTTCCAGGTCAACAGCCTCGAGGGATCGGAAGAGCTGGCCCGCGTCGGGCGCTATCTCTGGAGGAGGACGGTCGCCCTGTCCGAAGACCCCGCGGTGACCAGCCGCATGTCGCGCTACGACCTCGACGTGACCTCCCTCTTCAAGGAGAGCCCGGGCAGTCTCTTCCGCATCGTCCTGTCCTTCAACCGCGGCAATTCGGCCTATCCCTGCCCCGCGAGCGACAAACCGGTCGTCGCCGAGCCGCCGCTCAAGAACGTGGACGACCCCTCGGCTTATTCGCGATACTCGAACTGGGACTACTCCGAGGAAGGCTACGAATACAATTTCGGGGACTGGAATAACCGGAACAATCCCTGCGAAGACGCCTACTACATGCCCCGTTACAACCGCGCGGCCGTCGTCGGCCGTAATTTCCTCTCCTCCGACATCGGCCTCGTCGCCAAGCTCGAGGCGAACGGCGCGCTCCATGTCGTGACGACCGACATCGGGACGGCCCGGCCGCTTTCCGGGCTCAGGGTCCGGGCCTACAACTTCCAGAACCAGCTCCTCGGCGAGACGGCGAGCGACGGCAACGGCTTCGCCCTTCTCGGGCTCAAGGACCGTCCGTTCTATATCTCCGCGGAGGGCGGTGGCGACTTCGGCTACCTCCGGGTCGCGAGCGAGGGCGTCCTGCCCATGAGCCACTTCGACGTCGGCGGCGAAACGACGGAGAAGGGCGTCAAGGGCATCATCTACGGCGAACGCGGCGTCTGGCGGCCGGGAGACACCCTCCACCTGACCTTCGCGCTTTTCGACCGGGAGAAGATCCTGCCGGCCGGGCATCCGGTGGTCATGGAGCTCTATTCGCCGCAGGGACAGCTCGTCCAGACGCTCAAGCCGGAGAAGACCCTGGAGCCGTTCTACGCCTTCCGCGTTTCGACCGAAGAGACGGCGCCCACGGGCAACTGGCAGGCCCGCGTCCTCGTCGGCGGCATGACCTTCGGCAAGACCTTGAAGATCGAGACCGTCGTGCCCAACCGGCTCAAGATCGTCCTCGACGCGGGGCGCGAGGTTTTGATCCACAAGGACATGCCGTTCGACGCGGCCGTTACCGCGCAGTGGCTCCACGGCGCGCCGGCGGCGAACCTGAAGTTCGACGTGGCCGTCCGGCTGTCCCGTCGCCCGACCCGGTTCGATCGATACCAGGATTATGTCTTCGACGACCCGGCCAGGGATTTCGAGGGCGGGACGCTCGACGTGGCCAAGGGGGCTCTCGACGCCCAGGGCCGGGGGAGCGCCCGGATCGACATCGTCTCGCCCCAGGCCAGCCCGGGCATGCTCGACGCCGCCTTCACCAGCCGGGTCTTCGAGGAGAGCGGCGACTTCAGCATCGATACGTTCTCCCTGCCCTTCCATCCTTACGAGGCCTACGTCGGCGTCAAGCCGCCCAAGGGCGACCCGGCCCGGGGGATGCTCCTGACCGACAAGGACCACGAGGTCGCCATTGTCACCGTCGATCCATCGGGCCGGCCCGTCTCCCGGGACAAGGTCGTCGTCTCGCTTTACAAGGTCGAGTGGAAGTGGTGGTGGGACAGGAGCGGCGAATCGCTCGCCCAGTACGTTTCGAACGTCCAGACCCGGCCCCTGCTCAAGGGCGAGGTCTCGACCCGGGACGGCGTCGGCAAGTGGACGTTCCAGATCCGCTACCCCGATTGGGGCCGCTACCTCATCCGGGCCGAGGACCCGGTCGGCGGCCACGCCTCGGGCCGGATCGTCTACATCGACTGGCCGGGCTGGGCCGGCCGGGCCCGAGAGGAAGGAGGGGCCGGGGCGACAACGCTCAGCTTCACCTCCGACAAGCCCGGCTACAAGGTCGGCGAGAAGGCCGTCATCTATCTGCCCGAAGCCGTCCAAGGCCGGGCCCTGGTCTCCATCGAGAACGGGACTTCCGTCCTCGACAAAATGTGGGTGTCCACCGTCAAGGGTGAGAACCGTTTCGAGATCCCCCTGACCGCGGCCATGACGCCCAACATCTATGTCCACGTCACCCTCCTCCAGCCGCACCGGGACAAGGCGAGCGACGCGCCCATCCGTCTCTACGGCGTCATCCCCATCCTCGTCGAGGACCCGGGGACGCGCCTCGAACCCGCGCTTAAAATGGCCGACGAGATCCGGCCCAAGGAAAAATTCCGGGTCGAGGTCCGGGAAAGCGGCGGCCGTCCCATGACCTACACGCTGGCCGTCGTCGACGAGGGACTCCTCGGTCTGACCCGGTTCGCGACCCCGGACCTGCGCAAGGGCTTCTACGCCCGCGAGGCCCTCGGGATTTCGACCTGGGACCTCTTCGACATCGTCGCGGAAGCCTACGGCGCCGAGCTGGCCCGCCTCCTGGCCCTCGGCGGCGACGAAGGCGCTGAATCGAAGGATAAAGCCAAACAGCCACGGCGTTTCCCGCCGGTCGTCCTGTTCGAGGGCCCGTTCGAGCTCAAGGCGGGGGGGATCGGCGTCCACGAACTCATGATGCCGCAGTATTTCGGCGCCGTCCGGGTCATGGTCGTGGCCGGGCGCGATGGGGCGTTCGGCTCGGCCGAGAAGTCCGTCCCCGTCCGGCGCGACCTGATGACCCTGGCGACTCTGCCCCGGGTCGTCCGGCCCGGCGAGGACGTCGTCATGCCCATCGCCGTGTTCGTCACCGATCCCGCGCTCAAGGAAGTCACGGTCAGCGTGGAGACGAACGAGTTCTTCGAGGTTGTCGGCGAGCGCTCCAAGACGGTCGCCTTCGCCCGGCCCGGCGACGACATCATCTCCTTCGCCCTCAAGACGACGGGGGCCATCGGGCAGGGCGAGGTCCGCTTCCGGGCGGCCAGCGGCGCCGAGCGCGTCGAGGACACGATCTTCATACCTATCTTGGCCTCCAACGCCCTCATCACCCAGACGACGCGCCTCGAGGTCAAGCCCGGGCAGGCGCTCAGCCAGGCTGTCGTGCCGTTCGGATTGGAGAATACGAACCAGGTCATCGTCGAAGCGTCGTCCCTGCCTCCGCTCAATCTCGAAAAGAGGCTCGATTTCCTCATTCGGTATCCCCACGGCTGTCTGGAGCAGACGCTGTCCACGGCCCTGCCCCAGCTCTACCTCAAGAGCCTGGTCAAGCTCGAAGAGCGGCAGACGCGGGAAGTCGAGGAGCACGTCAAGGCGGCCGTCCAGAAAATGGCCGGCTTCCAGATGACCAACGGCGCCTTCTCTTACTGGCCCGGAAGCCGCGAAGGGCACGAGTGGACGACCGCCTACGCCGGCTATTTCCTGCTCGAAGCCTCGCGCCTCGGCTTCCATGTGCCGCAGGCCATGCTCGACAGCTGGCGGGCCAACCAGAAGACGCTGGCCAACAGTTTCGTCACCGGCGGCGCCGGGGCCCAGCTCATCCAGTCCTTCCGCCTGTTCACTCTGGCCCTGGCCCGCGACCCGGACCTCGGGGCCATGAACCGGCTCCGGGAAACCCCGGACCTCCCCGGCCTCGCCGGACTCATGCTGGCCGCGGCCTTTCACATGACCGGTCAGGCCGACGCGGCGGCGGACCTGGTCGAACGCTCCCGCCTCGAGTTCAAACCCTACCGCGACGACAGCGAGACCTTCGGCTCCGACTTCCGCGACAAGGCCCTGGCCGTCAGGGCCTTAGTCCAGATGGGCCGGTCCGAAAAGGCCCGGCCGCTCCTCTTGGATATCTCCAAGACGCTCGCATCGGACCTCTGGCTCTCCACCCAAGAGACCTCGTTCGGTCTGATGGCCCTGGCCGCTTATTACGGCAGCGCCGAGGTCAAGCCCTTCCGCTATCGCTTCGCTTGGGACGGGGAGAAGCCCCTGGACGTTGAGTCCTCCACTCCGTTCGACAAGCGCGAGTTCCCCGGCTTCCCGATGAAGGGCCGGACCCTCGTCGTGACGAACGTCGAGTCGTCCCCTCTCTACGTCAACGTCTACCGGCGGGGCGTGCCCCCGGCCGGCGTCGAGACGGAATCGTCGGAGGGCTTGTCGATCGACGTCCGCACACGCGACATGAAGATGAACGCTTTCGCCATCGACAGCATCACCCAGGGGCTCGACATCGTGGCCGAGGTCCGGGTCAAGAACCTGACCTCGAATCGGCTCCAGAACCTCGTCCTGACCCATCTTGTGGCCGCCGGCTTCCAGGTCAAGAACCCGAGGCTCAGCGGCGAGGCGGGGGCCGCCGTGGACGTCGACTACCAGGACATCCGCGACGACCGCGTCTTGACCTATTTCCGGCTCGAGGCCGGCCAGGAGAAGGTCTTCCTCATCGTCCTCAACGCCTCCTACCGCGGCCGCTATTACCAGCCGGGCGTCGCCGTCGAGGCCATGTACGATGCGGCCGTCCACGCCAACACGAAAGGGCAATGGATCGAGATCGTCCGGTGAACAATGAAATGAGGACGGGTCCTGTCCCGGGGCGTCCCCGTCCGGCCTCGGCGTCACCCATCCCCCCGCGGGCGGAGGGGGAACAAACTCCCTTCCCCCTCCGGACCACCCTTCTCCGGAGCCTTCGGCTCCTCCGACCAGGGGGAAAGCGCCCCTTGGAACCCCCGGCGGTCCAGAGACCGCATCCCCTTCCGCCTCGGGCGGACGGCGACTGGCCCCGTGCCACCCGTCCTCAATTCAAGATTCATAGATCCTATATCGTTGCCGCTTGTATTGTGCTCATTATCCTTATATGGTTTGCCCTGCCCGTCGTCCGCTTCAAGGACCCCGTCTCGCCGGTGCTCTTCGGCGCCGAGGGCGAGCTCCTCGGGGCCCGGCCGGCGGCGGACGGCCAGTGGCGCTTCCCGCCGGGAGAGCGCGTCCCCGAGCGCTTCTTCAAGGTCCTCGTCCGCTTCGAGGACAAGCGGTTCTATCTCCACCCGGGCGTCGACCCCCTGGCCGTCGTTAGGGCCATGCGTCAGAACCTCCGCTCCGGAAAAGTCGAGAGCGGGGCGAGCACGATCACCATGCAGGTCGTCCGCCTGGCCCGGAAAAACCGGAAGCGGACATATCTCGAGAAGCTGAAGGAAGCGGCGCTGGCCCTGAGGCTCGAAGCCCGGCGCTCGAAGAAAGAGATCCTGGCCCTCTTCGCCGCTCACGCGCCCTTCGGCGGCAACGTCGTCGGCATCGACGCCGCGTCGTGGCTCTATTTCGGCCGGAGCCCGGAGCGCCTGAGCTGGGCCGAGGCCGCTTTCCTCGCCGTCCTGCCCAACGACCCCGGGCTTCTTGCCTCCGCGGCAGGCCGGGCCCGCATTCTCAGGAAAAGGGACGCTCTCCTCGAGCGCCTCCGGGACAAAGGGACCGTGCCGGGCCTCGAATGCCGCCTGGCCCTGGTCGAGCCCATGCCCGAGCGCCTGCGCCCCGTGCCCCGCGACGCGCCGCATCTTCTCGACACCCTGGCCGCCCGTCCCGGCGCCGCGTCCCCGTTCCGGTCCTTCGTCGCCGCCGACCTGCAAAGGACGGCGAAAAAGGTCGTCGAACAGCACGGCGAGCGGCTCTTCGACCGGAACATCCGCAATCTCGCCGCCGTCGTCATCGACAACCGCGATGCGGCCGTCGTCGCCTATATCGGCAACATCGGCCTGGAGCGGCAGGGGGAATACGGCCAGAGCGTCGACATCCTCCAGAGCCGGCGGAGCACGGGCAGCATCCTCAAGCCGTTCCTCTACGCGGCCATGATCAAGGAAGGCGGCATCACCCCGATGACCCTCGTCCCCGACACACCCGTCCGCTTCGAAGGGTTCAAGCCCGAGAACTTCGACCGCCGCTTCCGGGGCGCCGTTCCGGCCCGGACGGCCCTGGCCTGGTCGCTCAACGTACCGGCCGTGCGCGAGCTTCGGGAGTACGGCATTCCCCGCTTCGAGAACCGGCTGAGGCAGTGGGGCATGACGACCCTGGACCGGTCGCCCGAGGACTACGGCCTGACCCTCGTCCTGGGCGGAGCGGAGGGCAACCTCATCGAGATCTCCGCCCTTTATGCCAAGCTGGCGGAGCTTGCTTCAGGCGCGGCCGGCGGCGGCCGGGAGATCAGGCTCTTGCGGGAGGAGCGGGATGCGCAGTCAAAGATGAAGGACCTCGGGGCGGCCGCCGCTTACCTCACGCTTCAGGCCCTGACCGCGGTCAGCCGGCCGGACGAGGAAGGGTTCTGGCGGAATTTCAACTCGTCGAAGTGGGTGGCCTGGAAGACGGGCACGAGCTTTGGGCTAAGGGACGCCTGGGCGGTCGGGGTGACGCCCAACTACACGATCGGCGTGTGGGCCGGGAACGCCGACGGCGAGGGCAAGCCCGGCCTCGCCGGGCTCGCGGCCGCGGCCCCGGTCCTTTTCGACCTTCTTGGGGCCGTCGACGGCGGTGGGGAGATCGTCCGGCCGTGGTCGGGCTTCAAGCAGGTCCGGGTCTGCACCGATTCCGGTTTCCTGGCGACGGAGCTCTGCCCCGCGGAGATGGTCTGGGTGCCCGAGGAGAGCCGCTTCGACCGCATGTGCGCCTTCCATCAGACGGTCCACCTCGACGCCTCCGGACGCTTCCGTGTGGACAGCCGCTGCGAGCCCGTCGACCGGATGCGCCACGACTCCTGGTTCGTCCTTCCTCCTATCCAAGAATACTACTACCGGACCGACCATCCTGCATACCGGCCGCTTCCTCCGTTCCGGGCTGACTGCGGCGGAGGTCCCGCGGGCGAACGGGGGTTCCGGGTGATGAACCTGGTCTATCCGGAGCCGGACACGTCGGTCTACGTCCCCGTCGGCCTCGACGGCAACCCCGGCGAGGTCGTCTTCGAGGCCGTCCATCGGGAAGACGGCGCGACCATCCACTGGCACCTTGACGAACGGTATGTCGCCTCAACGAAGGTTTTTCACCAGATATCGATGCATCCCGACCCGGGCGAACACCGACTCATTCTGACGGATGATGAAGGCCGGCGCCTGGAGCGGAAATTCCAGGTTGTCAACCCGGCGCGGCGCGGCGACCGCTGACGCGGGCACCCGCCGTCATTTCTTCATGTCCTTGTCGAAAGCCACCTTGGACGGCGAGAAGTTCGTCTGCCGGACGAACTCGAGCGCTTCCTTGGCCCCGAACTCACGGTCCATGGCGTTGTCTTCCCATTCGACCGAGAGGGGGCCGTCGTAGCCGACGGCGTTGAGCTCGCGGACGATGGCTTCGAAATCGACGTCGCCGTGGCCGAGCGAGCGGAAGTTCCAGCCCCGGCGGACGTCGCCGAAGGGCAGGAACGAGCCGAGGATACCGGCCTTGCCGTCGAGGGTCACGGCCACGTCCTTCATGTGGACGTGGTAGACGCGGTCGGCGAACTCGCGGATGAAGAGGTGAGGCTCGACACCCTGCCAGACGAGGTGGCTCGGGTCGAAATTGAGGCCGAGGGTCAGCCGGCGGTTGAAGGCGTCGAGGAGCCGCTTCGTCGTGTAGACATCGAAGGCGATCTCGGTCGGGTGGACCTCGAGGGCGAACTTGACGCCCTGCTCGTCGAACTCGTCGAGGATGGGCGTCCAGAGGGCGAGGATCTTCTGGAAGCCGGCCTCGACCATGTCCTCGGTCGTCGAGGGGAAGGAATACCAGGCCTTCCAGATGGGCGAGCCCATGAACCCGTTGACGACGTAACAGCCCATGTTGCGGGCGGCCCGGGCTGCGGCCTTCATCTCCTCGACGGCCCACTTGCGCAGGGCTTCCGGCTTGCCTTTGACGGCGTCAGGGGCGAAGCCGTCGAGACGGGCGTCGTATTCGTCGCCGACGCACTGGCCGGCGAGATGCGCGCCGAGGGCCCAGCACTTGAGGCCGTGTTTCTCGAGGACGCGCTTCTTCTCGCGGACATAGGCCGGATCGGCCGCGGCCTTGCGGACGTCCATGTGGTCGCCCCAGCAGGCGATCTCCAGGCCGTCGTAGCCCCAGCTTTTCGCTTTCTTGCAGAGTTCTTCGAAAGACAGGTCGGCCCACTGGCCGGTGAATAGCGTCACGGGTCGCGCCATGGTCGATTCCTCCTAATCCATATTCACCCAGATGGCGCCCTTGGCCGAGCTCTCGACGCATTTCTCGATGTAGCGGACGCCGCGGACGCCGTCGTCGACGCCGGGAAAGTCGAGGTCGTCAGCCGTGAGCGCCTCTCTCCGGCGTTTCTTGGCCAGGGCCGTGATGAAGGTCGAGTAGACGTTGGCGAAGCCCTCGAAGTAGCCTTCGGGATGGCCCGACGGGAGGCGCGAGAGCGATTGGGCCCGCGGCGACATGGGATCGCGGCCCCGCGAAATCGTCCCCGACGGCCGGTCGAGGAACGAGACGCGAGCGATGTTTGGCGTCTCTTGGAACCACTCGACCGCGCCCTTGGTGCCATAGACGCGGAGGCGGAGGGCGTTGTCGTGGCCGGGGGCGATCTGGGAGCTCCAGTAAACGCCCCGGGCGCCGCCCTTGTAGTTGACCATGACCGTGGCGTTGTCGTCGAGGGGGCGGCCGGGGCCGAAGCGGTCCAGGCGGGCGCAGAGCGCGTCGATCTCGAGGCCGGTCATGTAAGCGGCCATGAACTCGATGTGGCTGCCGATGTCGCCGACGCAGTTGGAGATGCCGGCCAGGGCGGGATCGGTCCGCCAGGCGGCCTGTTTTTGCCCTGTATCCTCGAGCCTGGTCGCCAGCCACTCCTGGGGATATTCGCCGTTGACGAAGCGGATCTCGCCGATCTCGCCCCGGGCGATGAGGTCACGGAGGTGCTTGACCATGGGGTAGCCCGAATAAGCGTACGTGACGCAGAATAGGAGGCCCGTTTCCCGGACGAGGCAGGCCAGATCGGTCGCATCGCGCGAGCTCGTGGCCAGGGGTTTTTCGCAGACGACGGCGAAGCCGTACTCGAGGGCCAGCTTCGCGGCGGGGTAGTGGGTGCTGTTCGGCGTGACGATGCTGATAAAGTGCGGCCGGTCGGGGCGGTCGGCCTCGGCCTTGATCATCTCCTCGAACGTCCGGTAGAGACGCTCTCCGGGAAGCCCGAGGGATTCGCCGGCGGCCAGAGTGTTATCATAGCTCTGAGAGAACGCGCCGCAGACGATCTCCGCCTTGCCATCCATGGCGATGGACTTGCGGTGGACGTCGCCGATGAAGGCGCCTTGACCGCCGCCGACCATGCCGTAGCGGAGCTTCGGCGTCTTCTGTCCCGAGGCCTGTCCTTCGATCATCGTCTTTCTCCTTCATGAAGGGGTCAAACCTTAAATCATATAATTTCCTTCGATCAAGGCGGCAGGGACCTAAGGACGCGCGAAAATTATAAGATTTAAGGTTTGACCCCTTCCTTTCTATCTCGCGCCGAGAGCCTTACGGATGCGGTCGGCAGCGAGCTTGGCCTCCTCGGCGACCGACGGGTCGGCCATGAGCGACTCGGCCGTCTTCAGCCCCTTGACGCACGGAAAGCGGACGAGCGTTCCCAGGATAAGCTTCTTTTCCTCCGGCCGGGGCGAAACGGCCAGGACGTCGAGGAGGTCGGCGACGGCCCCTTCGGGCGCCCGGTAGGGCTCGAGCCCGACCATGCGGACGAAAGCCCGGACGGAGAGGACGCGGTGGCTATGGATGAGCGAGGTCCGGGCGACCCCGAAAACGTCGTCCCGGGCGGCGACCGTCGGCCAGTCGGCCAGGGCCCGGACGGCCGCGTCGACGATGGCCGGATCCGGGTCGGCGAGAGCGGCGCGGACGAGGACGAGGGCCGAATCGTCGCCGATCTTGCCCAGGACGCGGAGGAGGTCCGCCTTTTTCTTCAGGTCCTTTTCGGCGGCGAGCCGGGACTCGACGGCGTCGGCGCGGAGAAGCTCCCTCGGGTTCGTCCGGGCGACCGCGGCAACCGTATTCTGCAAGGCTTCGCGGGCCGTTTCATCATCCAGCCCGGCGAGAAGGTCGAGCAGGTCCGGAATGTCCGCCGTTCCGGCGACCGTGCGGAGCGCGGCC
>Ga0154867_1043_pt1 | contig 10598 bp, 7 predicted proteins | sample Rifle2008BG19ft_FD_105839 | JGI IMG/M metagenome (GOLD analysis project Ga0154867, IMG submission 105839) | Candidatus Aminicenantes bacterium RBG_19FT_COMBO_65_30 | reverse complement strand
ATCAATACGCCCCTCAAGGAAGGCCGGCCGGTCGACACCGTGACCATGTGGCTCATCATCGTCGCCATCGGCGTCGCTTCGATCGTCGGGCTGTGGATCTACGACCGGGTCGTCGTCAAGGAAAAGAAGGTCTGACCCGCAGGAGGGCTATTTCTTCTTGGCCTGCGTTCCGTCGTCGCAGGGCAGGTCTTCATCGTTGTTGCGGGCCATCTCGGGGTTGGGGGCTGTCGTGCAGAACGGCAGCGGCTCCATCTCTTTATGACAGCAGAGGGGGATGGGTTTCCCCTTCTCGACCGTGGCCTTCTTGCCGCACACCGAACATGTATATGTCACACTGCTCATAGCACTCTCCTCCTGTCGGTCTCGCATCCTTATTTTAACACCTCACGCCTACGTCATTCAATACGATCAGGCAGACAAGAACAAGCCCGCTAGCAAACGCTCGGGCTATTCCCGCCGTCGGCCGCGGCCCGGCCCGGGAGCGGCGTGAAGAATCACCGCAGCGAACGAAGACGATACCCGAGGCCCCTATGCGGCCGAAGGCGGGAATAGGCCGAGCGTTTGAGAGTGGGTTCGCTCTAAGGCCGAGGTTGACAGCGGTTCGGCGGTTCTTGTAGTGTCATAGGGAGTTTTCCGATCATGACTACGCTCGTCACGGCCTCCGGATTGACCAAAAAATACGGCGACCTCGTCGCCGTGGACGGCATCTCTTTCGAGATCCGGGAGGGCGAGTGCTTCGGCTTCCTCGGCCCTAACGGCGCGGGGAAGACGACGACCGTCCGCATGATCCACTGCGTCTCCCCGGTGACCTCGGGGACTCTCACCGTCGGCGGCCTCCCGTCCGGGATCGGCAACCGCGCCCTGAAGATGATGACCGGGGTCATCCCCCAGGAGATCAACCTCGACAACGATCTCACGGTCCACGAGAACCTGGTCGTCTTCGCCCGCTTCTTCGACATCGGCCGCAGGGAGGCCCGGGTTCGGATAGCCGAGCTCCTCCGCTTCGTCGAGCTCGAAGCCAAGGTCGGGAGCAAGATCTCCGAGCTGTCGACGGGCATGAAGCGGCGGCTGCTCATCGCCCGGGCTTTGGTCAACCGGCCGCGGCTCATCGTCGCCGACGAACCGACGACGGGCCTCGACCCCCAGGCGCGCCACCTCATCTGGCAGAGGCTCCGCCAGCTCAAGACCCAGGGCACGACCCTCGTCCTGACCACGCAGTACATGGAAGAGGCCCAGCAGCTCTGCGACCGCATCGTCGTTATGTACCAGGGCAAGATCCTCAAGGAGGGCACGCCGTCCAAGCTCGTCGAAGAGGAGATCGGTCGGGAGGTCGTCGAGGTCCGCATCCCGCAGGAGGACGACGAGAGAGTCCTCCGGCATCTCGCCGCCTTCCCCTGCGCCCACGAGCGCGTCGGCGACACTCTCTATTTCTACTGCCGGGACGGCCACGGCCTCATGCGCCGGCTCCTCGAGCTCGACCTGCCCAACACCCTGAACAGGCCGGCCACCCTGGAAGACGTCTTCCTCAAGCTCACCGGCAGGAGCCTCCACGAATGAGCCTGTCCTACCGGATCGCCTACGTTTTCCTGCGGAACCTTTATTCCTACAAGAGGTTCATCGTCCCGACCTTCCTCGTCAGCCTCGTCGAGCCCCTGTTCTACCTCATTACCTTCGGCGTCGGCATGGGCGCCTACATGGGCGCCTTCGGGGGCAAGCCCTACCTTCACTTCCTCGTCCCCGGCGTCCTCGCCTCGGCCGTCATGATGTCCTCGTCGTTCGAATGCCTTTACGGGACGTACATCAAGATCGTCCACGAGAAGGTCTACGATTCGCTCATCGCGACGCCCGTCTCGGCCGACGAGGCCGTGGCCGGAGACATCGCCTGGGGTTCGTTCCGGGGCCTGGTCAGCGGCACGCTGATGATGAGCGTCGCCCTGCTCATGGGCGTCGCCCCAGCCTCGCCGGTTCGCCTCGCCCTCCTCCTCGTGTTCATGGTCTTCATCGGCGTCCTCTTCGGCTCCCTGGCCATGATCGTCACCTCGGTCGCCCCGAGCTTCGACTTCTTCAGCTACTACACGGAGCTCGTCATCACGCCGATGCTCTTTTTTTCCGGTGTCTTCTTCCCGCTCGACAACTTCCCCCCCTGGATGAAGACTCTGGCCGAGTTCCTGCCCCTAACCCACGCCGTCCGCATCTCGCGGGCGGTTTTCACCGGCGAGCCCGCGGCCGGCCTCGGCTGGAGCTTCGCCGGCCTCATCGTCCTGACGGCGGTCATCTTCACGATCTCCATCCGGATGATGAGAAAGCGCCTGATCAAATAGGAGCGCCCCATGGCACAACGGTCTCTCCGCGCCGCCGCAGCCGCGGCCTCGATCGTCCTCCTCCTCGCCGCCTCGGCGGGCCGGAGGGAATCTCCCGCATCTCAGGACAAAGAAGCGGTCGGGGTCAAGACGGCAAGCCGCACGGTCGTCCCCGTCAACCAGGTCGTGACGCCGATCGGGATCCAGGTCAGTCTCCCGGGCCTGCGGCCCCAGGCGCTGGCCCTCTCCCCCGACGGGAAGATACTGGCCGTCGCCGGGAAAACCCACGAGCTTGTCATCCTCGACGCCTCAACCGGCGAGGTCCGGCAGCGGGTCGTCCTCCCCCCCGAGGACCAGGGCACGCCGCAGCGCCAGGCGCCTTCTCCGAACGTCCTTCAGTCCGACGACGAAGGCCAGCTGAGCTACACCGGCCTCGTCTTCGCCCCCGACGGCGGCCGCGTCTACATGAGCAACGTCGACGGCAGCGTCAAGGTCTTCTCCGTCGCCGCGGACGGCGCCGTCGCTCCCTCCCATTCGATCCCGCTCCCCCCGGCCGGCGCGCCGCGCCGGGCCGAGGAGATCCCGGCCGGACTAGCGCTCTCGGCCGACGGCCGGCGGCTCTTCGTCTGCGGCAACCTGTCCAACCGTCTTCTCGAGCTCGACGCGAAAGCCGGGACGGTCCTGCGGACGTTCGACGTCGGCGTCGCGCCCTTCGACGTCGTCCTCGCCGGCGGCAAGGCCTACGTCAGCAACTGGGGCGGACGCCGGCCTGGGCCGGGCGACCTAACCGGTCCGGCCGGACGGGGCACCGAAGTCAGGGTCGATCCGGTGAAACACATCGCCAGCGAGGGCTCCGTCAGCGTCATCGACCTCGCCTCCGGCACGACGTCGGCCGAGATCCTCGTCCAGCTCCATTCGTCGGCCCTGGCCCTCTCGCCGGACCGCCGCTATGTCGTCTGCGCCAACGCCGCGTCCGACAACCTCAGCGTCATCGATACGGCGACCGACACCGTCGTCGAGACGGTCTGGACCAAGGCCAGCCCGGCCGATCTCTTCGGCGCCTCGCCCAACGCCCTCGCTTTCTCCCCCGACGGCAAGACGCTCTACGTCGCGAACGGCACTCAGAACGCCGTCGCGGCGATCGAGTTCAGCCCCCGCGAGCGGAAGTCCCGGCTGAAGGGGCTTATCCCCGTCGGCTGGTACCCGGGGGCGATCGCGTTCAACGCCTCCCGGAGAACACTCTGCGTCGCCAACATCAAGGGTCACGCCGTCGAGCCCAAGCCCTACAAGCCGACGGGCGCCCCGGGCTTCAACACCCACCAGTACCACGGTTCGGTTTCGATTGTCCGCGCACCCCGACAGAAAGAATTGCGGGCCATGACGGACATCGTCTACGCCAACTACCGCCGCGAGCGGATCGCCCAGGCCCTGCTCAAGCCCCGGCCCGACCAGCCGCCGCGGCCCGTCCCGGAGCGGATCGGCGAGCCGAGCGTCTTCAAGCACGTCGTCTACGTCATCAAGGAGAACCGGACCTACGATCAGGTCCTCGGCGACGTCGCCGCGGGCAACGGCGACCCGTCCCTGTGCATCTTCGGCGAGAAGGTGACGCCCAACCAGCACAAGCTCGTCCGCGAGTTCGCCCTCCTCGACAACACCTACTGCAGCGGCATCCTCAGCGCCGACGGTCACCAATGGTCGACGACCGCGTTCGGAACGGACTACCTCGAAAGGTCCTTCGCCGGCTGGCCGCGGAGCTACCCCGACGGCATGGGCCCGGACGAGATCGACGCCCTGGCCTACGCGCCGAGCGGCTTCATCTGGGACAACGCCCTCAAGCACGGCGTGTCGCTCTGGAATTTCGGCGAGTTCACCATGCACAACTGCGGCTGGACGGACCCGAAGCGCAAGGGCGACCCGCAGTGGAAGGATTACTGGGACGAATACCACCACGGCCGCGGCGAGGTCAGGATCGGAAGCCGCCCGGCCATCGAGACCGTCCGCCCCTTTTCGCCGACGGACACCCTCGGCTGGAACATGGCCGTCCCCGACGTCTGGCGGGCCCGCTACATCGCGGACCAGGTCGCCGCGTGGGAGAAGGAAGGCCGGATGCCCCAGCTCATCCTCGTCTGCCTGCCCGACGACCACACCAGCGGGACGTCGGAAGGCTCGCCGACGCCGGAAGCCTGCGTCGCCGACAACGACCTAGCGTTCGGCCGCATCGTCGAGGCCTTCAGCCACAGCTCCTTCTGGAAGGAGACGGTCGTCTTCGGCATCGAGGACGACCCCCAGAACGGCTGGGACCACGTCAGCGGCTACCGGACGACGGCCTATTGCGCCAGCCCCTACACGAAGCGCGGCGCCGTCGTCGGCACCCAGTACAACACGACGAGCATCCTCCGGACGATCGAGCAGATCCTCGGCCTGCCGCCGATGAACCAGTTCGACGCCACGGCGACGCCGATGTTCGATTGCTTCACCGCAACGCCGGATCTTGCGCCGTTCGACTCGGTGCCCAACATTATCCCGCTCGACACGATGAACCCGCCGAAAGAGAAGATCGCCGACGCCCTGCTCCGCCGCCACGCCATTCAATCGGGGCGCCTGAACTTCCGCCAGATCGACGCCTGCCCGGAGGACACCCTCAATCGCATCCTCTGGCACGCCGTCAAGGGCTCGGCCGCGCCCTATCCTTCGTGGGCCGTAACCCTGGTCCCCGATAAAGACGACGACCGGCGGGGAGCGGATTCTGAGAAGCGACCGATAAAAGCGCGGCGGAGCGGCTCGGAGCCGCGCTTTTAGGAGATATCTAAAACGAGTCCTGGATTCTCTCCGCGCGGGGGCTTTAGGACGACATCCCTCGCCGCCTCACGATGAGTTCCCCGGCAGGCGATCCTCGGGCTAAAAAAGCTCTTTATGGCGGGGCCCGGGCTGATGTAAAATCGGGCCCGGCCGCGCAACCTGCGCCTAAGGAGCGGACATGGGCGTACTGAAACCTCTTGACTGGATCATCATCCTCGTCTACTTCGGCATCATCCTCGGATTGGCCTGGAAGGTCATGCGCCAGAAGCAGAAAACCTCGGACGAGTACTTTCTGGCCGGACGCAACCTGGGCTGGCTCATCGTCGGCGCGTCCATCTTCGCCTCGAACATCGGGGCCGAGCACCTCGTCGGACTGGCCGGGTCGGGCGCGACCGACGGCGTCGCCATGGCCCACTACGAGCTCCACGCCTGGTGCCTCCTCGTCCTCGGCTGGGTCATGGTGCCGTTCTACATGCGCTCGAGGATCTTCACCATGCCCGAGTTCCTGGAACGGCGCTTCTCCCCGGCTGCCCGGACCATCCTCTCGCTCATCTCGCTCGTGGCCTACGTCCTGACCAAGATGGCCGTCGGTATCTTCGCCGGAGGCATCGTCTTCAGCGTCCTCCTGCCCGAGATCAATTTCATGGGCCTCGACAGCTTCTGGATCGGCTCCATCCTGGTCATCGTCATCACCGGGATCTACACCGTCATGGGCGGGCTCAAAGCCGTCGCCTACACGGAAGCCATCCAGACGTTCATCCTCATCATCGGCTCGGCCCTCGTGACCTACTTCGGCCTGAAAGCCCTCGGCGGCTGGGGCCAGCTCCGGGAGATCGCCGGAGGGGAGATGTTCAACCTGTGGAAGCCCCTCGTCCCGGCGGGGGTTGAGGGCACGTGGGCGCCCATCAAGGAGGCCGGCCGGATGGCCTGGTACTTCAACGACAACTACCCCTGGATCGGCATGCTCTTCTGCGCGCCCATCATCGGCCTGTGGTACTGGTGCACCGACCAGTACATCGTCCAGCGCGTCCTCGGCGCCCCGAACCAGCGCCAGGCGCGCCGGGGCTCCATCGCCGCGGCCTTCTTCAAGCTGCTTCCCGTCTTCATCTTCATCATCCCGGGCATGATCGCCTTCGCCCTGGCCAAGAGCGGCCAGAGCCAGACCCTCCATCAGGAGCTCTTCGGCACGGGCGGCGAGCTCATCCGGGCCAACGCCCAGAAGGCCTTCCCCATGCTCGTGGCCACGGTCCTGCCGGTCGGCGTCCGCGGCATGGTCGTCGCCGGATTGCTCGCGGCGCTCATGAGCTCGCTCGCCGGGGCCTTCAACGCCGCCTCGACCCTCTTCACCATGGACTTCTATCAGCGCCTGCGGCCGAAAGTGACGCAGGAACGGCTCGTCTGGGTCGGCCGGGTGGCCACGGGGGTCATGGTCCTCATCGGCCTCCTCTGGATCCCCGTCATCCGCGGCGGCCGAGGCCTCTACGACTACCTCCAGGGCGTCCAGTCCTACCTGGCCCCGCCGATCTTCGTCGTCTTCTTCTTCGGCGTCTTCATGAAGCGGCTGAACGCCAAGGGCTGCCTGGCCGCGCTGGCGACGGGCTTTTCGCTCGGGATCTTCCGCCTGGCCGTCGACACGCCGGTCAAGCTCATGAGCGGTTTTTCCTACGCCGAGGGCTCGTTCCTGTGGATCGTCAACCACATCTTCTTCCAATACTACAGTCTGATCATCTTTCTCGTCAGCGTCGCCGTCATGATCGTCGTCAGCTACCTGACCGAGCCGCCGGCCTACGAGAAGATCAGCGGGCTGACCTACGGGACCGTCACGGCCGAGCACCGGAAGGAATCGCGGGCCAGCTGGACGGCGGCGGACATCATCGCCTCCGGCATCGTTCTGGCCCTCATCCTCGCCGCATATCTCTACTTCACGGGGTGATGACCGGAGGGCATTCGACCCCGATCGCTTATTGACGCCCCGGGAGAGGGTTGGTATAGTCACGTCTCGGGCGTTTCCCACTCTATCCTTTCCGAGGAGGTTTCATGGACAGAAAACCCCATCTTTCTTTCTTGAGAATCGTCGTTCTCGTCGCCCTCGTCCTGCCGCTCGCCGTGACGACGGGCGCCACCGCGGGGACGAAAAAGCCGATCACTTACGACGCCTACGACGGCTGGCGCTCGATCCAAGGGACACAGCTCTCGCGCGACGGACAGTGGCTCGTCTACGCCCTCGCGCCCCAGGACGGGGACGGCGAGCTCGTCGTCCTGAACTTGAAGACGAACAAAGAATACCGCGCCGCGCGCGGCCGCCAGCCCGTCGTCACCGTCGACGGCAAGTTCGTCGTCTTCACGACCGCCCCCGTCAAGGCGGATGTGGACAAGGCCAAGAAAGACAAGAAAAAACCGGAGGAGCAGCCGAAAAGTGGCTTCGGTATCATGGATCTGGCCACGGGCCAGGTGACGACGGTCGACCGGGTCAAGAGCTTCAAGGTCCCCGAAGAGTCCGGCGCCTTCGTCGCCTACGTTCTCGAGCCGCCACTGAAGAAGCCGGAGGAGAAGAAGGACGAGGCGAAGAAGGAGGAGGCCAAGAAGGAGCCCGAGGCCAAGCCCGAGGTCAAGCCGGAGCCTAAACCGGAAGAGGCGAAAAAGGAAGAGCCGAAAAAAGAGGAAAAGAAGAAAGAGCCCGGCAACGACTTTGTCGTCCGCGAGCTGGCCACGGCCAAAGAGACGAAGATCGCCGAGGTCGTCGATTACGTCTGGAATAAGCCCGGAACATGGCTCGCATACGGCGTCTCCTCCAAGACCCCGGAGAACGACGGCGCGTTCGCCTTCGAAGCCGCGACGGGAAAGACCGTCGCCCTGCTCAAGGGCCTGGGCAACTACAAGAACCTGACCTTCGACGAGAAGGGCGCCCAACTCGCCTTCACCAGCGACCGGGACGACTACAAGTCCGATAAATCGGCTTCCAAGCTCTACCACTGGACAGCGCCGGCCGCCGCGGCTGTCGAGCTCGTCCCGGCCGCGGCCAAGGTTTTCCCGGCGGGCATGGCCGTCGGCGAGAACGGCAGACTCCAGTTCTCCAAGGACGGCGGGCGGCTTTTCTTCGGCATCGTTACGGCCCCCAAGCCCGAGCCCAAAGACGCCCCCGAGCCGGTCAAGGTCGACATCTGGAGCTGGAAGGACCCTTACCTCCAGCCCATGCAGAAAGCCCAGGCCGAAGAGGACAAGAAGCGGACGCTGATGTGCGTCATGCACTTCGGGCCGAAGGAGAAGAAGTTCGTCCAGCTGGCCACGGCGGAGGTGCCCGGCATCACGCTCTCCGAGGAGTCCAAGGTCGCCCTCGGCTCATCGGACATCGCCTACCGTCAGCTCGTCTCCTGGGACCAGCGCTACGAGGACATTTACATCGTCGACGTCGGCACGGGCACGAAGAAGATGGTCCTGGAGAAGACGCCCAGCGGAGCCCGTCTCTCCCCCGGCGGCGCCTGGATGTACCACTTCAGGGACGAGGACAACGCCTGGTATACTTATCGGATCGCCGACGGCAAGACCTTCAACCTGACCGGGAAGCTCGCCGTCCGCTTCGACCAGGAGGTCTGGGACTCGCCGAGCGAGCCGAGGCCTTACGGCGTCGCCGGCTGGACCGACGGCGACAAGTCGATCCTCATCTACGACCGCTACGACATCTGGGAGATCTCGCCGGACGGCGCGAAAAGCCGGATGGTGACGAGCGGGATGGGCCGCCGGGACAAGCTCGTCTTCCGCTACAGCCGCCTCGACCCGGAGAGAACCACCATCCCGGCGAGCGGACCTCTCCTCCTACAGACCTCGAACGAGAAGACCCGGGCCACGGGCGCCTATCGCGTCGACCTCTCGGCGCCGGCGGCCGACGCGGTCAAGGTCGTCATGATGGACAAGCTCTTCGGCGGCCTGCAGAAGGCCAAGAACGCCGACGTCTACGTCTTTACCCAGCAGCGCTTCGAGGAATTCCCCGACCTCTGGACGAGCGGCCCGGACTTCGCGGCGGCCCGGAAAGTCAGCCAGGCCAATTCGCAGCAATCCGAGTACAACTGGGGCAAGGCCGAGCTCATCGAATACACCAACGCCGACGGCAAGACCCTCCCGGCCGTCCTGATCAAGCCCGAGGATTTCGATCCGTCGAAGAAATACCCGCTCATGGTCTACATCTACGAGACCCTGGCCTCGGGCCTCCACCGCTACTACCCGCCCTCGCCCGGCACGAGCATCAATTTCACGCGCTACGCGAGCAACGGTTACGTCATTCTCATGCCGGACATCGTTTACGAGGTGGGCTACCCCGGCTCGAGCGCCCTGCGCTGCGTCATCCCGGCCGTCAACAAGGTCCTCGACATGGGCTTCATCGACCCCAAGCGGGTCGGCATCCAGGGCCACAGCTGGGGCGGCTACCAGATCACCTACCTCGTGACCCAGACCCACATGTTCGCCGCCGTCCAGGCCGGGGCCTCCGTTTCGAACATGACCAGCGCCTACGGCGGCATCCGCTGGGGCACGGGCATGTCCCGGGCCTTCCAGTACGAGAAGACCCAGAGCCGCATCGGCGCGCCGCTCTGGTCGCGGACCCTGCAGTTCCTGGAGAACTCGCCCGTCTTCTGGGTCGAGCGGGTCGACACGCCCTACCTCTCCATCCACAACGACGAGGACGACGCCGTGCCTTGGTACCAGGGGATCGAGTTCTTCTCCGCCCTCCGCCGCCTGGGCAAGGAAGCCTACATGTTCAACTACAACGGCGAGAAGCACGGCCTCCGCGAGCGCGAGAACCAGAAGCATTGGACCGTCCACCAGGACGAGTTCTTCGACCACTTCCTGCTGGGCAAGCCGCGGCCGGAATGGATGGAGAAGGGTGTCGCCTACCTCGAGCGCGGCAAGCGCGACGTGACGCCGCTCTACAAGGGCGAAGCGGCCAAGGAAGAAAAGAAAGAGGAGAAGAAGGAGGCGAAATGACATCCAAGCAAGCGGTCACCCTCTATCTCATGACGCTGGCCGTCTTTTTCGTCATCGACATGGTCTGGCTCGGTTTCGTGGCCAAGGGCTTCTACCGCAAGCACCTCGGATCGATGCTCAGCCCCAAGGTCAACTGGGCCGCGGCCCTGCTTTTCTACCTGGTGTTCATCGCCGGACTGCTCATCTTCGTCATCCGGCCGGCCCTGGCCCAGGGCGAGCCGTTCAAGGCGCTCCTCCTGGGGGCGCTTTTCGGACTGATCTCTTACGCCACCTACGACCTGAGCAACCTGGCCACGCTGAAGGACTGGCCGGTGGTTGTGACGGTCGTCGACCTCGTCTGGGGAACGACGCTCGGCGGATTGGTTTCCCTGGCCGGCGCCCTGCTCGGACGCTGGCTGCTCAAGCTCTAAAAGCACAGGCGATCATCTGGTCGATGAGAATACCGAAGGAGGACGACCATGGCCATTCCGATTTTTCAAGTTGACGCCTTCACCGAGGAACCGTTCAAGGGAAATCCGGCCG
>Ga0154867_1041_pt1 | contig 10729 bp, 10 predicted proteins | sample Rifle2008BG19ft_FD_105839 | JGI IMG/M metagenome (GOLD analysis project Ga0154867, IMG submission 105839) | Candidatus Aminicenantes bacterium RBG_19FT_COMBO_65_30 | reverse complement strand
GGGACAAGGTCGCCGCCGAACGGGAGGCGATGAAGGCCGAAGCCAAGGCCGCCACCGAAGCCGAAAAGCTCACCGCGGAGAAGATCGCCATTGCCGCCGAGCGGGACGCCGTCAGAGCCGACCGGGACTGGGTCGCGGCCGAACGGGAGGCCATAAAGGCCGAAGCCAAGCGGCTGGCGGAAAGGGCCGCCCTCGAGCAGAGGGCGACCACGGCCGAGGTCGAATCCCAGCGCATCGCCCTGGAGCTCAAGGAAGTCCAGGTCCAACGGGAAGCCCTGGCCGGCGAAACCAAGAACCTGGCCCGGCTCACGGAAAAGCTCACCGCGGAGAAGGATGCCATCGCCGCCGACCGGGACGCCGTCAAGTCCGAGCGGGACAAGGTCGCCGCCGAACGGGAGGCCATAAAGGCCGAAGCCAAGGCCGCCGCCGAAGCCGAAAAACTCACGGCGGCGAAGGATGCTGCCGCCGAGCGCGACGCCGTCATGGCCGAGCGGGACAAGGTCGCCGCCGAAAAAGAGCGCGACGAGCTGGCCGGGATGCTCAAGGACGCCCTGTCCTCGGTCGCCGAAACGACCGAAACGGCCCGGGGTGTCGTCGTCAGCCTCTCCGGCCTCTTCGATGTCGGCAAGACCACACTCAAGCCGGCCTCCCGGCTCTCGGTGGCCAAGCTGGCCGGGATCATCATGGTCTTCACGAACATGAACTTGAGCATCGAAGGTTACACCGATTCCTCCGGCTCGCGCGACCTCAACATGAGGCTGTCCGAGGCTCGGGCCCGCTCGGTGTACGAATTCCTCTTGGGCCAGGGGGTACCCGACAGCCGGATGAAACACCAGGGCTTCGGCCCCGAAAATCCGGTGGCGCCCAACGACACGGAAACCAACCGGGCCAAGAACCGGCGGATCGAGGTCGTCCTCACCCAGGCGGTCAAGGCCCCGTAGAAAAACCTAAGAAAAAGCGTCTTTTCCAGAACTTTCGTCCCCAGCTCTACGTCTCTGTGGTTGTAAGCCGACGTCAGAGGTGCATCATGAAAAAGTGGATTTTCCGCGGCGTATCCCTAGTCCTCCTCCTCACGTTCTTCTATTTCCTGTTCGCCTGCGGCAAGAAAAAAGAGGAGACGAAGCTCGTCTCCGCCGCCCGGGGCGACATCCGGGAGAAAGCCCTGGCCGTGGGCACGATCGAGCCGGAGAAAGAGATCAGGGTGAAATCGACCATCCCCGGCATCGTCGCCGAGGTCTTGTTCAAGGTCGGCGACGCCGTGAAAGTGGGGGCGCCGCTCTTCAAGATCTCGCCCAACCCGACCCCCCTCGAATACGTCGAGGCCCGCCGCAGCATGGAGCTGGCCGAAGTGACCATGCAGAAGCTCAAGAACGACTGGACGCGCCAGCTCGAGCTCTATAAGGGGAACCTCATCTCCCGGGCTGAAATGGAGGCCACCGAGGGCTCCTTCCGGGAGGCGGAGCTAAGGCACAGGACTTCCGCTGAGCGCTTCGAGCTCCTCGAAAAAGGGCGGATCCGCATGTCCAACAGGGATATCGATTCCCTGCTCAGGTCCCCGATCACGGGCATCATCCTGTCCCAGAGCGTCTTCCAGGGCGATCCCATCGTCCCCCTGACCAACTTCCAGCCCGGGACGGAGCTCTGCTCGCTGGCCGACATGGCCAGCCTTCTCTTCAAAGGTACGGTCGACGAGATCGACGTCGGCAAGATCACGGAAGGCATGGCGGCCGAGATCCAGATCGGCGCCCTGCCCGATACGAGAATCCCCGGCCGGGTCGACCGGATCTTCCCGAAAGCCAAGAAGGAGGGCAACGCCACGCTCTTCGATATCTGGATCATTATCAAGGAAACGGCCGGGGTGACCCTGCGGGCCGGCTTCTCCGCGACGGCGAGCATCCAGATCCGCGAGCGGAAGCAGGTCGTCCTCATCCCCGAGCGCCTGGTCGTCTTCGAAGACGGCAAGAGGTTCGTCGAGGTCCCCGATAGCGAGAGCAAGGGCGAACAAAAGACCCGCAAAGTCGAGATCCAGACAGGCCTCTCCGACGGCCTGAACATCGAGGTCCTCTCCGGCCTCAAGGAGGGCGACAAGGTCGTCGAGAAGCCTCCCCGCGAGATCAAATGATCGGCATTTTTTTCCGCAACCTCTTCCGGGACCTCGTCCGCCAGCCGTTGAGGACCGCCCTGACCCTGTCCGGGGTCGTCTGGGGCACGTTCTCGGTCGTCCTGCTCCTCGCTTTCGGAGCTTCCGTCTCCAAGGCCCAGATCAAGAGGTTCCACGGCATGGGCCAGGGCATCGTCCTCGTCTTCCCCTCGCGGACGACGCTCCCATGGCAGGGGTTCCTCAAGGGCAAAGCCGTGCGGGTTACGCCGGAGACGGTCGAGGCGATGCCCGAAAAGGTCCCGAGCATCGAGCTTATCAGCCCGGAGTTCGTCGGCAGCCGCCTCATCCGCTACGGGCGCAATGAATACCGGAACACCGTCCGCGGCGTCAACCCCGGCTTCGAGCTGATGCGCAACACCATCGCCGCTAAGGGGAGGTTCATCGACCCCGAGGACATGGCCGCCCGCAAGCGCGTCTGTTTCATCGGCGACGTCCTGGCGACCGACCTCTTCGGGACCGAGGAGCCCGTCGGCGAGGCCGTCTTCATCGACGGCGTCCCGTTCCTGGTCGTCGGCGTGATGCGGACCAAGCTCCAGAGCTCCAACTACAACGGCCAGCGCGATGAGCGCTGCGCCTTCATCCCCTGGACGACCTACTCCTCGCTCTACGGCGCCAAGTACGTGTCGAACATCATCTTCCGCCCCCGCGACCTCGGCCGGAGCAAGGCGGTCATGGAGGACGTCAAGGGGCACCTGGCCAAGCTCGTCGGCTTTTCCCCGGCCGACCCGGACGCCCTCGGCGTCTGGGACACTCTGGACTTCGAGAAGCAGTTCACGACCTTCTTCCTGGCGTTCACGGTCTTCCTGGGGGTCATCGGCTCGTTCACCCTCCTTGTCGGCGGGATCGGCGTGGCCTCGATCATGAGGATCGTCGTGGAGGAGCGGACGCGCGAGATCGGCGTCAAGCTGGCCGTCGGGGCCCGGCGCCGGACGATCCTCTGGCAGTTCTTCAGCGAGTCGCTCGTCATCATGCTCTTTGGCGGCCTCGTCGGCTTCGGGCTCTCGGCCGGCGTGCTCCAGGCGGCCAAGGCCTTCCCCGCGGGCGGCTTCACCGACTTCGTCGGCGTGCCCGTCCTCAACCCGATGGTCATCGTCTCCACGGTCCTGATCCTGCTCGCGATCGGCGTCGTCGCCGGGATGATCCCGGCCAGGACGGCCGCTTCGACCGACCCCATCGAGGCGCTGAGGAAATAGGGAGGCGCCGTGAACCTGACCCTGCCCCGATTCTTCTGGAGCGAGTACCGGAAGCGCCGCAAGAGGGCCGCGCTCATCACCTTCGCCCTGTTCTGGGGGACGCTCTCGATCCTCCTGCTCATGGCCTTCGGCCAGGGCATGACGACCCAGTTCAAGGTCGCCTTCAGCGGCCTCGGCCGGACGCTGATCATGGTCTACGGCGGCCAGACCTCGCTCCCGTTCGAGGGCCTGCCCAAGGGGCGCCCGATCTCCCTCTACCCCGAGGACGTCGATGACCTCAAGGACAGGATCCCGGAGATCCTTCGTATCGCCCCGGAATCGTACAGTTTCCTCCAGGTCTCGGCCAACGGCAAGGAGATCAACCGCACCGTCCACGGCACGACCGCCGAATTCGGCCTGATGCGCACTCAGGTGCCGCAGATGGGCGGCCGCTTCCTCAACGCCGCCGACGGCGCCGAGGGCAGGAAAGTCGCCTTCATCGGCTGGAAGGTGGCCGCGGACCTGTTCGGGAACGAGAATCCCGTGGGCAAGGCGGTCGTCATCAACCGCATCCCCTTCACCGTCATCGGCGTCCTCCAGAAAAAGATCCAGGACTCGATGTACAACGGCCCGGACGCCGAGCAGGTCTATCTCCCGTTCCACGCCTACCGCCAGATCGACAACCGCCGGCGCATCAACCAGATCCACATCCAGCCCCGCGAGGCGTCCCAGTCGAAGCTGATCGAGGCCCGGGTCCGGACGCTCCTCGGCCGCAAGTACCGTTTCGACCCCGACGACCGTTATGCCACGAGCTTCTGGAACACCATCGAGGACGCCAAAGAGGGACAGGCGATCTTCAAGGGCATCGAGATCTTCCTCGGCATCATCGGCGCCCTGACGCTCTTGATCGGAGCCGTCGGCGTCACCAACCTCATGTACGCCGTGGCCAAGGAACGGACCAAGGAGATCGGCGTCAAGCTGGCCATCGGGGCGCGGCGCCGGGTCATCGTCGGGCAGTTCTTCCTCGAGACGGTGTTCGTCTTCGCCAAGGGGACGTTCTGGGGGTTCATCACCGCCTTCAACGTCGTCCATCTCATCCGGCTCGCCCCGATCAACTACGAGTCGTTCGGGATCGAGGCCTATCTCCTGCGGCCGGAATTCTCCCTCAGGATCTTCGTCGCCTACACCGTCGTCCTGGGCGTCCTCTGCTTCCTGTCGGGGATCTTCCCGGCTCTCCGGGCGTCGCGGGCCAACCCGATCGAGTCATTGCGCTATGAATAGAGGGTCATCATGATCGAGCTCCAAGGCATCACCAAGGTCTACCGGACGGGAAGCCAGTCCCTGGAAGCGCTCCGGGGCGTTTCCCTAAACATCGGCAAAGGCGAATTCGTCTCCATCATGGGCCCCTCGGGGTCGGGAAAATCGACCCTGATGAACATCATCGGTTGTCTGGATACGCCGACGGCGGGGGAGTACGTCCTCGACAGCAGCAAGGTTGCCGGGCTGACGTTCGACCAGCTGGCGGCCGTGCGCAACCGCAAGATCGGCTTCGTCTTCCAGAATTTCAACCTCCTGCCCTACGCCACGGCCTGGGAGAACATCGAGTTGCCGATGCTTTTCGACGGCAAGAACGGGAGGCGGCGGCGGGAACGGGTCACGGAGCTCCTCAACGCCGTCGGGCTCCTCGATTGGCGCGATCACCGCCCCACGGAGCTTTCGGGAGGCCAGCAGCAGCGCATCGCCCTGGCCAGGGCCCTGGCCAATGACCCGCCCATTCTGCTCGCCGACGAGCCGACCGGGAACCTCGACTCGAAAAGCGGCGAGGAGATCATGGCCATCCTGACGGAGCTCTGGCGGGAGGGGCGGACGATCGTCATGGTCACCCACAACGACCATATCGCCGCCCATTCCGAGAGGACGATCCGCCTCTTCGACGGCCAGATCCTGCCCTGACCGCGGCGGCCCCCGCCGGGCCGGTTTGACATGGCTCGGGGCGGTGGCTATCATGCCTCCATCCCCGGGCGCCGATCCCGGCGGGTATTTTGCGGTGAGGAGGGACGTCATGAAAAAGACCCTGTATCTCGGGATCTTCGCGTTGGCGGGGCTGCTGGCGCTGGCATCGCCGTCCTCGCTCCAGGATCTGAACTGGCAGCAGTACAAGATCTACGATGTTCCCTTCGTGCCCACGCCTCCCGAGGTCGTCGACGAGATGCTCCGCCTGGCCGACCTCAAGGCCGGGGACATCCTCTACGACCTCGGCTGCGGCGAAGGCCGGATCGTCATCGCGGCGGCCAAACGGCACGGGGTCAAAGCGGCGGGCATCGACATCGATCCCGTCCGGATCGGCGAGAGCAACGACAACGCGGCCGCGGCGGGTCTCGGCGGCAAGGTCCGCTTCATCCAGCAGGACCTCTTCGAAGCGGATTTCAAGGACGCCACGGTCGTCACCTTGTACCTCCTGACGTCGGTCAACCTCCGCCTCCGTCCCAAGCTCCTGGCCGACCTCAAGCCGGGGACGCGCCTCGTTTCGCACAGTTTCGATATGGGGGAGTGGAAGCCCGACAAGACGAGCCTCGTCGCGACCTCCTGCGACGACCAGCGGGACGTCCATTTCTGGATCGTCCCGGCCAACGTGACGGGGCGCTGGGAGTGGGACCTCGCCGCCGGCCCGCGGAAGCGGCATTACACGCTCCAGGCCAGCCAGCAGTTCCAAGCCGTAACCGCGTCGGGAACGGGTGGCGATCGGCCGCTCGCCATCAACGACATCGGACTCGTCGGGGACGAGATCAAGTTCCGGCTCGAGGTCGAGGCCGACGGGAAGATGGCCTCGTTCCTCTACGAGGGAAAGGTTATGGGCGACACGATCACGGGGACGGTCAGGCCGGCCGACGATGCCAAGGCTGCCGCCGTCGACTGGAAGGCCGCGCGGGACCCCAAGACGATCGAGTCCATCGTGAAGTGATGCGGGCGGTCTTCATCGGCCTGCTCGTCGAAAATCGGGAAGCCCCGGAGAAGGCTCGGGGCTGATCAGTGGGAGACGACGGAGGGGACGCCGTTCTTTTCGGCGTAGAGATGCTTGATCAGTGAAAGAAGCGTCTGGGAGATGCTGTGCAGGAACTCGACGCCGCTCTCGAAGAGGTCGTCGTCTTCTTCGCTCTTCCTGGTCCACTTGACCTCGCCGTCGACCTTGACGGACTGATGGGTCCGTTCGAGGTCGATGACGATGCGGACGACGCTGCCGACCGGGAAAAAATGCGGCGTGCAGATCCTCGCTCCGGACAGGGAGATGTCATGGGTATGGGCGTTGATCCCATGCCGGTAAAGGGCTTCTTGGGCTTCCGAGGTCGACTTGATGAAAACAGTGTTCCGTTCCAAGAACCGCTTGTCTTTCCGATTGTCCATCGTTCGCGTCCTCCCAGCGAGGGTAATGGCTAATTCCACGACAATTTTACCCTGGAGGTGACCGCGGTCAATCACCCCTAAAGGTGATTCGTGAGGTGATATGTCACCCCTCGTGAAGCAGCGGGGGATCCTAGCTCCTGCGGCTAAGACTGTAATCCAGAAGGCTTTGCAGGATTTCCCGGTGCTTTTCCCCGATGCGCAGGGCCCGGACTTCAGCCGCCGCCCGCCGGCCGAGGCGAGCCATGACCCGCTGGACGTCCTCCCGGACGCCGAGACGCTCAGCCAGGTCCCGGACGAAGCAGATGTCCGCGTCCGAGGCGTCCGGCCGCCCGAAAACGGCCTCGAGCCGGTCCCTCTCGGGGCCGGCCGCCTTATCGAGGAGGCGCAGGGAGAAGAGCGTTTTCTTCCCCTGGCGGACGTCGGAGCCGACGGGCTTGCCGATGGTCCTGGCATTCCCGAACAGGCCGAGCTCGTCGTCCTTGATCTGGAACACCAGCCCGAGGTCCTCGCCGAGGCGCTGAAGGCTCGGTAGGTCCGAGTCGCGCCCTCCGCCCAGGATCCAGCCTGCGGCGAGGGGCAGGGAAAAGGAGTAGCGGGCGGTCTTGTACCGGTAGATGTCCAGGACATCGCGCTCCGAAAGAACATGGCGGGAGGTCCCGGCCTCGATGTCGCGCATCTGTCCGAGTCCGACCAGGCCGAATTCGGCGGCGAAGAGCTTCTGGACGGCGGCCGCGCTTTTCGCCGGGCCGGGGAGGCCGGCCAGGGCCTCGAAAGCGAGGAAGATGGCGATCTCTCCGGCGCAGATGGCCATGCTCGTCCCGAAATGGGCCGCGTCGGATCCCCCCGAGCTCTTGGCCAGGAGGGCGTACTGTTCGTGGATGGACGGCGCCCCCCGCCGCCGGGCGTCCCGGTCCATGATGTCGTCGTGGATGAGCAGGCCCGACTGGATAAGCTCGAAGGCCGTGCCGGCCCGGACGGCGGCCGGGGAGATCTTCCCCCCGGCCATCTCGCAGCCGAGGGAGACGAGGCCGCCGCGGATCATTTTGCCCTTCCGCGTAAACGTTCCCAGGCGCCGGAGGACATCGCCTCCCCAAGCTCTCGGCCGAGTGACGTCCTTCTTCTTGCCGGACAGGAATCGGTCCAGGTCGTCCCGGAGCCGGTCTTTCGTTTTCCGGGAATATCTGTCGAAGGTCATGCGGCGCCGTCCTTCCGGTCCGGCGCGGCGTCCCGGGCTTCGAGGCGCCGGACGACCTCGACGATGAGCTCCCCGGGCGTCGACGCTCCCGAAGCGATGAAGACCGTCGCCTCGGCCGGGATGGCGATGTCCTCGACGCTCTCGGGCTTGTCGATGAGATGGGTCCGCGGGTTTATGCCGCGGGCGATGTTGAACAGGTGCATGGTGTTCGCGCTGTGGCGGGAGCCGATGACGATGACCCAGTCGGCTCTTCGCGTATGGACCTCGACCTCGCGCTGGCGGATCTTGGTCGGCTGGCAGATCGTATCGTGGAAGACGACGTCGGGAACAAGGGCGCGGATGCGCTCGACGATGCGCCGGGCGTCCTCCTCGATGAACGTCGACTGGGCCACGACGCCGGCGCTTCGGACGCCCTCGAAAAGCTCGGGCGTCACCTCGTCGGGGGTCTTCACGACGAGGGCCCGGGCGACCTGGCCGACGATGCCCTGGACCTCCTCGTGCCCGACCTGACCGATGACGACGGGCGTGCGGCCCTGGGCCTCGACCTCGCGGATCCGGTCGTGGATGATCCTGACCATGGGGCAGGTGGCGTCGACGTACTCGAGACCTCGGGCCTCGAGCTCGCGGTAGCGTTTCCGGGTCGAGCCGTGGCTCTGGAGGATGACGACGCCGCCCGGCGGGACGTCTTCGAGGGTTTGGACGATGCGCAGGCCCTTGGCCTTGAGGGCTTCGACGACGTGTTCGTTGTGGACGATCTCGCCCAACATGTAATAGGTCCGGTCCGGGCGGTCGGCCAGGAGCCGGTCCGTGAGCTCGAGGGTCTTGCGGACGCCGAAACAGTAGCTCAGCGTTTCGGACAGGACGATCTTCATGGGACGCTCACTCCCAGCGGAAGGCCTTGGCCGAGACGGCGACCCCGACGACGAGGAGCCCGGCCAGTACGGCGAGCTCGAGGACGTGCTTGCCCAGCGGATCGCCGATCCACAGCCCCTGGAGGAGGTTGACGACGTGGGTGAGCGGGATGAATTTCCCGGCCGCGCGCAGGGCCTGGGGAAAAGTCTGCTTGGGAATGGTCGCCCCGGAGAGGAAGAGGTTGGGGAAATAGAGGACCATGCCCAGGATGTAAGCGCTACGAGCCGTTCGGGCGACGCTGGCCAGCAGGAAACCGACGGCGAAGAAGCTCAAACTGCTCAAGGTGAAACCGAGGAAGACCGGCACGATCCGTCCTTCGAAACGGAGGCCATAGACGAGCCGGGCGGCGGCGACGAGCAGGATTCCGCCGAGGAGCGTCATCAGATAATGGACGACGACTTCTGAGGCCAGGACGGCGGCCGGCCGGAGCGGCGTCGCCCGGTAGCGCCGCAGAACGCCCTTCTCCCGGTAGCTCGAAACGGAGATGGCGATGGAGAGGAGCCCGGTCGAGCCGATAATCATGGCCAGGTAGGCCGGCGTGCTGACGTCGACCATGCCCCGGCCGCCGAAGAAGGGGTTGGGCTTGTTGCCGTAGATGCTGCCGAAAAGGAAAAGGAGCAGCATGGGGAAGACGAGGGTGAAAAAAGCGGCCTCGGGCTGGCGGAGATAGATCTTGATCTCGACCCAGGCGAGCTTCCAGAAGCCTTTCATCGCGCTCCTCCGTCGAGGCCGGACTCCGCGGTCAGGGCGAGGAAGACGTCCTCGAGGTCCGGCTGCTCGGTGCGGAGGTCCCGGAAGCGGACGCCCGCGGCGTCCAGAGCGTTGACGACGACGACGATGAGGCGGTCGCCCTGCCCCGCGACGATGACCTTGTTCCCATTCTTCTCGACGCGGGCGACGCCCGGAAGGGCCCGAAGCGGGGCGGCGTCGAAGCCGGGCTCGGCCGTGAACAGGATCCGCAGTTCGCCCTTGAGGCCCCGGACGAGGCTGGCGGGAGTGTCCAGGGCGACGATGCGGCCGTGGTCGATGACCAGGACCCGGTCGCAGAGGTGTTCGGCCTCCTCCATGTAGTGGGTCGTCAGGAAGACCGTCTTGCCCCTTTCGCGGATGGCCCGGACGAGGTCCCACATGGAACGCCGGGCGTGGGGGTCGAGCCCGGTCGTCAGCTCGTCGAGGAAGACAAGCTCCGGGTCGTTGACCAGGGCCAGGGCGATGAAAAGGCGCTGCTTCTGGCCGCCGGAGAGCTTGGAGAAACGGGTGTTCCTCTTGTCGGTGATCTCGAGCCGCTCCAGCAGCGGCTTCCAATCCGCGGGCCGGCGGTAGTAAGAGGCGAAGAGGTCGAGGGCTTCCCAGACCTTCATGTCGTCGGGCAAGGCGCTCTGCTGGAGCTGGACGCCGATCCTTTCCCGCAGGGCGTTGCCGTCCTTGCGGGGATCGAGGCCGAGGACGCGGACGGCTCCGCCGTCGGGGAAGCGCATGCCTTCGAGGCACTCGATCGTCGTCGTCTTGCCGGCGCCGTTCGGGCCGACCATGCCGAAAATCTCGCCTACGCCGACGCTGAAGCTGACGCCGTCCACGGCCTTGAGCCGGCCGTAGGACTTGGCCAGGGCGTCGACTTCGATCGCCGGAACGCGCTCGGACATTTCGTTTCCACCTTTTCTCGGGCCGAGATCGGCTGAAGTATAGACCGCGGCAGGAAAACCTGTCAAGGACGGCGAGTCGGAAGCGTGACCTTTTTCAGAGGAACGCGTCCCGGAAGTAGACCCAGCCGTCCTCGATCGTCTTGTTTGCGTCGATGTAGGTGTGGCCGAATTCCCGTCTGCTCTTCGAATTGTCGTAAAACGCCGTCCAGCCGCTCAACCGGCCGTAGGCGGCGGTAAGCAGGGG
>Ga0154867_1046_pt1 | contig 10749 bp, 7 predicted proteins | sample Rifle2008BG19ft_FD_105839 | JGI IMG/M metagenome (GOLD analysis project Ga0154867, IMG submission 105839) | Candidatus Aminicenantes bacterium RBG_19FT_COMBO_65_30 | reverse complement strand
AGCTGATGGCCTTCGGCATGTACACGTTCTATCCGAAGTCGAAATTCTTCCAGAGGATCCAGCCCTTCTACTGGAGCGCCCATCTCTACGACACGATCTACGACATGTGGGAGACGACCAACGTCTTCGTCCTGCGCTTCTACCTGCCACGGAACACCATGCTCCGCTTCGACGGCCTGCTCGCGAACGAGGTTTATTCCGGCGAGAGGTTCGGCCAGAGCGGTTACGGCGTCATGCTCGAATCCCAGCTGGCGAAATCGGTCTACGTCCAATCGCGCTACCGGCGGATGGGCAAGGTCTTCTACGATCCGGCCGATCCCTATCAGGGCTACGGGACGACCGTTTCGGCGGCCCTCCGTTACCAGCCCATCGACCAGCTCGATTTCATCCTCAACCTGAGCTACGTCGATTTTTACAGGAAGCTGGACGAGGCCAAGATCTACGATTACCTCATCCTGCGGAGCCGCAACACCTTCCAGCTCAACAAGTACCTGTTCGTGCGCGGCATCGTCGAGTACAACGACTTCTACAAGCGGATGACGCTCGACGGCCTGGTATCGTTCACCTATATCCCCGGAACGGTCATCCACCTGGGCTACGGCTCGGCCCTGGAGAAGCTCGAATGGGACGAAGGGCTGGCCGGGTTCGCTCCGAGCAGCCGCTTCCACGAGATGGCGCGCGGCTTCTTCTTCAAGGTCAGCTACCTCCACCGATTCTAGCTGCCTTGGCTGCCATATCTTATAGATAATAAATAAAATAACCAGAAATCTGGGCCGTTTAGGGGGCCTAAACGGCCCTTTTTGCCGGTATTTTGCAGCTAACGGCCCCCCGACCTCCCGAGCCCTTAAGTCCGTCGCGTCGGCTCACTCTATAAAAGTTGCCACACGCGCAGCATATTTTATATATTGGGATTTACCAAGATGGCGCGGCCCAAACCTAAATTGTCGTTGTTCGACGCGGTCAATATCTCTCTGGGCTCGATCATCGGAGCGGGCATCTTCGTCATCCTCGGCGCGGCCGCGGCTGCCGCCGGCCCGGCCCTCATCGTTTCGGTGCTCATCGCTGCCGCCGTTTCCCTTCTGACGGGCCTATCCGCGGCCGAGCTCAGCAGGATGTACCCGAGAAGCGGGGGGGTGTATATTTTCGCGCATGAGGCCCTTTCGCGTTTCTCGGGCTTCCTCGTCGGCTGGATCTGGCTCTTTTCGAACATCGTCGCCGGAGCGACGGTTGCCGTCGGCTTCGGTCATTACCTGACGTTCTTCTTCCCGGGACTGCCTTCGGCCGTAGGGGCGGCGCTCATGGTCGCGGCGGTCGTCATGATCAACCTTCTGGGAGCCAAGGAATCGAGCCGGCTCAACAACGTCCTCGTCCTATTCAAGATCGCCATCCTCCTGTTTTTTTCCGGAGCGGCATTCCTCCATTTCCACGGGGCGAATTTCCGGCCGCTCATGCCCTTCGGCTTTCGCGGCGTCTGGGCGGGAGCGGCGACGATCTTTTTCGCCTACGCGGGCTTCGCCCGGGTGGCTATTGTCGCCGACGAAATCGAGGACCCGCGCAAAAACGTGCCGCGGGCGACCCTGATGTCTATCCTTATCTCGACGGTGATCTACATTCTGGTCGCCGTGTCCGCCGTCGGCGGAGCCGGATACTTGGTCCTGGCGAAGTCGGGATCCCCGTTGGCCGATGCGATAAGCGCCATGGGACTGGGCTTCGGAGCCAGGCTTGTGGCCCTGGGCGGATTGGCCGCGGCCGGAACGGTAGCCTTGGCTTCCATCCTAGGCATATCGAGGCTGGCCCAGGTCATGGCCCGCGACGGCGAATTGCCCGGGTTTTTCGCTTTCCTCGACCGTAAGACGGGGGCCCCGAGAAACGCCATTCTCCTCGGCGGCGCGGCCACGCTCCTCCTGGCTTTTTCGGCCGACCTCCCGCACATCGCCTACATCAGCAGTTTCTCTCTTCTTCTTTATTACGCCGCGATGAACTTGAGCGGGTTGAAGGTTTTCAAGGGGCGGATTCGATTCGTGACCGCTTTCGGCCTACTCTCGTGCCTGGTGCTGATGGTCAGCCTGCCCAAATTATCCTGGATCGTCGGCGCGGCCGTCCTGGCGGCGGGGGCTGTATACTATCGGTTCGTGGCAAAGCACAGCAAGCCCGCCTAGCTCACGGACTTTGATAAAATTGAAACCTTTTCAAGGGGGCCGTCGTCTATAGATATGGAGACAGAAAGATGACAAACGCAAAGCACGATGCTTCGAGGATAAAGACGCTCCGGCTCGCCCTTAGGCCCGGAGCGTCGGCGATCAATCAGCTGGCTGCGGCTTTAACGGGCAGGCGTCATGAACGCGTCGCCTTGATCTCCGTGGCCGGTTTCTATTTCCCATATCTCCCCGGCTTCCCGGTCCTCGCTTATCCGGGGAGGAAGCCCCTGGCCCCGGTGTTCCTTTAGATAAGTGCCTTGGCTGTCATATCCGTCACATAATAATACAGATAACGCTAATTTCCTACCATTTTTTGGCCCTAAATACTCCTTTTTCGGGTAAAAACGCACGTTTTGTGTAGGTCCGCGTCGGATCCTTGAGGACATACCCCTCGGGATGAATAGAAACGGGGATCTTTTCCCTGTGGAGGATTTTTAGGCCCAGATCGGATTTGATCCTTTCAATAAAAACCTCTCTCCCCACGGCCACGCTTTCTGTCCATATTGGCTTTCTTGATAGGTCTTTGGATTTCAGCGCTTCCATGATCCAGGCTTGGTAAACCGCGCTTAATTCGCCGGGATCGGCTATTCCCATTAGATCCGCCAGAAGTTTCTTCTCGATCAAGCAGTTCCTGGTCTTTTTCCCGCGGATTTCTTGGAAGCCGCAAAACGGCCAGTCCCCGGGATGCCTGACAACACCGGCCCGGACCATATTGAGATCGATGTACACGAGGCAGTTACGGAAGTGGGATCCCGTTTCTATCGCGGTAGCATGATAATTTCCTTCCCAAAAAGCCCCTGAGCGACTCTTCCTTCGATTGTACTCAAGCGCCGTCCTGCTGGCGGCCAGCAGAATCGACCTCGGGATGACATATCGTCTCCCGTCGGCATAGACGAGTAGATGGATATGATTTGATGTGACCGCATAATTCAGCACATGAAGTCCATAACGCGCCTTCGCCTGATACATCCACTCCATCCATACACGGCGGTCGCGGTCGAAACGGAGCAGAAATTGCTTGTTGTGACATCGATGGGTGAGATGCCAGACGTACCCTGGTATCAGAAACAGCTTTGCGCGGGGCATGCGTACCTCCTTATTGGGGCCCGGGCGAATCTTTCTTAGGACTGATAACTTTGGCAGGGACTGGGGAAGAGTCCGGAACATGGAGAAATAGAGAGAGAAGGGACATCATAATTAGAAAGACGCTTTTTATGGTCAAAAATGCTCAGTTAGGGCCTTTTTTCTGCTCGAAATATGACCGATCATTTTAATTATCAATAGGATATGACAGCCAAGGCACATAATTTCTGCCCTATCCCGGCGTCCGCAACTGTCGAGCCGAAATAATGTAAAATAGGGGGCGATGGACAGGAAGGACGCCGCCCGCACCCGCCTCGAATCCTGGCTCGCCGCCCGCGCCCGGAACGTGCCGCGAGTCTCCTACCCGCGCGAGCTCCCCATCGCCGCCCGGGCGGACGAGATCGTCGCCGCCCTCCGCTCGCCCCGCCGGCGCGTCGTCATCATCTCCGGCGAGACGGGCTGCGGCAAGAGCACTCAGATCCCGAAGATGTGCCTCGAAGCGGGGCGCGGCATCAACGGCCGCATCGGCGTCACCCAGCCGCGCCGTCTCGCCGCCGTGACCATCGCCTACCGCATCGCCGAGGAGCTCGGCGAGCCGCTCGGCCGCTCCGTCGGCTACAAGATCCGCTTCCAGGACCGCACGGCCCGCGACGGCTACATCAAGGTCATGACCGACGGCATCCTCCTCGCCGAAACCCAAGGCGACCGCCTCCTCCACGAGTACGACACGATCATCATCGACGAGGCCCACGAGCGCTCGCTCAACATCGACTTTCTCCTCGGCATCATGCGCAAGCTCCTCGACGAGAGGCCGGAGCTCAAGCTCGTCATCACCTCGGCGACGCTCGATACGGAGAAATTCTCCAAGGCCTTCCGCAACGCGCCCGTCATCGAAGTCAGCGGCCGTCACTACCCGGTCGAGCTCGAGTACCGGCCGCCGGATAAGGAGGAGGCTGAAGACAAGGACTACGTCGACCAGGCCGTCGAGGCCGTCGAGTACCTGCGCCGGGAGAAACCGCCGGGCGACATCCTCGTCTTTATGCCCACGGAGCAGGACATCCTCGAGACCTGCCGCCTGCTCGAGGGGAGGAAGTGGCCGCTGGTCAAGGTCCTGCCGCTTTTTTCGAGGCTCCCGGCGGGGGAGCAGAGGATGGTCTACACCGTGACCGTGCCGAAGATCGTCGTGGCCACGAACGTCGCCGAGACGTCGCTGACCATCCCCGGCATCCGCTACGTAGTCGACACGGGCGTGGCCCGCATCGCCCGGTACCAGCCGGGGACGCGCATCAACAGCCTGCCGATCTCGCCGGTCTCGCGGGCCTCGGCCGACCAGCGCAAGGGGAGATGCGGCCGCGTCCGGGAGGGCTTGTGCGTGCGCCTCTATAGCGAGACCGATTTCGAATCGCGCGAGGAGTTCACCTCGCCTGAAATTCTGCGGTCGGACCTGGCCGAAGTCATTTTGCGCATGACCGACCTCGGGCTGGGCGACCCGCTCCAGTTCCCGTTCATCGACCGGCCGGCCTCCAAGGCTGTCCACGACGGCTACGACACCCTCGTCGAGCTCGGCGCCATCAGAAAATCGGGGACACAATACCCGTTTCCGAATTCCCGGTGGGAGTTGACGGAGAAGGGGGAGGCGATGGCCAGGATGCAGCTCGACCCGCGCCTGTCGCGCATGCTTATCGAGGCCCGCGCTGAGGGATGCCTGCCCGAGGTGGCCGTGCTGGCCGCGGCGCTGAGCATCCGCGACCCGCGCGAGCGGCCGCCGGACAAGTCCGCGCAGGCCGACGCCGTCCACGCCGCCTTCCGCCACCCCGACTCGGATTTCCTCGTCCTGCTCAACATCTGGAACCGCTACCACAGCGACTTCGAAAAACTCGCGAGTCTCGTCCAGAAGCGCCGCTTCTGCCACGAGAACTTCCTGTCCTTCCCCCGTATGCGCGAGTGGACCTACCTCCACGCCGAGATCAGCTCGGTCCTTAGCGAGCAATCAAGAAGGGGTCAAACCTTAAATCATATACTTTCCGGCTCGCGTTCGGATCGGGAGTCGCAGAAAAAAGTATATGATTTAAGGTTTGACCCCTTCTTGAAGATGCACACGGACATATCGCCGGCGCTCTACGGCGCGATCCACCGCTCGATCCTCAGCGGCTATCTTTCGAACATCGCCGCCCATAAAGAAAAGCACATGTACTCCGGCGCCAAGAACCGCGAGGTCATGCTCTGGCCCGGCTCGGTCCTCTTCGGCAAGGCGGCGGGCTGGATCGTGTCGACCGAGGTCGTCCGGACGTCGCGCTTGTTCGCCCGCACGGCCGCCCGCGTCGACCCCGCCTGGCTCGAGGCTCTGGGCGGGCCGCTCTGCAAGCGCTCCTACTCCGACGCAGCCTGGGACCGGGCCCGCGGCGAAGTCACGGCTAAAGAGCGCGTCACCCTCTTCGGCCTCGAGATCGTCCGCGAGCGCCGCGTCTCCTACGGCCGCGTCAACCCGGCCGAGGCCCACGAGATTTTCGTCATGAACGGCCTCGTCGAGGGCGAGGTCGAAGACCCGCCCCCTTTCCTCTCGCGCAATCTCGCCCTCCAGCGCAAGGTGGAGGCCATGGAGGAGAAGCTTCGCCGCCGCGATATCCTCGTCGCCGAGACGGAGATCGCCAAGTTCTACTCGGAACGGCTCCCGGGTATCCGCGACATCCGTACCCTGCGCAAGCTCCTCAAGGACGTCCGTGACCGCGGCGGCGACGACTCCTTCCTGCACCTCGACGAGGACGCCCTCCTCAATTATCGGCCCGGGGAAGACGCTGTCTTCGCTTTCCCCGACAGCGTCGAGGTCGCCGGCCGCCCCTTCCGCGCCGTCTACAAATTCGCCCCGGGCGAAGAGGACGACGGCGTAACGCTGACCGTGCCGCCCGAGCTTCTGAGCGCCATCCCGGCGGACCGCCTCGAATGGGGCGTTCCCGGCCAATACCAGGACAAGATCGCCGCGCTTATCAAGGGCCTGCCCAAACGCTACCGCAAGCTCCTCGTCCCCGTCGGCGAGAAGGCCGAGACGATCGCCCGCGAGATGCCCCAAGCTCCGGAGGAGGTCGCCCTTTTCAAGGCGGTCGCCGAATTCGCCAAGCGCCGTTTCGGCGTCGACATCCCGCCGCGCGAATGGGCCCTGGCCGACGTCCCGAAATACCTGCGGATGCGGGTGGCCGTGACCGACCCGGGCACGGGCCGTGTCATCGACGCCGGCCGCGACGTCGGGCTCCTGCGCAAGAAGATCGGCGCCGCGGACGAGGCCCCGTCCAAGATTGAATCGCCGGCCTGGCGCGAGGCGGCGCGCACCTGGGAAAAGACCGGCCTCATGGCGTGGTGTTTCGGTGATTTGCCCGAGAAGATCGCGGTCGGAACGTCGCTCACGGCTTACCCGGCACTCGTGGTCGAAGAACGCGAGACCTCGGCACCTCATGTCGGGACGTCGGGGGAAGGGACGGTCGGCATCCGTCTCTTCGCGACGCGCGTTGAGGCCGCCGCCGCGCACCCCGTCGGCGTCCGCCGGCTCCTGATGCGGAAATTCGCCAAGGAACTGGCGTTCGTCCGGCGCTACCACAAGATCCCGGCCGAGCTCGATCGGGCGGCGCTTTATTTCGGCGGGCGCGAAGCCGTAGAGAAGGCCATCGAGGAAGGCCTGGCCCGCGACGTCTTCGAGCGCGACATCCGCACCCAGGCCGAGTACACGGCCTACGAAGCCGAGGTCGGGCGCACCCTTTTCGAAAAGGGGCACGCCTTGACCCAGACGGTCGTCAAGATCATCGAGCTGAACGCGGCGCTGCGGATCGAGCTGGGAAAGGGCGGCGGAGGAGCGGGCACAGGAGGCGCTGCCGGCGTCAAAAGCTCGAAAAAGCTCAGCCTCTACGAGCTCAGCAAGCTCAAGGAGCGCGTCAAGCCCGAATACCTCGATGCCGTCGCCGCTGATCTCGATCGCCTCGTCCCCAAGAACTTCCTCGAGATCTACGCCGTCGCCAGGCTCGCGCGCATCCCCCGCTACCTCGAAGGGCTCAAGATCCGGCTCGAACGGGCCAGGATCGGCCCGGAAAAGGACAAGGCCAAGGCCGCCCAGCTCGAGCCTTACGCCTTCGAGCTCGCGCGCTTAGATGCAGAGCTGAACAGGATAAAACAGGGACAGGGTATTGCGTCCCCGAATTCGGAGAATCGCCCCGCCGTCGAAGAACTCCGCTGGATGATCGAGGAATTCAAGCTGGCACTCTTCGCCCCCGAGATCAAGACCGCCTTTCCCATCTCCGCCGTCCGCTTGGCCAAGAAGATCCGCGAAATCGACGCGATCATCTAGAATATTTCCCGCTTTTCATGGCCGAAAACGCGGGAATAAGCCTAATAAATGGCGCTAAAAACGACTTAAGTTACTGAATTTTAACGACTTGCTGTGGTCCGACCCCATTCTCGTGAGAATCCCCGCCGACATAGGGCGTCCGTTATTAATGAGGACCGGGGTTGACAAGCCCGGCGATACACCTTATTATACACATTATGAGGTGTACAAGATGAGGACCAACATCGTGATCGACGACGGTCTCGTGGAGGAAGCCATGGCTCTTTCGAAATTAAAAACGAAGAAGGACGTCGTCCACAGGGCCCTCGAGGAATACGTCCGCGTCCTCAAGAAAAAAGATATTCGCGAACTCAGGGGCCAGATCCGGCTCGCGGAAGGCTACGACTACAAGAAGCTGAGGGCGCGGTGATCCTCGTTGATTCCTCCGTCCTCATCGATTTCCTGGAAGGACGAGAGAATTCTCCCGTGAACCGTTTTATCGAGATCCTGGACCGCGGGATTCCCTTTGGCATCAGCCCCATCACGATCCTAGAAGTTCTTCAAGGCGCCGCGACGGATAAGGATTTCTCGACACTGCGTGATTATCTCGGGACCCAGACGGTTTACGACCTTGAAGGGGGCCTTGGATCCTACGCCGGGGCCGCGAAGATATTCTTTAATCTGCGCAGAAAAGGCATGTCCGTCCAGAGCTCGATGGATTGCCTGATCGCCCAAACGGCCATCGAACATGGCCTGCTCCTGCTGCATAACGATTCCGATTTCGACAGGATCGCCGGCGTCTCCGCGCTCAAGATCTATGGTACAATCAAGGCGTGACAAAAGATAACCCCTCCTCCTGGGTCGCCGCCCGCGACGCCGCCATCGCCGACTTCCTCGACCGCTTCGCCGCCAATTGCCCCGACCGCGACGTCCTGGCCGACCTGATGGTCGCCATCACCCGTCTCGCCCGCGACGGCGCCGGCCGCGGCGATCTCAAGTTCCTGACCACCGCCTTCAAGGAGCTGCGCTACGCCTTCAAGGTCTTCGCCCCCTATCACGACGTCCGCAAAGTCAGCATCTTCGGCTCGAGCCGCACCCCCGCCGACCACCCCGACTACATCCAGGCCGACGCCTTCGCCCGCCGCATGCGCGAGCGCCGCTGGATGGTCATCACCGGGGCCGGCGACGGCATCATGGGCGCCGGACAGCGCGGGGCCGGGCGCGCCGCCAGCTTCGGCGTCGCCATCCGCCTGCCCCACGAGCAGAAGACCAACATCGTCATCGCCGCCGACCCCAAGCTCATCAACTTCAAGTATTTCTTCACCCGCAAGATCCTCTTCCTCAAGGAGGCCTCGGCCGTCGTCCTCTTCCCCGGCGGCTTCGGCACCCACGACGAGGGCCTCGAGGCCCTGACCATGGTCCAGACGGGCAAGACCACCCTCATGCCCATCGTCATGGTCGACGCCCCCGGCGGCACCTACTGGCAGCACTGGCGGACCTACCTCAAGGCCGAGCTCCTCCACAACGGCATGATCGGCGAAGAGGACATGAACCTGTTCAAGCTGACCGACGACGTCGACGAAGCCGTCGCCGAAATCACCGGCTTCTACCGCCGTTACCACTCGATGCGCTACGTCGGCCCGCTCCTCGTCCTGCGGCTCCTTTCGCCCATCCCTCCCGCCGCGCTGGAGCGCCTCAACGACACCTACGCTTCGATCCTCGCGGAGGGCCGCATCGAGAAGCATCCCGGCCCGCTCATCGGCGAGGACGACGAATACCCCGGCCTGCCGCGCCTCACGCTCGCCTTCAACCGCAAGAACGTCGGCACCCTGCGCCTGCTCGTCAACGACGTCAACGCGGCCTAGGCCCCGCCAAGCACTTCGTATCCAAATTCCCGGAAGTGCGCGGCGAAGGCGGCCTTTGGCGCCGCAGGGTCGGAAAATCCTTGACAAACCCACACTCCCAACTTACACTCTGATCAAAATCAGGAGATCGTCAGCTTTCCTGTAAATTTTTGCTCATGAGGCGTTCTCGTATTAGGCCCTTCTGAGCGCTTGCCCTCACGCCATGACATGGAAGTGTTTTTGGGAAGGGAGGGGATGACCGTGCCCGAGTTACCCGCTTCGAAGGGCCGGAACCGCGTCGCCTATGCCATCCAGGACGGTCGCGGATCGCGGACGACATAAGGAGAACAACGTTGGATCCTCACGAAAAAACCGCGCGCCGGTCACGCTACGGCTTACTTTTGATATTCATCGTCCTGGCGACGGGCATTGTCGCCTGTGGTTTCTTCTTTTACGGAAATTACAAAAGACATTTCCGCGCTGAGATCGCGCGCCAGCTTTCGGCCATCGCGGAGCTAAAAGTGAGCGAGCTGGTGGGCTGGAGAGCGGAACGCTTGGCGGACGCCACCGTCTTTTTCAGGAACGCCTCCTTTTCCGGCCTGGTGCGGCGATTTTTTGAAAAGCCTGCCGATTCGACGGCGCGGAGCCAGCTCTGGGTCTGGCTCAGCCGCGTCCAGCAGGCCTATGACTATGACAGGGTTTTTTTACTCGACGCGGATGCTCTCGAGCGTCTGTCGGCCCCCGACATTCCGGAGCCTGTCGCCCCCCATTTGGCCGCGCAGGTTCCCGACGTCATCCGCTCGGGCCAAGTCACATTCCTGGATTTCCACCGTGATGCTCCCGGACTCCCCATCCACCTGTCGATCCTGGTTCCTGTTCTCGACGACGGAAATCATCCTCGGACATTGGGAGTCCTCGTCCTAAAGGTCGATCCCGAAAAATACCTCTATCCCTTCATTGTTCGCTGGCCGACGGCCAGCCGCACGGCCGAGACCCTTATCGTCCGCCGCGAGGGCGAGGACGTTGTTTTTTTGAACGAGCTCCGTTTTCAAAAGAGGACTTCACTGAACCTGCGCCTCCCGCTCACCGGCACAAGAATGCCCGCGGTCCGGGCGGCCCTGGGCTATGAAGGCATCATGGACGGCATCGACTACCGCGGCGTCCCGGTTGTCGCCGCTTTGCGCGCCGTCCCCGACTCGCCGTGGTTCCTGGTCGCGCGCATGGATTCCGCTGAAGTCTACGCCCCCGTGCGCGAACGGCTGTTGGCCATGGTCCTTGTGCTCGGCGCATTGATCGCTTCCGCGGGCATGGGAGT
>Ga0154867_1119_pt1 | contig 10874 bp, 10 predicted proteins | sample Rifle2008BG19ft_FD_105839 | JGI IMG/M metagenome (GOLD analysis project Ga0154867, IMG submission 105839) | Candidatus Aminicenantes bacterium RBG_19FT_COMBO_65_30 | reverse complement strand
AGATGTCCTTCCGGGGCTCGGCGATGGCCTCTTTCATCCGGGCCAGGACCTTGATCCTGGCGGCCTTGGACTTGGCCACGATCTCGCGGAGCATCGGCAGGGTGACGCAGGGGATCTTGAGGTCGAGCTGGATGGCGGTGACGCCCTTCTCGGTCCCGGCCATCTTGAAATCCATGTCGCCGAAATGGTCCTCGAGGCCGGCGATGTCGGTCAGGATGGCGTATCCGTCGCTCCCCGTGACCAGGCCCATGGCGATCCCGGCGACGACCATTTTCAGCGGGACGCCGGCGTCCATCAGGGCCAGGACGCCGCCGCAGACTGTGGCCATCGAGGATGAGCCGTTGCTCTCCAGGATGTCCGAGACGATGCGGATCGTGTAAGGGAAGGTCTCGGCGTCGGGGATGCCCGGCAGGATGGACTTCTCGGCCAGGGCGCCGTGCCCGATCTCGCGGCGGCCGGGGCCCCGCAGGAAGCCCACCTCGCCGACAGAGAACGGCGGGAAGTTGTAGTGGAGCATGAATCTCTTCTTGGACTCCTCGCCCAGGCTGTCGAGCCGCTGGGCGTCCTCGAAGGTGCCCAGGGTGACGGTCGCCAGGGCCTGGGTCTCGCCGCGGGTGAACAGGGCCGAACCGTGGGTCCTCGTCAGGAGGCCGACCTCGGCGGAGATGGGGCGGATGTCATCGAATCCCCGTCCGTCCGTGCGCAGATTCTTCTTGAGGACGAGCTCGCGGAAGAGCTTCTCTTCGAGCTTATAGATAAGCTCCTTCGTTTCGAGCTTCTCTTCGGGCTTGTCTTCCGGGATCTTAGCCAGGGCGGCCTCGCGGACCGCGGCCAGGGCGGCCTCGTTGGCCTTCTTGCCCCGGACCTGCATGGCCTCGAACAGGGCGGGCCCATGCTCCCGCTCGAATTGGGCCAGCTTCTCCCGGTCGACGGCCGTGGCGGTGAATTCGCGCTTCTTGATGCCGAGCCGGGCGAAGAGGTCTTTCTGGGCCCGGATGATCTGCTGGTTGGTCGCGTGGGCGAGCGCCAGGCCTTCGAGGATCTTGTCCTCCTCGATTTCCTTAGCCCCGGCCTCGATCATGATGATGCCGTCCTCGTTGCTGACGACGGTCATATTGATGGGGCTCCGGTCGAGATCGTCGTCCGTCGGGTTGACGACGTACCGGCCGTCGACGAGGCCGATCTTGACGGCGCCGAGAGGGGTGGTGAAGGGGATGTCGGAGAAATAGAGGGCCGCCGAGGCGCCGATGACGCCGAGCGTGTCGGGCTCGTTCTCGAGGTCGGCCGAGAGAAGCAAACCGACGATCTGGGTGTCGAAGAAGTAGCCGTCGGGGAAGAGCGGCCGGATGGGACGGTCGATGAGGCGGGCGATGAGGATCTCCCGCTCCGAGGGCCGGCCCTCGCGCTTGAAGAAACCGCCCGGGATTTTGCCCGCGGCGTAGGTGTTCTCGCGGTAGTCGACGATGAGCGGGAGGAAGGCCTTGGCGTCCTTCATCTCCTTGCGGGACGTGGCTGTCACCAGCATCATCGTGTCGCCGTAGCGAAGCAGGGCCGAGCCGTCGGCCTGCTTGGCGATCTTGCCGATGTCGATGGACAGGGTGCGCTTGTTGATTTCTAGACTGATAGTGTTTGACATGTGGGGTTCCTTTGGAGGCCGGCCCTACTTGCGCAGGCCGAGCTTCTGGATGAGTTTCTCGTAGCGGCTGACATCTTTTTTCTTGATGTATTCGAGGAGCCGCTTTCTCTGCCCGACCAGCTTCATGAGGCCGGCCCGGGAGTGAAAATCCTTCTTGTGGTCGCCGAAGTGTTTGACGAGCAGGTTGATCCGCTCCGTCAGCAAGGCGACCTGGATCTCAGGCGATCCCGAATCGGTGGGATGGGCCTGGTTCTCCTTGACGATCTTCGTCTTCTGTTCCTTGCTAATCACGCTTTTTTATTCTCCTGATGTTTTTTCCGGACTATTTTAACAGAAAACGGGCGGAATGGCAACACTTTCTTTGATTTGCGGGCGGGGGAAGGGGCGCGGGCTTCCCCGGGTTCAGCCGGAAAGGGCTTTTTTTCGGGCCAGGAGCTGGCGGGCGTACTTCGAGACGAGCCCTCCCTGCTTCTCCTGGCATTTGGCCAGCTCGGCCTCGATCTCGGCCGGGGTCAGGGAGTTCATCTTCTTTCTTTTCGGGGTTGTTTCTTGCTTTTCGTCGGCCATCTGTCGTTCCTTTCGGGTCTTCTCTTCTCGGGTCGCCGTGGCGTGAGGAGCGCTAATTTACCAGAAACGTCCCGGAAAGGCAAATATCCGCTGAGCCCGCCGCGGGCCTGATGCCGGTTTACTCGGAGCCGGTTTTTGATTATCATGCGGGAGATATGAACAACATGAACCGAAGGACATTCATCCGGGACGCGCTGAAGACGACGGCCATGGTCTCCGCCGGAGGGGCCGGCCTCGTCCTCCAGGGATGCACCAAAGGCAAGGATATAGACCTGCTCATCGCCGGCGGCACGGTCTATGACGGGACGGGCGGCCCGCCTTTCCGGGGCGATATCGGCATTGCGGGCGGCGCGATCCGGGCATTCGGCCGGATACCCGCCTCGAGGGCCCGGTCCGTCATCAAGGCGGGCGGGCTGGCCGTCTCGCCCGGTTTCATCGACGTCCACGACCACACGGATATCGAACTCCTCGTCAATCCCCGGGCGGAGAGCGCCGTCCGCCAGGGGGTGACCACCCTCGTCAGCGGCCAGTGCGGCGGTTCCCCCTTTCCGCTGACCGATGAAGAATTCGAAGAGGGCCGACTCGAGCTCGCCGAGGAATACGGCCTCGACCTCGACTGGCGGGATATCCGCGGTTTTCTCGGCCGGCTCGAGCGGGCCGGCGCGGCCCTCAATTACGCGACCTTCGTCGGACACGGGACGGTGCGCGGCGCGGCCATGGGCTACGGCGACCGGGCCGCCTCCGCCGAGGAGCTCGAACGGATGAAAGCCCTCGTCGGGGAAGCCATGGCGGGGGGCGCCCTGGGCCTCTCGTCCGGGCTCGAATACACGCCGGGCAGCTTCGGTTCGACCGCGGAGCTCATCGAGCTCGGCCGGGTCGCCGCGCGAACGGGCGGGGTCTATGCCACCCACATGCGCGACGAGGAGGCCGGCATCCTCGAGGCCGTGGCCGAGGCCCTGCGTATCGCCAGGGAAACGCCCATCCGGCTCCAGATCTCCCATCTCAAGATCGGATTCGCCGTGAACTGGCCGAAGCTCGCGGCGCTCATGGACATGCTCGAGAAGGCCCGGGCGGAAGGCATCGATTTCCGCTGCGACCGCTACCCTTACATCGCCGGCGCGACGAGCCTGAGCACGCTTTTCCCCCTGTGGGCGCGAGAGGGCGGCACGGAAAGCTTCATCGCCCGCCTCAAGGACCCGGGGCTCGACGCCCGTCTCCGCGCCGACCTCGCCAAACAAGAGGAAGGCTACGGCTCGTGGGACAGGATCCTCATCTCCGAGGTGGCCTCGGACAAGAATCGTGCCGTCGAAGGGAGGAGCGTTCTCGAAGCCGCGGCCGAGGCCGGAAAGCCTCCGTACGATTTCATGCGGGACCTGCTCATAGAGGAGAAGAACCGCGTGGACATGATCAGTTTCTACGGCCACGAAGACGTCCTCAAGCGCATCCTGGCCCATCCGCTCGTCGGCGTCGGGGCGGACGGCCGGGCGGTCGCCCCCTACGGGCCGCTGAGCAAGGGAAAACCCCACCCGCGATACTACGGGACCTTCCCGCGTGTCCTCGGGAAATATGTCCGCGACGAGAAGCTGGTCCCTCTCGAGGAGATGATCCGGAAGATGACGGCAATGCCGGCCGCCCACATGGGTTTCGTCCGCCGGGGCATGCTCAAGGTCGGCTGGGCGGCCGATGTCTGCGTCTTCGATCCGGCCCGGATCGCCGACAGGGCGACGTTCAGCGAACCGGCCGTCTATCCTGAGGGGATCGATCGAGTCATAGTCAACGGTGAAGTCGTCGTCGACGGGGGACAGCACACGGGGCGGCTCCCCGGGAAGGTTTTGAGGAAGAACGCGCGGGGGGCGGTGGCGTGACCCGGAGTCCGGCCTTACGCGTCAGGATGATATCGGCCGCCTTGGCCGTTTTCGCGACCGGCCTGGGAGGGCTTGTCTCCGGCCGCCTTCCGGGCCAGGATCCACTTCAAGGCTCCGGTCCCGTCATCCGGCTCTCCTACAGGGCGCTCCAGCCGGGGGAGCCGGTTCTTGTCTTCCTCGAATCCGATGGAACCGTCCGGTCGGCCTCGGTGACGTTCCTCGGACGGACGGCGGAGCTGCGGCCGGCTCCGGGCGGCGGCAGCGTCTTCGCCTTCCTGGGGATCGACCTGCAGACCGAGCCGGGGCCCGCGTCCATGACCATCAAAGTTCACAAGCCGGGCGGCCTCGTCGAGAACATCCGCAAGGACCTCGTGGTCGTCGAGAGAAAATTCCCCTCCACTAAGCTGCAGTTCAAGCCGGAGTACGTGACCCCGCCCGCGTCGATGCAGGAGCGGATCAAAAGGGAGGCGGAGCTCGTCGCCCTGGCCATGAGCGTCGTCACGCCGGAATGGCTGGGCGAAGGCCCGTTCGCGGCGCCGCACGACGCGGCGACCTGGGAGAACTTCGGCCAGCGGCGGCTGAACAACAGCGTCCTGCAGTCTCTCCATACGGGCCTCGACATCCGGGTGCCTTTCGGCGAGCCCATCCGCGCCTCTAACGCCGGCGCGGTGGTCATGGCCAGCAGCCTCTACTTCGGGGGCAAGACCGTCATCATCGACCACGGCCTGGGCGTCTTTAGCACCTACGGCCACATGTCCGAGCTTCTTGTCAAGAGGGGCGAAACCGTGAAGAAGGGCCAGACCGTCGGCCTCTGCGGCTCGACCGGCCGCTCGACCGGCCCCCACCTCCACTGGTCCTTCAAGATTTTCGATACCCGCGTCGATCCCGAAGCGATGTTGCGTCTGCCTCTCGGGCCTACTTGAGGTAGGTCGCGAGCCACTCGTGGATCGTCTTCCACCACAATTCGGCGTTCTGGGGCTTGGAGATGAAGTGGTCCTCGTCGGGGAAATAGAGGAGCTTCGACGGCACGCCCATCCGCTGGAGGGACGTGAAGAGCTGGAGGCCCTGTTCGAGCGGGACGCGGAAGTCGTTGGCGCTGTGGATGACGAGGCAGGGCGTCTTGAAGTTCTTGACGTACATCGACGGGGACCATTTCGCGTATTGCTCCGGGCTCGTCCAGGGCGTGCCGTGGTATTCCCACTCCGGGAACCAGAGCTCCTCGGTGGCGCCGTACATGGAGCGGAGGTCGAAGACGCCGTCGTGGGAGACGAGGCAGTCGAAGATCGCCGTCTGCCCCTCGATCCAGTCGATCATGTAACCGCCGTAGGAGGCGCCCGCGGCCCCGAGCTTGTCCTTATCGATGAAGGGATAGGCGCCGTGGAGATAACCCACGGCCTTGATGATGTCCTCATAGGGCTTGCCGCCCCAGTCGCCGGTGATCGAGTCGGTGAAGGCCTGGCCGTAGCCCGTGCTGCCGTGGAAGTTGACCATGGCCGTGACGTAGCCGGCCGCGGCGAACATCTGGGCGTTCCAGCGGTAATGGAAGTTGTCGCCGAAGCTCCCCTGGGGCCCGCCGTGGAGGAGCATCAGCAGGGGATACTTTTTTGCCGCGTCGAAGGCCGGCGGCTTGAGCAGGAAGCCGTGGACCTTGTCGCCGGAGGCGCCGTCGAACCAGAACTCCTCGGCCGGGTTCATGTCCAGGCCGGCGAGAAGGTCCGCGTTGACCTTCGTGACCTGGGCGAGCGTCCTCGTTTTCAAGTCGAACGACCAGACGTCGTTCGGCCGGTTGACGGCCTGCTTCAGGAAATAAAGCGTCCGGCCGTCGGGGGAAAGGACCAGCGAGCCGAGCGAGTGGCCGTCGAGAACCCTATCGATCTTCTTCGTCGCCGGCGTCAGACGGAACACGGCCGTCCGGCCCTTCTCCTCGGCTTCGAAATAGAGGGTCGCCCCTCCCGGCGCCCACAGGAAATCGCCGATGGAACAGTCGAGGCTCCCGGTCAGGTCGTCCGCGGTCCCCGTTTTACGGTCGAGGAGCATCAGGGTTTGCTTGTCGGCTTCGAACCCGGGACGGGCCATGGCCAGGTAGGCGATGAACCGTCCATCGGGCGAATAGCGGGGCGAATGGTCGTTCGCCTTGTTGGATGTCAGCTTCTTTGCTTCGCCGCCCCCCGCCCCGACCAGGAAGATGTCGTTGTTCGTGCCGAGACCCAGCCGCAACTCGGGGTCGGTGTTGCGGACGAAGGCGATCTCCGTCCCGTCGGGGGAAAAGGCGTAGTCCTGGGCGCCGCCCAAGGCGATGGGCGGCACGTCGAAGTCGCCGGGGGTGACGTCGACGGCCGCGCCTCCCGCCGCCGGGACCACGAAGAGATGGCTCCGCGTCCCGTCCCACCAGGCGTTCCAATGCCGGATGAGGAGGTGGTCGAAGAGGCGGCCTTTGACCTGGCCCGCCTCGGCCGCCTCCATTTTCTTGCGGTTGCTCTCGTCGTCGGGGCAGTCGGGGAAGACCGACGAGGCGAACGCGAGATGCGTTCCCTTCGGAGACCAGATGACGCCCGAGGCGCCCGTCGAGAGCCGGGTGAGCTGGACCGCCTCGCCGCCGTTCGGATCGATCTTCCAGACCTGCGGGCTTCCGGAGCGCGTCGAGATGAAGGCGATCGTGCCGCCGTCCGGCGACCAGCGGGGATTCATGTCCGCTGCCGGGCTCGACGTCAGGCGTCTCGGTTCGCCGCCGCGCGCCGGGACGAGCCAGATGTCGCTCGCGCCGCGGTTCGCGGCCTTATCCATGACCGTGACGACGAACGCGATCGTGGTCCCGTCGGGGGAGAGCTGGAGATCCGACACCCGCTTGATGCGGATGAAGTCGTCGAAGGCGATGGGCTTGGCCGCGGCGTTCCGGCCCGGCAGGGAGAAGGGGGCGCAGACGAGGACGCCCATAAACAGGAGACTGACAAAGAGATTCGTTTTCTTGGACATGGGGGCTCCTTTGCTTCTCGTTACGAGCACGAGGGCATTATACGGTAAAAATTTTAAGGGAACAATTTCTCTTGCGCCCCGTATACCATTGAGAATAAACTGGCGCTTCCCATGAGCATCGAAGTCAGGGACCTCAGCTTCCGCTACGGGAAGATCGTCGCCCTCGACGGTGTGACCATGCGCCTCGGCGAGGGCGCGGTCGGACTGCTCGGCCCGAACGGGGCCGGCAAGAGCACGCTCCTCCGCATCCTCCTCGGCTTCCTCGTCCCGGAGCGCGGCGGGGGCAAGGTCCTCGACTACGACATCCGCCGCGAACAGGCCATGATCCGCCGCTCCGTCGGCTACATGCCCGAAAGCGACTGCTTCGTCGCCGGCATGGACGCCGTGACCTTCACCTCCTACTTCGGCGAGCTCTCCGGCATGCCCCGGCAGGAGGCCATGAAACGGGCTCACGAGGTCCTCTTCTATGTCGGCCTGGGGGAGGCGCGTTACCGGCTCCTGGACACCTATTCGGCCGGCATGAAACAGCGCCTTAAGCTGGCCCAGGCCCTGGTCCACGATCCGAAGATCCTTTTCCTCGATGAGCCGACCTCGAACCTCGACCCGAACGGCCGCAGCGAGATCCTGGAGCTCATCCGGGATGTATCGACGAACAAATCGATCCAGGTCATCTTATCCTCCCACATCCTGGACGACATCGAGTCTATCTGCGCTTCCGTCGTCATTCTCAAGCAGGGCCGGCTCGCGGCCGAGGGCCGGATGGAGGACCTCCGGGCCATCCACTACAGCCTCTATGAGCTCCGCATCAAGGGCGACGGAGGGCCTTTCCGCCGGGACCTCGAGGCCATGGGCTGCCGCGTCGACGAGACGGAGGACCGGTTGATCAAAGTCTACATGCCCGAGGCCGGCGACCGCATGGACATCTTCCGGGCCGCGGCCCGGACGGGCGTCCAACTGCGCTATTTCGTCAAGAGCCGGACCTCGCTCGAAGACCTCTTCGCCGGGGTCGTGGGGGTGGACTGATGGCCACGGTCCGGGAGAAAGGCTACAGCCACTGGGACGGCAAGCTGGGCGAGCGCCGCTTCCCCTGGTGGCCCATCACCCGGACGGGCATCCAGTTGGCCTTCCGGAAGAAGCGTTTCAAGTTCGTCTTCGCCGGGGCCTTCGTTCCGGCGTTCGTTTTCCTCGTCGGGCTCTACGTCTCCGAGCGGCTCGAGGACTTCAAGTCGTTCGTCCGGGAGAGCGACCGTCTGCTCAACATCGGCCCGAAGTATTTCAGCGCCTATTTCACGAACGATTCCCTGCTCTTCCTGATCGTCCTCGTCCTGGCCTTCGGCGCCGCCGGGCTCATCGCCGACGACATCAAGCACAGCTCTCTCCAGCTTTACTTCTCCCGGCCGCTCAGCAAGACGGACTACCTCCTCGGCAAGATGTCCGTCATCTTCTTCTTCGTCCTCATTCTGACGGCCCTGCCCGGGCTCGTCCTCGTCATCTTCAAGCTCATCTTCGCCGGGAGCTTCAAGTTCTTCCTCGATTACCCCTGGCTGCCCCTGTCCATCCTCGGCTACTCGGCGCTCCTGACCGTCTTTTTCGCCTTCTACGTCCTCCTCCTCTCGGCCCTGAGCAAGAACGCCCGCTATGTCATCGTCCTCATCTTCGGGATCTATATCTTCTCCAACGTCCTCTACGGCATCCTCAACAGCATTTTCCGGACCCCGTACATGGCCTTGTTCTCGGTCTCGGCCAACCTCCAGCAGGCCGGCGCCTTCATCTTCGGCCAGAAGCTCCCCCAAGCCGTGCCCGCCGGCTGGTCATTCCTTGTGCTGGCCGGGATATGCGTGCTCGCCGCGGTCGTCCTCAACAGGAAGATCCGCAGCGTCGAGGTGATCAAATGACGGCCGTCATTGCCGCCTCCAACCTGTCCAAGTGGTATGGGAACGTCCTCGGCCTGAACGATGTCAGCCTCGAGGTCGAAGAGGGGATCACCGGGCTCCTCGGCCCCAACGGCGCGGGCAAATCGACGTTCATGAAGCTCATCACCGGCCAGATGAAGCCCAACATCGGGACGGTGACCGTCCGCGGCCAAAAGGTCTGGAACAATCCGGAGGTCTTCTCCGGGATCGGGTTCTGCCCCGAGAACGACGTCTTCTACGAGGACGTCACCGGCTGGGAGTTCCTCACCGGCCTTCTCCGGTTCTATGGCTATGCCCCGGCCGAGATCCGGGAACGGGCGGCCCGGGCCCTGGACATCGTCGACCTCGCGAAAGACAAGGACCGCCTCATCCGCGGCTATAGCCGGGGCATGCGCCAGCGGGTCAAGGTCGCCCAAGCCATCGCCCACGACCCCGAGATCGTCATCCTCGACGAGCCTCTGAGCGGACTCGATCCGCTGGGCAAGAGGAAGCTCATCAAGCTCATCAAGGACTTCAAGAGCGAAGGCCGGACCGTCCTCGTCTCGAGCCACGTCCTGCCCGAGATCGAGGCCTTGACGTCGCGGATCGTCCTCGTCCACCAGGGCAAGATCCTGGCCCAGGGGGACATCCCCTATATTCGCGAGCTCATCGAAGCCCATCCGCACCAGATCTCGGTCCGGTCGAGCGATCCGCGGGCCCTGGCCGCCCGCTTCCTTGGGGACAGGTCCATCCAAAAGATGACCTTCGCGGCCGACGGCCGGACGCTCGTCGTCGAGACGCACAAGAGGGACGACTTTTTCGGCCGCCTGACGGGCGTCGTGCTCGAGGACGGGATCGAGGTCGAGGAGATCTCGTCTCCCGACGACAACCTCCAGGCGGTCTTCGAGTACTTGGTGGGGAAGTGACATGAACACGCCAAGGTCTATCCGGGAGATCTTCGGCTTCTTCTTTTTCCTCGGCCGGAGGACCGGCAAGACGCGGGTGTTCGCCCTGTTGGGTCTCATCCCGGTCGTGCTGGCCGTCGTCGTCCGCATCGTCCTCCACGGCCGGTCCGGCGACATCGCCGCCGTCTTCACCGAGATCCTGATGGTCTTCTTCCTGCAGTTTTACATCGTCATCCTGGCGCTGTTCTACGGCACGTCGGTCACGGCCGAGGAGGTCGAGAACCGGACGCTGTCCTATCTCATCACCCGGCCCCTGCCGAAGCCGGCCATCGTCCTCGGCAAATATGCCGCCTACGCGCTGCTGATGTTCGCGATGGTGGCCGTCAGCCTGACCCTGTCCTTTTTCGTCATGAATGCCGCCCGTCTGCGCGAACCGGCCCTATACCTGACCTTCCTCAGCTACCTGGGCGTCCTCGGACTGGGAATCCTGGCTTATACGGCTTTCTTCACCTTCCTGGGGACGGTCCTCAAGCGGGCTATCCTCGTGGGCCTCGTCTTCGGCTTCGGCTGGGAGAACGTCATCCAGTATTTTCCCGGATCGACGCAGAGATTCTCCATCGTCCACTATCTGAAGTCGCTTTTGCCCTACCGCCCCGCCCCGGGCGGCGGGGGAAAAGGGGTCGCTCTGCTGCTCTTCCGATTGGAGCCCACGTCGACGCTTCTGGCCGTGCTGGCGCTGATCGGGATCGGCGCCGCGTTCCTGGCGCTGGCCTGCTGGCTCTTCCGGATGAAGGAATATCTCTACGAAGAGTAGGGCTACTTCTTCTCTTCCTGAGGCTCGTCCTTCTTGATCTTCATGAAGTCGCCGGCTTTCGACTGCGCGAGCTTGCCGAGCTTGTCCATGACCTCTTGGGACAGGCTGAGGTGGAGCCTGGTGAAGTCCGGGCCCGAAGTGATCTCGAGGCCGTTGAGGACGTCGCCGACAGCCGGTTCCTGGGCCGCCATCATGCCGCCCAAGGCCTTGAAGCCGTTCAGG
>Ga0154867_1027_pt2 | contig 11193 bp, 5 predicted proteins | sample Rifle2008BG19ft_FD_105839 | JGI IMG/M metagenome (GOLD analysis project Ga0154867, IMG submission 105839) | Candidatus Aminicenantes bacterium RBG_19FT_COMBO_65_30 | reverse complement strand
AGGCCGCCCCTGTCAAGGAACGGCGAGTGTCTGGGAGAAGGCCGGCGCAAACGCCTATTTCGGCTTGGCGTCCAGGTTCTTCCAGTTGAGCAAAGCGTTGAAAATAAAGAAGTAAGATCCGTGGGTCTGGCTGCGCCACGTCGGGTTGAAGCTGAAGAGGACGACATGGCCCTTGCCGAGCGTCACGTCGGCCAGAGCCGGTGACCCGGCCAGTTCCTCACCGGCCGCCAGGCCGCCGCTGATGAGCAGGTCGGCCGCGTTGCGGGCAAAATTCAGGACGATCCTTGGGCGGACGGCGGGGGTCATGGCCGTCCGCGGGCCTTCCTCGGCCGGCTGCTGTGGCTCGGCCTTCTGGGCCTTGCGGAATTCCTCGAGCGTCTTCTGGCCGAGGTCCCGGGCCCTGCCCTGCGGGATGTCCGGGTCGTCGGCGCTCCCGCGTCCCGAGACCCGGCCTGACGGAGCGCCCATGCCCGGCGGCCGGCCCATGGCCCGGCCGCCCATCCCGCCCATGGCCAAGACCGGCGACTGGCTGAAGTAGATGCCGAGGGTGTCGTCGTAGCCGTAGACGAGGGGGCTCGTCTTGTCGCCGACGTCGGCCTTGTAAACGCCGCCCCGGGCCCAGAGGTTCGGCGTGTCGCGGATGGCGAGGCCCTGGGCCAGGCCGAAATGGATGGGCAGGGCGGAGCTCGAGCTCAGGGTGATGAAGACGCCGCCCTCCTTGACGAAATCGCGCAGGTGCAGGACGCCGTCGAGCTCGATGCCGCCGCGCATGTCGTCGGTCGAGTCCTCGACGCCGATGTTCGGGGTGAGCTCGGTCTTTTTCCAGGGAATGGGCTTGTCGCCGCTGACGCCGTTGACGACGCCGAGCGCGTCGGGGGACGAAGGGCCGAAGATGATGACATCGTATTTATCGCGGAGCTTGGCGTTGTCGCGGACGGCGTGGACCGAGATGTATTCGTAGGGGATGCCGCATTCGTCGAGGGCGATCCTCAGCCAGCCTTCGGTCTGCGTGTTCTGCCAGGTGTGCATGACCGCGACGCGCGGGACGCCGACCTCGTGCGTCGGCACGTCGGGGACGGCGGGGGCGGCGACGACCGCGAAGCCGTAAGTCTTCGCCGCCGCGTCGAGAGCCGCGTCGAGGTTCGCCGGATTGTCGCCGGGCTTGATGATGAACGTTCCGGCCCGGAACTTCCGGCCCTGGACCTCGAATTCCTTCTCCGCCGCCTGGATCTTAAGGTCCTTTTGCGCGAAACGGAACGTGGCCAGGACGTTGTCGGCGTTGTGGTTGATGAGATAGGCCAGGACGGCCCCTTTTCCAAGGCGAGTGATGCCGCCCGGGACCGAGACCTCGCCCTTGACGAGCGTCATCGGCGCGTCGAGGACGGCGACGTCTTCGACGCGGACGGTCTTGACGTTGTGGAGCGGGCCGAGCGTCCAGCCGACGTCGTCGTAGGGCCGAGGGTCGTTGACGTTGAAATACTGCCTGTCGAGCATCAGGTCGGCCATGCGCGAGTAGGGCTGGTCCATGCGGACGATATAGCTCCCGGCCGGGTACTCGGCGTCCTTGACCTTGAAGGCCTTGTCGGCTTTGTGGACCTCGATGCCCTGGGCCTGGAGCTGGCGAAGGAGGCGCGCCGCCTGCCCGGGGCGCGGGTCGTCGCCGGGGAAGACGTAGGCGGCGGGGCCTTCGTTCCTGGCCTTGGCCACGGAGCGCTTGCTCTTGAGGTAGAAGTTCTCCAGGAACTTGTCCTTGAGGGAGGCGACGTGGTTCATGCCGATGAGGACGCCGCTCTGCTGGAGGTTGACGTTGTTGCGGATCGACCAGAGGGTCGAGCGCAGGGGCGGATTTGGCCGGAACCAGGCCCGGTCGCCGGAGGCCGCGATGACCCGGGTCGAGCCGTCGCCCGCGCCCTGGGTCTCGTAGAACCGGCCGATGGAGTTGTGGCCGTTGGCCGCATAAAAGGCGTAGTTCGGCGCCCAGCCGTCGTAGAAGCCATGGGTCCAGACGCCCGGGACGCCCATCTTCGTCAGCTCGTCGACCTCACGGTAGGCCAGGAGATTCCATTCGTCGATGACGATAGGGTCGAGCCAAGCGTTGTAGGGGCCCGTGCCGGTCGAAATGTAGAGATGGGAGATGGACTCGTGGAGGTCGTGCATGACGAGCGGGTGGTAGTCGAAGAAAACCTTCATGATGTTCCGGCTCAGGGCCAGGGCCAGGCCGAGGTTGTCGCGGTTGTTGTCGTGGGAGACGTACTTGCCCCACCAGAGGAGCCGGTTAGGGACGTTGGCCTTGGGGTCCTTGCGCTTGGCCATGGAGATATCGACCTGCTTGTCGCGCCCGTCGACCTCGAGGATGGGCGTGATGAGGGTGATGCTGTTCTCGCGGATCGTCTTGATGAAGGGCGACTCGTCGACGGCGATACGGTAGGCGAGCTCCATGAGCATCTCGACTGAGCCTGTCTCGCCGGAGTGCATGCCGCCCGTGGCCCAGTAGATCGGCTTGGCCTCGTGGAGCAGGCTCTGGGCCTCGGCGTCGGTCAGCTTGCGAGGATCGGCCAGCTTGGCGTTGATCTCCTTGAACTTGTCAAGGTTCTTGATCGTCTCTTCGTCGGCGACGGCGACGAGGATCCAGTCGCGGCCCTCCTCGGTCTTGCCGATGTCGAAGACCTTGACGCGGGGCGTGGCCGCGGCCAGGGCCCGCATGTACTTGTAAACGTCGGCCGAATAGCTCAGGACGTCCTTGGCCCCGGCGATGTGGCCGAGGACTTCGAGCGGAGTGGGGATGCCCTCGGCGTAGGGCAGGGTGTCGACGTATTTCGTGGCGAAGTGCGGGTCCGTCGTGAACTCGCGGATCTTCTTGGTGTATTCTTCGTGGACCTTCTGCTGGGCCAGGGCGGGAGAGAGGGCCAAGCCTAGGATAAGCGCCAACGCGAGGGCCGAAAAGCTCTTGATTCGCGGGGATACGTGGATCATGATTCTCCTCCTTTAAGGAAGCACGATGATGCTTGGGAACATACTCATTTTGCCCCCGGGGGTCAAGTTTCTGTTCGTAAGGGGTCGGACCACAGAAACGTAAGTAGAAGGCCCATTTGCGCCAGAAAAAAGGCCCTATCTGATTAATAATATTAACGTTGCTGTGGTCCGACCCCATTGTCCGGTGTAATCCGCGCCGGATTGATGTATAAGTAAGTCTTGTTCATCAGAAATCGTATACGCCGGAAGGAGGATCCCATGGACGTCCGCAAGAGCCGACCGATCGTCGTCTTGATCCTGGTCCTGCTCGTCACGTCCGCGGTCGCGATCTTGGCGGCCGGGCAGCAACAGGCGCCGACCCCCGCGACGCCCGAGCTTTCGACCCAAGCGAAGGTCGACCGGGTCTTCGAGCGCTGGAACCGGAGCGACACGCCGGGCTGTGTCGTCGGCGTCGCCGTCGACGGTAAGCCCGTCCTCGTCAAGGCCTACGGCATGGCCAACCTCGAGTACGGGATCAGGTTGCGCCCGGACACGGTCTTCGAATCGGGGTCGGTGGCCAAGCAGTTCACGGCGACGGCCATCGCCCTGCTCGTCCAGGACGGCAAGCTTTCGCTCGACGACCCCGTCCGTAAGTACATTCCCGAGCTCCCCGACTTCGGGACGCCCGTCCTCATCCGCCATTTCCTCAACCACACCAGTGGCCTGCGGAGCCAATGGCCCCTGATGAGCCTCTCCGGCCGTCCGACGGGCCTGGCCGTCCATACGGTCGACGAGATCCTCGAGCTCGTCAGTCGCATGAAGGAATTGAACTTCAAGCCGGGCGACGAATTCCTCTACAACAACACCGGCTATACCCTGCTCGGCGTCGTTGTCGCCCGGGTCTCCGGGAAAAGCCTGGACGCGTTCTGTCAGGAGCGGATGTTCAAACCCCTGGGCATGGCCCGGACCCAGTGGCGCGCGGACTTCCGCGGGATCGTTCCCGACCGGGCCACGGCCTACGGACGGAAGAGCGACGGGACGTTCACCACGAACATGTCGTTCACCGACGTCATCGGCAACGGCGGCCTGCTGACGACGGTCGGCGATCTCCTTATCTGGAACGAGAACCTCGACAGCCCCCGCGTCGGGGGGCGGGCCCTTGTCGACCAGCTCGAGACGCGCGGCCGTCTCAACGACGGCTTCGAGAACGAATACGCCCAGGGCCTCAACGTGACGACGTACAAGGGCCTGCGCGAGGTCAGCCATGGCGGGTCGACGGCCGGCTATCAGGCGTTCCTGGCCCGCTTCCCGGAAGCGCGCCTGTCGATCGCCGTTTTGAGCAACGTGACGGCGTCCGGACCGGCCCGCCTGGTCCACGAGGTCGCCGATATCTTCCTCGCCGGGAAGTTTAAAGAACCGGCCAAGCCCGTCGCCGCGGCCGTCCCCATCGAGACGCTCAAGAGATACATCGGCGTCTACCGGGAGCCGCTGACCGATGCCGCGATGCGCGTCGAGCTCGACAAGGACGGCAAGACTCTGCGGATCGGCGGCCAGGCGGTCGTCCCCGTCTCCGGGACCACGTTCTCAACGGCCGACGGATCGAGGCAGGCGGCGTTCGAGGCCGGGACGGCCGGCTCTCCCCTCAGGATGCGGGATACGGACGGGCGCTCCAAGCCGCGGCAATGGGAGGCCATGCCTCCCTTCGCCCCGAAGCCGGCCGATCTCGAGGCCTACGTGGGGACATACTACAGCGACGAGATCGACACGGCCTATACGATCTACGTCGAAGGGGGGAAGCTCAAGGTCCGCTTCCGTCCGGCCCAGCGGTTCGAGATCACCCCGGTCTACGCCGAGGCCTTTGAAGCGGAGGGAAATCTCCTCCGGTTCACCCGGGACGGCTCCGGCCGCGTCGACGGCTTCCTCGTCTACGCCGGCCGCGTGCGCCATCTGCGCTTCGTGAGAAAGGATTTATAGTTGGGGTCGGACCACAGCAATATGATTATTTAGAATAAGTTAGCCCATAAAATTGGGTCTAAAAAGGGCTTATTTCCCCGTTTTGATGCCCAAAAAGATGGGAAATTGGGGACCAGTTCTGGTCAAAGTTCAAGTATTACATTTTTGCCATTAAAAACACCGATTTAAGGCCGATTTTCGCCCTAAAAACGCCATTATCTAATTGATAATATTAGCGTTGCTGTGGTCCGACCCCGATCTGATAAAGCGAGACGCTGATGGGCGGGACAATCAGCTTTTTGCCGAATGGGGCGGCCTCTGTTTCATGGACCGCGACGGCCGGCGGCCGGCCGGGCACGTTGCAGGCCCTCGGATCCTCGCCGCCGACGAGGAAGAGCCTGGCCGTCGTGGGAAGGGCGAGCTTTCCGGCATCGAGCCTGAGCGTCACCGCTGTCCCCGTCGGGTTGACGATCGACAGGGTCAAGACGCTTTTCGTCTCACCCATCCAGCAAGCCATGACGTCGAGCGGCTCGGGCGCGCCGCCGACCGCGACCGGAATCGTCCCGAAATGCTTCCGGTAGAGCGCCAGGATGACGCCCGTCGTGTCAAGCACGGCGGCCGTCTTCGACGTCTTGACGGCGCCGATGACGTTGACCGTCTGGGCGTAGTTGGCCATGAAATAGACGTCGCTCTGGCGGGCGTACTCGTTGAGCCCGGCGGCGACGCCGAGGGCGTCCTCGAGGAAATACTGGGTGCCGAGCTCGCCGTAGACGTGCGGCCCGTACCAGTAGTTCCACTCGTCGAGGGCGACGGGGACCTCCCTCATCTTGAGCGAGGGGATCGTGGCGCGATACTTTCGGTGGGCTTCGGCGATCCGGCGGATCTCCGTCGGCATCTGGTTGACGTGGCTGAGGAGCCCGGCCTTGTGCCCGACGTAAAAATGCTCGCTGATGAGGTCCATGTGGTTCGAGGCCTCGGCCAGCATCGTCTCGCTCCAGCGGCCGATGGCGCCGACGGCGACGACCTGGACCGACGGGTCCATGGCCTTCATGGCCACGGCGTACTGGGTGTGCTTCCTGACGTAGTCGGAGAGAGGGATGTGGCCGAGCTGCCAGTCGCCGTACATCTCGTTGCCGATGGCCCAGAACTTGACGCCCCACGGCTCGGTGCGGCCGTTGGCCGCCCGGAGCTTGCCCATCCTCGAATCGGGCGCTCCGTTGACATACTCGAGCTCTTCGAGGGCCATGACGACGTCGCCCAGGCCGCTGTTGACCGTGATGTAGGCCTCTGAGCCGATGAGGCGGATGAGGTCGAGGTATTCGTGGACGCCGACGTCGTTGTGCTCGACGCCCCGCCAGGCCGGGTTCTTGCGCGGCGGACGCCTGTCTCGATCGCCGATGCCGTCGCGCCAGTCGTAGCCGCTGACGAAGTTGCCGCCCGGCCAGCGGTAGACGGGCGAGTCGAGCTCCTTGAGCAGGGCCAGGACCTCGGGCCGGAAGCCCTCGACGTTATCGGCCGGCATGATCGAAGCGGTTCCGACCTTGAACGAGCCGCGGCCCGATGAGACGATCTCGAGCCGGGCGTTCTCGGTCGACGCCCCGGCCTTGAAGGTGAAGAGGAACGTTCTGTAGTCGCGGCCGATCTCTTTGACAGTGAGCGTCTGCCGGGCATCCGGCCCGTCACCCCAGACGAGGCTGACGTTGACGGGCGCGGCGCTCGGATCGCCTCCAAGGACGACCCGACCGACATACTCTTTCCCTTCAACGAGGGCCAGCGCCTCCTGAACGACGCCGCCCGGGCCTTTCCCGGTGAGCGTCACCCGCGGCGTTTGGATGCCCGTGAAAGGTTTGACTTTGTCCATCTTAACCAGGCCGGCTTCGCCGACGGCCTTCCAAGGGGATTCCCCCTCCCCCACGGCCCAGAAAAACTTCCGGTCCTCGAGCATCTCAGCCCAGATCCCCTGGTAGATGCAGCGGCCCAGGTGTTCGATGAACTGGCCGTAGATATACTTGGACATCGGCTTCCCGGTTTTCTCGGTGTCGATGACGACCTTGGGCTGGCCGAGCTCCCGGCCCGAGAGGCGCGTGAGCTCGATGTCGTCGAACCAGGCCTTCCCCGTCGCCCGGCCCCAGCCGCCGAAGAGACAGGTCACTTCGAGGGCATCGTTGGCGCCGGCGTCGAATTCGATCTCGACCCTGGTCCAGTCCCGGGTTCCTGTGACCGGCGGCGTCCGCCACTCCTCTTCGCCGCGAATGTTGATCTGGGCGCCCCGGCCCGTTCCGGGCACGAGGTCCTGGGTCTTGATCCAGCCGCTCAGCTTGTAGCGCGAATACGGCCTGACCGGGACGGCCGCGACCCATGAGGCGTCGGCGCCTTTTTCAGAGGAGATCAGGACGCTCCGGCCGCCGCTCCGCCCCGACGGCTCGACGGCGAACGCCGCCTCGGCCCTCTGCCATCGTCTCGGCGTCCAGCCCTTGGGATTCTCGCCGTCCATCTCTTCGAATGAGCCGTTGGTGACGAACTGGGTGACCCCGGCCAGCTCGTCTCCGGCCTGGGGTCCGCCGGTCTTGCAGGATACGAGCGAAAACAGCAGCCCGCAGGCGACTACCAAAAGCATAAGAAATCCCAAATCTTCGCGGCGCAGGATGTTCATGATCCCTCCTCCTTCTCTGAGCGGTCGGCCTTCGGCTCCTGACCTTGTGGGTGGGCGCCCGTGGACGGCAGAAGGGAATTTACCTCGGCCCCGCTCGCCTGTCAACGCCGCCGCCAGGCCTCATACTCGTCACCAGGACCGTCCCTCCCGCGCCGGACGCACACCCGCCCATCCTCGATCCCCCTTTATATCTTGACTTCGACCCCGGGTCCGGGTAACCCTATCTTATGTTTTTCTTCTTCGACTGCGAGACGACGGGACTGCCCCGGATCCGTTTCTTTTCGCCTGAGGTCGTGGACGACTGGCCTCATCTCGTCCAGATCGCCTGGGCTCGCTACGACGTCCGGGGAAATCTCGAAGACGCCCGCTGCCACATCGTTCGGCCAGAGGGATTCAGGATCCCGGCTGAAGCGACGAGCATCCACGGCATCACCCACGCTCACGCCCGGCGCGTGGGCCGGGACCTGGCGGAGGTCCTGGACGAATTCCTGGAAGCGGCCGAAAGGCCGGGGACGACACTCGTCGCTCACAACGTCGACTATGATCGCGGCGTGCTGGGGGCCGAGCTCGTCCGGAAGCGAAAGCCCCTGGGGTTCCTGGAACTCCCCGGGATCTGCACGATGAAATCGACGACCGAGCTCTGCCAATTGCCCAGGCCGAGCGGCTTCGGCTTCAAGTGGCCGACCCTCGAAGAGCTGCACACGTTCGTTTTCGGCTATTCCTATGAGGGAGCACACAACGCCGCTCATGATCTCGAGGCCTGCGCCCGCTCGTTCTTCAAGCTCCTCCAGGCCGGGCACTTCCGCTTTCCCGCGGAATGATCCGCGGGCCCTTCTACTTGACCTTCCATTCGTGGACGCCGGCGGACCATTCTTTCTGCATCTGGACCTCGAGGCGCAGGGCCGTCGTGCGCACGGGAGCGAATTTGATCGTGTTCCAGGCGTCCTTGGTTACGGCGTATTCCCCGGCGGCCTTGACCGGACGCCAGTCCTCGCCGACCTTGTAGAGGATCCGCCACGACACCGGGACGCGGCACTCGCCGCCGCCGGTATCGTCGAACCAGTAGACGGAGGCTTCGGACACCCGCACCGGCGCATCGAATGTGTAGTCGATCCACTCCGCCGTCCCCTTCTTCGGCCACCAGTGCATGTAGCTCGCGGCGTCGTCCGAGCCCTCGGGCTCGAACTGGTCGTTGGCGCGGCGCGGATTGACCGCCCGCTCCGACGCTGTGACCTTGGCCGTGGCCGCAAGACCGGGCTCCCGGGCGATGCGGGCCTTGGCCGGGTCGCGGGCCAGCCAGACGGTCATCTCGCCCTTGCCCCGGTTGGCCCAGGCGTAATACGGGATGAGCGTGAGGGCTTTCTTCTCGGTGACGACCTTCCCCGCCTTTTCGCCGAGCGCTTCGGTTTCGCCCCTGATGACGACGATCCCGCCGAGGAGATCGGGCCGCGCCTCGGCGGCGAGCGGCGCCCCGTCCGCGAGCACGAGGTTCGAGACCCGGCCGTCGTTGTCCGGCCACTCGGCGCAGTAGACGAGCGGGCCGCGCTCGACGGCGACCCGGACGCGGTCGGCCTCGACGGCTTCGTGGGCCGCGACACGCCGAATGGGCATGGGCAGCGAGAGCTCGACGGTGTCGCCGGCTTGCCAGGTCCGGCTGACGAGGGCATAGCCCTTGTCCATTATGAGCTCGACCGCCTCGCCGTTGACCTTAAGCGTCGGCGAGTCCTCGGCCGGTTCGGTGTACGAGTAAAGGTCGGAGGGCACAGGCCGGTTCATAGCCCAGCCGGGGATGCGGACGGCCAGCGTGAGCTCCGCGGCTTTTTTCGGTTTGACCTCGATCCGGACGTCGCCCTTCCAGGGGTATTCCGTTGTTTGGACGACCTCGAGGTCGGTCCCTCCCGCCCGAAGCTTCGCTGTCCCCTGGGCGAAGAGGTTGACGTAAATCCTGTCGCTCGTGGCGGCGTAGAAATATCCCGGTACAGAGGCCAGGACGCGGGCAACGTTCGGCGGACAGCATGCACAGCTGAACCAGGGCACGCGCTCGTGCTGGCCGTAGGAAGCGAGTGGATTGGGGTAGAAGAACCGGTCGCCGGAGAGCGAGATGCCGGAGAGGACACCGTTATAGAGGATGCGCTCCATGACGTCGGCATACTTGGCGTCGAGTCCCAGGCGCTGCATCCGCGAGTTCCACAGGAACGTGGCGATGTTGGCGCAGGTCTCGGCGTAGGCGCTGGCGTTCGGCAGGCGGTAGGGCGGGCCGTAGCCCTCCCAGGCGCCGGCCGCGCCGATGCCGCCGGTGATGTAGAGCTTCGTTCCCACGACGTCGGCCCAGATCTTGTCGAGGGCCGCGATGTAGGCCTGGTCGCCCGTCAGGGCGGCGACGTCGGCCGCGCCGGCATAGAGGTAGCCGGCCCGGACGGCATGCCCGACGGCCGTCGTCTGCTCGATGAAGGGCTTGTCGTCCTGGGCGTATTCGCCGTAGAGAAGCCGTTCGCGCCCCTCGCGGCCGTAAGGGATGCGGCCCTCCGTCTTGCCCCGGGCGTCGATGAAGAACTTGGCCTGGTCGAGGTACTTCTTTGTGCCGGTGACGCGGTAGAGCTTGACCAGGCCGATCTCGATTTCTTCGTGGCCGGGGGGATTGGTCCGCTTGCCCGGACCGAACTCCTTGGCGACGAGGTCGGCGTTCTTCGTGGCGATGGCCAGGAGATTCTTTTTCCCCGTGGCCTGGAAGTGGGCGGCGGCCGCTTCATAGAGGTGACCGACGTTGTAGAGCTCGTGACTCATGTAGAGGTGCGACCACCGCTCCTTGCCGAGCCAGTCCTGAGGCGGCGGGCCGCCGATCGTCCGGGCGGCGTAGAGGTAGCCATCCGGCTCCTGGGCCGCGGCGATCTTGGCGATGAGTCCGTCCACGTATTTTTCTAGCTCGGGGTCGGCGTGCGTCGCCAGGGCGTAGGAGGCCGCCTCGATGATCTTGTAGACGTCGGAGTCGTCGAAGGGGAAGCGGGAGCAGTACTTGCCGTCCATGGCCCCGCCGAGCGCGGCCTCGGCCAGCTCGAAGTTCTTGACCCGGCCCGTCTCCTCGCTCTGCTTGAAGATGTGGGGGATGGTCACGGTCCGGTTCGTTTCCAGGCGGGGCGCCCAGAAAGCGTCGGTGAGGTGGACGTCGGTGAAGGGCACGGGCGCGGCCGGGTAATCAGCCTTGGGCGCCTGGGCGCACGTCACCGAGAGGATCGGCAGAAGCGCCAGGATCAGGCCTTTCGCCACTCTGGTTCTTGTCATTGTCAGCCTCCTAATTGGATTTGAGCAGCCAGACGGCCATCTCGCCTGCGCCGCGGTGCGCCCAGGCGTAATAAGGAATGAGGACGAGGCGGTGGGGTTTGAGCTCGGCGCCAGGAGCGAGCCGGCGGCGGGAAGCGGGCGGAACCTCTTCCTCATCGTCGGCGGCGGCATCCGTCCCTGCTGAGTCGCGGAGCCTCGAGACGGCCGATGGGTCGGCCGCAAGCGCCTCTCCCGTGAGGACGACGATGCCGCCGAGCAGGCCGGCCCGCTCCTCCGGCCGCAGCGCCGTCTTATCGGGCAGGAAGATGTTGAGCGCCCGGCCGCCGTTGTCGGGCGCTTCTGCGCAATAGACGAGC
>Ga0154867_1085_pt1 | contig 11194 bp, 10 predicted proteins | sample Rifle2008BG19ft_FD_105839 | JGI IMG/M metagenome (GOLD analysis project Ga0154867, IMG submission 105839) | Candidatus Aminicenantes bacterium RBG_19FT_COMBO_65_30 | reverse complement strand
GTTTATTTCAAACGCAATGCTTCTCGCCGCCTCTTTTAGGTCAGCAATAACGTTATCTTTTGATCCCGATAATAAGCTAATGGTTTCGTCTGCAAGTACTTTTTCTCCCTGTGTTATTAGGGTTGTCATGTCGTAGGCAAGTTTTTGGTTCACATAAAATAGATTAATCTGAGGCAATTCATTTGTAAGGACTGTTTGAAAATTAAACAACGAAAAGTTCAGGATAGATAGTTCTCTTGTATCAAGCGGGTTATTCTCGAATCCTGTCCTACTTTCACTTATTTTATCCATAGCGCTAATAAGCGCGAGGGCGGCCGATGAACTCAACGGAAGGCCGTCAATGTTCTTAGCGAAATATCCTAGACTTTCTTTAGCCTTGGACCATGGCAAAAAAAGGTCCATAAATCCTTCTGCTTTTGGCAATTCGCTTTGAAATTGTCCGATCGCATGACCAAGCCAATAAATGGGAGTTCCGTTTGCTTTTTCCATGTTCCCAACCTCGTAGAGGAATAGACCATAGTTACCATAAGGGACTACTCCCATATTGTCAAACGAGCCTGCTTTTTTTTCTTTTTTCAATTTAGGACACTACCCTGCGCCGGCCGGGCTTGACTTTTCTTTTTTTTTTAAAAATAATTCCCCCAGAAGCCAGAGCAGACTGAGGTCCGATGGCGACTGTTCTGATCATCGATGACGATAAGCTCATTTGCGACTGGATCGCGAATGTCATCACCCGATTAGGGCATCGCCCCGTCTCGACGCACCTCCTCCGGGAGGGGCTCAGGAAAGTCCAATCCGAGCCCTTCGACATCGTTTTTCTGGACGTCCAGATGCCCGATGGAAACGGCTTGGAGAGCATGCTGAAGATCAAAGCCGCCCGATCTTCCCCGGAGATCATCGTGATCACCGGGCTGGGCCATCCCGATGAGGCCGAACTCGCCATCAAAAGCGGCGCGTGGGATTATCTGGAAAAGCCGGCTTCGTTCGAAGCCATCAAACTTCCCTTTCTCCGGGCTCTGGAATATCGAGCGGAAAGAAAACAGAGGGCGCCGTCGGCGGCTTTGAAAAGAAACGGCGTTATCGGGGATTCGTCTAAGATCACGTCTTGTCTTGAAATTGTGGCCCAGGCAGCGGGGAGCGATGCCAATATTCTCATCACCGGCGAAACCGGCACCGGAAAAGAGCTTTTCGCCAAGGTCGTCCATGCGAACAGCCGCAGGGCCAAAAGGAATTTCGTGGTTGTAGACTGCACGGCGCTTCCCGAGACGCTCGTTGAAAGCGTTCTTTTCGGGCACGCGCGGGGAGCCTTTACCGGGGCCGAAACGAGCGAGGAGGGATTGATCAAGCAAGCCGACGGAGGAACTCTTTTTTTGGATGAGATCGGGGAGCTGCCGTTAATAATCCAAAAAAAATTCCTCCGGGTCATTCAAGAGCACATCTTCCGTCCTGTCGGAGGACGTCGAGAGATCGCGAGCGATTTCAGGCTTGTGGCGGCGACAAATAGGGATCTGGAGATCATGGTCCGGGAGGGACGATTCCGGGAAGATCTCCTCTTTCGGCTCCGGACCATCGCGATCGACGCACCCCCGCTGAGAGAAATTCCCGAAGACATCAAGAAATTGACGATCTATTATATGAACGACTTGTGCGAACGCTTTGGAATAGCGGCAAAAAAAGCTTCTCCTGAATTCTGGGCGATCGTGATCGAATATCGATGGCCCGGCAATGTGCGAGAACTGATCCAGGCTCTGGAGAAAGCGTTGATCTCGGCAAAAGATGAACCCATGCTATTCCCCAAACACCTGCCGACGTATATTCGCATTCAGGTGGCCCGGGACTCTTTCCCGCAGAAGCCGGCAAGTCCGGAGAAGCCGGAGATACGATCGAGCGTTCCCAAAGCGCCGCCCAAATTGAAAGAGATCCGGAAAGCCGCGGTTTCCGAAGCGGAGCAACAGTATCTCAAGGACCTGATCTCTTTTACGGGCGGAGATAACAACAAAGCTTGCCGGATTTCGGGCTTGTCTCGCTCCCGATTCTACACGCTTCTTAAAAAATACCGGCCGGGTGTCGTTCGTTAGCCGGCAGGATGCCGTTCTTGGCCTTCAAAAAAAACAGAGAATGAGTGCTCATTTATTGGAATGAGTGCTATTTAAGAGAACAAATTGCCGCCGATTCTGAGGGAAAGCGGCTAATACGATTTCCTCTCCCCCATAAAAAACGAATCGTCCGGCTTTATGGATTTGGCATGTTTCTTGAATGTGTTTCAATTGGCATAAAAAGGAATGGCCATGCAGTTGCTTTTATATTTAAGCGGGGATGATGAAAATAACAAGAGACTCGAGGCGGCAGTTCATAAAGTGATCCCGGCAGGGAGAATAGAACCCTTCAAAAGACTGGATGACTTCAGAGAGAGACTCCGGAGGCCCGTAGAACCGGATTCCATCGCAGTTCTCTCGGCTTCGAACCAAGAAGAGCTTCGGCAGATGCAGTTGCTCCGCGGGCTGCTCACGGAGATCTATGTCGTCCTGGTTATCCCGGATCGCGGGAAGAGCACGATCGAACTCGCCCATCACCTGTTGCCCCGGTTCTTGAGCCAAAAAGACAGTGATTTCGCGGACCTCGAAAAAGTCCTCACCAGAATGTATATCAATTCTCAAAAATCCGATGATTGGAAATTGTCAAAGGAGTTGTAAAATGAATCGCCGTATCGTTTCAAAAACGGTTGTCTGCGCCATCGTCGTCGCCCTGATCGGTTGGGCCGTTTCCTGCGCCCTGAATCCGGTCACCGGTAAAAGGGAAATCATGCTCATGTCCTCGGCCGACGAACTGGCGATGGGACAGCAGACCGATCCACAAATTTTACGAACCTATGGCAAATATGATGATGCCGATCTGGCTCGTTACGTCGCCGCCCTCGGAAAAAAATTGGGCGCTTTGAGTCACCAGCCGAATCTGGCTTATACCATCCAGGTGCTGGATAGCCCGGTCGTCAACGCTTTTGCCGTGCCCGGCGGTTATGTTTATTTGACCCGAGGGATATTGGCCTACCTCAACGACGAAGCCGAATTGGCCGGCGTCGTGGCCCATGAGATCGGCCACATTGCCGCGCGTCACAGCGCCCAACAGTACAGCAAGGCCCAGATCGCCCAATTAGGATTGGGCCTGGGGTCCGTGCTTTCAAAAACGTTTCGCAAATACGCCGGCATAGCCCAAGCCGGTGTCGGACTGCTATTTTTGAGCTTCAGTCGATCGGATGAGCGCGAGGCGGATGCCTTGGGAGTCGAATATTCGGCCAAAGCCGGATACGACTCCAATCATATGGCGAACTTATTCGTCTCGTTAGAGCGGCTCAATCCGGGGGAGGGGCAAGGCGGACTTCCCGGGTGGTTCTCCACTCACCCCAACCCGGAAAATAGGATCGCCGCCATCAAACAAGACACTCTGGTCTGGCGGGAAAAAATTTCACAAACCCGATTCGCGGTCAATCGCGATCAATATTTAAAGCAGGTCGACGGCATCGTCTTCGGCGAAGATCCTCGCCAGGGTTATGTCGAAGGCAATATTTTTTATCACCCGGAACTCAGATTTCAGTTTCCGGTCCCCGCGGGCTGGAAGGTCAACAACACCGCATCTCAGGTGCAGATGTTCAATCAAGAGCAGAACGCGGTCATCCTTTTCTCCATGGCGCCCGAAAAAACCCCCTCGGCGGCAGCCCAGGCGTTCCTCGCCGAAAGCAAAGCCGTCGTCGTAAAATCGGAAAGTACCAAAGTCAACGGAATGTCCGCTCATCGAATCATCTCCGACGTCACAACGGAGCAAGGCGTCATTCGCGTCATGTCCTATTTCATCCAGAAGGGACAGACCGTCTATGCTTTTCTCGGCTATACGGAACAGAGCCGGTTCGACAGCTATTTTTCCGTTTTCGACCAGACCATGGGTCGATTCAATAACTTGACGAACTCTAGTAAAATCAACGTCAAGGCCGATCGACTGGACTTGAAAAGAACCACGACCCAGGGGAGCCTGCGCCAAGCCCTCCGGAAATTCGGCCAGCCGGAGAATCAAGGGGAGGCCCTGGCGATCATCAACGGGATGAAGCTCGATGATGCCCTTCCCGGCAATACATACCTCAAGGTCGTCGTGAAATAGGTATCATTGCCGACCTTCGAGGACCGCGTCTGCTCCGGAGCCAAGGTCCGGGAAAGTTAAGCGGACGCTAGAGGGTTCTTGAGGGTCCCCGTCACAGCCAGGGGAGTCGGTGATTGCTCCTCTGCGCGAGATACCCTTCTCCCAACGCCACCGGCTCCGGAGTATCGTCAATCCGGACGAAATATGATAAAATATATAGGGATTGGGGAGATTTAGGAAAGTTCAGGAGAAACATCGATGAAACAATCGATAAAGTCCTTGGCCGTGACCGGCCTTGTCCTCTTGGCCTCGACGGCGTTCGCCGCCGCCCAGCCCGCGGGGTCCTGCTGCGGCTCGCCGGGCCTGACGCCGAGCGGCCCCCAGAGCCAGGAGCCCGTCTTCCAGGACCTGGCCAAGTCAGGCAAGAAGTGCTGGATCGGCGAGGTCAACTACTTCATCTGGGAATTCGACAAGACGCCGAAGATGGGGACCTCGATCCTCATTATCAAACTCTTCGACAAGGACGGCACGCGGGTCACGGACCTCCAGATCACGGGCCGTTCCGACATGCCCTCGATGCGCGGCGCCCACGATTCGGGAGAGGTCGCCTTCAAGAACAACAAGACCGGCGACTACCTCCTGCCCGTCAACGTCGTCATGCCCGGCGACTGGGAGGTCCGGCTGACCTTCTCCCGCAACGGCATCGTCATCTTCCGGGGCCGCATCGCCTTCGATGTCTGACCCGGACGGCACCGAGCGGACCGAGAGGCGGCACGTGCGAAAAAAGCCGATCATCCCGATCCTCCTGTTCGCGGCGCTCGTCGCCGGGCTGCGCGCCCAGAGCTCGCTCCTCTTCCTCGAGCTCCAGGCGGTCGGGGGCTATTCCACGGCCTCCAGTTCCTTCGAGCTCTTCTCCCTCATGCCGGAGGACGTCATGCAGAAGCCGAGCGTCGGCTTCGACCTCGTCAAAAGGATCTCGGGGAAAACGCGGGATATCGGCGTCCTGGCCGTCCAGGCCCGGCTGGCCTATAGCCGGGAGGGCGCCCACCGCCTCCAGCCTCAGCTCTACAACGCCTTCTTCCGTCTTAAGGCCGGCTTCGCCGACGTCTGGGCCGGGCATAGCCGGCCGGCCCTCGGCTTGTCCTACGTCCTCGACAGCCACGCTCTCCTCCTGCCGGCGCCGGCCATGCTCGGCTACGGCTTCGACCGGGATTGGGGCGTGGGCCTCGACCGGGATTTCCGCTGGGGCAGCGCCGCCGCCTCGCTGACGGCCGGAAGCGGCATGCCGCTCTACTTCAAAGGCAATTTCCTGGCCGCCGCCCGCGTCTCGAAGGGCGTCCTGGCCCGGGATAACTACAGCCTCGGATTGTCCTTGGCCCACGGGAAAATCCTGGAGACCATGGGCTATACCCTGGTCGAGCCGGAGCCCATTTCCTGGAGCGCCGCGAGCGTCGACGCCGCCTACATGTGGCGGAACCTCGAGAACCGGGCCGAGATCCTCCTCGGCCGGCGCGACGGCGCCGGGATCGTCCTGCTCTTCTGGCGGTCGGGCATGGCCCTTCTCGACGAGGGCAGGCTCAAGGTCGAAGTCCAACCGGTCCTTATGAGAAGCGCCGGCGCCTGGGGTTACTCCCTCGGCTCCGGGCTGACCTATCTTCTGAACGCCGACCTCGCCGGCCGGTTCATGGTCTTCTACGACCACGGCCGCCGGGACGCCCGGTTCGTCGTCCAGCTCTATTATTACAAACGCTTGTGACGGGGGAGAAGCAACGATGAGAAGTCAAAACCGAAAACGTCTCCCGGGCCTTCTCGTCCTGGCCGCCGCGGGGCTCATCCTCGGCGCGGCCGCCCTTTACGCGGCGGTCGGCTGCGACCTCAACGACCCGGACCGCGATGTCAAGCGGCTCTTCCCCGAGTCCACCGGATACAAGACGCTCTACGTCTCCATCGCCAAGAGGGGAGGCGAAGAGCTCCTGCGCAAGATCGAAGCCCGCCTGGGCGACAACTTCAAGGGGCTTTTCGAGACGGCCGACGTCCCCTACACGATGTATGAGATCTATCAGGACGCGGACCTCATCGGTTACATCCACGGCGTCAACCAGAAGGGGACCTACGGCGGGCTCCAGGTCTTCCTGGCCCTCGACCTCAAGGGCGTCATCAGAGGTTTCTACTTCCAGAAGCTGACGTCGCGCGCGGCCAAAGCCTTCCGCGCCCCGGCCTTCGGCGACCAGTTTCTCGGTCTTAGCCTGGAGGATTTCTACCGGTATGACGTCGTGTCAGGAAGGGAAGGCCCCGCCGGGCCCATCAGCCGCATCAAGAACCCGGGCCCCTCCTCGGAACAGGATTTCCGGTCCGCCCTCCGGGCGACGAAAAAGAACCTCGTCCTTGTCGATGAATTCCTCCTCGGCAATCCCCATCTCAAATTTTTCAAAGGGTAGGGCCTCATGAAAAAAATCTCCGTTTTTGAAGTCGCCTATAAGAACCTCCTGCGCAAGAAAACGCGGAGCTTTCTCACCATCCTGGGCATCGCCATGGCCGCCTGGGTCTTGGTCAGTCTTTTCGGATTCAATAAGGGCTACGAGACGTCCCTCAACAAGGACATCGACAACCTCGGCTTCCAGATGCTCGTCGTGGCCAAGGGCTGTCCCTACGAAGCCGCGACGCTCATGCTCAAGGGCGGCACCGGCCTCAAGTACATGAAGGAGGACATCGCCGCGGCCGTGGCCGCCGAGCCCGAGGTCGAGGGCGTGACGCCCATGCTCATGCAGGTCGTCTTCGACCCCAACAAGGGGGAGAGCGGCGGCATCTCGGCCTTCCTCGGCGTCGACCCGGCCTCCTTTCCGAAGCTGAAGAGCGCCCTGCCGTTTGCGTCCGGCGGCTGGTTCAGGGAGCCGGAGGCGGCCGAAGCCGTCTTCGGCTACGAGGTGGCCGAGCTCGAACAGCGCGAGGTCGGCGACCTCTACCTCATCCCCGAAAAAGAGGTCGAGGTCAAAGTCGTCGGGATCCTCGAGCGGACGGGGACGCAGGACGACGGCACGATCTTCCTGCCCCTCAAGACCGTCCAGAAAGTCTTCGGCATCCAGGAGCTGACGTCGATCGGCATCAAGGTCAAGAAAGAGGCGGACCTCAAGGCCTTCGAGGACAAGATGTACAAGCTCCCCGACGTCCAGGTCGTCAGCCTGACCCAGGTCAAGACGACCATCATGACCCTCGTCTCGACCGCCCGGGTCATGGTCTTCTCGATCGCCTTGATCGCCATCCTCATCGCCATGATGGGCGTCGTCAACACGGTCCTGATGTCGGTCATGGAGAGGCGCCAGGAGATCGGCATCCTCAAGTCCATGGGGGCCATGGCCGGCGACGTCTTCAAGCTCGTCTGGCTCGAAACGATCATCCTCTGCGTCGGCGGCGGCCTCATCGGCACCGGCCTGGCCCTCTTGACGGCCCGGCTGACGGACGTCCTCGTCCGGAACCTGCTGCCCTATTCGCCGAGCGGAGGCCTCGTCGCCATCGACCTCAAGCTGGTGCTGATGACTCTCGGCGTGGTCACGGCCATCGGCCTGGCCAGCGGCATCTACCCGTCCTGGAAGGCGGCCCGGATGCGGCCCCTCGATACCATCCGCGGTGAGGGGGAATCATGAGCGCCCCGGCCCGCTATTCGATCGAAGCGGAAAACCTGAGACGGCTCTACCACCGGGGCCCCGAGGAGATCGCCGCCGTCGACGACGTCTCCCTCCAGGTAGAGAAAGGGACCTTTCTTTCCGTCGTCGGCCCCTCGGGCTCAGGGAAAACGACGCTCATCAACGTCCTCGGCTGTCTGGACAATCCGACCTCCGGAAAGCTCTCGCTCGAGGGCCGCGTCGTCTTCGAGAACTGCAAGGGACTCTCCGAGGCCAAGCTGACCCGGATCCGGCGGGACGTCTTCGGCTATATTTTCCAGAGGTTCTACCTCATCTCCACCCTGACCGTCCTCGAGAACGTCATTCTGCCCTTCACCTTCTTCAAGAAGCCGGGCGCCGAGGAGGACGTCGGCCGCGTCTTGCGGCGCCTCGGCCTCGACAAGCGCGCCGACCATCTGCCCGGCCAGCTCTCTGGCGGGGAGATGCAGCGCGTGGCCATCGCCCGGGCCCTCGTCAACAAGCCCGACATCCTCCTGGCCGACGAGCCGACGGGTAACCTCGACACGGCCCGGAGCGAGGAAATAGGCGAGATCCTCAGGGACCTCAATGGCCGGGAGGGACTGACGATCATCCTTGTCACCCACAACCCCCGGCTGGCCCGGCTGGCCCACAGGACGATCGAGCTCAGGGACGGAAAGATCCATGCGGCTTGACACCCCCCCCGACAATAACTACAATCAGGCCACTTTTGGGACAAGAGAGGGAAACATGGTCACGACTCTTCCGCAGCTTTTAGTCAACACGGTCAAGGCTTATCCGAAACCCGATTTCATACTCTTCAAGAAAGAAGGGGCCTACACGCCCCTCTCCACCGGGGAATTCGGGGACGGCGTCAAGCATCTATCGCTCGGGCTCAAGACCCTCGGCTTCGAAGCGGGGCAGAAGCTCTGCATTCTCTCCGAGAACAGGCCCGCGTGGACCATGACCGACTTCGCGACGCTCTGCGCCGGCGGCCTGACCGTGCCCATCTACACGACGCTCGTGTCGGAGCAGATCCGCTACATCATCGACGACTCGGATGCCACGGTCGTCGTCGTCTCGAACGCCGACCATTGGAAGAAGGTCGAACCCCTTCGTCCCGGGCTGACCAAGGTCAAGCACTACATCACCTTCGCCGACGAAGCCCCGGCCGGCGTTCTGACCCTGAAGGCCGTCATGGAAAAGGGCAAGGACGCGGCCGAGTCCAAGCCCGGACTCTTCGACGAGCTCGTCGCCCGGGTCAAGCCCGGGGACGAAGCCACGCTGATCTACACGTCGGGGACGACGGGTGTCCCGAAAGGCGTCATCCTGACGCACGACAACCTCGTCAGCAACATCAAGACGGCCGCGGCTATCATCGAGTTCACGGAAAAGGACACTGTCCTGTCCTTCCTGCCGTTGTCCCACATCCTGGAGCGAATGGTCATGTTCACCTACATGTACAAGGGCTGCACGGTCGCCTTCGCCGAGAGCGTCGAGGCCGTGGCCCAGAACCTCCTCGAGGTCCGGCCCCACATCATGGTCAGCGTCCCCAGGGTCTTCGAGAAGATCTACACCAAGGTCATGGACCAGGTCCTGACCAGCCCCGCCTTGCGGCGGAAGATCTTCTTCTGGGCGCTCAAGGTCGGCAAGGCGTACGGCGCGTTGAAGCTCGAGGGAAAGCCGATCCCGGGCGGGCTGAGCTTCCGGCGTTCGATCGCCGCGAAGCTGGTCTTCTCCAAGATCATCGCCAAGACGGGCGGCCGGGTCCGTTTCTTCGTCTCCGGCGGGGCCCCACTCTCGAAGGATATCGCCGAATTCTTCTACGCCATCGGCCTGACCATCCTCGAGGGCTATGGCCTCACCGAGACGTCCCCGCTTCTCTCCATCAACACGTTCGAGAACATCCGGCTGGGGACCGTCGGCAAACCCGCCCCCGGCGTCGATATCAAGATCGCTTCCGACGGCGAGATCCTGGCCCGGGGGCCCAACATCATGAAGGGCTATTACAAGAAAGAGGCGGAGACCCGGGAAGTCTTCGAAAGCGGCTGGTTCAAAACGGGGGACATCGGGCGCTTCGACCCGGACGGCTTCCTGGTCATCACCGACCGGAAGAAAGACCTCATCATCACCTCGGGCGGGAAGAACATCGCTCCACAGCCCATCGAGAACCTCCTCAAGACGAGCCCCTACGTCGCCAACGCCGTGGTCATCGGGGACCGGCGGCGCTTCGTCTCGGCCCTCGTCGTCCCCAATTTCGAGAAGCTCTCCGATTACGCCAGGAACCAGGGAATCCCCGCCGGCAGCATGGAGGACCTTGTCCGCGACAAGCGGATCGTCGATTTCCTCCTGGCCGAGGTCGCCAAAGCGACGCCCCAGCTGGCCTCCTACGAACGGATCAAGAAAATCGCCGTCCTGCCGCGCGATTTCGACATCGAGAAGGGCGAGATCACGCCCTCCCTCAAGGTCCGGCGGGCGAATGTCACGGTGGAATACCAAGCCCTGATCGACGCCATGTATGAGGAAGGCGCGGAAGAGGGGAGGGACGACGGGGCGATCGGCGGCTGACGCGGCCGAGGTCTATTCCGCGGCCGGCGGCCCGGGCTTGACCGGCTCGGGCTTCGTCGTGCAGTACAGGATCCGGCCGCAGTTCTCGCAGAGGATCACCGCCAGCTTATCGCGGATCTCGTTGAGCATCTGCGGGCGGACGCGCATGTGGCACATGGCGCAGAAATCGCCCGTGACGGGGGACAGGGCGTTACCGCCCTTTTTCTGGTAGATGGCCTCGTAGAGCATCATCTGCTCGCGCGGGATGCGGGGGAGGAGGGCCTCCCGCTCCTTGTTGAGCGCCGCGAACTTGGCCTCGGTCTCCTTCATCTTCTCGTCGAGGACGGTCTTCTCCTTTTTGAGGTTTTCCTCATCCAGGCCCTGCCTATGGAGCGCGGCCTTGATCTCCTCCTCGACGTCGTCGGCGGCGAGCATTTCGGCGATGATGGACTCCTCGAGCGTGTCGACCTTGTGCTGGGACTCCTCGATCTCCTTGAGGAGGGCGGTGTATTCCTTGTTCGTCTTGACTTCGTTCAGCTGGCGCCTGTATTTCCCGATCTGGACCTTGATGTCCTTAACCTCGGTCTCGAGCTCGCGGCGCTTCTTCTGGTTCTGGGACATCTTCTCCTTGGTGTCGGCGAGGTGCTTCGACCCGGCCTGGATCTTCTTGTCGATGTCCTGGACGAGGCGGGGGATGCCTTCGAGGACGAGCGCGGAGTCGTGTATCTCGGTGTCCAGCCGTTGGAGCTCGATGATCAGGTCGAAGTCGATGTCCACTATCTGTCTGGCCTCGTTCTCTCGGTCACATGGGCCTACCAGGATTCGAACCTGGGACCTGCCGGTTATGAGCCGGTGGCTCTACCACTGAGCTATAGGCCCTC
>Ga0154867_1067_pt2 | contig 11250 bp, 15 predicted proteins | sample Rifle2008BG19ft_FD_105839 | JGI IMG/M metagenome (GOLD analysis project Ga0154867, IMG submission 105839) | Candidatus Aminicenantes bacterium RBG_19FT_COMBO_65_30 | reverse complement strand
GAGGAGCCCGATGTAGGGCATGATGACCAGGAAAAAGATGCGGATGAAGGCGGCCATCTCCGTCGTCCGGACGACGGACTGGTAGATCGCGCCGAGCAGCCAGCCGAGGAGAAGCCCGACGAGCAGTCCCAGGCCGGCGCTCCAGAGGACCCGGAACTGGACCCTGCGGATCCGGGTCTCCAAGTACATCATCAGGACGCCCAGGCCGAAGGCGGCGCCCGCCCCGTAGGCCCCGTTGAGCTTGAACGGAGGGTAGAAATAGCCGCCCGCCGTGACGAGGCCGATGACGAATAAGCGAAAGATCCAAATGCCCATAGGTTCGTTCCTTATACGTTCCTTATATATAACTAGGTCAGAAAACGCGCTGAAGGGCCTCGCGGACGGTCTTCGCCCCCAGGCACTCGATCTCCGGCAGGTCCTTCCTGTCCAGGGCGGAGAGGTTCCCGGCCGGGAGGAGGACGGTCCCGAAGCCCAGGGCTTGGGCTTCCTTGATCCGGACGAGGGGCTGGCTGACGGAGCGGATCTCGCCGCTCAGGCCGACCTCGCCGAAAAAGGCCATGTCCTGGGGCAGGGGCATGTTCTTGAGGGAGGAGACGACGGCCATGACGACGCCGAGGTCGACCGCCGGCTCGTCGATCGACATCCCCCCGGCAACGTTGAGGTAGATGTCCTCCCCGGCGAAGCTGTAGCCGGCCTTCTTCTCGACCAGGGCGAGGAGCATGGCCGTCCGGTAATGGTCGAGGCCGATGGTCATGCGCCGGGGATTGCCGGTGAAGAGCGTCGAGGAGACGAGGGCCTGGATCTCGGCGAGGAGCGGCCGTGTGCCCTTGACCGTGCAGACGACGGCGCTGCCGGCCTCCTCGCGGGGCCGTTCGCGGAGGAAGAACGCCGACGGGTTGAGGATGGGCTGGAGCCCCGCGGCCGTCATCTCGAAGACGGCCAGCTCCGAGACCGGGCCGAACCGGTTCTTCATGGCCCGGAGGACGCGGTGGCTGTGGTCCCTTTCCCCCTCGAAGAGGAGGACGACGTCGACGATGTGCTCGAGGGACTTCGGGCCGGCCAGGGTCCCGTCCTTGGTGATGTGGCCGACCAGGAAGGCCGGGATCTGCCGGCTCTTGGCGAAACGGAAGATCTGGTTGGCGGCCTCCCGGACCTGGCTGATCGTCCCCGGCCCCGAGGTCATCTTGGCCGAGAAGACTGTCTGGATGGAGTCTACGACCAGGATCTTCGGCGCGAGGCGCTCGGCCTGGGCCAGGATGCGTTCGAGGTTGGTTTCCGCGAGGAGGAAGAGTCGGCCGTCCCGGACGCCCAGCCGGTCCCCGCGGAGTTTGATCTGCTCCAAGGATTCCTCGCCCGAAACGTAGAGCACCGTGGCGTCCCCGGCGGCCATATCCCGGGCCACTTGGAGCAGGAGCGTCGATTTCCCGATGCCGGGCTCGCCGCCGACGAGCACCAGGGAGCCGGAGACGAGCCCGCCGCCAAGGACCTTGTTGAAGTCCTCGATCCCGACGGCGATCCTCTGGCGGGGGATGTCCTGGATGTCCTTGTAGAGGACCGGCTCGGTCGGGGCGTAGCTGATGCCGCCGGACGGCGTCTCGTCCTCGATTTCCTCGACGATGGTGTTCCACTCGCCGCAGGCGTGGCAGCGTCCCATCCATTTCGGGGATCGAGAGCCGCAGCTCTGGCAGATGAAAACCGTCTTGTCCTTCATCGCCGCCCCACCGCTCAGTACTCCGGGGCGAACTGTTCCATGTCGGCGAAGCGGGCGTACTCGCGGATGAAGGCCAGCCGGAGGTTGCCGACCGGGCCGTTCCTCTGTTTGGCGATGCTGACCTCGGCGACCCCCTTCAGCGTCTCGTCGTCGGGGTGGTAGAACTCGGGCCGGTAGATGAAGATGACGACGTCGGCGTCCTGCTCGATGGCGCCCGATTCGCGGAGGTCCGAGAGCATCGGCTTGGGCTCGCGCCGCCCCTTCTCCGGTGCCCGGCTGAGCTGGGAGATGCCGACGACGGGGATGCGCAGCTCCTTGGCCAGTTCCTTGAGGGACCGGGAGATGTAGGACATCTCCTGGTTGCGGTTCTCGAACCGCCCGCCGGTCCGCATAAGCTGGATGTAATCGACGAAGACGATGTCGAGGCGCTGTTCCATCTTCAGCCGGCGGCATTTGGCCTTCATCTCCATGACCGTCAGGGCCGGCGATTCGTCGATGAAGATGCGGGCCCGGGAGAGGGCTTCCCCGGCGAGCTTGAGCTTCTCGAATTCGCGGTCGCTGATGAATCCGGTCCGGGTCTTCTTGATGTCGATCTGGGACTCGGCGCAGAGGAGCCGGATGACGATCTGCTGCTCGGCCATCTCCATGGAGAAAAAGCCGACGGCCTTGTCGGTCTTGAGCCCGACGTGATGGGAGATGTTCAGGGCCAGGGCGGTCTTGCCCATCGAGGGCCGGGCCGCTATGATGACGAGCTCCGAGGGGTGGAACCCAGCGGTCAGGCCGTCGAGGTAGCGGAACCCGGAGGGGACGCCGGTGATGGCCTCCTTGCGCTCGGATAGGATCCGGATCATCTCCAGGGTCGGCCCTGTCAGGGCGTGCATGGGCCGGAAGCCGGGCTTGATGCGCTGCTCGGCGACCTCGATGATGGCCGCCTGGGCGGCGTTGAGCAGCTCGTCGGCGTCCTCTTTCTGCTCGTAGCTCTCCTGGATGATCCGGGTGGAGGACAGGATAAGCCGGCGGAGGAGGGCTTTCTCCTTGATGATCTGGGCGTAGTACTCGACGTTGAGGTTGCGGGGGACGCCGTCGAGGAGGGACGAAAGGTAGGAGGCCCCGCCGATCTCCTCCAGGATCCCCGCCCGCTGGGCGTCCTCCGTCAGGCTGAGGAGTTCCACAGGAAGGCCCTTGTCGACGAGGGCGACGATCAACTCCAGGATCTTCCGGTGGGCGTCCTTATAAAAGTCCTCCGGGGAGATCGTGGACAGGACGACGTTCAGGCTCTCGTTCTGGACGAGGATGCCCCCGAGGACCGTCCGTTCGGCCTCGAGGCTGTGGGGCGGCGTCTTTTTCAGGAACATCAAGTCGAGTTCCATGGCCACCTCGATCCGGCCAGGACCGATCCGGGGACGCTCAGGTCTTCCCGGCCGCCTGGTCTTCGGTCTTTTCGCCGGCTATGCCGACGTCCGTTCCCTCGGCCTCCTCGCGGGTCACGACGATCTTCACTTCGGCGCGGTCGTCGGCGCTGATCTTGATGGGGACCGAAAAATTGCCGAGCCTCTTGATGGGCTCGTCGAGCAGGATCTTCTTCTTGTCGATGTCATACCCCAGCCCGTCGAGGGCGTCCTTGACGTCACCCGCCGACACGGAGCCGAAGATGACGTCCTTCTCGCCGGCCCGCCGGGTGAACGTCAGGGAGACCTGGTTGAGCTTCTGGGCGAGCGACTGGAAGGACTTCCGCTCGATCTCCAGCTTCTTCTTCAGGGCCTGGCGCTCGATCTCGATCATCTTGATGTTCGTCGGAGTGACGGCGATGGCCATCTTCCGGGGAATGAGATAATTCCGCCCGAAGCCCGGGGCGACGTTGACGACGTCGCCGCGCCGGCCCACCTTTTCCACGTCCTGTTTCAGAATGACTTTCATGTCAATCCTCGACGTAGGGGAGCAGGGCCATGAGCCTGGCCCGCTTGACGGCCAGGGCCAGCTTCCGCTGGTGGAAGGCGCACGTCCCGGTGATCCGGCGCGGGGTGATCTTGCCCCGGTCGGGGATGTACTTCTTCAGGATCTCCACGGCCTTGTAATCGATGCCCCGGACGTCCCGCTGGCAGAACCGGCAGAATTTCCGCTTGGGCGCGAAATACTTCCGGTAGCCGCCCCGTTCGCTCCGCTCGCCCCGTTCGGGTCTTTCATCTCGCGGCATCTCACTTCTCCTCTTTCACTTCGGCGGGCGCGGCCGTTTCCGGAGCGGCCTGGGCGGCCTCTTCGGCCCGCCTCTTTTTCTTTCGCCGGACGAGGTCCCTCGGGTCCTTGAGGACGGTCATGAACCGGATGACGCCGTCGGTCTGCTTGAAGCGGCGCTCCAGCTCCGCGGAGACGTCACCCGCGCCGTCGTAGGTGAAGAACACGTAAACGCCTTCCTGGAACCGCTTGATGGGGAAGGCCAGCCTGCGCTTGCCCCAGATGTCCTGCTTGATCATGCGGCCTTTCTTCTGGGCGACGATCTCGGCCATCTGCTGGACGAACTGCGCCGTCTCTTCTTCGGAGAGCGTGGGGGAGAGAACGAACCCCGTTTCGTATTGTCTCACTGAGACCTCCTTATGGATTCAACAGCTCCTTCCTTCTTGGAAGGAACAAGGAGTGCACCGACTATTCTAGCCGATTCTCCGGAAAATTCAACCTTCCGCCGATCGCCGGTTGAACCGGGTCATGGCCCGGTCGATCCGCCCCTCGAGGATCATCTCCAGCGCCTCCCCGCCTTGTTCGAGACTCTTGCCGACGAGCGGACGCTCGTCCCGCTTGAAGGGCTCGAGGACGAAGTCCGCAGCGTCCCAACCCGCGGCGAGCGGCCCGATGCCGATCCGGATGCGTGGGAACTCGTCGGTCCGGATCTCGCCGGCGACCGAGATCATGCCCTTGTGCGTGCCGGGCCGGCCCTTCTTCCGGACCCGGATCTCTCCGAGCGGGATGTCGAGGTCGTCGTAGATCACGACCAGGCGCTCCGGCGGAATGTCCTTCCCGGCCATGGCCGCCCGCACGGCGAGCCCGCTCCGGTTCATGAAGGTCTTGGGCAGGGCCAGGAGGACTTCCTCCCCGCCCCTGCGGGCGAGGCCGGTTCTAGCCTTGAACAGCCGCCCCCGGAGCTCGACGTCCCAGGCCCGGGCCAGGCGCTCGACCAGCATGAAGCCGGCGTTGTGGCGCGTGGCCGCGTACTCGTCACCCGGATTGCCCAGCCCCACGACCAGCCACAAGCGCTATTTCTCCGGCTCTTCTTTCTCGGTCCGTTCCTTCTTGATGACCTCCGGCTCCTTGGGCTCCTCGACCACGGCTTCTTCCGGCTTCTCGCCGGGGAATTCCTCCTCCTTGTGGGGGAGGGAGATGAGTACGAGGACGGTCGCGGGGTCGGTGACGATCTTGACGCCGGCCGGGATGGCCATGCCTTCGATCTTGAACGCCTGCTGGATGTGGAGCTCGGAGATGTCGATCGATAGGCTCTCCGGGATGTCCCGGGGCAGGCACTCGACCTCCACCTCGCGGGTGATGAAGTCGACGAAGCCGCCCTCGGTCTTGACCCCGATGGGCTCGCCGCGGTGGACCACGGGGACCGTGACCCGGATCGGCTTGTCCATGGAGATGCGGATGAGGTCGACGTGGAGGAGCTCGTCGCTGGCCGGATCGACCTGAAGGTCCTTGATCATGACGTCGTACGCGTCGGCGTCGACGGCGACCTTGAAGATCGTGTTCTCCCCCGACTCGAGCTTCAGGATCTGGACGATGTCCTTCTTGCTCAGGACAAGGGGGGCGCTGTCCATCGATTCCCCGTAAAGCACGGCCGGGACGAATCCCTGGGCCCGCAGGCGGCGCGCGGCGTTAGATCCCAGCCCCTGGCGTTTCTCGCTCTTGACGACGATGTTCATCATGTTCTCCTTAGCCGAAGAGGGAGCTGACCGAGCTCCCCTCGTTGATCCTCCGGATCGCCTCTCCGAAGAGCTCGGCCACGGACAGGACCGTGAACCTTCCAGTGGCAGCGGCCTTCTCCCCGAGCGGGATCGTGTTGGTCGTGAAGACGTGCTCGAGTTTGGAGCGATCGATCCGCTCGAGGGCCGGTCCGGACAGGACGGGATGCGTGCAGGCGCTGAAGATCCTCTTGGCGCCCTCCTTCGCCAACGCTTCCACGCTGAGCGTCAGGGTCGCGGCGGTGTCGACCATGTCGTCGAAGATGACGACGTTCTGGTCGGCGACCTCGCCGATGACGTGCAGGACCTTGGCCACGTTGGGTGCCGGCCGCCTTTTGTCGATGATGGCCAGCTTGGCGTTCAGCCGCTGGGCGAACACCCGGGCCCGGCCGACGCCCCCGGCGTCCGGCGAGACGATGGTCAGATCCTCGAGCTTCAGCGTCTTGATGTGGTTGGCCAGGACGGGCGCGGCCATGAGGTTGTCCACGGGGATCGAGAAGAAGCCCTGGATCTGCGGCGAATGGAGGTCCATAGTCAGGATACGGTTGGCCCCCGCCGTTTCGATCAGGTCCGAGACGAGCCGGGCCGAGATCGGGACCCGCGGCCGGTCCTTCCAGTCCTGACGGGCGTAGGGGAAATACGGGATGACGGCGGTGATCCGGCCCGCAGACGCCCGCTTGAAGGCGTCGATCATGATGAACAGCTCCATGAGGTGGCTGTTCGCGTCGAACGACCCCGATTGGATGATGAAGACGTCCTCGCCGCGGACATTCTCGTCGATGTAGAAGTGGATCTCGCCGTCACTGAAGCGGTCTAGGACGCACCGCCCGATGTCGATCTTCAGATAGTCGACGATCTCCTGGGCCAGGGCCGTGTTCGATGAGCCTGTGAATACCTTCATCGTTCTTTCCTCGCCTTATATCGTCCGAACTGGGGCGGGAGGATTCGAACCTCCGAATGACGGAGCCAAAGTCCGTTGCCTTACCGCTTGGCTACGCCCCAGCGCCGAGCTGGGCCTTATAGCCCTCCCGCGGCAAGGTCGCCGCGAGACGGGCGTCCGCCGTGCCGGGGAGCCTCCTCCGCGCCGCCGCGGCGCTTTCCGTGTCGGAGAAAAGCCCGTACACCGCCGAGCCCGAACCGCTGACCTGGGACAGCACGGCCCCTCGCTCCCGGAAGTAACTTTTCCAGCGCTCGAGCTCGGGATAGGCCCGGAAAATGACGTGTTCCAGGTCGTTTTCCAAAAGGCCGAAGTCTCCGGACTCCAGAAAACGCATAATTTTACTGACTTTGCCCGCGGAAGTCAAGGACGGCCCGACAGCGGCGTAGATGGACGGGGTGGGAATGGGGAATGGCGGGAAGACGAGGAGGCAAGGAAGAGGGGGGAGGTCGGGGAGGGGCGTCAACCGGTCCCCGATATCTTCCCCTAAGCAGAGCCCCCCGTGCAGGAAAAAGGGGACATCGGCTCCCAGGCTCCGTGCCAATCCGGCCAGCTCGCCGGCCCCCAAACCGAGGTCCCACATCGCGTTGAGGGCCAGGAGCGTCGCCGCGGCGTTGGAGCTGCCCCCGCCGAGGCCCCGGCCGGCGGGGACGGTCTTCCTGACGACGATCCTGGCCCCCCTCTCCGTCCCCGTTTCTACCTGGAGGAGCCGGACGGCCCGGAGGACGAGATTCGTCCGGTCCCAGGCCACGGAGGGGTCGTCCCCCGCTAGATCAAGGACCCCGGGCGGGGCGGGTTCGAAGTCGAGCTCGTCAGCGAGGGAGATCGTCTGGAAAAGCGTCCGGATGTCGTGGTAGCCGTCCGCCCGCTTGCCGATGATCTCGAGACCGAGGTTGATCTTGGCGAACGACTTGACGGTCATCTGTCCAGGAGCTCCATGATCCCGTCCCACGTCTTCTGGGTGTAGGCGCGGAGGAAGGCCATGTCGAAGGCCTCGTCCCGCGGCGACGGGTTGAAGCCGAGTTTGAGGACTTTCACCCGGCCGGCCGTTCCCGGGCCCGAAAGATCGATCTCCCGCGGCACGGCCGCCCCCGGGAAAAATTCCCGCACCGCGAAAGCGAATCCGTCCCGATCGCCGCGCGCGACGCGCCCCTGCTCATCCTGTTCCACGCTCCAGCCGCTCTCCGGACCGGCCTCCGCCCAGATCCCCGAGAGGAGACGGATCACCTCGTCGGGAAGGAGCCCGATCCCCAAGAACCTCTCCATCATGACCTTGGCCTCGTCTTCGGCGTAAACTTTTTTTCCGGGCAGGGCAAACCAGGCCCGATCGCCGCGGAAAAAGATTAGGAAGGCCGTTCTCCCGACCGGGTCAACGGCCTCGACCCTGCCGAAGCCCTGCCGCCGGAACAGAAAAGCGAACTTGCCCTTGACCGCCGCCTCCGCGCCCCGCACGGAGGCCGAGGCGAAGCGGTCAACGGCCTCGACCCTGCCGAAGCCCTGCCGCCGGAACAGAAAAGCGAACTTGCCCTTGACCGCCGCCTCCGCGCCCCGCACGGAGGCCGAGGCGAAGCCTTCGACGGCCTCGACGCCGCACGATGGGGGGACGAGCACGGGAGCGCGGCCGGCGCACCCGGCGAGCGCCGCGGCGAGGACGAGGACCTCGCAGAAAAAACGCCGCCGGCGCCCGATCGATTGAAAACGGGATTTTTTCAACGGATTGACCGGAGAAGGGCGCCGGACGAACGCGGCGATGTTTCCGTCCTAATGAAAGCCATAATCCTCGGTTTTCGGCGGCGTCTTCTTGCCGCCGTCCTCGCCGGCTTTTTCCTTCAGCCGCTTTTTTCTAAGGAGGGGATAGAACGGCGATCGGATCCGCCGTCCGAAGCAGGACATGTTGGGATTGAGGATGAGGAGAAGGATGAACGCCGCGAAGACGATCAGGATCGCTGTGGCGCTCCAGCTCATCGTTCGAACCTCTGACTCTCCACCGGGCGGTGAAAAAGATGTCCCGCTCTATGCCGGACGAACCGCGGACGGATCACTCGTGGCTTTCGGGCTCTTCCTGGAAGATGGGGATCTTGGATTTTTCTTTTTCTTTCCCGAGGTAAAGACCGAGGAAAAACGCGGTGCCCAGCGTCAACGTCGCCAGCAATAATTTGAAGAAGCCTTTCATCAGAACCTTCCCCCACTATTTTATTGAAAACCGGGGAAAAGTCAATTGCCGAAATTGCCGAGCTGTCATTCCGGCTCATTTGCATTTTCGCGGCGCAGCCGATATATTGAAAGCCGGGAGGCGCGATGGACGCGCCGCGGAGAAAGCCGTTGAGAAACATCCTGCGCGCCCTGGCCGTGATCGCCGTCCTGGCCCCGGCGGCCGCCGCGGACAAGAACGTCCGGCCGGCGGCCTTCGCCGGCCAGTTCTACACGGCCGACCCGGCCCGGCTGGCCGCCGAGATCGACGGCTACCTGGCCGCCGCGGCTCCGGCCGCCGCTCCTTCCGGCAAGATCATCGCCCTCATCGCGCCCCACGCCGGATATGTCTATTCCGGCCGGACGGCCGCCGCGGCCTACGCCCTCGTCCGCGGCCGGACGGTCGAAACGGTCGTCATCCTCGGGCCCTCGCACCGCTTCGCCTTCGAGGGCTTTTCCATCTGGCCCGAAGGCGGATTCGAGACCCCGCTCGGCGTCGCCCGCGTCGACGCCGGCCTGGCCAGGGAGATCGCCCGGGCCTCCGGGTCCCGCTTCCGGCCCGAAGCCTTCGCCGAAGAGCACTCGGTCGAGGTCCAAGTCCCGTTCGTCCAGAGGGTCCTGCCCGGCGCCGCCATCGTCCCCATCGTCATGGGCACCCAGACGCGCTCGACCATCCGGACCCTCGCCGCGGCCCTGGCCAAGACCTGCCTCGAAAAGAACGTCCTCGTCGTCGCCTCAACGGACCTGTCCCATTTCCTGCCAAAAGCCCAGGCCCAGGCGACGGACGCGGAAACGGCCGCCCTGATCCAGGCCTTGAGAACGGAAACCCTCATCCGCAAGGTCGAGGCGGGAGACAACATCATGTGCGGCGGCGGAGCCGTCGCCGCCGTCCTCCTCCTGGCCGAAAAGGCCGGCCGGCCCAAGGTCGAGATCCTCGGCCGGACCGATTCGTCCGGATTCGGCGGCCCCGTCGTCGGTTATCTCGCCGCCGCGGTCTTGTCGGGGGCGGGGCCGGCGGAAGAGGAGTTCACGCTGACGCCGGAAGAGAAAGCCGATCTCCTCAAGATGGCCCGCAAAGCCGTGACGGAATTCGTCGAACGGCGGTCGGCGGTCGAGGACCGCTCCGGACGGGCGAGGTTCCAAGAGCCCCGCGGCGCGTTCGTGACGCTCACGAAGGGCGGGAGCCTGCGCGGCTGTATCGGGTTCATCGAACCCGTCCTGCCGCTAAGCCAGGCCGTCATCCGGGCCGCGATCTACGCGGCGACGGAGGACGCGCGCTTTCCTCCGGTCGCCGCCGCTGAGCTCAAGAACCTCACGGTCGAGATCTCGGTCTTGACGCCGGCCCGGGAGATCACCAACCCGCGCCTGATCACGGTCGGCAAGCACGGCCTGATCGTCGAGAAGGGCGGGCGGAAGGGCATCCTCCTGCCCCAAGTCCCCGTGGAGAACAATTGGGACCGGGAGACTTTCCTCGAGCAGGCCTCGCTCAAGGCCGGCCTGCCGCGGGACGCCTGGCGGCGCGGGGCTAAACTGTCCGTCTTCGAAGCCATCGTCTTCCACGAGTAGGCCTCGGGATATCGCCTCCGTTCGCTGGAGTGATGCTCCATTGGTTAGCTTATCAAAAGCCGCATCCCTCCTTTATGCTCCCTCCGGCGACACCCCTCGGCCTGTTATTCAGAGGTTGCCTCCGTTCGCTGCGGTGATTCTTAACGCTTCCCCGGTCCGGATCCGATGGGAGGAGTCCGCGTATCCGTCCCGGGAAAGCTAAATCACCGCCTCATGCTACCTCTGACGATACCCCTCGGCCTCGGGTTTAGCGGTCGCCTCCGCGGCCGACGTCGGGAATAGCCCGAGTGTTCAAAGGCAAGGGCGTCAGCCGGAGGGCACGATGGCATTTGATCGCGACATGGAGATTTCTGCTATAATAAGCTTTCATATGAACGAGTTCCGAGGGAGTTAGACGCGATGCCGCTTTACGAATATCAGTGCGCCACGTGCCGCAAGGTCTGCGAGGTGCTCCAAAAGGCCAAGGACAAACCCCCCGCGAAGTGCCCCAAGTGCGGCGGACCCATGGTCAAGCTCGTCTCCTCGTCGGCCATCCAGTTCAAGGGGAACGGCTGGTACGTCACCGACTACGCCAAGAAAAGCTCCGCTCCCGCCGCGGACAAGGCCGAGACCAAGGCTGAGGCCAAGGCCGAGGCCAAATCCGGCTCCGGCGAGGGCGACAAGGCCAAGCCCGACAAGTCTTCCTCTTAGCCGTCATATCGGAGGTCTTCGCCACCGGCGAACATTAATCATGAAGACGCGCAGGGCCGTATTCCTCGACCGCGACGGCACTCTCAACGAAGACACCGGCTACCCGGCTGATTTCCGCCAGGTCCACATCTATCCCGCCGCGTTCGAAGCCGTCCGGCTCCTGCGGCAGGCCGGCTTCGCCGCCGTGGTCGTCACCCACCAGTCCGGCC
>Ga0154867_1006_pt2 | contig 11345 bp, 9 predicted proteins | sample Rifle2008BG19ft_FD_105839 | JGI IMG/M metagenome (GOLD analysis project Ga0154867, IMG submission 105839) | Candidatus Aminicenantes bacterium RBG_19FT_COMBO_65_30 | reverse complement strand
ACTCGCCGATCGAGGAGTCGCGGGCCGACCTCTTCGCCCTCTACTACATCATGGACGGCAAGATGGTCGAGCTCGGACTCCTGCCCCACATGGACGCGGCCAAGGCGGAATACGACCTGCAAATGCGCAACGGCCTGATGACCCAGCTGACCCGGATCCAGCCGGGGAAGACGATCGAGCAGGCCCACATGCGCGGCCGGGCCATGGTCTCCCAGTGGGTCTACGAGAAGGGCAAGGCCGAGAACGTCGTTTCGCGCGAGACGAAGGACGGCAAGACGTATTTTGTGGTCAATGACTATGTGAAGCTGCGCCGGCTCTATGGTGAGCTCCTGGCGGAGGTCCAGCGGATCACGAGCGAAGGGGACTATGAAGCGGCCCGGACCCTCATCGAGACCTACGGCGTCCAGGTCGACCAAGAGCTCCACAAGGAGGTCCTCGAGCGCTACGCCAAGCTGAACCTGGCGCCCTACGGCGGCTTCGTCAATCCCGTCTACACCCCCGTCGTCGAGAACGGCAGGATCGTCGACGTCAAGGTCTCCTACACCGAGGGCTACGTCGAGCAGATGCTGAGGTACGGCAAAGAGTATTCATTCCTGTGAGCCGGAAGGCGCCGGACGGCGGCTTTTTTAGACCGCCGGGTCGACGATTCGAGATACGGGGCCTCAGGGAAGGCCCTTGCCAACCGGCCTTTTTTCTGATATTCCTTGGCCATGATATGAGGAGGGACGATGGAAGAAGAAATCGGACATGTCACCCATTACTTCCCGAAGATCAGCGTCGCCGTGATCGAGGTCACGGCCGGCACCTTGAAGGTCGGGGAGACCATCCGGATCAAAGGGCACACGAGCGATTTCACCCAACCGGTCGAGTCCCTGCAGCAGGAGCATCTATCGATACCGGAAGCGAAGAAGGGTGTTTCGGTCGGCATGAAGGTGAAGGAGCACGTCCGGGAAGGCGATAAGATTTACAAGGTCAAAGAAGGGGCCTAAGCGCTTTTTGTCAAGAATAGGGACAAGATTTCTTTTTTCGCACGCATAACGAATGACGCTCTCGCCGGGCGGGTCCTCTCATTGACGAGAAAAGAATGCCCAGGGCGGGACTCGAACCCGCATGGCCTTACAGCCGCGACATTTTAAGTGTCGTGCGTATGCCTATTCCGCCACCTGGGCTCGTTTTCCGCTGCGATGAGTCGGCCGCGCTCTACGGCCTCACATGGCAGCCAACAGCCTGCTTGATTATATGATAGGGGGGGCCCAAAGACAACGGAGGTGCTATTTCTTCGGCACCGGCGGCGCGGAGAGGTCCGGCTTGGGATCGCCGAAGATGTAGTGGTTGAACCAGGCCAGGTTGTGCTCCATCACGGCCCGCATGGACTTGGGCTTGGTGATGCCGTGCCCGTAGCCCTTGTACACGACCATCTCGACCGGGACGCCCCGGTCCTCGAGCCCCTGGCGCAGCTCGTAGGCGTTGGGGATGGGCACCCGCTTGTCGAGCTCGCCGTGCTGGATCAGGGTCGGCGTCGCCGCCTTGTTGATGTAGGTCATGGGCGAGGTCTTGGCGTAGATCGCCGGGTCGGCGGCCGGATCGGCGCCCAGGTAGTTGATGGTGAAGGGCGTGATATCGGTATTGTAATAGTAGGTGGCCCAATTCGAGATGCCCGCCCCGACCGAGACGGCCTTGAACGTCCGCGTCGAAGTGCTCAGGAACGCCGAGATGTAGCCTCCCTGGCTCCAGCCCATGCAGCCGACCCGACTCGCGTCGACCCAGCCTTTCTTGGCCAGGTGATCAACGCCGGAGAGGACATCCCAGGCGTCGCCGACGCCGAGGTTGCGGTAGTTGAGGATGCGGAATTTCGCGCCGTAACCCGCGCTGCCCCTGTAGTTGACTTTGAGGACGAGGGCGCCCCGGGCGACCCAGATGTCCGAGGGGTAGTAGCGCGAATCGCCGGCGAGAAGCGCCGGCCGGTCGATGCCCGTCGGGCCGCCGTGGATGACGCAGAGCAGGGCATATTTCTTGGCCGGGTCGAAATCGGCCGGCTTGATGAGGACGCCCTCGATCACCGCCCCGTCCTTGCTCTTCCAGGAGATGACTTCGCGCGTCCCCAGGATGAACTCTCCGACCTGATCGGTCATCCGGGTCAGGACGCGGGGATTGAAGGGGAATTCGGAGATGTAGATTTCGGGCAGGGTTGTGGCCGTGGCCGCCTGGAAAGCCGTCCTCTTCCCGTCCTTGGAGAAGCTGAAGCCCGAAACCATGGCCTCGTCCGGGGCGCTCATCCGGCTGATCTGGAGCGATTCGGGATCGAGCCTGAAGAGATGGGCGGCCGTCTTCCGCATGGCGGAGAAGTAGATGCCGTCCGCGTTCCAGGCGATGGCGCTTGGATTCTCGTCGAAGGCGCCGGTCAACGGCCGGATGACCCCTCCGTCGGCGGGGACGAGGGCCAGGCCGACGTTCCTGGCGAAGTAATCGCGATGCCCGCCGGCGCTCGAGAAAAGGATCGAGCGGCCGTCCGGCGACCAGAGCGGGGAGGAATCCGGACCGGGTTGGGCGACGACCTTCTTGACAGCGTCCCCGGTAAGGTCGATGACGTAGATGTCCGCGGTCCCGCCGTTGATGAGGTCGGGATTGACGGTCCCGCTGAAGGCGATCTTCGTCCCGTCTGGCGACCAGTCGAAGCCGCCGACGGTGAAAGCCTTCCCGCTCGTCCGGCGACGGCCGGCCTGAGGGGCGCTCAGCGCTTCGACCACGTCCACCGTCCAGAGCTGGGAATGGGTGTATTCGCGGCGGACAACTTCGAAATCGCCGTAGAAATCCTTGCGGCCCTTCGACTCTTCGGACACCGGGTCGCCCGCGGTGAAGGCGATCGTCCGGCCGTCGCGGGACCAGGCGAATCCGCCGACTCCGGTTTCGGACTTGGTCAGCTGGACCGCTTCGCCGCCGTCGGGGCTGATGACGAAGATCTGGGATTTGTCGTCGGCGCGGCTCGAAGTGAAGGCGAGGGAGTGGCCGTCGGGCGACCAGGCCGGGCCGGAGGAGGATTTCTTGCCGCGGGTGAGCTGGATCGACTTCCCGGTGGCGACGTCGGCCAGCCAGACCTGGGTGACGTAGGCGTCCTCGTCGAAACCGGTTTCCGTGACCGTGTAGGCGACCCGGGTTCCGTCCGGCGAGATGCGCGCGGCGCCCAGGGATTTCAAGTTCATGAGGTCCTCGACCGTGGGGACGCGTTTGGCCGGGCTCGACGCCGCGACGGATGGCGCTTGGCCGACTGCGGGTGCCTGCGCCGGAAGAATAGCGCTGAAGAAGGCCGAGAGAACGAATACTTCGAGCAGAATCCGTGTTTTTCGCCGCATGGGTTGACTCCTCGAATGAATACGGTTCATGTTCCAGACCCGAGCCTCTATCCTACGACAGGCAAGGCCATAGGACAAGCTTCAGGGTCGCTTCAGGACGCGGGATCAGGCTTGTTGAGCCCGGGGAGGGCCTACTCCGGGAGCCTGAGGAGGAGCCTGACGTGCTCCAGGTTCATCGACAGACGCTTACGGCATTCTTCCGTCGCCTCGGCGATGGCCAGGCCTTCCTCGAGCATCCTTTTCGCGGGAGCCAGGTCGACGGTGGCGTCCTGCCGGTGCATCTTGATTATCATGTAGGCGGCGTTGTTCTTGCCCCAGGCCACGAGCCCAGGACGACCCAGCCCCGCGGCCTGCCGCGTGTATTCGAGGTAATACTGGAGGGCAACGACGTATTTTCCGTCTCGGTCGTTCTTTTGGGCGCTCTCCTTGGCCCCCAGCCACTTGTCATAGGAGATCGCCTGCCGGTCGCCGGACGCCTGCGCCTGTTCTCCAAGCGCGGTAAAAGCCGCCGTCCCCGTGGCCGCGGCCAGGAAGACCGCCAGTCCCAAGAACGCGGCTTTCCTCATGGTCAGAACTGGGCGTTGATGCCGGCGCAGAGGACGGCTTTGTACCCGGCTCCGAGCTCGGCGAAAAAGCCGACTTTCCTCCCCAGCCGCAGGCCGAGGGCGTTGACGTGGAACGCTGGCAGGACCTTGCTGACCGAGTCGGTCTCGTCCGCATTGTGGTAGGTGCCCCTGCGGAACATGACGCCGAATCCGGCCCCGGAGTAGAGCTGGAAGCCTTCCCGCATGACCCAGTGGTAGTCGAGCTCGACCGCCCCGATGTAGTTCCTTTCCTTGAAATCGCCCACCTTCCCCCCCCCGATGTTCAGATCGCCCGAGGAATTGTATCCCCCGACGGCGAACCCGAATCCGAAGAGGGAGTTGCTCGAATAGTGGTAGGTCAGGAACGGCACTCCGGTGTACTTGATGTTGTCCTTGCTGAACGCGCCGAGGGGGATGACGATGGCCGGGACGTCGCCGAGGATGTCCGTCAGCTGATCGATGGATATGAACCCATAGGAGAGGGAGACGTCGTGCTTGCGCGTCTGCCCGAATCCCGCGACCGAAAAAATGAACGCGGCCAGGGTCAAGATCAGGACCGGCCGAAGGATGCGCTTGATGAACATCGGATGGACCTCCTGGGCAGAGTCAACGGATATATATAAATTTTGTCGGACTTGGACGCCGGAGTTTGAATTTCCGGTCAAAGCGTCCGCGGCCCGGTCGGCGGAAACTCGCTCTATTTCAGGATGAAGAGGGAGAAGGAATCGGGGACGATGACGAGGTCGCCCTCGATCCGGACTCCGTACGGCTCGCCCGGCGTTTTGAAACCGCCGGCCGGCTTGGGGGAGGAGGGCCGGGCGACGTCGAATTTCCTGACGCCGAAAGTTTCGTCCGAGACGTAGGCGACGTCCCCCCGCACGGCGATCCCATTGGCGAAGCCGTCGAAGGGGGCGCTCCCGACCGCTTTGATTTTGAGCGGGTTCGAGACATCCAGTACGACGAGGCCTTCGGGTCCGTCCGCGATGAACGCCATGTTTCCCTTGAGGGCGACGGAGCGCGGTTCGCCGCCGGTCCGGAAAGACCCCAGGAGGCTCGGCCGGGCCGGGTCCGAAATATCGAGCGCGTGAAATCCCGTGTCACTGCTGCAGACGTAGGCCCGCGGCCCGTCGAGGGCCAGGCCATAGGCGAAGCCCGGCATCTCCAGGGAGCCGGCGATCCGAGGCGCCTTGGGATCGCCGATATCGACAATGAGAAAGCCATAATGGTCGGACGTCAGGTAAGCATAGCGGTCCCGGACGACGACGGCCCGGGGGACGCCGGGAAGGGGAAAAGAAACGACGGCCTTGACCACGGGGAGCGTCGAAACATCGAAGATCCTGAGGACCCGTCTCTCCGTGACGTAGGCGTAGGGGCCCTGGAGGTCGAGGGCCTGGATCCCCCGGGAAATCGGTGAGGCCCCGACATGAGCGGGAGCGGCCGGGTCGGAGATGTCGAAGACCTGGAGACCCGACAGCTCTCCTATGGCGAAGAGGCTTTTGCCCCGGACCGCGGCCGCGACGATGGAGCTCGGCGTTTGATAGAGGCCCCGGACGGCGGGGCTGGCGGGGTTGGCGATATCCACCACATGGATCCCGGCGAAGTAGTCGACGACATAAGCCGTCTTCCCGGAGATCGCCACGCCCCAGGCTTCGTTATACATCGTGTATTTCCGGATGGCGAGCGAGACCGGCGCGGCGGGGTCGCGGACATCCAGGATTTGGAGGCCGCCGTCGAAGAGGGTTCCGACGCAGGCGAGGCCTTCGGCGACGGCGACGCTGTTGGCGTAGCTCGAGGTCGTCAGCGAGGCGACCTGCTTGGGAGCGGCGGGATCGCCGACGTCGATGACGGCCAGGCCGGCGGCCCCATTGGCGATGAAGGCGTATTTCCCGGACAGGGCCGTTTGCCTGGCCGTTCCCTTCGTGTCGCAGGAGCCTATTTTCCGTGGGCGGGCCGGGTCGCGGACGTCGATAACCTGGAGCCCTCCGTCGCCGTCGGCGACGAAGGCGGTCGTGCCCGCCAGGATGATCCCTTCGGCTTCGCCCGGCGTATCCAGCGTGGCGACGAGTTTTGGAGAGCGCGGTTCGCCGACATCGAAAATCCGGAGCCCGGCCGGGCCGTCCGCGATAAGCGCATGACGTCCGGCGAAGGCCACGGCCTTGGCGGCGCCGCCCGTAATGGCTTCTCCTTTCAGCCGGGGAGACCGGGGGTCCGAGACGTCCACGATCTTTAACCCCGCCTTTCCCGCGGCGATGTAGACCAACGGTCCGTTCTTTTCGATGTCGAAACCGCCGCCCAGATACAGCTGAGACACCAGGACGGGGGATCGTCCGCCGGCGAGGTCGAGGATAACCAGGCCGTTGAGAAAAGCGCAGTAGGCGGTGTTCCCATCCACGACCAGGTCGTAGGCTTTCGACCAGAGAATGGAGTTGACGTATCCCAGGCCTTCGTCCGGGTTGAGAACCACCGGCCGGCCGGCCGGGAACCCGCCGGCCCGGGCGGGAAGCACGACAGAAACGACCATCATGACGAGGGTCGAAATGGCGCGGATTTTATTAAGAGGACTCATCGATATTCCCCCTGTCCCGGCCGAGGAGCCGGTTCAAACCAGGATGTCTTCGTCCCAGCCGAGCTTGACGAGTTCGATGGCGTTGAAGTCGCTCGTGCCGATCCCGTGCCGCGTGTCGGCGAGCTGGATATGTTTGGGGACCGGCGGCAGCTCCTGATCCTTCCCTAGGACTTCGCGCCGCTTGGCCATGATCAGCCGGAGCCCGATGGTATCCACGGCCACCGGGTCCTGGCCGATGATGAGGCCCTTGTAGCTCCAGACGTAGCGCCGGCTGAAGTGGTGGGGACCGCGGCCATGGAATTGCGGCGTCAGGGCACAGAGGATATTCAGCCTCGTTTTGCCCTTGACCATGGGCAGCTTGAACAGGGACCCCAGGTCGGCGCAGCTGTCGGGATGCAGGGCCGGCTGGGATTCGGCGAACATGATGTAGTTCTTGATGCAGCCCGACATTCCGGACAAGTAGTGCGTCCGGAGCGGCCTGGCGTTGATCAGGGACGTGGCGTTGACGAAAAGGGGATTCGTTCGGACGGTGTGATCGTCGAGTCCGATCCGGTCTTCCGCGATCCCGGCGTCCATGAGGCGCTTCTTGATGGCCGATTCGAGCTCGCGCGGCGTCGGGAGGTAGGACCAGACGTTGGTCTTGATGCCCACGGTTTCGCCGGGCTTGACCAGTTTTCCGAAGGCCTTGACGGGATCCGTCTCATCGAGGAGCTTCATGACGGCCTCGTCGAGCATCCCTTGGAGGACGTCCGGATTGATGGCCGAGTTCTCATCGAGGACGTCGCGGCGCCGGACGAGGACGACCCTGGCTTTTTTCGCCCCGGAGCTGTCCTGGCCGAATCCCAGAGAGGCGCCGAGTACTGCCGCGGTCGTGCCCTTGAGAAAGTCGCGCCGGGTGAGCGGGTGTTTCATGGGGACCTCATTTCTCGGGGAAGTTGATGGAAGAGACGAGCTTCCGGGCCCAGTCCGGGCTCGGGGATTCGAAGACGAGGGCGAGAAAACTGCCCCGGGCGCTGGCCGAGACCCACTTTTTATTCTCCGTCCGGGCCAGGCCCTCCGGACCGGCCTCGGGGGCGTATGAGGAGAGAAACGACCGGCGGGCCGCGAGGGCCCGCTCCTCGCCGGGATAGCGGATGAGAAGGAGATAGCCGCGTTCGCCGGCCCCGGTTCCATATTCCGCGAAGACGCAGTCCGTGGACCGGCCGAGGCCGAGGACGTTCTCGCCGGCCACGAAATAGCGGTTGTTGAGGTTGACGTTGCCGTGGAAGTAGCTCGTCCGGTCCGGCTGGAGGGATTCCCGCGGCAGGAAGCCGACCAAATCCGGGCCGGGCCCGGGCGGGCCGAGCGCCTTGACGACAGCCCGGCCGACCTCTAAAACGCCCTGGCCGGCCTCTTCGTCCTCGTCGGCCGTCATGACCGTCACGAAGAACCGGCCTTGATGGAAGCGGAGGAGGCCGAAGCCGTATTCGGAACCCTGTCCGATCCCGGCGCCGGGATCCTCGCGGTCGCAGGAGAAGATGCCGAAGGCTTCCTCCGGCGAGCCCATATCGTAAACGTCCACGGTCAATTCCTTGCCGCCGGGCATGGAGTATTTCCGGGTCCAGACCTGCCGGAAATCGAAGGCCAGATAGACCTCCGCGCCTCCGTCCATGTAGTCGTACAAGGTTTCCCGGTCGTAGACATGGTCCTCCCCGGACGCCTTCAAAAGGCCGATTTTCCTGGGGATCGACCGGCTAAAATCGTCCACGGGTCCTCCAGCGGGATATAAAAGCGTTATCGAAAGAAGCAACGATGCGAATATCCGCTCGACCAAGTCCTTCATGCCGCTTTCATGCTCTTAACACCTATCAGTGACGGAGTTTAATCCTTTTCGACGCGAATTCCAAGCCCGAACGCATGGGCTCCCGCTCGACCGCGCCCGGCCGGCGGGGTCAAGAAATTATAGCCGGAGATATTGAATATATCAGGCACCTAACCGATAATGACCTCAGGATGAGGTTCAAGGCCCCGCTCTGGGTCCGCAGCGTCGCCGGCATCGCCGTTATGGCCGGGCTTATCTTTATCTCCTCGGGGCATCTGGACTATTGGCAGGGCTGGGTGTATTTCGGCATCAACCTGGCCATCGTCGCCCTGACGGCGTGGCTCCTGCGGCACGATCTCGGGCTCATCGCCGAACGGCTCAACCCCGGCAAGGGGACGAAATGGTGGGACAAGGGCTACTTTCTGCTCTCGACACCCCTCTATTTCGCCGCCGTCATCGTGGCCGGCATCGATGCCGGCCGGCGCCATTGGAGCCCCCGCCCGAAGGCGATCCTCTATATTTTTTTTCTGGCCCTTTATCTCGCCGGTCAGGGTCTTTTCTTGTGGGCCAAGAAAGTCAACCCGTACTTTTCGAGCGTCGTCCGCATCCAGACCGAGCGGGGGCAGACCGTCTGCCGCGAGGGTCCCTACCGATTCTGCCGGCACCCCGGATATCTCGGCGGTCTTCTTTTCGGCCTGGCCACGCCCCTCGTCCTCGGTTCCTACTGGGCGCTCATCCCCCAGGCGCTCGCCGCCCTCCTCCTCGTCGGCCGGACCTTCCTCGAAGACCGCATGCTCAAGAAGGATCTCCTCTGGTACGCGGAATACACGAAAGCGGTGAGGTTCCGGCTCGTCCCTGGCGTTTGGTGACGCCGTCGCGGCCAGGCGGCTTTTGACAGCTTCGGTCTTCCTTTGGTATATAGCGTCTTCAGACTCTAATCAGGAGGGCATGGCCATGTTCGCGCAAACTCGACTTCGTCCCATCCCCAAGATCGCTCTGACCGGGTTCCTCCTATTTGTCTTCATCGCCGCGCTTTGCCTCCCTGCGGCCGCGGCCAAGGTCACGAGCCCGAAAGAGCAGTTCGGATTCTCGATCGGAGACGATTACCAACTCGTCAACTACCGACAGCTCGTCGCTTACTGGAAGAAGCTTGACGCCGAATCCGAGCGTGTGAAGGTCGTCGAGATCGGGAAGACGGCCGAGGGCCGGACGATGGTCATGGCCATCGTCACCTCTCCGGCGAACCACGCGCGCCTCGCCCGCTACAAGGACATCGCGACGCGCCTGGCCCTGGCCAAGGGATTGACCGACGACGGCGCGCGCCGGCTCGCCGCCGAGGGCAAGGCCGTCGTCTGGATCGACGGCGGACTCCACGCGACCGAGATCCTCGGCTCCCAGCAGCTCGTCGAGCTCGTCTGGCGGATGGCCGGCGGGAGCGACGCCGAGACCCGGCGCATCCTCGACGACGTCGTCCTCCTCGCCGTCCCCGCCAATCCGGACGGGCTCGACCTCGTCGCCGATTGGTACATGCGCGAGAAGGAGCCGTCGAAGCGGTCGATGAGCGGCGTGCCCGTCCTCTACCAGAAGTACATCGGCCACGACAACAACCGCGACTTCTACATGAACACCCAGCCGGAGACGAAGGCGATAAGCCGCCAGCTCTACATCGAGTGGCATCCCCAGATCCTCTACAACCATCATCAGTCGGGGCCGGCCGGGACGGTGCTCTTCGCGCCGCCCTTCCGCGACCCCTTCAACTACGTCTTCGACCCGCTCATCCCCGTCGGGCTCGACCTCGTTTCGGCATCCATGCACAACCGCTTCGTCACCGAGGGCAAGCCCGGGGCGACCATGCGCTCGGGGGCCGGCTACTCGACCTGGTGGAACGGCGGGCTGCGGAGCACCGGCTATTTCCACAACATCATCGGCATCCTGACCGAAGCCATCGGCAATCCGACGCCCATCGACATCCCCTTCATCCCGGAGCGGCTGTTGCCGAAGCACGACTATCCCTATCCGATCGCGCCGCAAAAATGGCATTTCCGCCAGTCCGTCGAGTATGCCATCACGGCCGACATGGCCATCCTCGACGTGGCCTCAAAGCATCGGGAGGATTTCCTGTATCGGCGATACCTCATGGGCAAGCACGCCATCGAGCTGGGCAGCAAAGATGCGTGGACCATCGTGCCCGGCACGATCGCCGAAGTCCAGGCGGCCATCGAGAGGGACAGGGAAGGAAGTCAGGCGCAGGGCCAGACGTCGCCTCCCGCCCAAGCCGGAGGGCGGGGCGGCTTCAGGCGAGGCGCAGGGGCGGCGATCAAATACTACGAGGGCATTTTCGACAAGGCCAAGCGCGACCCGCGGGGCTACATCATCCCGGCGGACCAGGCCGATTTCCCGACCGCGACCAAGTTCGTCAACGCCCTGCTCGAGAGCGGCATTTCCGTCGAGCGGGCGACGGCCGATTTCGAGGCGGCCGGCAAGACCTATCCTAAAGGGTCCTACATCGTGCCGACGGCCCAGGCCTTCCGGCCTCACGTGCTGACCATGTTCGAGCCGCAAGACCACCCGAACGACATCCCTTACCCGGGCGGCGCGCCGCGGCCCCCCTATGACGCCGCAGGATGGACGTTGGCTTACCAGATGGGCGTCGTTTTCGACAGGATCCTCGACGGCTTCAGCGGCCCGTTCGAGATGATCCCGGGCGTGACCAAGCCGCCGGCGGGAGTCTTCGAGGCGAAACCGGGCGCCGCCGGTTACCTCCTCGACCACCGCGTCAACGACACGTTCGTCGCGATCAACCGGTTGCTCAAAGAGGGGGAGGAGGTCTTCTGGCTGAAAGCGGACTTCGAGGCCGGCGGAAAGTCGTATCCGGCCGGAACGATCTACGTGCCGGCCAAACCTCCCGCGGCGACCCTGTTGCAGAAGGCGGCGAAGGAATTGGGCCTGAATGTCGACGGCGTATCGAGCGCGCCGGAGGGCGGGGCGTTCGAGCTGCGGCCGCTCCGCATCGGGCTATGGGACAGCTACGGCGGCTCGATGGC
>Ga0154867_1005_pt1 | contig 11382 bp, 13 predicted proteins | sample Rifle2008BG19ft_FD_105839 | JGI IMG/M metagenome (GOLD analysis project Ga0154867, IMG submission 105839) | Candidatus Aminicenantes bacterium RBG_19FT_COMBO_65_30 | reverse complement strand
AGTTCGGGACCGAGCTCGACAAGGCGAGCCAGGCCCAGCTCGACCGCGGCGAGCGGCTGACCGAGATCCTCAAGCAGGGCCAGTATGCCCCGATCCCGGTCGAGAAACAGGTCCTCATCATCTACGCCGGCAACCGCGGCTATCTCGACGAGTTCCCGGTCGCCGAGATCCGCAACTACGAGAAGAAGCTCTACGAGCACTTCGACAAGAACCACGCCGGTATCCTAACCAAGATCCGCGAGAAGAAGCACATCGACACCGCCCTCGACGGCGAGATCAGCGCCGCCATCAAGGCCTTCAGCGGCGTCTTCCGGGAGGGGCTGAAGTAGAATGACGACCCTCATCGACCTCCGCCGGCGGATCCGCAGCGTCCGGAACAGCGAACAGATCACGCAAGCGATGAAGACCGTCTCGACGGCCAAGTTCCGCAAGGCCCAACGGACGGTCCAGGAGGCTCGGCCGTTCTGGCACCTCTTTCCCGAGCTGATGAACCGGCTGGCCTACTGGGCTTCGGCGGGCGCGCACCCCCTGCTCCTCCGCCGGGACGAGAAAAAGATAGAAATCGTCGTCATCACGGCGGACAAGGGGCTGGCCGGGGCCTACAACTCCAACCTCCTGGCGGCGGCGGACGCGTTCATCGCCGAGAAGGAGAAGACGGCCGAGGTCCGGCTCGTCCTCATCGGCAAAAAGGCGGTGGCTTACTTCCGCAAGCACCCCCACCCGACGGACCGGGCCTTCGGCGACCGGACCGACCGGTTGGGCCGTGAGAAGCTCCGCGAGCTGGCCGAGTTCCTCATGCGGGAATACACTTTCCAGAAGATCGACGCCGTCTACATCGTCACCAACGAGTTCAAGTCCATCCTGGCCCCCCGGATCATGACCCACCGGGTGCTGCCCCCGGCTCCGGACGCGGGGAAGGAAGCCTCGGCGGCCCTGCCCCCGGACTGGGAGCCGGGAGAGCGGCGGCTGGCGGCGTTCCTCCTGCCGCTCTACGTCGAAAGCCAGATCCATCACGCCTTCCACGAGTCGCAAGCCGCCGAGCAGGCCGCGCGGATGATGGCCATGGACAACGCGACCAAGAACGCCAAGGAGCTCATCGAGGACCTCGTCCTCCAGCTCAACAAGATCCGCCAGGCGGGCATCACCAAGGAGCTTCTGGAGATCATGACCGCCGTCGAGGCGCTCAGCCAGAAAGGCTAGGGAGAATACCCATGGAACAGAAAGACGCGAAATTCGGGACCGTGGTCCAGGTCATCGGACCCGTCATCGACGTCAAGTTCGAAGGAGGAGCCCTTCCCGAGATCTACACCGCCCTCCGGATCACGAGCGAGGGCTTCGACAGCGCCGAGCCCCTCTGCATCGTCGTCGAGGTCGAACAGCACATCGGCGAGGACAGGGTCCGCTGCGTCTCCATGCACCCGACCGAGGGCCTGTCGCGCGGCATGAAGGCCGAGAGTCTCGGCGGACCGATCGAGGTGCCGGTAGGCGAAGGCACGCTCGGCCGGATCATGAACGTCATCGGCGAGCCCGTCGACAATATGGGCCCGATCGTCACCGAGAAGAAATACCCCATCCACCGCCTCCCGCCGACGCTCGATCAGCAGAGCACTAAGCTCGAGTTGTTCGAGACGGGCATCAAGGTCATCGACCTCATCCAGCCCTTCCTCAAGGGCGGCAAGATCGGGCTCTTCGGCGGGGCCGGCGTCGGCAAGACGGTCATCATCCAGGAGCTCATCCACAACGTCGCCCTGAAGCACGGCGGCTACTCCGTCTTCGCCGGGGTGGGCGAACGGACGCGCGAGGGCAACGACCTCTGGCTGGAGATGAAGCGGTCGGGCGTCATCGACAAGACGGCCCTCATCTACGGCCAGATGACCGAGCCGCCGGGCGCGCGCCTGCGGGTCGGCCTGACGGCCCTTTCCGTCGCCGAGTACTTCCGCGACGAGATGGGCCAGGACATCCTCCTCTTCATCGACAACATCTTCCGCTTCACCCAGGCGGGATCGGAGGTTTCGGCGCTTCTCGGCCGGATGCCCTCGGCCGTCGGCTACCAGCCGAACCTGGCGACCGAGCTCGGCGAGCTCGAAGAGCGCATCACGTCGACGAAGAAGGGGTCGATCACATCGGTCCAGGCGATCTACGTCCCGGCGGACGACTTCACCGACCCCGCGCCGGCCACGACCTTCTCCCACCTCGACGCGACGACCAATCTTTCGCGGGCCCTGACCGACATCGGCATCTACCCGGCCGTCGACCCGCTGGCCTCGTTCTCGCGCATCCTCGACCCGCTCATCGTCGGCGAGGAGCACTACCGGGTCGCCCGCCGGGTCAAGGAGATCCTGCAGAGGTACCGGGACCTCCAGGACATCATCGCCATCCTGGGCATCGAAGAGCTCTCGGACGAGGACAAGGTCATCGTCGCCCGGGCCCGGAAGATCCAGCGCTTCCTGTCCCAGCCCTTCCATGTCGCCGAGGAGTTCACGGGGCGGCCCGGCAGCTACGTCACCATCGAAGAGACCGTCCGCGGCTTCAAGGAGATCTCCGAGGGCCTCCACGACGACAAGCCCGAGCAGGCCTTCTACATGACTGGCGGCATCGAGGACGTCGTCAAGCGGACCGAGGAGCTGAGGGCGGCATGAGCGACGCGCTCCCGGCTACCCTCCACCTGAAGGTGGTGACGCCCCGGCGCCTGCTCGTCGAGGCCGACGTCGAGGCCGTATTCCTGCCGAGTCTCGAGGGCGAGATCGGCGTCCTTCCCGGCCATCGGCCCCTCTTCGTCGGCATCGGCAAGGGGAAGCTCTCCTATCGCGTCGCGGGGGACGAGGACTCGTTCACGATCCAAGGCGGCTACGCCGAGGTCCAGCCGGAAAGGGTCATAGTCATGACGGAGGTCGGCGAGGATGACGACTCCGGAAGCTCCCCGGCCTGACGGCGAGACGCTCGACGAGTTCTACCACGGGCGCATCCGCGTCCTCCAGAAGAAGAAGGGCTACCGCTTTTCCGTCGACGCGCCGCTCCTCGCGGACTTCATCCGGACGCGGGCGGGGGACGAGGCGCTCGAGCTCGGGGCGGGAAACGGCATCATCTCGATACTCCTCAGCGTCAAGCCTTTCAAGCGCGTCACGGCGGTCGAGATCCAGGCCGGGCTGGCCGATCTGGCCGAGCGCAATGTCGCGCTCAACGGCCTGGGAGAGAGGATCGAGATCGTCCGGGCCGACCTGCGGGCGTACGAGCCGGGGCGCCGGTTCGACCTCGTTTTTTCGAACCCGCCCTACATCCCCAAGTCGACGGGCTTCCTGAGCCGGTCGAATGAGAAATCGGCGGCCAAGCACGAACTCCACGGCGATATCCGCGACTTCCTGGAGAAAACGGCCGCGTGGCTCAAACCCGGCGGCCGGGCCTGTTTCATCTACCCGGAAAAGAGGCGCGCGGACTTCGCCCGGGCCGCAGACTGTCAGGGCTTTCGGATCCTCCGCTTCAGGCAGGTCCTGCCGCGAGCTTCGGCGCCCGCCAACCTCTTCCTGGTCGAGTTGGGCCTCGCCGGAGGACTGGGCGCCGCCGCGGGGAACATAGCCGCCGTTACGACGGCAGGCGGAGGTGCCCCAGAGGTCATGCCCCCGCTCGTCCTCTTTGCCCCGGACGGAAAATATACGGAAGAGGCCGAAGCCGTCTTCTCCGGTCCTTAAATCAATGTCCGGAGCTTCCCCAAGACTTCCTCGACGACCGCGGGGGGCAACGAACAGATCAGCTCGGCGCGGTGAGCGCGCCAGTCGAGGCTCTCGACTCGGTCGGCCAGGACCGCGCCCTCGACGGGCAGGCCCGGGGGGATCAAGACCTCGAAAGGGTATCCCTTGATGTGCGCCGTAATTGGGCAGAGGACGGCCAGGCCGACCCGCGCATTGTAGGCCAGAGGCGACAGGACGACCGCGGGGCGGCGCGCCGCCTGCTTCCGCGCCGACCGGGGGCCTCGCGAGATCCAGACGATATCGCCGCCCTCGGGCGCGTAAAAAACCTGTTTCATCGGGGTTCTTGCTCCGGTTCGCCCGCGCTTGATTCTTCCCCCGCCCCTTCCGTTTCCCATTCAGAGTGAATGTTTTCCTCGGTCACTTCGGCCAGGAGGGCATCCAGGTTCCACGCCCGCTCCCGGTCGGCCTTGATGACCAGGGCGCCTTCTGCGAGCGACATCTCGACGGGCGCGTTGTCCCCGATTCCCATCTCATCGGCGAAGGGCTTCGGAATGCGAACGGCCAGGCTGTTGCCCCATTTTTGGACGCGAGCTTTCATGATTTCATCAAAAAGTATCTACAAAGAAGATACATCAACGACAATTGGATGTCAAGAGCCGGCACGACCGGGAAATTCGGAAACGGATATTGTGTCCCCAGTTTATTTGAAGGCCTTCTCGATCTCCTCGAGGCCGACGCCGAGGACCTTGCGGGCGATCCGGTCGAGGGCCTTCTCCGGCCCCTGGAAATGCATCGTCGTGTGGACGTGGGTCAGCGTTCCGCCGGGCGCCAGGGCCGCGGCCGGCGACGACGACTCGAGCTCGTAGAAGGGGCCGAGCGGCTTCGCCCCGGGCGAGGCCGGCCCGTCGTTGTAGCTGTTGACGACGTCCCCGGCGAACGGCTTCTCCTGGATCTCCCACATCGAGTTGACATAGTCCGTCGCGCCCTCGGGGACCGTCAGGTGGACGAGCGTCAGGACCCCGTTCGCGGCGTCGTAGCTCCCGGCGAACGGCTTGACCCGCGACGGCGATATCCCGATCTTGCTCCGGTACCTGCCGTCGCCGCTGAAGAAGAGGACGCCGTCCTTGACGATGAGACGGTCGGCCGGCACCTTGCCGAAGTAGGCGTCGTTGACGGCCGGGCCGAGCTCCGCCTCCGGCCCGCTCTTGAAGGGGATGACGATGGTCGTCTCCGGCGAGGGGTTGAACATGCCCAGGATCCAGATCGAGAGCAGGCCCGTGTCCTTCGTCCAGGCGTTCGCGCCGACGTTGGTGATGTTGTTGTCGGAGGCGTAGGCGACCATCTTGACGCCCGCCGGGACGGGGACGCCGAGCGCCGCGACCTCGGCCGTTCCGAGGACCCGGACCTCGCGGTTGACCTCGAGCTCGAACTCCGTCCCGGAATAGTTCGCGAGGCGCATGACCTTGCGGAAGTGGACGCGATCCGGATCCCGGGAGACGACGTCGAAAGCCCCTTCGTTGACGGCCGGCGGCGTCCACCAGTGGTCAAGATCGAAGGGATCGCCCTTCTTGAAGAAAATGGAGAACTGGCCGCCCTCGGGCCCGAGCCAGAAGCGGTCCTCGCCGCCGAAGGCGTTCATGTGCGGGTTGTTCTCGCCGAACGCCAGGAGCTCCCGGTTGATCCAGCCGAAGCTCAGCCCGTCCCGCCCCCCGGCCGTGCTGGTCATCACCCGGCCCTGGAGGTCGGGGTTGACGGCCACCTGGGCCAGACCTTCCGCGCCGCCGAGGACGACGACTTTCGTGTGGGTCTCGAGGAAGGCCAGGTCGTCCTTGAATAGGATTCCTTCGGGCGCCTTGGCCGATTTCGCGCAACCCGCCGCCAGGGCGATTATCACCAACGCCGCGCCGATGCCGTATTTCATGGGGCCTCCTTCGGTCCTGCCGGTTTTCATTATTATTCCCCAAACGATGGCCAAGAGACAAGCGGCGAACAACACAAAGGCCCATCAACTCGCCTCATGAGAGACGGATCGACGGGCCTCGATCTCGGCTGCGAGCAGTTTCACCTCTTGCTCAGGAGGAACGTGGGCAGCCGCTCTTGCAGTGCGACACTCGCGGGATCATGAAACGCGTCATGGCGAGCTCCTTTCTTCGGATTCCGCTAAAATACTACTATTATAGTAGGGAATTGTCAACTCCGGCCGGTCCGATGTCTCGCGGCGTCTATTTTCCATGGCTCTCGACGAGCTTGCCGGCGAACCAGCCCCAGATCTTTTTATTGAACTCGACGCTCGGCGGCGTCCCCTCGAGGATGGCTAGGTAGCTCGTCGGCGCGTCGCCGGGCTTCTGCCGGTGCCGCGGCTCGGCGTCGAAGAGCAGGGGATGCTCCGGGTGGAACTGGATGCCGAGGACGTTGGGATATTTTTTGTGTTCCACGGCCTCGACCACGCGGCCGTCGCGCGAGCTGGCCACGGCGACGAGCCCCTTGCCGATCTTCTCGATGGACTGGTGGTGCGAGCTGAGGATGCGCGGGTGGTCGGACGACTTAAAGCCCATGGCCGACACGAACAGGCTCTTGTCCCCGAGCTGGAGCGAGTGGAAGTTGTATCCCATGAGCTTGTCCAGCGGGAAGAGGATCCGGTAGGGGTTGTTGTGCCACTGTTCCGGGCCGAGGGCGATCGCCTCCTCGACGGTCGTCTTGGCGTAGAGCTCGGTCCAAATGTCCTGGACGAGCGTCCCGCCCGTTCCGATGTTGAGCGTCTGATGGCCCAGGCATATGCCCAGGACGGGGAAACCCGGGCGCCCGTCGAGGAGCGGCAAGAATTTCTCGTCCTGGAACCCGCCGAGAAAATGGAAGACGGCCGAGGCCTCGAACATGTGGCGGTAGGGGTCGGTGATCTCCGTCAACAGGAGCGTCTTCTCGCCGAAGACCGAGGGCGGGATATCGGGCCCGCCGAAGAAGATGACGCCGTCGGCCTTTTTCACGATCAGCTCGTATTCGGGCGTGCAGGCGTTTTTCCGAAAGAGCACCGGCTCGCTGATCTCCGCCCCGACCTCGTGGAACTTGAACCAGTCGAGGCCGTTCTCTTCGACGTATTTCCGGCTGTCGGCGAAGTTCCCGGTCTGCCTATAATGATAGATGCCGACGACGGTCAGTCCGGGGATGTCGATGACGCCGTTTTTCCTCAACGTTGCCAGGGCCCGGATGTTGAACGTCTCGGGATTGAAGATGACCAGGCGGACGGAGCCGTCCCGACCGGGAGCGGTATCAAGATAGCGGTCCGGCGTCTGCGCGGCAAGGGGAAAGGCCACGGCGAACGCCAGCACGACAGCGAGGGCAAGGATAGGAAAGCGCCGGGATTTCGAGGCTGGGTTTCTGCTCAAGGACGCACCTCCGCACGATACGGATTTTTCGTGGCTATTATATGCGCCTGACCGGGCTCCCGCAACCGCCGAACCAGCGCCATCCTTCGGAGTGGTATAATAAGGACGGGTAGGAAATCGTTTTGAGCCCGGTTTTCATCGCGGCAGAAGTCGAGTGTTATGCGGGCTATAAGGGTGAAGAAACGCCCCGCGCCGTTATCCTCGACGGGAAACGGGTCGTAGTCGGGAGCGTCGTCTCCCGAAAAAGGGTTCTCGAAAGGGGCGGCGGGAGGACCCGCGAAGTCTGGCACTGCCGCCTCGAAGATGGCCGGGCCGTGACGATCGAGCGACTCGACAGCGAGACTTGGCGGGTTTCCACCGCGATATAATCGCTTACCAGGTTATTTTCCACCTTAAGGAAACTTTTCCTCCTGTTTATTCGTCAATCTGGTGAGGAACGGCCGGAAGTGGGCTCGGTCCCCTTCGGATAAAGGATGACCAAGATGGAAATAAAAGAAAGATCCGCTGGAAAAAATAGCGGGAAGGCCTTGATCATGATCCTTTCCGTCGCCTTTGGCTTGACAGCCGCCGTGGTCGCCGTTGCGGGAGCAAGCGCCGCCGTCCAGACGCCCGCCCCTAAAGAACCCCTCCAGATCCCCCGGCTCTCGACCCCCCCCAAGATCGACGGCGTCCTGGACAATCCCATCTGGGAGACCGAGGCCCTCAAGATCGACGCCTTCGTCCAGCTCACGCCCAAAGAAAACGGCGTCCCGACCGAAAAAACGGTCGCCTACCTGGGCTATGACGAAAAGAACCTCTACGTCGCCTTCCGGGCGTACGACTCCCAGGCGTCCAAGGTCCGCTGCTCCGTCACCAACCGGGACGGCTGCATGGAGGACGACTGGGTCTTCATCATGCTCGACACCTTCAACGAGAAGAGGCGCGCCTTCTCCTTCCTCCTCAACCCCATCGGCGTCCAGATGGACATGATGCGCATCGAGGAGGGCGGCAACGACAACATGGACGACAGCTGGGACACCGTCTTCTTCTCCGACGGCAAAGTGGACGCCGAAGGCTACACCGTCGAGGCGGCCATCCCCTTCAAGAGCCTGCGCTTCCCCAACGACGAGCTCAAGACCTGGAACATCGTCCTCGGCCGCAACCTCCCCCGTACCGGGGAGATCATCCTCCACCCCCAATACTCGCGCGACATCCCCGGGCTCCTGTCCAACGGCCGGCTCTTCACCATCCAGGGCGCCGTCGAACGGAGCCGCAACGTCGAGGTCATGCCCTTCCTGACGTCCCTCCAAAGGGAAGGCGAGAGGCTCAAGTTCGAGCCCGGCGCCAACTTCAAGCTCGGCCTGAGCTCCAACATGACCCTCGACTTGACGGCCAATCCCGACTTCAGCCAGATCGAGGCCGACGAGCCCAAGATCGACTACAACCTCCGCTATGCCCTACGCTACGCCGAGAAACGGCCGTTCTTCCTCGAAGGCATGGAGATCTTCAGCTCGCCCGAGATCGAGACGGTCTATACCCGCCAGATCTCCGACCCGATCTGGGGCGGCAAGCTCTCGGGCAAAAGCGGCCGTTTCACCTACGGCCTTCTTTCCGCCTACGACATGCATCCGGCCGAAAGCCTCTGGGAGATCCCCAACGGCGGCGCGGCTTCCGATACTCGGGCTTTCTCCAACATCCTCCGGACGAAGGCCGACGTCGGCTCGGGCTCCTATATCGGATTCACCATGACCGACAAGGAGCTCGGCGGCGGCAGCTGGAACCGTCTCGGCGGAGTCGACGGCCAGCTCCGATTCAAGGACCGGGTCTTTTTCAACTTCCAGGCCCTGGCCTCCAAGACGAGCGCCGACGGCGAACCGACCTCCCTTGCCCCGGGCCTCTACGGCGAGCTCTACTACACGACCAAGCACTGGCTCCTCGGCGCATACTATAAGGCCATCCACCCGGAGTTCCAGGCCTCTTTGGGCTTCGTCAACCGCACCGATTACCGCAGCGCCGGAGGCTTCGCTTCGTTCCGCCTTTACCCCGACAAAAAATACCTCAACCAGGTCCAGTTCCGCCTCCAGGCCGGCCAAACCGACGGCTACGCCGACAGCACGACCCAGAACACCTGGCTCCGCGGCAACGTCCAGTTCCGGCTGACCGAGTTCAACCAGGTCTTCGTCGCCTACGAGAACGAAATGGAGCGCTTCGCCGACGTCGAGTTCAAGAAGCAGAGTCTCTCGGTCGAATCCCAGATCATGTTCATCAGCTGGATGCCCTTCGGCTTCTTCTTCGAGACCGGCGACGGCATCAACTACGACCCCGAAGACGCTTTCCTCGGCTACAGCAACACCTACGGCGTCTACGCCACCTTCAAGCCCAGCAAGCGGCTCCAGCTGGGCGCCGAATTCAGCAAGCAGACGTTCTGGCGCTCGGCGGGCGGGGAGAGGTTATGGGACTATAATGTCATCCGCCAGCGGACGACCTACCAGCTCAGCAAGACCCTGTCGTTCCGGGCCATCGTCGACTACAACTTCTTCTACAAGGAGGCCTTCGGCAGCCTGCTCGCGAGCTGGGTCCTCCGCCCCGGAACGGTCTTCTTCCTCGGCTTCGACAACAACTACCTCCGGGACGAGTTCGGCCATCTCCTCCAGGACAACTACAACGTCTTCATCAAGTTCTCGTACTGGTGGCGGCTCTAGGTACAAAAGCCCCTCCCGAGACTTTTCAGCACGCGTTCGTTTCCCCTATCACCGACCACTTGAAGCTCCGGTTCGTGGCGGCCAAGCCTCGCGTCCGGCGCGGGGCCTGACACAATAATATTTCTTGACAACCCCAAACTTTTTGTTATATATATCGTATTACGATATATCGAAAGACGTTATAACGCTTATCGCTATAACGTACTGCGACCTATTGGAGGAGATGCTATGAAAGATCTCGAGGAAAAAGCGCAACGATTCCTGCCGCTCACGGAATCGACCTATTACATCCTGATCTCACTGGTCGAGCCCGGGCACGGCTATGGCATCATGCAGAACGTGGCCGCGGTCAGCGGCGACCGGGTCCGGCTCGGGCCGGGGACGCTCTACGGCGCCCTGACAAACATGCTCCGACAGGGGCTGATCGAGCGGGCGGGGGAGCGGGCACTGGAGGGCGAGCGCCGCAAGGTTTACGCGCTGACCGGGCTGGGCAGGGCCGTCGTTCTCCTGGAATGCGAAAGACTGGAAGCGTTGTCGCGGATCGGCCGCAAGGCAGCCGCAAGACTGGCCGCCGGGGAAAAGGAGTCATAAGATGAAAACAAAAAACAGGAAGACCGTGATCAGGCTCTACTGGGCCTGGAACGACAACAGGGAAGAGCGCTGGCTGAACCGGATGGCCCGGGAGGGTTGGCACTTGACGGCCCCCCGGGGGGTCTTCTACAAGTTCGAGAAAGGAGAACCGGCCGACATCGTCTACCGGCTGGATTTCCAGACTCTGCGCCGGTCCGACCGCAAGGAATACCTGGAGCTGTTCAGGGACGCCGGCTGGGAACACGCCGGGGAGTTCTCCAATTGGCATTATTTCCGTATCAAGGCCGGCGGCGGATCTCCTCCCGAAATTCATACCGACCCGGCTTCGCGGATCGCCATGTTCCGGCGCCTGCTGGGACTGCTCGTGATCGTTTCCGTAGTGGTTTGGATTCCCCTGGCCAGAAACCTCGGCCGGGACGGACTCGACGGAGGCTTCTGGATCGCGGTCCGGATCCTGCAGGCGGTCGTAGCGGTCTTTATGGTCTATGCCATCCACAAGATTCTGGACAAGATCGCACGTCTCAGAAAGGGCCGGGACGGCAAGGAGAGGATATGAGCGTCCTGAAATTTTTGCTGCTGATCCTGGTGTTCGCAGTCCTCATCTGGCTGCTCTTCGCCTGACCCGGGGACCGGATCGGGAAGCGGATCGACCGGGGCTCAGACGAAACTGTCCTTGTCGTAGCCGATCTTGATCAGTTCGATCTTCAGCGGGTCGGCCGTCCCCAGATGGTATTTGCTGTCGGCGATGGCGATGTGCTTGGCCGGAGGGTTGAGCGGCCGGTCCTCGGCGAAATAGTCCCGGCGGATCGCCTCGATGATGCGCAGCCCGGTGGCGTCGACGGCGACCGGATCGAAGCCCAGCATGAGGCCGTGGTATTTCCAGACGTATTTGGGATTGAAGCTGTGGGGGCCGAAGCTGTGGAACTGCGGCGTGAACATCACCAGGACATTCAACCGGGTCTTGCCCTTGACCACCGGCAGGTCCCAGATCGAGGCCAGGTCGGCGCAGGAGTCGGGGTGGATGGTGATCGGTTCGGGAAT
>Ga0154867_1058_pt2 | contig 11501 bp, 10 predicted proteins | sample Rifle2008BG19ft_FD_105839 | JGI IMG/M metagenome (GOLD analysis project Ga0154867, IMG submission 105839) | Candidatus Aminicenantes bacterium RBG_19FT_COMBO_65_30 | reverse complement strand
GAATTGGCAGACACGCTAGCTTGAGGGGTTAGTTCCCGTTGAGGGAGTGGGGGTTCGAGTCCCCCCTTCGGCATACCCCATCATTCCTCCAAGCGGGCGGCCGGGCGACGGGATCGTTTATGACTTGGAAAATATCTTTACACGGGGCCCCGTCAAAGCTTCCCGGCGCGGCGCGGATATGGGGAAAGCGGACGTGGCTGCGGGCATGATTCTTGCTGTAACCAGGATGGGGAATGTCAGGATGGCAAAGGATCGAGGAATGAAGATTGAAAAAAAGCGGGTTTATATGAGGGGGATCGCGGCTTCTCTGATAGGCATCGCGCTCGTCGCGTCAATGGCCGTCCCGGCGGCCCGCACCGGCCAGGGCACGGCCATCGTTTCCATCGAAGTCCCCGTCCGCGTTTTCGACGGGAAGCGGTTCGTCGACGACCTGAAGCTCGGGGATTTCGAGATCTTCGAAGACGGTATTCCCATCTCCCCCGACTCTCTTCACCTGGTCAAGGGCCGGTCAATAGTCCGCCGGGAGGGACCGGGGACCTTCCAGCCCAACACCTCAAGGACGTTTTACCTCATGTTCCAGACGGTGGACTGGGACTCGAAACTGGCCGATGCGATCGACCATCTCTTCTCCTCCGTCCTCCTCGCCGGCGACGCCATGACCCTCGTCACGCCGACAAAGCCTTACGCCCTGCAGAAAGACGCCCTGGCGACGAGATCCTCGAGCCAGCTGTCCAAGGCTATGCAAGACATCTTGAGAAGGGACATCCAGCAGGGCGGCGGACAGTACCGGGACATCACCCGGGAGCTGACGCGTCTGTCCCGGTCGATCGGCGGCATCGGGGCAGGGGCCACGGATGAGATCGAAAAGGAGATCGACTCCGAAACGAGCATGGGCTGGGGGCTCGAACAGCAGTTTGAACATTACCGGAACGCCTTGATGACCATGGAGAGTCTCCGCCTTGTCGACGAGAAGAAGCTCCTGGCCTTCGCCAACCTTCTCAAAGCGGTGCCCGGACAGAAGACCCTCTTCTTCTTCTATGCCCGGGAATACCGTCCCGAGATGAATCCCAAGGCGATCCAGACCCTGATGGGCCTATACCAGGACAATCCGACCATCCTCAGCAGCCTGATGGACTTGTTCCAGCTGTACAAGCACGAGTCGACGTTCAACTCCGAGCTCGTCAAGAAGGCCTTCGCCGACGCCGGCATCGTCTTCCACTTCATCTTCATGGAGAAGAAATCCCAGCGGGTCTTCGGGGCCTACATGCGCGAGCAGTCCGAGGACATCTTCCCGGGCTTCAGGGATATCGCGGCCGCCACGGGCGGCGTCACCGAGATCTCGCAGAACCCGGCCGCGTCCTTCGCCCGCGCTTCGGCCGCCTCCGAGGATTACTACCTGTTGAGCTACACGCCTCCCGCCTCGGGGGCGGGCAGCAGCTTCCGGACGATCGAGGTCAAGGTCAACAAGCCGGGCGCCGCGTACACCGTCGTCAACCGGCTTGGCTATATCTCCCGCTGAGCCCGTCCTCAGGTCCGGCCGGCCAACCGAACTCCCCTACTTCTTGATCGGATAGGGCGGGATCGGGGGGATCTCCCGTCCTTTCGTCTTGAGCTCTTCCAGGATGACTTCGATCGCTTTGTTGAGCTGGTCGTCGATTCCCGCGTACTCCCTGGCCGGGTCGTTGTCGACGACGATGTCCGGTTCAACGCCCACGCCCTCGATGATCCAGCCCTTGCCGTCGGGGCTGTAGGGCGCGAATTCCGGCTTGTTGAGCGAGCCTCCGTCGAGAAGAGGCAAGGTGCCGCGGATGCCGACGACACCGCCCCAGGTCCGTTTGCCGATGATCTTGCCGAGCTTGAGGGCCTTGAACCTGTAGGGAAAGATGTCCCCGTCGGAGGCCGAGAATTCGTCGGCGAGACAGACCTTAGGCCCGAGAAAGGCCGCGCCGGGATCCGGGCCGGAGGCCTGGTTCCGGGCCATTCCCACCATGACCATCTCCCGGACGAGGCGGTCGATGATCATGGGCGAGACGTTGCCGCCGCCGTTGCCGCGGACGTCGATGATCAGGGCTTTCTTGCGGAGCTGGGGATAGAAGTGCTTGACGAACTCGTTCAGGCCCTCGACACCCATGTTCGGGATGTGGATGTAGCCCACTTTGCCCCCGGTCGCCTGGGAGACCTTGGCGATATTGCCTTCCACCCAGTCGTTGTAATAGAGGGCGCCTTCCGTTTCGATGGGCACGACGACGACTTCGCGGCCGCCCTTCCCGTCGGGCGACGCGGCGACTTTGAGCGTGACCTGTTTTCCGGCCGTGTTGTAGAGGGCCTCATAGATGTCGGCCGTCTTGTCGAGCGGCCGGCCGTTGACGGCCAGGAGGTACTCCCCTTCCCGGACGTCGACGCCGATCTCGGTCAGGGGCGAGCGCATGGCCCGATTCCAGTTCTGGCCCTTGAAAATCTTGACGATCCGGTAAGAACCCGTCTTGGCGTCCCGCTCGAACTTCGCGCCGAGCATCCCCACCTTGACCTTCTTCGCTACGGGAAGGTCGCCGCCGCCGACGTAGGTGTGTCCGGCGCTGAGCTCGCCGATGAGCTCGCCGATGACATAGGTCAGGTCGGCCCGGTGATTGACGGCCGCGGCCAGCGGCTTGTAGCGGAGCCGGAGCGCCTCCCAGTCGACGCCGTGCATGTTCGGGGCGTAGAAGAACTGCCTCATCTGCCGGCCACTCTCCTCGTAGATCTGATCCCACTCCTGGCGGAGATCGAGGGCGACCTCCATCCCCGAGAGGTCGAGCTTCGCCTCGAGGGTGATCGGGGCCTTGGGCAGATCGATGATGCCGTAGGCGCCGTCCTTGGCGATGAGCATCTTCTTGCCGTCGGCCGAGATCTCATAACCGCTATTGAACTTCCCGAGGTCCTTCTCCTTGAGCTCGGCCAGGTCGTAAAGCATCAGGCTGGGCCCCCGCTCCCCGGGCTTGAACCTGCCATAATAGACGGCGTCCCCGACGGCGTTGATGCCGCCGTAGTTGGCCGTTTCAATGGGCAGGGCGACGATGCGGTCCATCAGGCCGTCGGTGTCGATCTTGACGGGCGCCGGGGCTTCGGCCTCTTTTTTCTCCGCGGGTTTCTTGTCGTCCTTGGCCGGTTTCTCCGGCGCCGCCGGCTTAACCCCCTGATCAGGCTTGACGCCGACTTCGTCACTTTTCGGCGCGAAGGGCGATTTCGTAGCCTTGGCCAGGGTCACGAAACAGACCCGGGACATGGCCAGGTAGGCGTGGTTCCATTCGGTCTGGCTGTAAACCGGGCTGAAGTCCCGGTCGGAAACGAAGAAGAGGTACTTGCCGTCCCGGCTGAAGGAGGGAGCGGCGGAATAGTACCAGGAGTCCGTCACCGGGACGGTCTTTTTCGAGTCGAGCGAATAGAGATGGATCCGGTCCATGCCCTCGATCTCGGGCTTGCCGTAGGCCAGCCAGCGGCTGTCGGGCGACCAGGAGGCCTGGACGATCTCGCCCGCCTCGGCCGTGGCCGCGACCGTGACCGCCTTCGACGAGACATCGACGAAGGACAGCCGGAGCATCTTGTCGTTCCAGGCGATCTTCGTCCCGTCGGGGGACCAGAGGAGCTGATATTTATAGGTGTCGCCGCCCGAGGTGAGCTGCCGCGGCTCCCCGCTTCCATCCTGGTTCACGAGCCAGATCTCCTCCGTGCCGCTCCGGTCCGAGATGAACGCGATGGTCTTCCCGTCGGGGGACCACTTGGAGTCGCGCTCGTGGACGCCGGGTGTCGCGGTCAGGTTCCGGGTATTGCCGTACTTGGCGGGGACCGTGAAGACGTCGCCGCGGGCGCCGAAGAGGGCCCGTTGGCCGTCCGGGCTGATCTCGAAGTTGGTCACCCGGTCGTCGACCTTGACGACCTTGCCGCGGCCGGAGACCATGTCATCGGCGATGACGACGGGGATCCGGACCGTCTGTTCCGTGGCCAGGTCGAAGGTGTAGAGGAACCCGCCGTTCTCGAAGACGATGTGCTTGGGGCCGAGGGAGGGGAACTTGATGTCGAAATCGGCGAAGCTCGTCAGCTTCCGCGTCTGCTTGGACGAGAGGTCATAGACGTAAAGGTTCATCCGCTTGTTTTCGTCGCGGTCGGACAGAAAATAGATCTTGTCGCCGCTCCACATGGGGATGATGTCCAGGGCGGGGTTGGCGGTGATGTTCTCGATCGTCTTCGAGGCGAAATCGTAGATCCAGATGTCGTCGGCCATGCCGCCCCGGTACCGTTTCCAGGTCCGGAACTCGCGGAAGATGCGGTTGTAGGCCAGCTTCGTGTCGTCGGGCGAGAACGAGCAGAAACCGCCCCGCGGCAAGGGGATCCGTTCCGGCGTCCCGCCGTCCCTGCCGGCCAGGTAGAGCTGGCCGTTGAAGTCATTCCATTCGGCCATCCGGGAACGGAAGACGATCCGCTTCCCGTCGTGGGTCCAGCCCATGACCAGGTTGTTCGGTCCCATGCGGTCGGAGATGTCGTCGCGGCCGAGCGAGGGGGTGTAGGTCAGCCGCTTGGGCACGCCGCCTTCGGCCGGGATGAGGTAGACCTCCCGGTTGCCGTCGTACTCGCCGGTGAAGGCGACGGAAGCGCCGTCCGGCGAAAAACGGGCGAAGGCCTCATACCCGTCGCCATAGGTCGTCAGCTTTCGGGCGACGCCCCCGGCGATGGGCACCGTGTAAAGGTCGCCGGCATAGCTGAAGACGACCTGGTCGCTCGAAACCGCCGGGAAGCGAAGGACGCGGGCTTCCTGGGGCCCGAAGGACAGGGTCGCCAGGGACAACACCAAAGACACGAGTAACAGCATCCTGATCGTTTTCATCGAACCTCCTTGGGGACCTCCGTGGTCGATCATTTGTGTCGGGATCGAAGTCCGATTTTATTCTTTCCCCAGCAGAAAAGCAATCCGGAGGGAAGGCTAAGCGAATCGCGACGGGACGGCGTTAAGAATCACCGCAGCGCTTCCCCTGCCGAAGAGGGTCTTCCGAGCGTCCACAGGACGCTTCCGTCGAAGGATTGGACGCCGACACTCAGCCTTGTTCCTCGTACCCGACGGCCGCGTAATAGATGGCCCTGTCGAAGAACACGAGGACACGATGCTGGAGATCCATGGCCTGGTACAAGTCCAGGGCGGTGTCGAGCAGCCCCGCCGCTTGGATCTTCCCCCAGAGGAGCCGCCGGATGTGGCAGAGCGACAGCACGATCTCCGAGAACGGGAAACCCTCCCGCCGACGCTGACGGCCAAGGGCCGTCCAGTAGCTCCGCACCTCTTCCTTGGTCGTCTCGCGGGAAATCCATTTGCCGAGCTGGCTGTAGACGCGGAAAGCCCGCCTGTAGATCTCCTTCTGGTCGAACCCCTGGTAGCTGGGCATCCTCGGGTCGCGGCGGATGTCCTCGACGTAGCCCGTCGTCAGTTCGTCGGCGTTGCGCTCGATGAGGTCGACCAGCTTTCGCGAAGCGGCTGTTTCAAAAAAGTGGTCATCACCCGATTCCGGCACGATTCCCCTACCTCTCGGCCAAAACTTAACACGGAGCCGGATGCTTGTCAATGAAAAAAGCCCCCTTCCCCGGCCGGGGAAGAGGGCTTTTCGTTATCGACAGGGGCGATATTACTTGATGACTTCCTTCTTCATCTGGGCGACGTGCTCGGTCATGTGCTCCTGGATGGCCTTGACGGTCTCGGCGTTCTTGGACGTAACCTTGAGTATCGCGCCGTCCTTGGTCTTCTCGACGGTCATCTCGACGTCCGCGCCGTGGAGCGGGCAGTTCGGGCCGCAGGCCATGCCCATGCCCATTCCGCCGCCCATTCCCCGGCCCATGCCGCCGTGCATCATCTGCATCCGGCCCATCCGGCCGCGCATCATCATGCCGCGGGCCATCATCGGACAGCAAGCCATGGGCGCCCCTTCAGGCATGGGGGCCTGTCCCATCATGTGCATGTGCTGCATTCCGCCCATCGGAGCCGGGGCCTTGGCCATTTCGCCTTTCGCCGGGGCCTGGAGGTACTTTTCGGGTTCCTTGGCAAAAGCCTCTTTGCAGTCATTGCTGCAGAAGTAATACGTCGTCCCTTTATAATCGAACGTTCCCTTCGCATTGGCCTTGACGACGGTCATGCCGCAGACCGGGTCGACGGCCGTATCGGCGCTTTTCTGCTGGGCCAGCACCCCGACGACGAGGATGACGGCCAAGGCGGCCATGAGCGCGATCGATCGGATGTTTTTATTCATTTAATTCCTCCTCAATTCTTGTATATTATATCGGAATGATCGGAAAAAGGCAATGCCGGCCGCCTGCCCGTCTTGGTCAACCGATGGCTTTCCGGAACCTTCGGTTTTGCTTATAATGGATGAAGAGGGAATGACATGCCCGGTCCTGCGATAAGTCTCTACAGCAAACATGGAGTGATCCTGGGGCTTGTCCTGTCCGCCTTTCTCTCCCCATCGCCCGCTTCTCCCCTGTCGGCGCAAAAGAACGCCGACGTTCCCGGCCTTCTCCGCCAAGTCCGTGAGGAGGTCCTCGGTCTCGGGAAATATCCGGGCGAGGACTTCGTCCGCGGCGAGTTTTTCCTGGGCGAAGGCGACGACGACACCAACAAGACGCATGCCGTGGGCATCCTGGTCAAGGACGAGGCCGAAGGCTCCCGGATGACCATCGTGATCAGCCGGCTCGAGCCGTCCAGGGACAATCCGAGGGTCAAGTACACGCGGGAACCCAAGACCATCGTCTGCCGTTTTTCCGCTGACAGGGTCGAGACGGTGCGTTCGGATTATACCTCCGAGGACCTCCGGACGCTTCTCCCGGCGGTCGTCCAGGCCGTCGTCGACAAGAAAAACCTGCTCAAGAAGTAAGGCCCTGTTCGGACCGTCTATTTCCCCTTGATGATGGCGATGAGGGCATCCAGGACCCGCGGGTCGTCGCATTCTCCCAGCCAGAAAACGGCTTTCTTGCGGACGCGGGGATCGGGATGGGTTTTGGCCAGCTTGATGAGGACGTCGACCCCCTGATTATCGGGCAATTGGGACAGGGCGAATACGGCCTGTTCCTGGATCTCGAGGTCGCCGTCCTTTCGGGCGAACTCTTCAAGCGCCGGGCCCGATTTCTCCGAAGCCATCTCGCCGAGCCAGAAAACCGCTTGCTTCCTGACGTCCCGCAGCTCGGCGGCCCGAGCGAGGGCGATGAGCTCGTCGACGGCGGCGGGAAGCTCGACCTGGCTGATGGAAAAGACGGCCCCCTCTCGGACTTCCTTCGATCTATCCGTCCGGGCCGTACGGACGAGGAGCCGCAGGCCGTCGGGGTCGTTCTGCTGTCCGACCCAGAAGGCCGCGTCCCTGCGCAGGTCGTCGGCCCCGTCGCCGGTCAGGACGGTTTCAAGGAAGGGCACGACGAGCCTCGGCGAGCCGTGACACCCGGCCGCCGCGACCAGCCCTTCCCGGATCTTTTCATCCCGGGCCCGGCCGAAGAGCACCTTGATGAGGGCCAGGCTATCCTCCTCTGACGCCTTACCCAGCCAGCAAAGCGGCGCCCCTTCGAAATCGAGGGCTAGGTCGAGGTTGCTCATGCGAACCTCGGTCAGGACAGGCGGCTTGCCCGTTTCGTATTTGAGGAAGAAGCCGAGCTCCTTGAGGACCTTTTTCTCCGGCTTTCCCTGGCGCTCAATCTCTTCGAGGGCGGCCCTGGCCGCTCCCCGGACGTCTTCCGTTGATACGGAAGGCTCCGCCTTGACCTTGACGCCGGCGAGGATTTCGGCGACCGTGAGATCCCGTCCGCTTCCGCCACTGGTGAAAGAGCCGATCCGGGAGTTCTCCCCCATGAGCCTCTCGATACTGTAGCCGGCCCAGAAAAAGCGCCCCGGCCCTGCCCCGGATCCCCGGCCGAGAGCCCAGTCGAGCCTTGTCGCCAGGGCCCCGGACTCCGCGGCGGGGCGAAGGACTTGGGCCGGCGGACGATTGCCTCTCCGGACGGGGGCCGCGGCGATGCCGGCCGCGACCGCTGCTAATAAGAAGATTAGACTGATCCTGCGCACGGACCTTCTCCCGCCCTTATTGACCCGGGATTTCGAGCCTTTTCTCGAGGATCTCGAGAAGGGCCGCCTTGGCCTTGGGCGTTCCGATCTCTCCGAGAGCCGTGACGGCGGCCCGGGCCAGCCTCCCGTCCTTGCCCTTGGCGACTTCGAGGAGGACCGGCACGGCTTCGTCGCTCTTGGTCTGACCCAGCGCATTGAGGGCATATTCTTTGAGCTCGCGGTCCTGCTCCGTCTTGAGGATCTCGACCAGGACCTTGACCGACGCTCCGCCTTCGCCTTCCGTCAGGGCCATGAGGACGGCCCGTCGCGCCCGCCCGGACTTGGCGTTCTTCATCACGTCGAGGAGGACGTCGGAACCGATATCCGGCGTGATCTCGGAAAGGGCGAAGACGGCCATCTCGGCCATCTCGTCGTCGGCGCTCGCCAGGGCGATTTTTAGCAGCGCGTCCTTGGCCTCGGGCCCGCCGTGTTCTCCGAGGGCCATCAGCGCGTTGCGCTTCAACTCTTCGTCCTTGGTCGACGCCAGGACCTGTTGCAGGATGGCCAGGGATTCCCGGCCTTCGATCTCGGCGATCTGGAAGAGGGCGGCCCGGGCCATCTCCTTATCGGTTTCGGCGAGCACGATCTCTTTGAGGAGGGGCAGGGACTCCACGTCCTTGCGGTCGGAGAGGGAGAAAAGGGCGGCCTGCCGGATCTCCGTGTCCTTGGCCTCTTTCAGGATGCGGCGCAGCGCGTCGGTCGCTTCCTTGCCCTCGATCTCCTGGAGGGCGAAGGCGGCGGTGCGGGCCATCTCTTTGTCGGCGTCGGTCAGGGCGACCTGGCTAAGGAAGGCGACCATGCCGGGGTCCTCGGTTTCGGCCAGGGCGAACAGGGCGTTGCGGCGGACGTCCTCGGGCGCCTTCGACGCCACGACCTCCTTCAGGAGCTTGACGGCTTCCGGCCCTCCCTTGGAACCGATGGCGAAGAGGGCGCTGCGGCGGACATCCTCGTCCTTCTCGTTCAGGGCGATGTCGCGGAGCTTGGCGACGGCCGCGGGAGACTCCATCTCTTCGAGCATGAAGACGACCTGGGTCTTGAGCTTGGCGCTCGACGCCTTATCGTAGAGGTCGACCATCGTCTTGAGGGCGTCCGCGTCGCCGATGTTCTGCAGGGCGTAGAGGGCCGTCATCTTGATATCATCCTCCGCCGCGTCCTCGTACGACTCGATGATCGTCTGGTACTCGGGCTTGCCGGCCTTGGCCAGGCCCTGGGCGATCCGGATCATGTTCGATTTGGCGTCGTCGCTCCACTCGCTCTCGGGAAAAGAGTCGATGAATTTCTGGTAGCACTTGAACACGGACTCCGCGGTCTGACCGGTTTTTTCGAGCGCGTAGCAGGACCAGAAGCGGGCGTCGTCGACCCAGGCGCTTTTCGGGTGCTGGCGGATGAGATCGTCCATCGCGGTCTTCGCGGCCGCCCACTTTTCTTCGAGGACGAGCGAATAGGCCCGCTTGTAGGCCACGGCGTCCTTCTCCTGGCCGGGGACTTCCTCGGCCGGGATGATGGCCGCGGCGGCGAGTACGGCGGTCAAGGCCAAACCGAGGACCGCGCCGAGGAATGGTGCTTTCATGTTTCTCATAGGGGAATCTCCTTATATCTTGTTTTTCCTGGGGAGCTTCGTCTCCCCCGTGGCAGAGGCCGGGTCGACCGCGCCCCGGGCGTCCCTTCCCATACGGTCGAGGTCGATCTTGAGGAAGATCCCTCTCCTGTCGACGCCCTGCTTGATGAGCTCGACGCCCTCGACGTCCTGCCCGGACTCGAGGTTGGCGATCTGCATCATGATGATCTCGAGGTCGGAGACGAGGTCGCGCAGCCTCTTCTGACCGCGTTCGTTGAGGGCGCCGCGGATCGCCGGCGCCTGGGCGGCCAGTTCCCGGGACATGGCCTTTTTCCCGCCCAGGTCGAAGGCGTAGGCGTCCTCGGTCGCCGGATCATGGTTGACCAAGCCGAGGAGGAGGACCTTGGAGCGCTCGATATAGTTAGCCGCTTGCGCGACGGCCCCGGACGGGGCGGAGACGGTGGCGGTTTCCACTCCGGCCCCTTCGCCCGACGGGTTGATCAGGCGGCTGCCGATCAGGATCCCGACCAGAAGCAGCGCGGCCGCGCCGGCGGCCTGCAAGGACCAGCGGGGCAGGCGGGAAAACACCCGGACGAAGCGGGCGGCGAGGGACGGGCTCCGGCCCTCGTCGGTCGCCTCCCACAACATCCGCCGCGACAGCCTGTCCCAATATCCGTCCCAGAATTCCGGACCGGGGTCGGGCCTCTCCCGCTTGTCCATCAGCTTGAGGGTCGCCCCCAGGGCGGAGTACTCGGAGGCGCACTCCGGACAGGAGCGGAGATGGTCGTCGAAACGTTCCTTCTCCGCGCGATCGAGCTCTCCGTAGAGAGCCTCGATCATGCGGTCCTTGGACGCTCGGCAGCTAATCATGGGAAGCCTCCACGCCGGAGATCGCGGCCGGACCGCCCAGCTCTTTCTGCAGCTTGCGGACGGCCCGGAAAAGATAGCTCTTGACGGAGCCAATGGACAGGCCCAGGGTCGCGGCGATGTCCTTGAGCATGAGGTCGTCGTAGTGACGGAGGAGAAAGACCGCCTTTTCCTGGGGTGAGACCTTTTCCAGGGCCCGGGTGATCCGGGCTTGGAGCTGACTCGATTCCACGGCCGCGGCCGGGTCCATCGCGCCGCCGCGGGGCAAGCCGGCGGCTTCGCGGCCCCGGGCTTCGAGGACCTCGTCTCCGACCGGCTCGGGCGCGGCGCCCTTCCTCCTGAGATGGTCGATCGAAGCGTTGTAGGTCACCCGGTAGAGCCAGGAGCCGATCTTGGCGCCCCTCTTGAACGTCGCGAAGGACCGGTAGACTTTGAGAAAGACCTCCTGGGAGATGTCTTCGGCGTCGATCGGATTCCCGGCCATGTCCAGGGCCAGGTAAAAGACCTTTTTCTTGTAGCGCTCGACGAGCTCGCGGAAGGCCCTCGGATCGCTCCGGGCCAATCCCTCAATAAGCGCGTTTTCGTCCATCAGGTCCATCTCCGGCTTTCACTCCGTTAGACGGATGACCGGGCCGCCGGGTTGGCAGGGCTTCAAAAGCCGCGGCCGGCCGGAGGGTCAGCTCTCACCCCCATTTCCATCGACCTTCGATGTACTTCCTATAGCGCGCGCGGACGCGGCCGGCGGTGACGTCGCCCTTGTGGACGAGGACGCCGACGCGCTGGGCGAGCGTCTCTCCGGCCTTCAGGGTGAACGGCTTGCCGCTCTTATCGTCGGGCCGCCGCGGACCGAACGTTCCGTACTCCCGGGTCAGCCAGCGGTGCTCCCGGCCGTCGGGCCACTGGAAGACGGCCACCCCTTCCGGCGTTCCCCCAACGGTGTTCGAATAGTCGACCCAGAGCGCCGGCTTCATGTTCGTG
>Ga0154867_1077_pt3 | contig 11598 bp, 13 predicted proteins | sample Rifle2008BG19ft_FD_105839 | JGI IMG/M metagenome (GOLD analysis project Ga0154867, IMG submission 105839) | Candidatus Aminicenantes bacterium RBG_19FT_COMBO_65_30 | reverse complement strand
CCCAGGGGATCATCCAATGCCCATAAACGACATCGTCAAGGTCTTCAAGGCCCTGGCCGACCCGACGCGCCTGCGGATCATGCTCCTCCTCCGGCGCCGCGAGCTCTGCGTTTGCGAGATCATGTTCGTCCTGGGGATGGAACAGTCGCGGGTCTCCCACCACATGCGCGTCCTCCGCGACGCCGGCATCGCCGAGGACGTCCGCGAAGGCCGGTGGATCATCTACAGGATCCCGGCGGCCGCGCGCGGCCTCATCGGGGACCTCTTCGCCGGCGCGCTCCGGGAACGGATCGAGGGCGCGGCCGAGGCGGCCGGGGACGCCCGCAAGCTCGAGGCCTGCGTCAAGGAAAATCTCCGCGGCCGCGTCTGTGAAGCGGGCCCGCGTCCGGAGGGACAATGAAAAAGACGATCCTCTTCATCTGCGTTCACAATTCTGCCCGGTCCCAGATCGCCGAAGGGCTGATCAACTCGCTTTACGCCGACCGGTTCGAGGCCGTGAGCGGCGGGACGACGGCGACGCGCGTCCACCCCGGCGCGATCAAGGCCATGGCCGAGATCGGCATCGATATCAGCGGCCATCACTCGAAGAGCATCGACGTGTTCGAGGGGCGCCGCTTCGACTATGTCGTCATGGTCTGCGATGAAAAACAGACGGACTGTCCGTTCTTCCCCGGCGGGAAGGAATACATTCATCACGCCTTCGACGATCCGGCGGCCTGTACGGGGACGGACGAGGAGGTCCTGGCGTGCTTCAGAAGGACCCGGGATGAGATAAAGAAGTGGATCGAGGAAGAGTTGGTCCGGGGGAATTGACCGGCCGCCGTTGGAATGTAAGACAAGGAAAGCTGAATGGACATACTTGGTGTCTTATTGAAGCTCCTTCAGAGCGGCCTGGGCAACCTGGCCGCCTATCTGGCCGCCCATGTGTTGCTCTGTCTGGTGCCCGCGTTCTTCATCGCCGGGGCCATGACGGCCCTGATCCCGAAGGAATCGGTCACCCGCTTCCTGGGCCGGAATGCCCCTAAATACGTCTCCTATCCTGCGGCCGCGCTGGCTGGCTCCGTCCTCTCGGTCTGCTCCTGTACGATCGTGCCGCTTTTCGCGGGCATCTACAGGAAGGGCGCAGGGCTGGGCCCGGCGATCACATTCCTCTTCTTCGCGCCTGCGGCCAACATCCTGGCCCTGATCTATACCGGCGGCATGATCGGGGCGGACCTGGCTTTCGCCCGCCTCTTCCTCTCTCTCGTCTTCGGCATCAGCATCGGGATGATCATGGCCCTCATCTTCCGCCGTTCGGACGTGGCCCATGATGAGAAGGCCGATACGATGTTCGCGGGGAAGGCGGTTCTGCGCCGGGCGCCTCTCGGCTTTCTGCTCGTTCTGGTCGCCCTGCTCCTGTCGGGCACGCTCAAGATCGGCCTCCTGACGAACTCATACGGGAAGATCACGTTGCCCACTTCCGGCCTTGATCGTTTTCAGGAGTTCTTGACCAGGATCGTTCCCGTCGACACCGCTAAGGGCCAGGAGGGCGTATCCGTCCAGGGGGCTATCCTGATCGGACTTCTCTTTTTGATCGCCTTCGTCTCCTGGCGGGGACTGGGGAAGATCTCCGAGGGCTTCAACCGCTGGACGTGGGTTTCTGTGGGCCTGGTCGTCCTCACGCTCCTCGTCGCCTCGGCCGGGATGACGGCGCACGCCGCCGGGTTGGACATCCTGTTCACGGGCAAGATGTTCGGGGTCATTCTGTCCGTGATCCTGCTGGCGTATATCGCCCGCAAGTGGCTGACCCAAGACGAGGTCCGCGATTTCCTCTGGGAATCCTGGCGCTTCATCAAGCAGATCTTCCCGCTGCTCGTCGTCGGCGTGTTTTTCGTCGGCGTTATCCGGGAGCTCATCCGTCCCGAGTGGATAAAGGCCCTGGCCGGGCGGAACACTCTTCTGGGGAATATGGCCGGCGTCCTCTTCGGCGTGTTCATGTACTTCCCGACGCTCGTCGAGGTCCCGATCGCCAAGATGTTCCTGAGCCTCGGGATGCACCGCGGCCCGCTCCTGGCCTATCTCATGGCCGACCCCGAGCTGAGCCTGCAGAGCATCCTCATGATCTCGGCCATCATCGGGAAGGCCAAGGCCTGGGTCTACGTGTTCTGGGTCGCCCTCTTCAGCACGATAGCCGGCCTGATCTATGGCGCTCTCAAGGACGGGGCGAACCTTGGGACGATGGCTCTGTACCTCCTGATCTTCCTGGCCCTGCTGGCTGTGGGGTTGTGGCAGATGAGTAAACGTGGCGGGAACCGGCCCGAGGCGTCGCCGGCGAATGTGAAGGGGGACTGACAGATGGCTCGTCCAAGAAATCGTAAAGGAGGAATGAAATGAAGATCATCGTTTTGGGACCGGGCTGCCCGCGCTGCCACGAGGTCGAGAAAAGGACCATCAACGCCCTGGCCGAGCTCGGGCTCGCCGCGGACGTGGAGAAGGTCTCTGACATCAAAAAGATCATGGAGTTCAACATCCTCGGCACGCCGGGGCTGGTGATCGACGGCAAGGTCGCGTGCTCGGGCAGGATCCCGCGCCTCGAAGAGATCAAGGCCTGGATCCAGGAAGCGGCAGGCTGACATAGCCTTGATGATCCCGGCCATCCTCCTCAGCAGCGGACTGATGAAATTCGTAGAAGCAAGGAGTCTAATTTATGCACAGAAATAGCATTGCACTCATGGCCTCGGTCTTTGCCATGATCCTGGCGATTGGATGTGGGAACGAATCCCTCGCCGACCGCGAGCCCTCCTCTCCATCGCCGCCGGCCACGCAGGCTGGGCCGGCCGGCCAGCCCCAGCCTCCGATCTTTTCGGTCAAGGGCGAAGTCCTGGTCACGAACCGGCTGGACATCGACTTTTCCAAGTTTCAGGTCACGTTCCTCGAGCTCGGCGCCGACACGTGCATCCCCTGCAAGAAGATGCAGCCGATCATGAGGGAGATCGCCGCGGCCTTCCCCGACCGGGTCCAGGTCATCTTTTACGATGTCTGGAAGGATCCTGCGCCGGCCATGAAATACCGCATCCAGCTCATCCCGACCCAGGTCTTCCTCGATCAGAAGGGCCAGGAGATCGCCCGCCATGTCGGGCTCTTCCCCAAGGAGGAGATCCTCGAGCTCTTGAAGAAGCACGGCATCCAGTGAGCTGAGACGCGATGCAAAGCCTCTTCGGCGACATTTCCGCGCTCCTCCAGCATAGCCCGTGGCTGGCCATCGTCGCAGTCTTTTTGGGAGGCGTGACGACCGCCCTGAACCCCTGCGTTCTGGCTATGATCCCGCTCTTGATGGGCGTCGTAGCCGGAAACAAGGAGACGACGACGCTCAAACGCTCCCTTGTCTTCTCGCTCTTTTTCGTACTGGGCTTGGCCATCACCTTTACGGTGCTCGGGCTCATCTCCGCTCTTATGGGACGGATGTTCGGGAACGTCGGCCATTTCTGGAAGTATCTCGTCGCGGGGGTCTGTCTGCTGATGGGGCTCCACCTGCTCGGGGTCCTCAAACTGAACTTCCCCGTGCCAGCCGGCCTAAGGGTTAAAAAGCAAGGGTATGTCGGAGCCTTCCTGCTGGGCCTGCTTTTCGGCGTGGTCTCGACGCCGTGCGCCGTCCCCATCCTGGCCGTGCTCCTGGCCTTCGTGGCCGAGAAAGGGAACGTCATTTACGGGGGCTTGCTGCTCTTCGTCTATGCGCTGGGGCATTCGGCCCTGGTGCTCGTCGCCGGGACATCGGTCGGTGCGGCGAAGGGCCTGCTCGAATCGAAAGGCCTTCGGCGGGCCCACGGCGTGCTCCAGAAGGTCGCCGGTGTCCTGATCATAGGCATCGGATTGTACTTTTTGTTCCGGAGCTGAATAAGGTGAAAGGAGACCGCGCATGACCCCCGGAAACCCGAGACTCAAATTCCTCGACCGCTACCTGACCCTGTGGATCTTCCTGGCCATGGCCATCGGCGTCGGGCTGGGCTACTTCGTCCCGGCCGTCGTCGGCTTCATCAACCAGTTCCAGTCCGGAACGACCAACATCCCCATCGCCATCGGCCTCATCCTGATGATGTACCCGCCCCTGGCCAAGGTCAAATACGAGGAGCTCGGGGACGTCTTCAAGAACGTCAAGATCCTCTCGCTCTCTCTCGTCCAGAACTGGATCATCGGGCCGCTCCTGATGTTTGCCCTGGCCGTCATCTTCCTCCGTGACAAGCCCGAATACATGTACGGCCTGATCATGATCGGGCTGGCCCGCTGCATCGCCATGGTCATCGTCTGGAACGACCTGGCCCAGGGGGACCGGGAATACGCGGCCGGGCTGGTCGCCTTCAACTCGATCTTTCAGGTCCTGTTTTTTTCGGTCTACGCCTACGTCTTCATCACCGTCTTCCCGACCTGGCTCGGACTCAAGGGGACGGCGGTCAATATCACCATGCGCCAGATCGCCGAGAGCGTCTTCATCTATCTCGGCATTCCCTTCCTGGCCGGGCTTATCACGCGCTTCAGCCTGCTCAAGCTCAAGGGGCGGACCTGGTACGAGACGAAGTTCATCCCGCGCATCAGCCCCATCACGCTCATCGCGCTCCTTTTCACCATCGTCGTCATGTTCTCGCTCAAGGGCGAGTTCATCGTCAAGATCCCGCTCGACGTCCTGCGCATCGCCGTGCCGCTCCTCATTTATTTCGTGGTTATGTTCCTCGCCTCGTTCTTCATGAGCCGCAAGGCGGGCGCGGATTATCCCAAAGCGGCGACGCTGTCGTTCACGGCGGCCAGCAATAACTTCGAGCTGGCCATTGCCGTGGCCGTGGCCGTCTTCGGCATCAACTCGGGCGAGGCCTTCGCGGCGGTCATCGGTCCGCTCGTCGAAGTGCCGGTCATGATCGGCCTGGTCAACGTGGCGCTCTACTTCAAGAGGAAGTATTTCTCCCCGTCGATTTGATTTTCCGGCCTGATTGTGAATAATGAATTCGGGTTGCGGAAAGATAAACCATGAGCGAAGACAAGCTTCCCGAACTCGGCAAGATCCATCCCGCCTTTTTCGACCGGGTCATCTATCCTCAACTTGGCGCCGGAAGCCCGGACGTCGTCATCGGACCGCGGCACGGCGTCGACTACGGCGTCATTCGCGTCGGCGGCCGGTACATGGCTTTTTCGACCGATCCCTTTTTCATCGTCCCCTCCTTCGGCTTTTCAAAGGCCGCCTGGTTCGGCTTCCACATCGTCTTCTGCGACGTCGCCGTCTCCGGACTCGAGCCCCGTTACCTCACGATCGACCTGAACCTCCCGCCCGAGATCACGGAGTCCGAGCTCGAGGAGTTGTGGGAGACGGTCCACGCCGAGGCCGTGAAATACGGGATCAGCGTCATCACCGGGCACACGGCGCGGTACACCGGATGCAGCTATCCCATGGTCGGCGGGGCGACGTCGATCGCCGTCGGGGGCAAGCGCGATCTCCGCGGCCCCGACCGGGTTAAAAAGGGGGACCGCGTCGTCATCACCAAGGGTCCGGCCATTGAAACAACGGGGCTCCTGGCCGTCCTTTTCCCGGAGAAGTTCATCGCCGCTGGAGGAGAGTCCTTTCAGAAAGACGCGGCGGCGGTTTTTTCCCAGATGTCGGTCTTGGAAGACTGCGCCGTCGCCCGCAAGTTCCGCGGTGTCCACGTCATGCACGACGCCACGGAATGCGGCGTCTGGGGAGGCCTCTACGAAATGGCTCGGGCGGGCGGCTACGGCCTGCGGGTCGAGGAAGAGGCCATACCCGTCCAGCCGGTGATCCGCAAGACGGCCGACCTGTTCCGTTTCGACCCCTTTTCCGCTATCAGCGAAGGCACGCTCATCGCTATGGCGGACAGGAAGGACACGAATGGCCTGATCGGGGCCTTGCAGGACCAGGGGATCCTCGCGGCGGTCGCCGGCGAAGTCGTGTCGGCCGCGGAGGGCATGAAGATCATCGGACGAGCGGGCGAGCGTGTCCTCGAACACCCCAAGGTCGACCCTTATTGGATCCTGGCGGCCGAATTTTCCAAGTGACGATTGAGAACTCCTCCGGAAAAGCGATAAGATAGGCCGGCGAAGAGGCCTGTAGTGGAAGATATCGCCAGGGGCGTCCGCTCCTTCACCGCCGGCACGGCCGTCAGCCGGGTCATGGGGCTTCTCCGCGAGTCCGTCTTCGCCCACCTTTTCGGCGTCGGCGCGGCCACGGACGCCTTCAACGTGGCCTTCCGCGTCCCGAACCTCCTGCGCGACCTCTTCGCCGAGACTGCGCTCTCGGCCGCTTTCGTCCCCGTCCTCACAGCCGAAAAAGCCAAGGGCAAGGAGGCCCAGAACCGTCTGGCCTCCAACATCTTCAACGTCCTTTTCGTCGTGACGGGGCTCGTGTCGATCGCCGGGCTTTTCCTGGCGCCGTATCTGGCCAAGCTCATCGCCTTCGGCTTCGGCCGCGTGCCGGGCAAGATCGACCTGACGGCCCAACTGACGGCCGTCCTCTTCCCCTTCCTGCTCTTCGTCAGCCTGGGCGCCTGGGCCATGAGCTATCTCAACACGGAACGGTCCTTTTTCCTGCCCTCCGTGGCCCCGGCGGTCTTCAACCTCTTCTCCATCCTCTTCCCGCTCCTGACCTACGGCTGGTACGTGTCGCGCGGCAAGGAGCCCATCTTCGGCATGGCCGTCGGCGTCCTCATCGGCGGACTGATGCAGTTCCTCGTCCAGGTGCCGCGTCTCCGGCGCAAGGGCTTCCGCTGGAGCCCCGTCCTGAGCTTCCGCGATCCGGAGTTCCGCCGGGTCATGGCCCTTTTCGTCCCGGTCGCCATCGGGCTGGCGGGGACACGGATCAACGTCCTCGTCAATACGATCCTCGTCACCCCGCTGGCCGAGGGCAGCGTCAGCTGGCTCAACTACGCTTTCAGGATCATGCACCTGCCGCTCGGGCTCTTCGGCATCGCCGTCGGAACGGTCGCCCTGCCTTCGTTGTCGAAGCTCGTTCTCGAGAACGACACCGCGGCGGTCCGCTCGACGCTCACCGATTCCCTGAAGATGGTCCTCTTCCTGACCGTGCCCACTTCGGCGCTCATCGCCTTTCTCGCCGTCCCCGTCACCCGGGCCATCTACGAGCGGGGGCATTTCACGACGGCCGACACGCTGGCCGTGGCCGGCGCCCTCATCCTCTACGCGCTGGGCATCCCGTTCATGTCCACGCTTCGGAACGTCGCGGCGGTCTTCTACGCCTACAAGGACGCCAGGACGCCCATGTACGCGAGCTTCTGCTCGATCGGCCTCAACCTCGTCCTCAACGCCACGCTGATGTGGGTCTTGGGATTCATGGCCTTTCCGCTCTCGACGACCCTGGCTGCGGCCCTCAACGTGGGGATCCTCTATGCCCGTCTGCCGCGCAAGGTCGGCGGCGTCGAGTTCGGACCGCTCGCGGCCTATGCCGGGAGACTCGCCGTCGCTTCGGTTGCCGGCGGGGGAGCCGCCTGGCTAGGGAACCGTCTCATCGCCGGGGAGCTCGGAACGTCCTTTTTAGCGACCGTGGCGAGCGTCATCGTCTGCGGGCTCATCGGGCTCGCCGTTTTCTACGCCTTTTCGCGCCTGCTCGGCCTAACCGAGACCAGCGACTACCTCCGCCGCTTCCTTCGCCGCTAGAGGCTGAGATATAATGACCCGCGACATGGACACGACCGGATCTGCGCCGACCCCCGATGGATCCCTCCGGCGGACGGCCCTGGCCGTGTCGATGACCTCCTCGTTCCTGACCCCGTTCATGGGCTCGGGCATCAACGTGGCCATGCCCTTTATCGCCAAGGAATTTGGGCTGAGTGCCGTGGCCATCGGCTGGGTCGTCACCGCCTACATGCTTGCCGCGGCCATGTTCCTCGTGCCCTTCGGCCGTCTGGCCGACCTCGTCGGCCGGAAGAGGATCTTCGCCCTGGGCATCGGCGTCAACATCGTCGGGACCGCTCTGGCCGCCCTGGCCCCGTCCGCCCTTTTTCTCATTCTCGGCCGCGCCGTCCAGGGGATCGGCGGGGCCATGATCTTCGGCACGGGCGTCGCCATCCTGACCTCGGTCTATCCGCCCGGCGAGCGCGGCCGCGCCCTCGGGCTGAACACGGCGGCCGTTTACACCGGGCTCTCCCTCGGACCTGTCCTGGGCGGGTTTCTCGTCCACGCCTGGGGCTGGCGGAGCGTCTTTTGGGCGACCATGCCCATCGCCGCCGCGGCCTTGGCCCTGACGCTCCTGCGGCTCAAAGGCGAGTGGGCCGACGCCCGCGGCGAGGGCTTCGACCTCAAAGGATCGGTCATTTTCGGTTCCGGCCTCGTCGCCCTGATGTACGGCTTCTCCCGCCTGCCCTCGCTCCTCGGCGTCTCGCTCACCGCCGCCGGCGTCCTGGCCCTGGCCGGCTTCGTCCTCTTCGAGCTCCGGGCCCGGACGCCGCTTCTCGACCTCCGCCTTTTCCGCCACAACCGGATCTTCGCCTTCTCCAACCTGGCCGCGCTCATCAACTACAGCGCCACCTCGGCCGTCGCCTTCCTGATGAGCCTCTATCTCCAGTACATCAAGGGCCTGCCGCCGCAAAAGGCCGGACTCATCCTGGTCGCCCAACCGATCGTCATGGCCCTCGCCTCGCCATTCGCCGGGAAGCTCTCGGACCGCTCCGAGCCGCGGCTCATCGCCTCGCTCGGCATGGCCCTCTCGGCCAGCGGTCTCGTCCTTTTCTCGTTCCTCCGGAGCGCGACCGGTTTCGGCTTCATCGTCGCGAGCCTCATCTGCCTCGGCCTCGGCTTCGGGCTCTTCTCTTCCCCGAACACGAACGCGGTCATGTGCTCGGTCGAGAAGCGGCACCTCGGCATCGCCTCGGCCGCGCTCGGGACCATGCGCCTCTCCGGCCAGATGCTGAGCGCCGGGATCACGATGATGATCTTCGCCCTGGTCATGGGCCGGGCGCCCATCCAGCCCTCCGTCTACCCGCTCTTTCTGCGCAGCGTCCGCATCGCCTTCGTTTTTTACGCCCTTCTCTGCGCCGCCGGGATCTTCGCCTCGCTCGCCCGCGGCAACCGCGGCCGCAGCGGCGAGGGCTGACATGCACCATCCGCCCGTCCCGGCCGAGGACACCGTCGTATCGATCCCGCGGTGAAGGTTCCTCTTGTCAATTACTCTGCCCGCTATATAGAATGAAGGCCGGCACCGCCTGACGATGAGTGAGGAGGAACGATGAGCCTGTCCCGCAAAGGATTCCTGAAAATGCTCGGCCTGGGGGCCCTGGCCGCCGGCTCGAAAGCCTACGGCTTGCCCTCGAAAGCCCTCGAGGATGCCCGCGCCGCCGCCAAGAAGCTCAAGATCACCGACATCGAGATCTTTCTCTTCGACATCCCGCTCGCGTCCCCCTTCCGGATCGCCATCGGCGAGATGAAGGCGGCCAACGACCTGCTCGTCCGCATCCGGACCGATCAGGGGGTCATCGGCCTCGGCGAGGCCTGTCCCTTCCCGCCCATCACCGGCGAGACCCAGGCGACCAACGCCGCCGCCGCCCGCAGCATCCGCGACTTGCTCATAGGAAAGGACCCGCTCGCGATCGACGGACTCCTCCGCGAGATCGGCCCCCTCGTCCACTCCAACCCAAGCGCCGTGGCCGCGTTCGACATGGCCCTTCACGACATCCTGGGCAAGGTCGCCGGCCTGCCGCTCTTCCGGCTCCTCGGCGGGACGAAGAACGTCTTTGAAACCGACATCACGACCAGCCTCGACACGCTGGAGAACATGACGGCCGAGTCCAAGAAGTACGCCGACATGGGCTACAAGACGCTCAAGGTCAAAGTCGGGCTCGAACCGGACGAGGACTTCGCCCGGCTTTCGGCCATCCGCGCCGCCGTCGGCCCCAAGGTCGCCATCCGTATCGACGCCAACCAGGGCTGGACCGTGCCCCAGGCCGTCTACGCCCTGCGCAAGATGGAACCGCTCGGGATCGAGTTCTGTGAACAGCCCGTCCTCGCCTCGGACACCGCCGGGCTCAGGTCCGTCCGCTCTCTGAGCCCCATCGCCATCATGGCCGACGAGGCCTTGTTCGGGCCGGCCGACGCGATCAAGCTCATCCGGGCCGAGGCCTGCGACACGTTCAACATCAAGGTCATGAAGGCCGGCGGCTTGCTCAACTCCATCCGCATCGCCCACATCGCCGACGCGGCCAACATGCGCTGCATGGTCGGCTGCATGCTCGAGTCGAAGCTGGCCTTGACGGCGGCGGCCCACGTCGTCGCCTCGCAGGCCAACATCGTCTACGCCGACCTCGACGGGAATTCCGAGCACGTCGAGGACCCGATCGTCGACGGGATGACGGTCAAGGCGGGAACGCTGACGCTTCCCGAGAAACCGGGCCTCGGCTGCGATGTCGATCCGGCCTTCGTCAAGAAGCTGCAAAAAATCTGACCGGCCTCCGGAGCCGGTGGGGCGGAGGACGACCATGGACCGGAAGGTCAACTGGGGCATCCTGGGTTGCGCGGGGATCGCCGAGAAGGCCTTCATCCCGGCCGTCCGCGGATCGCGCAACGGCGTCCTGGCCGGGATCGCGGCCAGGGACGAAGTCCGGGCTAAGGCGTGGGCGGGCCGGTTCGGCTTCCTGCGGTCCCACCGGACCTATCAGGAGCTCATCGAGGACCCGGCCATCGACGCGGTCTACAACCCCCTTCCGAACGACCTCCACGCCGAGTGGTCCATCCGGGCCATGCGGGCCGGGAAACACGTCCTCTGCGAGAAGCCTATGGCCATGAACGCCGGAGAGGTGCGACGGATGATCGAAGCGGCGGAGGCGGGCGGCGTCCTGTTGATGGAAGGCTTCATGTACAAGTTCCATCCCCAGATCGAGAAGACCCTCACGCTCATCCGGCAGGGGACGATCGGCGAGGTCCGGGCCATCCACTCCTCCTTCACCTTCCGCTTCGAGCGGGATAGCGACAACTACCGCTGGTTCCCGGCTATGGGCGGCGGGGCCCTCTACGACGTCGGTTGCTATACCTTGAGCGCGGCGCGCCTCGTCTTCGGCGCGGAACCCGTTTCGGCCTTCGCCGCCGCCCGCATCGACCCCGCGACGGGCGTGGACATGACGACGGCCGCGATCCTCGAATTCCCCGGCGGCCGATTCGCCTATTGCGACTCGAGCTTCGAAGCGCACTTCCAGAGCCGGCTCCTCGTCGTCGGGGCGGAAGGCACGCTTGGCCTCGACCGGGCCTTTTCGGCCAAGGATTTCGACACCGCGATCGAGATCGTCCGGGGCGACGCGAAAGAGGCGGTGCGGATCCCGCGGGCCGACATGTTCACCCTGATGGCCGAGCACTTCGGTGACGCCGTCCTCGGAAAGACGCCGTTCCTCTATCCCGCCGCCGACGCCCTCGACAACATGCATGTCATCGACGCCTGCTTCGAATCCATCCGGACCGGGCGTCCCGTCGAGATCGACCGCCTGCTCGGCGAATCGAAGCGGCACGTCTGAGGTTTGGTATATAATGCGGTCATGACCGAGCTCGTCTATCGCAAGGAATATGCCGTCCACACCTACGAAACCGACGCTCGGGGCCTCGTCCGTCTCAGGACGAGATGTGGCT
>Ga0154867_1025_pt1 | contig 11790 bp, 8 predicted proteins | sample Rifle2008BG19ft_FD_105839 | JGI IMG/M metagenome (GOLD analysis project Ga0154867, IMG submission 105839) | Candidatus Aminicenantes bacterium RBG_19FT_COMBO_65_30 | reverse complement strand
GGTCACGAGACCGCCCTCCTCGTCCCAGGCCTCCCCCGGCGGGACGGCGTCGACGGCCCTCACGAGCTTGACCTGGGGGTGTTTCCGCCATTCGGGAAAGGTGTCCTTGTAGGGACAGTCCCGGGGCGTTTTGGCGCCCGCGAAAAACGTGATGCTCTTGTACTTGTGGATCTCGTCGAGAAGCGTCAGGAAGAGGGAGCGCAGCGGCGCCAGGCCGCAGCCGCCGCCGAGGAGGAGCAGGTCCTGGCCCTCGAATTCCGTCAGGGGATAAGCGGACCCGTACGGGCCGCGCAGGCCGACCCGGTCTCCCGGCTTGGCCCTGTGGATGTATTCGGTCAGGAACCCGGCTTTCATGACGGTGACGTCCATGATGTCCGTGACGAAATGAGAGGACGATGGAGTAAAGGGCGCCTCCCCGACGCCGGGCAGACTCAGCTCGATGAATTGCCCCGTCCGGAAGGGCAGCGGGCGCTCCGGTTTCAAGCGCAGAGTCCGGATGAGCGGAGTTTCATCGATCGTGTCCATGATGACGGCCGGGATCGCTTCGTAGGGATTGGGCTTCATGGATTCTTCCTCACGCGGGCCCGGCCGCGGGCCGGCCGCCCGGCGGTGTCTCCATGAGATGCCGGACGACGCTCCGGAATTCGATCCCTCCGGGGCAGGCTTCGGTGCAGCGGCCGCAGCCCGTGCAGCCCAGGCTGCCGAACTCCTTTTTCATGAAGACGAACTTGCAGAGGTAGCGGTGGCGGAAGCGTTCGTCCACGCGCGGCCGCGGCGACGCGCCGCTGGCGACACGGGCGTAGCCGTGGAGCTGGCAGGAATCGTAGCTGCGGACCTTGACGAAGTTCGCGGCCTGGCTTTCGTCGTTCAGAATGAGACAGTAACACGTCGGGCAGATATGGGTGCACGCCCCGCAGCCCACGCACTCCCGGGACTCCTCTTTCCACACCTCGGGAGGGCTTGACCGCAGGCGGCCGTATTCCGCGGACCTGGCGAACTCGGCGTTTTGCGACTCCACCTTGGCGGTCATCTCGGCCCGCCGGGCCTCGACGGCCGCCGGGATCCGGTCGTGGGTGGTGTCGACCCGGACATGCTTGCGGATAAGGTCGAGGAGCGTCCGTCCCTTATCCGTGGCCGCGCTCAGGAAGTAGTGGCCGCCGAAACGGGCCGCGTTGGCGTCGAAGCCCGTTTCCGCGTAAGGCTTTCCGCCCGCGAGCGTGCAGTGACAGGTCGGAGCGGTGTCCGTGCAGTCGAAGCTGAGGACGGTCGTCCTGTCGCGCCATGATTTGTAGGCCGGGTCGACGAAGTCCTCGTTGATGAGCGCACGGTCGAGGATCTCGAGGGCCTTGACGTCGCAGGCCTTGACGCCGGCGAGGAGCGCGGGGAGGGATTCGCGGTCGAACGGCGCGACCCGTTCTCTTGCACCGTAGACCAGGATCTTGGCGGGGTCTATGGTGCGGTGGCCGTCAAGGGCCGGACATGTCTTTTCCCGAAGCGGGGCGAGGGTGGAATGAGGCGAATCCTGACCGGATGGCATGACCGGAAGATAGACTTCCCGGTAGGGGCCGATGTGTTCGTTCAAACAGCGTCTCAAGAAGTTTACGAGCTCGTCCAATGGAATCAGCAAGCGAACCCCCTTTTGGAAAAACTTGCAGGAATAGGGCAGACTCGTCCACGGAAACCAGAATATCTTCCCGCGAAGGCGGCGAAAGTGAGGTCATTTTCCCTGAGTTATGGGTTCCTTATATAATGCGAATTCCGCGCTTGTCAATACAATAATTAACGGACCTTCTATGACGGCCGTGAAGGCGGCGCCGACAGTCAGCCAAAAATCCGGTTGAATTCCGCGCGCTAGGCCGCCAGTTTTCTCCGGCCGAGGACAACCAGGTTCTTGATGAGGTCGATGGTGATCATCAGGGCGATGAAGAGCAGGGTGAACTTGATCCCGAACTTGATCTTGGGCAGGATGCGCTCGGCGCTCTCGACGGCGAAGAGGTTGTCGAGGGGCTGACGGAGAAGCAGGCCGATCAGGGCGAGAGAGATAACATTGGAAACCACATCCACCAAAAGCGAGCGGGTGAGGAGTTTGGCGAGGAGCGCCATGGTCGAGGTGGCGAGCATGGCGATGACGATCATCGAGAGCCGCCGGCCGGCGTCGGGCGTGAAGAGCGGGCGCGGGTCGTTCCAGTTCAGGTTGACGAAAAAAATGGTATGGTGCTTGGCGAAGAGAAAGAGGGCGAAGTCGGTGATGGCCAGCATGATGACCGCCCCGACGGCCGTGGCGATGCGGCTCAGCCAGAAGCTTTTTGTCGGCGGCTTGACCTCGTCGAGGTCGACGGCGAACTTGGGCCAGGGGAGTTTGACGTCCTTGCCGCTCTGAGTGATGAAGTAGAGGACCACGGTGACGATGCCGAGATCGGCGAGGAACGCCGTCGGCAGGTACATCAGGGCCTCGATGACGCCGAGACGGGGCATGAAGACGAGGGGGAAGAGGATAAAGTCTTTCTTGAAGACGACGGCGAAGACGGTCAGGAACGAGTGGAGGGCGAAGAGGAGCGTCGTGTAGCGGAAGAGGTAGCGCTTGTAGGCCGGGGCGATGATCGGACGGTCGTCGAGGTATTTTTCGGCGACCTTGCGGGCCGGGCCGAAGGCGGCGATGGCCTTTTCGACGGCGGCGTCGGTGAATTCCCCGGGGCCCTCGGCGGCCTTTTCCAGGATATGGCTGCGGATCTCGGACAGGATCTCCTCCCGTTCGGCCCGGCCCGAGAGGAAGTGGCTGATCTCTTCGAGATAGGCTTCGAGCTTGTCAGACATTGGAATTCTCCTTGGTGATCTCATCGAGGATGCGGTTCTGGTTCTTCCAGACTTCGAGAAGGCTTCCGCGAAGGGCCCGTCCCTCCGCGGTGATGGCGTAGAACTTGCGGGGCCTGTCCTCGGTCATGTCCCACTTCGACGTGATCCAGCCGTTCTTCTCGAGTCGGCGGAGAAGGGGATAAAGGGTGTTCTCCTCGACCTTGTAGCCCAGGCCCTCGATATGCTTGACCATGGCATAACCGTACATGTCTTTCTCGAGGAGGGCCAGGGCGAGGATATGGAGGAACCCCCGGTTCATCTCCGTTTCGAGGCTGCCGATGTCGGGGTCGGTCATGTTAACTCCGTTTGCTGGCTCATGTGACTCATTTTCCTTTCGTTAGCGTGTTGCGCGCGCTTATGCTGTATATCTCACTATAATGTGTATAATACTATACTGTATTCGATACAGTTTGTCAAGCGCTTTTTCCTAAATTCTCGCGATTTTCCTATTTTCTTCTTAAATCCCTGGATTATTTTCCTAGATCCGCCGATTTCCCATCCTCTGTCCGGCCTTGATTGATTGACAGCAAAAAGGGGGCATGACAGGATAGGGTAAGAATGTGCGACTTCTGCCATCAGCATGGGGAAGGGAAAAAGTGGTACCTCAACGCCAATAACTACGCCGAAGACCTCCTCAGCGATTTACGGCGGAAACGGTTTATCACCCGGTTCTTCGAGGACCCGGGGCACCTGGCTAAGGGAGAGCGGGCTCTCACGGCGCTCGACGTCATGCCGGATTTTTTGTGGCGGGGCGTGCGTAAGAAGATCACGGCCAAACAGCAGGTCAAGCACTTCGGCCAGGTCGTGCCCATCGAGGACATTGAGCGGATCTTGGCCCTGACGACCTCGGTCGTGCGTCTGGCCTGCATCTGCCGGCACGTCTCTGTGGGCAAGGAAGAGCGCTACTGCTTCGGGGTCAGCATGGAGCCCAACGGCGGCGGCATCGCCAAGCTCTTGGGTGAGATCGACGCGTCTTATCTGGTTGGGCCGCACACGGCCGGCCTCGAATCCATGTCCAAAAAGGAGGCCTTAGCCCACATCCGGGAGAGCGAGCACGAAGGCAACTGCCACACCGTCTGGACGCTCGTGACGCCGTTCCTCGCCGGCATCTGCAACTGCTCGCTCCCGGCCTGCTACGCCATGAAGACGACCGTGACGCATAAATCGCCCGTTTTTTTCCGTGGCGAATATATCGCCCAAGTCGACGCGGAAAAATGCAACGGCTGCGGGCAGTGCGTCAAGGTTTGTTCGTTCAAAGCCTTCCGGCCGCGTAAAAAGAAGGATAAAGCCGAGGTCAGAGCGCTCAAGTGCTACGGCTGCGGCATCTGCCGGAGCGCCTGCGCCCGGGGCGCGATCACGCTCGTCGACCGCGCCGCCGTCCCCGAAGCCGCCTCGCTTTGGCTTTAACCGGGCCGCGGCTCGTCAGATTTGAGAAAACGGTTCACTCATTAGTGAACATTACAATAGATGTGAACGATACTGTAAGCGGTTTATTCTACGAATATAAGCACCAGTACGATGGAGTTCGGCACGAGACCCGGACGGGTGCCCTGAGTGATGCCGATACCCACCCGCTTGGCGCGCGCCCAGGTTTTCGGGCCGACAGCCATCCGCTCGACGCCCTCCTCGAGCGAGCCGACGACGCTGAACACGGCGGCCGCCGACCCGCCCTCTGGGTGACTTTGCCTGAGGCGTTGTTCGAGGCGGCTCATCACATCCTTTTGGGTGAGCGTGTGGTTATTCAGGAATTCACGGGCGGTCTCCTCAGCCAGCTTGGAGAGGCCGGGGTCCTCCTCGAGAGCCGGCTCGCCGTCGAGCTCGCGGCTGGCGATGAGCTCGGCCAGGAAAAAGACCTTCGCGTCGGGGCCGAGCCGGGCGATGCGGCGGATGAACAGCTCGGTCACTAGGTAGTCCATCCCGCCGCTTTTCCGCTCGGACGAAATGCCGATGCCGACATGGGTCACTTTCGTATGGAGGATCGCGGCCCGATGGCCCGGGCTGTCCATGAGGCCTTTGTGGATCTCGTCCGGGTTGTCGCCGCGGCCGACGTTTTCCGCGGCGACGTCGGTCACGATCCCGGCGGAGAGGAGGCGTTCTTCCGGCTCTCCCGCTGTGGGCGATAGATGTCCGACGAAATCGTTCTTCCGCATGTCCTCGCAGTGGAGCAGGGCCGCCTCGCTCAGTTCGGAGTCCAATATCAGGGCGTTGAGGCCGGCCCGGGTCCGCTCTTCGTTGATGAGGTCAAAAAGGCGAGATTGGGCTTGGCCCGGCTTCATGGCCCGGCGCGGTTCGGGTGCGGCTTCGACGGTCCCTTCCACGGGCACGCCGACATACACGGGGAAGTTGACGATGACTTCTGGCCCTTTCCGTCCGGAGGCCACGACCTCCAGGCGATGTCGGCCGGTCGCGCTGAGATCGACCGAAACGGCGAACTCGGGTCCCTTGCCGAGAGCCTCGAGGCGCGTCTCACCGCTGGGCAGAGCGTGGGCGAGCCTCGGCTGGGAGTACCCGTCGACGAGACTTCCCTCGAGCGGCAGCTGCCTCGGCCCGGCCAGGCTGCGCGGCACGGGCGCCATCTTGATGTGCCTGCGGCTGAGAGCGATGACCACGATCACTCCGCCCTCCACCCGCTCGGCCACGCCGCCGATGTGGGTGTATTCGGCGAGGTCGAATACCTTGGCCAGGCGCGCGGTCACGACGTTGGCCAGCCGGGGCGCGTCGGGGGCGTTTGTCATGAGCATGTGCGGCAGGGGCTCGGGCAGGCCCAGGTGGTGGGTCAGAAGGTCAAGCGCGCTTTGCGGAGGCATGGAACGGTCGGTCTCGAACCGTTCATAAACCCATCGGGCAAGTCGGGCCAATCGACTGTCCGGCTCGAGCGAGGTCCCGAGCGCCTTGTTGATCCGGACAAGAGATCGGCCGAGGACCGCGGACTCGCTGCCGAGGAATCCAAGGCCCTTGGGCACGTCGGTGATGTACTCCGAGGCGGCCGGGACGGTGCTCAGGTCATAGCTCTTGGCTTGTCCGAGGCCCGGTCCGTCCCAAGTCGAAGCGCCGGCCGCAAGACCCAAGAATGCGGCCGCCGCGGCGATCAACGGGAGTAATGGGCGAAACCGAGAGCTGCTCCTCATTTGGGGATCGAAACGGGCGCTTCCCTCCTACCTTTTCTTCTTCTTCGCCGGCGCGACCCAGTTCTCGATGAACTTCTTCGGGCCGCCCTCGTGCTCTTCGACGAGCGCCTGGAAGATCGCCTTCAGGTGATCGTAGGGGAGTGTCCCGATGATCATCCGGTTGTTGATGATCATGGTCGGCGTCGAGCGGATGCCGAAGGGGTGCTCGTCCGACGTCTTCTCGTATTCAGCGCCGGTGTTGACCTGAATCCGGATAACCTCTTTGATCTTCGGATCGTCTAAAGCGGCTTCCACCCCGTATTTCCGGGCCAGCTCACGACGCCATACGGGGTCGCGCGCGGACCGGAAATTGGCCCAGACCTCGTCGTGGATGGCCTTGAATTTCGACGGGTCGTAGGTCGCGATGTAGGCTAATTCACAGGCCCCCGGGTGGAGCCTGGCCTTCTTCGGGACGACCTCGTTGCACGGTCCTTCGAGGGGGAAGAACTGGAAGACGACGTTGATCTTGCCCTTGAATTCTTCCTTGAGCCGTTCGAGCTGCTGGTTGAGATAGAGGCAGTCGGAGCAGAGGAGGTCCCCGTACTCAATGATCCGGATGGCCGCGTCCTCGAAGTTATCGGTCGATTTCGCCGTCCAGTAGGGGGAGATGACGCTCGGCCACGGCACCTGAGGGAGCTCGTAGAACTGCTTGACGACGTTGACGGCCGTTCCCATCTGGGCATCTTTGCGGGCGTTGTGGTACTCGATCATGCCGTAGGCGCCGGCCAGGGCGATGAGGCCGAAGACGACGATGAGCTTGAGGGAAGGCCGGACCCAGCGCTTCAAGAGATTCTTCGTCTCGTGGTCTATCCCGTAGACCCAAAAGAGGATGAAGCTCATGATCGAGAAGAGGTAGAAGCCGGAACAGAGGAGGCAGAGACTGCCGAGTTGGAGGACGGAGTAGAGGAAAAGCCCGACGACGCCGAGGACGTTGAGGAGCGAGAGCGATTTGTTGGTCCGCTCGAAGGCCTCGGACGGGAAGATCGTTCCCAGCACGACGAGGGCGCCCATGAACATGCCGAAGAAGCCGAGCGGCACGCCCATGATCTGGGAGATCGCGGAGAAGGCGGAGCTGTCACAGTTGAAGAAGGCGCTGATGTCGCAGAACGAGCCGGCGAAGATGGTCTTGGGGTAGTTGGCCTTGAAGAAATGGTCGATGGTCATGACCGAGGCCGTGATCATGCCCGCCCCGGCGATGAAGCTCAGGATACGGGGGAGTGTCAAACCGCTCAGGGTCAGTGTTATCGGGCGCGCCTTGTCCATTCGCTACTCCTTTCTGTCAGCCGGCCGCATCATGCCCGCGGCAGAGGCATTATATTGAGTTCCCCGCGACCTCGCAACCAAAGCGCTTAAGCGGCCGGCGTCGAGGGCGCCGAAGGGGTCGAAGGCGGACCGGGCATTCCGGGACGCCTCTTGCGGCGGCGGGGGCGCGACCGCGGCCGGGTGCCGAAGCGGCGCTCGTAGATGGCCGAGAACGGGTCCTCGCAGCCGCCGAAGGAGCCTTCGACGAGGAGGGACGTGATCCGCGAGGCTTCGGGATAATGGGGGCGTTCCTTGAGCGCCCAGCGCATCTTGCCGTCGATAAGAGCCTGGAGCATGTGGTCGACGATGACCAGGGTGTGGACGGTCTCGAGGACCAGGGTCTTGGGGATGGTGGCCGCCGCCCGGGCGCCGCGGAAAGCGTCGTAGAGGACCTTGGGCTTGTCGCCGTGGATGTCGGCGAGGAGCGGCTCCGCCCAGGGCCAGAGAAGGAGGCCGTACATCACTTCGGGAGGGGGCGAGCCTCCGGAGTTGATGGACGCGTCGAGGACGCCGAGGAGCGAGGCCAGCTTTTCGGAGCGGTCGTCAGACGCCTCGTAGAGATCGCCGACCTCGCCGAGGACCCGCGAGAGGATGCCGTGGAGGCGGGCGCTCTGGAAGAACGCCCGGGCGCTCCCCGATTTGATGTCCTTGTTCAGCTCCTCGAATAGCCTCGATCCGGCGCAGGCGGCGAGCCGGTCGCGGTGGCGGAGGATGGCCCCGGCCGTCCGCTCCTCGATGGCGAAGCCGAGGCGGGAGGCGTGGCGCAGGACGCGCCAGATGCGGACCGGGGCCTCGGTGTAGCTCGTGTCCGGGTCGCCGATGATGCGGACCCGGCCGGCCTCGAGATCCTCGAGACCACCGACGTAATCGATGACGGAGTAGGTGGCGATGTCGTAGATGAGAGCGTTGATGGTCAGGTCGCGGCGGAAGGCGTCCTCGCGCGGCGTGCCATAGGCGATGGGTTTGAGGGGGGGACGGCCGCGGCGGCGTGGGGCGCCTTCGGTGGGCGCGCTTGGCCGGCTATCATCATGTTCCGCCGGCTCAATCAGACCCTCCGCTCCGATCGAAGCGTCCCGGCCGGCCTCATCCACAGCTGCCTCTCGTGCGCTTTCCCCAGCCTCAGCGGCCAGCTCCGCCTCCCTGGCGCGCGACGCTTCCTCCTCGCGCTCGGCGGCGAGCTCCTCTTCGTCCGGCTTCTTGCGGAAGGTCGACACTTCGATCGTCTTGCCGTCCTGGAACTTGACGTGGGCCAAGCGGAAGCGGCGGCCTATGAGAAAGGCGTTGCGGAAGAGCTTCTTGATCTGGTTGGGATGGGCGTTGGTGCCGACGTCGAAATCGGCCGGCTTTCGTCCGAGGAGCAGGTCCCGAACCGCCCCGCCGACGAGGTAGGCGACGAAACCGTGGCCGTTCAGCCGGTAGAGGACTTTAAGGCAATCCGGATCGATGTCCCGGCGCGAGATGCGGTGGCGCCCCCGGTCGAGGATGACCGGAGCTTCGAATTTGATCGGGTTGGGGCTCGCGGGATCCATCAGCGGTTCGGGCTCAGGCGGCTCTATTTCTGTATCCAAGTGGGCTGGTCATGGACATTAAAAATAGCAAAAAACGTGCTCCGGCTCAACCTAATGAGGTTTAGCTCGCGATTTTCAGGCCTAAAAACATGTGAATAAGGCTTAAAAAGGGGCCATTTATTTACGTATCTAATTGATTATTATTGACTTGCTGTGGTCCGACCCCCGAAGAGGCGGAGGAAGTTCGCGCCGAGGATCTTGCGGATGTCCTCGGGCTTGTAACCGCGGGCGACGAGCTCCTTGGTGATATTGGGCAGGAGGCCGATGTTGTCGAGCCCCGCCGGCGTGATGCTGATACCGTCGAAATCCGAACCCAGGCCGACGTGGTCGGCGTCGCCCGTCACCTTGACGACGTGGTCGATGTGGTCGACGACCGTCTTGACGTCGACCGTGGGCAGCGTCTTCCTGAGCTCGGCCCAGCGCTTTTCGAAGTCGGCGTAGAACTTGTCCCGGACGGCGGGCTCGGCCAGCCAAATGGCGATGCGATCGGCGGGCAGGTTATGCTCGGCGGCCGTTTTTTCGAAGAGCGCCGCTTGCTTAGCTTCGTAGCCTTCGATGAGAAAGCCCGGCCAGAAATTGATGCCGACGACGCCCTCCTTCTCGGCCAGGGCCTTGAGCATCTCGTCGCTGAGGTTGCGGTGGTGAGGCGAGAGGGCCCGGCAGCAGGAGTGTGAGGCGACGACGGGCGCCTTGGACAGGCGGAGGACGTCCCAGAACGTCTCGTCGTGGGCGTGGGAGACGTCGATGATCATGCCCAGCCTGTTCATCTCGGCGACGACCGACTCGCCGAACTCGGTCAGGCCGCCGTGGGCGGGCTTCGGATCGCCCGAGGCGTCGGCCCAGTCGGTGGCGGTCCAGTGGGTCAGGGTCATCAGCCGGACGCCGGCCCGGTAGAATTCGCGGAGGAGGACGAGGTCGTTCTCGATGGCGTAGCCGCCCTCGATCCCGATGAGCACGCCGGTCTTGCTCGCGTTCCGCGCCGCGTTCGCGTCCTGGACCGACGTGACCAGGGCCAGGTCCCCGGGGTTCTTTTCGACGAGCTTGTGGACCGCCTCGATCTGGGCGAAGACCTTGTTGGCCGACTGGTACTTCTCGAGGTCATCCGAGGGCGGCGGGGCGAAGCAGGCGAAGACCTGGAGGTCGACGGCGCCGCGCTTGAGCTTGGGGATGTCGATGTGGCCCTTGGGCAGGTCCTGGCTCAGGTCTTCCCCGGCCATGGCCCGCGCGATCGTGTCGCAGTGGAGGTCGACGACGCTCGCCTCGCGGTGGAGGAAGAGCGTCCGGTGGATCGGGTCGAGGAGGTTCTCCCGGCTCGAGTCCAGGTGCTGGAGGATGTCGGTGTGATACTGGCAGGCCAGGCGCAAGAGCTCCGGGTCGATCGCCTCGGGCCGGTCGCCCGGGAAGTGGTATTCGGGATGCTCGTCGTCGAGCTTCTCGGTCCGGACCTCGCCCGTCCTGAGGCTTATGGCCGGGACGCTTTTCCCCCAGAACGAAGTGTGGTCCGAGCCGCGGTAGTTCGGCCGCGGCCGGAGCTTCTTTATCGTCTCCGCGTCGAGGCCGCGCTTGACGATCTCATAGAGCTCGGCGAACTCGGTCATGCCGCCGACGAGGAGGTCCGAGTCGCCCGTCCCGACCATGTCGATATTCATGTAGAGGACGGTCTTGTCCAGTGGGACGGCGGGGTGTTCGGTGTAAAAGCGCGAACCTTGGAGCCCGAGCTCCTCGCCCGCCCAGGCGCAGAAGACGATGGTCCGGGCCGGCTTGAAGCCGCCGGCCGTCAAAGCCCGGGCGATCTCCAGGATCGCGGCCACGGAGGCGGCGTTGTCGTCCGCGCCGGGATAGACCCAGCCGTCGACGCCGACGCCGAGATGATCGAGGTGGCCGCCGATGACGAGCGCCTCGCTCTTGAGCTTCGGATCGGCGCCCGGCATAATGCCGACGACATTGGGGGCCGTCCTTTCGCCGGAGACGAAATGGGCCTCCATTTCGACCTCGGCGCCGAGGTCCAGGGTCATCGACTTCTTGAGCCGGAGGGTCTTGCTGACGAGATCCCTCCAGCTCTTCCCGACGAGGTAGAAGACGTCGCTGAGAAAATCCCGGCCGGCCCGCATGACGACGAATCCCTCGGGCGCTTGGCCGGCGCGGAGGCTGCCGAAGCGCTGTCTCTGGCCGGGCTGACGAGGCTCGCCGGGCGTCGATAGGTCCATCTCGATGAGGCCCAGGGCGCCCTTCGCCGCGGCCGTCTTGACCTTCTTCTCGAAGTTCCATTCGTTCTTCGCGTCGTTGCCGAGGGAGGCCGGCAGGTCGGGCATGACCAGGACGATCTTCCCCTTGACGTCGATGGCCGCGTAGTCGTTCCAGCCGTCTTTCTCCGAGACGACGCCGTAGCCGGCGAAGACGAGACCGCCCCTGACCGTGCCCGATCCCGTTCCGGAGACGGGCGTGAAGTCGCGGCCGCGGCCGGCGAAGTAGATCCGCCGCGCCGGCGAGACGACCTCGAGGCGGATGGGCTGTTCGAAATTCGACCAGACCTTGAACGGGACCTCCTGGAACCAGGTGCCGTTCTCGCCGCCCGGCTTGAGGCCGGCCTTCCGCATCTCGGCGGCAACGTACTCGGCGGCCTGGCGGTATTCGGGCGTTCCTGATTTCCGGCCTTTGAGTTCGTCCGAGGCCAGATGCTTCACGTGGGCGAGGGCCTTTTCGCCGTCGGGCTTGAACCGGGGGACGGCGGCCCGCTTGGCGTCGCTCGAGGCGGAGAGGGCGACGGGAGCGACGAGGGTGGCGAGGGAGAGGAAGAAGAGCGCGGCGTTGACGAAAAGCCTGATGCCTCGCTTTTTGAACTCACGGGTGATGAGAGCCGCGACCTCGTGGTCCTGGCCGAGGAGGGCCCGGTCCGCCTT
>Ga0154867_1023_pt1 | contig 11878 bp, 9 predicted proteins | sample Rifle2008BG19ft_FD_105839 | JGI IMG/M metagenome (GOLD analysis project Ga0154867, IMG submission 105839) | Candidatus Aminicenantes bacterium RBG_19FT_COMBO_65_30 | reverse complement strand
CGATCCTCGCCCAGGGCCTGCCCTTGGCGACGCCGGCGGCGATGAGGAGGTCGGCGACGCCGAAGGCGGCGAAGCCTACGGCAAGGAGGATCCCGGTCGCCCCGAGCAGGGCGCTGCCGAGGAGGCCGGAGCGCTCGGTACCCCAGCCGATGAGGACGGCCCCGGAGAGGAAGATGAAGAGGAGGAGCGCCGCCGTCGCGATCTCCAGGCCCGCGGCGACGACAAGACAGATCCTGGTGATTTTGATGTTATCGGGCATGGTCCGCCTCCGTCGGTTTCACGGGGGCATTTTACCCGATGCGCCTGATCGAGACAACCGGTCTCGATCAGGGAATTGCGTGTCCCCGGAATTCTGGCCGGGACCTGTCGATTCGCATATAATGGGCATGGATCAACCATGGACAGGATCATCCGGATCAACCCCCTCCTCGAGGCCCTCCGGTCGGCGCCCGAACGGGTCAACAAGGTCTTCATCCAGGAGGAGAAAGGCCACGCCCGGATCGGCGAGGTCATCCGCGAGGCCAAGGCCCGGCATGTCCCCTGCGTCTTCGTCCCGGCCCGCCGTCTCGACCAGATCGCGCCCGGCCACCAGGGAGTCATGGCCGAAGTCTCCCCCAAGGGCTATGCCTCTCTCGATGACATCCTGGCCCGCTCGGCCAAACCCTTCGTCGTCCTGCTCGACGAGGTCGAGGACCCCCAGAACCTCGGGGCCATCGTCCGCAGCGCCGAGGGGGCCGGGGTTGACGGTCTCATCCTGCCCGAGCGCCGTTCGGCCGGACTTACCGAGACCGTCGACACGGTCTCTGCGGGAGCGCTCGAGCATCTTCTTGTCGCCCGGGTCCCCAATCTCGTCCGGGCCATGGAAGAGCTCAAGGACAAGGGCCTCTGGCTCGTCGGCGCCGAAGGCTCGGGGGACGAGCCCTGGTATTCGTTCGACTACACCGGCCCCGTCGGCATCGTCCTCGGCTCGGAGGGGCGGGGCCTGCGGCCCCTTGTCCGCAAGACCTGCGACAAGGTCCTGGCCATCCCCCTGGCCGGCAAGGTCGGCTCGCTCAACGTCGCCGCCGCGGCGGCCGTCTTCTTCTTCGAAGTCATCCGGCAGCGGCGAAGATAGCCGGATTCCGGCAAGTGCCGGTACGTCACCCACGTTTTTTCGCTCGGGGTATTCCCGCCGTCGGCCGCGGCCTGGCCCGGCGAGCCAGGCCGCTTCGGGTCCGGGCTTCGCTCTCCTCTCCCTTCGGTCGAGGACCCGTGCCCGCTACGCCCTTCCACGGCCTCCTCTGGGAACACCCCTGCGCGACGTGGATTCCTGCCGGGCACCCCCGCGGCTCTCATTTAGATAGACCACCGCCGTGGCGGAATAAAAAACAATATGGATTTTGCCAGTACGAGCCATTTTCAGGTAAAATGAAGCCGGAAAGGAAACCCCATGGCTATTCGCGAGATCCTCATCATCGGCGATCCGATCCTGACCAGGAAAGCGGAGCCCGTCGATCGCGTCGACGAGGACATCGTCCGCCTCGCCGAGGACATGGTCGAAACGGTCCACGCCGCGCCGGGCCTCGGTCTCGCCGCGCCCCAGGTCGGCGTCGGCAAGCGGCTCATCGTCGTCGACCTCTCGGTCGGCGAGAGGAAGGACGACCTCATCGTCCTGGTCAACCCGGAGGTCGTCACAAAAGAGGGCGAGGTCATCTGCGAGGAAGGGTGCCTGTCCGTTCCCGAGATCCGCGAAAAAGTCGCCCGGCCCTGCCGGGTCATCGTCCACGGTCTCGATCTCAAGGGAGAGAGGGTCGAGGTCGAAGGCGAGGACCTCCTGGCCCGGGTCCTTTGCCACGAGGCCGACCATCTCGACGGCATCCTCTTCATCGAGAAGCTCTCGGCCCTCAAGCGGAGGCTCATCAAGAAAAAGTTCAAAAAGAACGCGGCCTCCGGCAAGAAAGCATGAAGACCGTCTTTTTCGGGAGCCCGGCGGCGGCCCTCCCCTCCTTCCAGGCCCTTCTCGGCGCGGGCCATTCGGTCGAGCTCGTCGTCACCCAGCCCGACAAGCCGGCCGGGCGCGGCCGCAAGCTCCTGCCCTCGGCCGTCAAGGCCTTCGCCCTCGAGCGGCACATCCCCGTCATCGAACCCGCGAGGATAAGGACGGACGAAGCGGCCCTCGAGAGGGTCCGGGCGGCCGGGCCCGACGTCAACGTCGTTGTCGCCTACGGGCAGATCATCCCGAATGCCGTCCACTCGTTCCCCCGGCGCCGTTCGCTCAACATCCATTTCTCGCTCCTGCCGAAATACCGAGGCGCCGCTCCCGTCCAATGGGCCGTCCTCAACGGCGACGGCGAATCCGGAGTGACCGTCATCGAGCTCAACGACAGGATGGACGAAGGCGACATCCTGGCCGTCAGGCGCGTCGCGGTCGGGCCGCGCGAAACGGCCCTCGAGCTCGAGACCCGCCTGGCCGACATCGGAGCGGAGCTGCTGGTCGAGACGCTCGTCCGCATAGATTCGGTCGAACGTATCGCCCAGGACCACGGCCTGGCCACCCTGGCCCCCAAGCTTAAAAAGGAGGACGGCCGCGTCTCCTGGACGGACGCCGCCGACGCCATCGACAGAAAAGTCCTCGCCCTGGCCGACCGGCCGGGCGTCTTCACGTTTTTCGAGGGGAAAAGGATCGCCATCCTCCGCGGCCGCGCCCTCGAAGCGAAGCATGCGGCGGGCGAACCGGGGAGGATCATCGCCGTCGGCAAAGCCGGCATCACGGCGGCTTGCGGCGGCGGCACGGCTTTCCTTGTCGAGGACCTTCAGCCCGAGGGAAAGAGCGCCATGCCCGCATATGTTTTCTCTCTCGGGACGAGGATCGCCCCCGGCGATCGGTTGGGGTGACGGGGCGGCCGGCCGCCCGGCTATTCTTCGAGCAGGTAGGTCCGCGGGTCGACGCGCTTGCCGTCCCGCCAGACTTCGTAATGGACGTGGGGACCGGCGGCCTTGCCGGTCTGGCCGATGTAGCCGATGATGTCCCGCCTCTTCACTCTCTGCCCGGCCTTGACGGCGAAGTTGCTCATGTGGCCGTAAACGGTCGTAAAGCCGTTGCCGTGGCTGATGGTGACGTTCTTGCCCAGGTATTTATCCGTCTGGACTTTGATGACGATGCCGTCGGCCGTGGCCATGATGGGATTGCCGGTGTTGGTGGAGATGTCGATGCCGAAGTGCATCGTCCACTCCCCCGTGAAGGGATCGTTCCTGTGGCCGTAGACCGAGCTCAGCCAGCCCACCGTGGGCACGATGGACGGCGTCGAAGCCAGGCGGAGACTGTCGCTCTCGAAGAAATTGAGGAGGCTGTTGAGGTTGCTTTCGATGCTCTGGGCCTTCCGGCTCAGGTTATGGATCGACCCCTGGGTGATGACCTGGGGGCCGCTCGGGGCCGGCGCCTGGGCAGGGTCGATTTCGGATTCCGGCTCGTCTTTTCCGGGTTCGCCGCCGCCGATGCCGGCCGGGGCGGTCAGGACGTCGGGCGACTTCAGCCCGGCCATGACGTTGAGCTTCTTGGTGTAGCTTTCGAAGTGCGAGATGGTCGCCTGGAGCTCGCCGATGGACTTCTCGTAATTGGCGATCGTCGTCTTCTGCTGGGCCGTTTCCGCCCGGAGGGCCTTGTACTTGCCGCGGATGACGCTCATGCGGACGTAATCGACCAGCGCGGCCGCGAGGGCCAGGCCGAGGACCGCCCCGCCCACGGCCAGGAACTTCAGGGCCCGCCGGGAAAAACACAGGGTTTTGGTGCTGGTTTTCGTATGCGGGACGATGATGACCGAGAGGTGATTTTTGGCCATTGGACCTGCCTTTAGTACCACATTTTCCCGAAAAGTGTCAAGGCTTTTGCGGGGGAAATTTCAATCCCCCCGATTGGCTAGCCGGAAAACGCTATCCGCCGCAGAGGACCGACCCGCCATTGACGTCGAGGATCTCACCGGTGACGTGCCTGGCCAGGTCGGAGGCCAGGAACAGGATGGGGCCGGCGATATCTTCGGGGGGCGGGATGCGCTTCAGGGGGATGGTCTGACGGACCTTCTCCCTGTAACCGGGCTCGCTGAAGACGCCCGTGCACATGTCCGTGTCCACCCAGCCGGGGGCTACGGCGTTGACCCGGATCCCATACGGAGCGAGCTCGACGGCAAGGGACTTGGTCAGGGAGAGCAGGGCCCCCTTGCTCGCCGCATAGTGGGAGTGGAGAGCCTCTCCCCTGACGCCGGCCGTCGACGTCACGTTGATGATCCAGCCCCGGCCGTGCTCCCTCATGGACGGAACGACGGCGTTGATGGCATGAAAGACCCCGTCGACGTTGACGGCGATCGTCTCGTGGTAAACGGCGTCGTCCATCCGGCCCAGCTCGAGGTAGGTCCATATCCCGGCGTTGTTGACCAGCGTGTCGAGCTCCCCCCACTTGGCCAGGACGTCCCCGACCATCCGGTCGATGTCGGCCCGGGACGACATCTCCGCCTTGTAGGCGAGACAGGCGCGGCCGATCTTTTCCACTTCTTGGCGAACTCCGTCGGCCGCCTTTTGGTTGCTGACGTAGCTGAAGGCGACGTCCGCGCCCGCCCGGGCGAAAAGAAGGGCCGTCGCCCGGCCGATCCCCCGCGATCCCCCGGTGATCAGGACTTTACGGCCGTCGAGCCGGATCATCGGACGTATCCCAGGCTGAAGTCGCCCATCTTGTGGAATTCGAGGTAGCGGTAGATCTCGCCGGCGTAGGGCAGGACTTTTGCTTTCATGACGGCCATGTACTCATCGACCGTGGGGATCTTCCCCTTGAGAGCGGTCAGCGCGGCGAGCTCGGCCGACCCCAGGTAGACGCGGGTGTTGTCTCCCAGCCGGTGGTCGAAGTTCCGGGTCGAGGTGGCGAAGACGGTCGTCCCGGCGCCGACCCGGGCCTGGTTGCCCATGCATAGGGAGCAGCCGGGCATCTCGGTCCGGCCGCCGAGCGCGGCGAAGATGGCGTAGTATCCCTCCCGCATGAGCTGGGCCGCGTCCATCTTGGTCGGCGGGGTGATCCAGACCCTGGCCGGGGGGATGCCCGCCTTGTCGAGAATACGGCCGGCTGCCCGGAACTGACCGATGTTGGTCATGCACGAGCCGATGAAGACCTCCTGGACCGGGTCGCCGGCGACGGCCGCGAGCGGCCTGACGTCGTCCGGGTCGTTGGGACAGGCGACCAGCGGCTCGGTGATGGCCGCGAGGTCGATCTCGAGGACGGCCTTGTACTCGGCGTGGGGGTCGCGCTTGATAAGGATGGGATTTTCGAGCCAATCGCGGCAGGCGGCGATCCTCCGGCGAAGGGTATCGGCGCTCTGGTAGCCCTCCTCGATCATCTTCTCCATCAGCGCGACGTTGCTTTTGATGTATTCGGCGACCCGTTCTTCCTTGAGGGCGAGGACGCAGGCCGCCGCCGACCGTTCCGCCGAAGCGTCGGTCAGCTCGTAGGCCTGGTCCCCGGTGAGGTCCTCGAAACCCTCGATCTCGAGGACGCAACCGTTGAAGAGGTTCTTCTTGTTCTTTTTTTCGACGGTCAGCAGGCCCTGCTTGACGGCGAAGTAGGGGATGGCGTTGACGGCGTCGCGCAGGGTGATGCCCGGATTCATCGTCCCCTTGAACCGGACGAGGACGGACTCGGGCATATCGAGGGGCATGAAGCCCAAGGCGCCGGCGAAAGCGACCAGGCCGGAACCGGCCGGGAAGCTGATGCCGATCGGGAAGCGCGTGTGGGAGTCGCCGCCCGTGCCCACCGTGTCGGGCAGAACGAGCCGGTTCAGCCAGGAATGGATGACCCCGTCGCCGGGCCGGAGGGAGACGCCCTTGCGGGCGACCATGAAGGGCGGCAGGGTTTTGTGGACCTTGACGTCGGCCGACTTGGGATAAGGGGCCGTGTGGCAGAACGACTGCATGAACAGGTCGGCCTGGAATTCGAGACAGGCCAGCTCCTTGAGCTCGTCGGCGGTCATCGGTCCGGTCGTATCCTGGGAGCCGACCGTGGTCATGTGCGGCTCGCACGCGGTGCCGGGCAGGACGCCCTCGACGCCGCAGGCGCGGCCGACGATCTTCTGGGCCAGCGTGTAGCCCTGGCCCTGTTTGGGCCGGGGGTTCTCGACGGTCGTGAATAACGCGGCTTCGCCCAGCCCGAGGGCCTGGCGCGCCTTGGCCGTCAGCTGGCGGCCGATGATGAGGCTGAGACGGCCGCCCGCCCGGAACTCGTCCTTGAGGGTGGCGGGCTTGATCTCGAGCTTGGAGATCTCCTCGCCGGCGGCGCCGCGGATGACGCCGGCCGCGAAGTCGAGGGTGATGACGTCGCCCGTCTTCATCCCGGTCACGTCGGCCAGGAGCGGCAGGCCGCCGGAGTCCTCGACCGTGTTGAAAAATATCGGGGCGATAAGCCCGCCGATGACGACTCCCGCCCGTCTCTTGTTGGGGACGAAGGGGATGTCCTCGCCGATGTGCCACATCAGGGAATTGCAGGCGGACTTGCGGCTCGAGCCCGTGCCGACGACGTCGCCGACGAAGGCCACGCGATGGCCCTCGGCGCGGATCTTCTTGATGACCTCGTTGCCGCCGGGGAAGCGGGTCTGGCCCATGGACTGGGCGTGAAGGGGGATATCGGGCCGGGTCGGAGCGTGGCCGGCGGGCGAAAAGTCATCCGTGTTGATCTCGCCGTCGACCTTGAAGACCTTGAGGACGAGCTTCGCCGGGAATTCCGGCCGGGACAGGAACCACTCCCCCGCCGCCCAAGACTCCAGGACGGATTTGGCCAAGGGATTCGTCAAGGACAGCTTGACGACGGTCTCGAAATGGCCGTAGACGAGGACGATCTTTTTCAGGGCTTCTGCGGCCGCGGCGGCGATCGTCTTATCGGACAGGGCTTCGACCAGGGGTTCGACGTTGTAGCCGCCGAGCATCGACCCCAGCATGCGGACGGCGTCTTCCCGCGAAACAGCCGGCGATTCGACATTGCCCTTGGCTACGGAGGCCAGCCAGCCGGCCTTGACCTTGGCCGAGGGGTCGACGCCCGGCGAGACGCGGTTCTCGAGGAGGCTTCGGAGGCCGGCAGCTTGGCCCGGCTCGGGCTGCTCGAGGCCCAGGCAGACATCTTCGACCTCCGCCGGCGTCAGGGCGAACGGCGGCAGGCCGGCCTTGGCCCGTTCTTTCTCCTGCTCGAAATAAGAATCCAACATGGTTCGTCTCCTGGTATGCGATTTTGGCGCCGGTCCGGCGCCTCCTAGATATAGAGTTTTTGGCGCATTTTGTCAAAGTAAGATGTCGGTGCGATGCCCGGTTGGGCCCATCGGGGATCGCTCTCTCGCCAACTTCCTTATCGCACTGGCCTAAGCCCCCGACACCTTTAGGCGACCTTGAGAGATTTCGGTTGATTTTGGGCTGAAAAACCATTAGAATTTTGTTCCAATCCAATACTGGATTAAATCAGGCACGGAGGGATCACAGAATGGACATGGCCGCCATCAACCGAGCCAAGGAGCATTTCGGCAAGCTCCTCGAAGTGCAGATGAAGCGGATGGAGAAGGTCAAGGCCTCTCCCGATTGGATCGACTACTCGAAGCTCTCCCCGCTCAAGATCGGCATCATCGCCGGCGACGGCATCGGCGTCTATATCGCCGTCCAGTCGAAGCGCGTCCTCAAGTTCCTGCTCCGGGACGAGGTCAAGTCCGGCAAGGTCGTCATCGACGACATCGAGGGTCTGACCATCGAGAACCGGGCCGCCCACGGTTGTGCCATCCCGGCCGACGTCCTGGCCGAGATCAAGAAATACCACGTCACGCTCAAGGGCCCCACGACGACGCCGCGCAAGGGGGACCCCTGGCCGAACATCGAGAGCTGCAACGTGGCCTTGCGAAAAGAGCTCGACCTCTTCGCTAACGTCCGGCCCGTGCGCGTCCCCAAGCAAGGCATCGACTGGATCTTCTTCCGAGAGAACACCGAGGACCTCTACGCCCTCGGCCCCTACGGCATCGACGTCGACGCCGACATCTCCATCGACTTCAAGCTCATCACCGGCCCCGGCTCCGACCGCATCTGCCGCCTGGCCTTCGAGCACGCCAAGAAGAACGACCGGAAGAGAGTCACCTGCGTCACCAAGGCCAACGTCGTCAAGACGACCGATGGCCGGTTCCTCGAGAACTTCTACCGCATCGCCAAGGACTACCCGGGAATCGCGGTCGACGACTGGTACATCGACATCATGACGGCCAAGCTCGTCGACGAGAAGCGCCGCCGAGAGTTTCAGGTCATGGTCTTGCCCAACCTCTACGGCGATATTTTGACCGACGAGGCGGCCGAGTTCCAGGGCGGCGTCGGCACGGCCGGCAGCGCCAATATCGGCAAACAATACGCTATGTTCGAGGCCATCCACGGCTCGGCGCCCCGGATGGTCAAGGAGGGGCGGGCCCAGTACGCCGACCCCTGCAGCATGATCCGGGCCGCGGCGATGCTCCTCGGCCACATCGGCTACGCCGAAAAGGGCAAGAACCTGGAGATGGCCCTCGACATCACCGGCCAGTACGAGAAGAAGATGGTCATCACCGGACGGGCGACGGGCGTCACGGGAGAGGCGTTCACCGACTACGTCATGGATTGGGTCAAGAACCCTAAGCTACAGCAGACCTGGGAAGGCTACGTCAAGGCCTGAGCCGGGCTTCAATAAAAGAAAGGAGTTCGACATGCGCAAGAAGATCGCTCTCATCGGCGGCGGGCAGATCGGCCAGATCCTGGCCATGCTCGCGGCCCAGAAGGAGCTCGGGGACCTCGTCATCCTGGAGATCCCGGAGCTCGAGAACCCCGTCAAGGGCAAGGCCCTCGACCTCATGGAGATGGCCCCCCACGGCAACTACGATGCCAACATCACCGCCACGTCCAACTACAAGGACATCGAAGGCTCCGACGTCATCATCGTGACGGCCGGCAAGCCCCGCCAGGCCGGGATGACCCGCGAGGACCTGCTCGCCGTCAACCTGGAGATCATCAAGCAGGTCGCCGCGGGCGTCAAGGAATACGCGCCCAAGGCGTTCTGCATCATCGTCACCAACCCGCTCGACGCCATGGTCTACTCCTTCTCCAAGCTCACCGGCTTCCCCCGGCACCAGGTCATCGGCATGGCCGGGACCCTGGATACCGCCCGCTGGCGCGCCTTCGTCGCCATGGAGCTCGGCGTGTCGGTCAGCGATGTCGCCGGCACGGTCCTCGGCGGCCACGGCCCGGACATGGTTCCCCTGCCCCGGCTGACCACGGTCGGCGGAGTTCCCCTCGCCGAGATCGCGACCAAGGAGCAGATCGACAAGCTGGCCACCCGGACCCGTGAAGCCGGGACCGAGATCGTCAAGCTCTTCGGCAAGGGCTCCGCCTTCTTCAGCCCGGCGTGGAGCGCCATCGTCATCGCCGAGTCCTACCTCAAGGACAAGCGCCGCATCCTTCCCTGCGCAGCCCTTTGCCAGGGCGAATACGGCGTCCAGGGCCTGTTCATCGGCGTGCCGGTCATGATCTCCGCCAAGGGCATGGAAAAGATCTACGAGATCAAGCTCAATGATGAAGAGAAGGCCATGCTCTCGAAGACGATCGGCGTCGTCCAGAAGACAGTCGAAGAGACCAAGCTCTGATCTGAAAAGGACTTCAGATCCTCAAAGGCGGAAGCCCTGGGCTTCCGCCTTTTTTCCCTTCTCGCGATTTCAGGGAAGCCCTCTCTTCGGCTCGGCGAACGATATCGCCCCTAGCCCCCCGGCCCCCCTTCCTCCCTTTCTTGGTGTTTGATTTCGTCCAGCGTTGGCGTATAATACCGCATTGACGAGAGTTCCATACGCTGGGAAATCCATCCCCCCCGACCCCCGATGATGCCTGAGCATAAACCATGACGAACGACAACGGCACGTTGGGCGAAAAGATCAAGCGGACTCTCGTCGGCAAGCCCCGCAACCTCAAGGACCCGTCGCTCTTCCATAAGATCGCCCTCATCCCCATCCTGGCCTGGATCGGCCTGGGCGCCGACGGCCTGTCTTCGGCCTCCTACGGTCCTGAAGAGGCCTTCAAGGTCCTGGGCCGGCACACCTACCTGGCCCTGGCCCTGGCCGTGGCCACGGCCCTGACGGTCTTCATCATTTCCTACGCCTACTCGCGCATGATCGAGTACTTCCCGACAGGGGGCGGCGGCTACGTCGTCGCCACCAAAACCCTGGGGGAAAAGGCCGGCGTCCTCTCCGGCAGCGCCCTCCTCGTCGACTACATGCTGACGATCACGGTCTCCATCGTCGCCTGCGGCGATGCCATCTTCAGCTTTTTCCCGGCCTCCTACCAGCCGCTCAAGACCCCGTTCGAGATCCTGGCCATCGTCTTCCTCGTCGTCCTCAACCTGCGGGGCGTCAAGGAATCCGTGACCATGCTGGCGCCGATCTTCGTCGTGTTCGTCCTGACCCACGCCCTCCTCATCGGCTACGGCATCCTCAAACACGTCCCCGAGATCGGGGCCGTCGCCGGCAATGTCCGCTCCGGATTTCAGGGCGGCCTGGCCACGCTCGGCCTCGGCGGCATGGCCCTTCTCTTCCTCCGCGCCTTCTCGCTCGGCGGCGGGACCTACACCGGCATCGAGGCCGTCTCGAACGGCCTCCAGATCCTGCGCGAGCCCAGGGTTCACAACGGCAAGAAGACGATGCTCTACATGTCGGTGTCCCTGGCCTTGACGGCCGGCGGCATCCTCGTCTGCTACGTTCTCCTCGGCGTCAGCCCGGTCTCGGGCAAGACCCTGAACGCCGTGCTCGCCGGCGAGGTCTTCGGCGGCTGGAGCTTCGGCGGCATGCTCGCGCTCATCACCATCTTTTCCGAGGGCGCCATCCTTCTTGTGGCCGCCCAGGCGGGGTTCGTCGACGGTCCCAGGGTCGTGGGCAACATGGCCTCCGACTACTGGTTCCCCCACCGCTTCGCCTCCCTGTCCGACCGCCTGACCATGCAGAACGGCGTCCTGCTCATGGGCGGCTCGGCCATCCTGCTCCTCCTCTATTCCCGGGGCCGGATCTCGACGCTCATCGTCATGTATTCGATCAACGTCTTTCTGACCTTCTCCCTGTCCCAGCTGGGCATGTCCCGCTTCTTCATCAGGAACCGGCACAAGGAGCCCGAGTGGAAAAAGCACTTGCCGGTCCATCTCGTCGGCTTGACTCTGTGCCTGACCATCCTCATCGTCACCATACTCGAGAAGTTCACCCACGGCGGCTGGCTGACGCTGATCATCACCTCGGTCGTCATCGCCCTCTGCTACCTCATCAAAGGCCACTACAACAGGGTCCGCAGGGGCGTCCGGGAGCTCGACGACATGCTCGTGGACATCCCCCACAAGGGCACCTACAACGCCGAACCGGCCGACCCCAAGGAGATGACGGCCATCCAACTCGTCAGCGGCTACTCCGGCTTCGGGGTCCACACGTTCCTGTCCATCATCCGCGGCTTTCCCGGCCTCTACAAGAACTTCGTCTTCGTCTCCGTGGCCGAGGTCGACGTCGGAGCTTTCAAGGGAGCGGAAGCCGTCGGCCATCTGATCATGGCGAACAAAGAATCTCTCAAGAAATACGTCGACCTGGCCCGCCGGCTGGGCTTCCCGGCCGAGTCGCGTCAGGATACAGGCATCGACGTCGTGGCGACGGGCTCGGCCCTGTGCCAGTCCGTCGCCCGGGAATTTCCGAAATCGACCGTCTTCGCCGGGCAGACCGTCTTCCGCCGGCCCGGGATCATCAACCGCATCCTCCATAACGAGACGGCCTTCGCCATCCAGCAGGAGCTCCGCTGGAAGGGCATCACGACCGTCATCCTGCCCATCCGCATCAATATTTAATGAGGAGGCCCGCAT
>Ga0154867_1028_pt2 | contig 11894 bp, 10 predicted proteins | sample Rifle2008BG19ft_FD_105839 | JGI IMG/M metagenome (GOLD analysis project Ga0154867, IMG submission 105839) | Candidatus Aminicenantes bacterium RBG_19FT_COMBO_65_30 | reverse complement strand
GGCAGACATCCAAACCGGCCTCATCGTCGTAAATGGCGGCTTCGTCCCGGCCGGCTTGACGGAAAAGGTCTCTCAGTCTCTGCCAGGACGTGACCCTGATGTGTTTCGACTGTTCGAGGCTCGTGATCAGGAGGTTGGGGATGGTCTCCCGAAGGTAATCGAGGCCCGAGTCCCCGGTCTGGTTCCTGAAGCCGAGGACGGCGACCGTGCGTTTCGCGGCCTCGCCCTCCGGAAGGAACTGCCAGACGAGGAGAGCGATAAGGGCGAGGAGCAGGGCGGCCGCCGGCATCCAGACCTTCTTCGACGGCAGCCGGACCGTGATCTGCTTGGAGGTCTGGGGCTTGCGGAGCGGCAGGGCGTGCGTCGTGGCGGGCAGGGTTTTTTCGATCCGGACAAGCTCCGCCAGCAAATCATCCGCGCTCTGGAACCGCTTGCCTTTTTCTTTCTCCAGGCATTTCAGGACGAGCCGCCGGAGGTCCTCCGGGATCTGGCCATTGATCGTGCCCGGGTCGGGCGGCGGCTCGCTCTTCTGCTTGACGGCAACGCTTAGCGGTGTGTCGCCCTCGAACGGCAGGCGCCCCGTCAGCATCTCGAAGAGGACGACGCCCAGCGAGTAGATGTCCGAGCGGCCGTCGGCCTCTTTTCCGTCCACCTGTTCGGGCGACATGTACTCGGGCGTGCCGATCATCACGCCGGCTCCCGTGATCCCCCTGGCCTTAAGAGAGCGGGCGATGCCGAAGTCCATGATCCGGGCCCCGCCCTCGCGGTCGATCATGATGTTCTGGGGCTTGAGATCGCGGTGGACGACGCCGAGCCGGTGGGCCTCGGCCAGGCCCTCGGCGGCCTGCCGCGCGATCGTCACGGCCTTGCCGACGGGCAGGGCCCCGATCCTGTGGACGAGGCTCTTGAGGTCCTCGCCCGGGACATATTCCATGGTGATGAAGTAGGTTCCGGTCTCTTCCTCACGGCCGAGGTCGTGCATGCGGCAGATGTGGCGGTGGGCGACGGCGCGGGCCAGACGAAGCTCGCTCCGGAAGCGCTCGATCGTTTCTTCGTCCGAAGCGATGTCCGGGTTGAGCAGTTTGAGGGCGAGCTTCTCCCGGACTTCGGTATCAAAAACTTTGTAGACGCGGCCCATGCCGCCCTTGCCCAGCTCCTCGATGACCTGGTAGCGGCGGGCGAATGTCGTCCCGGTCGTGAGCTCGCGGATGGGCGAGAGCATGGTCCCGGTCGAGGCCGGCGGGCCGCTTTCCGGGCGGAGAGGGGCGGCGCACCGGCCGCAGAAACGCGTGCCGGGAGGACTGTCGAAGCCACAGCGGGAACACTTCACAGCGGATTCCCCTTTTATGGTGTGCCTTGTTTTTTTTGAGAATAGCAAAAGCGGCGGGCGGTGTCAACGCGCGGATCAGCGCTCCTGGAGCGCGGCCAGGGCCTTGAGGGCGAGCGAATAAAGCCAGCGGTGGGCCTTGTTGCCGTTGGTCAGGATGGCCACACCGGTCCGCTTGTTCAGATTCCCGGCGAGAAAGGCCGTGTAGCCGTTGACGCTGCCGCTGTGGGCGATGATCGTTTCGCCCTCGAGGGTCGAGACCCACCAGGCCAGGCCGTAGCCGGACGTCGCGTTGAGCCAGCCGCCGTTGATGGGCCCGGCGAAGCGGTCGAACTGCCGTTTCATCATCTCCTGAAAGGCCGCCTCGCCGAGGATGCGCCGTCCCTTGTAGACGCCGCCGTTGAGGCTGGCCACGAGCCAGCGGGCCTGGTCGACGGCCGTGCCGTAGACGACGCCGGCCGGCCAGGTGTCGGCCTTGACCCAGTCCACGGGCCGAAAGACTCCGGCGCGCCGCCGCACGGGCATGTAGGGGATGGCCAGCCGCTCGGCCATATCGGCCCGCGGCTCGAAAGCCGTGTCGCGCATTTCGACCGGTCCGAAGACGTTCTTCCGCACGTACTCCTTGAACGGGACCCCCGAGAACTTTTCGACGAGGTGGGCGACGAGGGTGAAGGCGATGTTGGAATAGAGGACGCGCGTCCCGGGGCGGCGCCAAAGCCTGAGCCGGCCGGGGAGGTAATCGGCGAGCGCCGGCGGGGAGGCGTCCTCCCAGACGGCGTGCCGCCCGAAGTCGGTCGGCAGGCCCGAGGTGTGGGTCAGGAGGTGGCGGAACGTCACGGGATAGCGCTTGCTCTCGCCCTCGATCTTGAAGTCGGCGAGGAAGTCGTTGACCCGGTCGTCGAGCTTGAACTTGCCCTGCTCCATCTGCTGGAGGAGGGCCGTCGCCGACATCGTCTTGAAGGTCGAGGCGATGAGGTAGACGGTGTCGCAGGCGGCCGGGGTCTTGACCCTGACGTTGGCAAGGCCCGCCGACCGCGTCCAGACGACGCGGTCCCCCGACACGAGCACGACGGCCATGGAGGGGATGCGGCCGACCTTGAGCGAGCGCTCGATCTCGGGATCGAGGAGGGCGGCCAGGCGGGGATCGTCCACGGGCGAGAAGGGGCGGGCCGCGTAAGGGTCGGAGATGATGGCCGGACCGAGCAGGGGATCGTCGTCGGCTTCGTCCTCGAACTCGTCGGGGCCGGTTTCGAGGTCGGCGAAGACGCCGGTCGAACTAGGGCCGCCTTCCGGGCCGATGGAGGACGAGGCGGCGCCGGCACCGTTCCCGCTCTTCCCGTTCGGCCCGTTCGTCCCGTTGGCCACGTCGGCCCGCCCGCCGATGATCTTCGTGGCCACGAAGAGGCCGATGGCGGCGAGGGCCAGGACGATGAGGGCGATGTCGGCCGCCCGCCGCAAGCGCGAGGACGGCCGCTTGGATCCCGTCTTCTTGCGTACGGGCCTGGCCATGCCGCTCATGATGTTCTCTCGCTCGGCCAACGATTATATCACGCCTTGTCACGAAGAGCGCATCGCGAGCGCCAAGTTCATCCAGACGCGGCTATTCCTTCGCTCGCGCCGGCCGGCCTCAGCTTCTCGATGACGTCGGCGCGGACTCAGTAGGCGTGGCTTTCGCCGCCGCGGCCGCAACAAGCATGGGCAGGGAAAGAAAGACGACCGATCGCTTCATGCCCACTCTCCAATCGCTGGGGGCGGGCTGATGATCGCGGAGCGGAGGGCTATTCTTCGGAGAGGCCGGCGAGCTTGTCCTGGACGCGGCGGAGCTCGTCCTGGGCTTCCTTGAACAGCTTCGCCTTGAAGGCCAGGGTGTCGAGGGCCTTGGTTTCGTTCATGGTGCTCTTGAGGCGGTCGATCCGGACGAGGATCTCCGCCTCGCGCCGCCGCAGCCGGGCGATCTCCTCCTCGGTCAAAGGCATCTTATCCATGGCCTCACTTTTTTGCGAACCTATTTTAGACCGAACAGGCGCCGCGGGCAAGTTTCTATCTCACGAGCCGGACGGTTTGGATCTCGAAGGGTTTGAGCCGGACGGGGATTGAGTCGACCTCGAGGATTTCAGGCCCTCCCCCGAACCGCCGCGTCGTAAAGCCCAGGAACACGGCGCTCGAGAGCCGCGCGTCCACGGACTCCCCGGCGATCTCGCGAAGTCGGGCGACGGGCGTTCCGTCCCCCTCAAGCCAGAGCGCCTGGACGATGATGTTCCGCCGGTCGACGGACAAGAACGATTCCTGCGGGGTCCCAAAACGCCCTTTGTTCCCTGGCGGAAGCCAGGTTGCGACGAGCGGGGTGTGGACCTCCCAGCCGAAGCGCGTGGCCGAAACGCGGTCGGAGGCGGCGACGGCCGCCCCGGGCGGCAGGCTGGTCAAGCTATAACGGAACTCGACCCGCCCCTCCTGACTGGCCTTGAAGTTCGTCATCCAATAGTTGTTCATGGCGTAGGAGAAAACCCAAGCGTTCGCGAGGTCGAGCTTCTTGAGCCACTTCCCCGTATTGATGTCGCCGAACTGGACGAGCGGCGCCTCGAGGGGCGACCAGACGACCCGGGCGTCCTTTCCGGAAAACTCGACCCAGTGCTGGGCCGTGTGCCAGTCGAGCGTCGTCGCCGGAAGCTGCTCCGTCCCCGGGGCCATGTCGGCGCCGGCGATCTCGAAGCGGACATTCGGACCCGGGCCGACCTGGAACGGGAAAGCGAAATACAGAGCTTCCGGCGCGAACGTTTCCTCCTTGTTCAGGACGTTGACGAGGTCGACGCGCTTGACGTCGTCGTAGAGGACGATCCTCTGTTCGAGCGACGGGCACATCTTCGGCGCGCTGCGGACGACGAGACTCGCCGCGACCGGGCCGGGCCAACCCGCTTCGACTTTGGCCTCGCTCGGCGCCCAGCGGTTGAACGCCGCCCGCTTCGTCATGTCGTCCACGGCTTTCCGTCCGCCCTCGGGCTGTTCGTAAATATAGGTATTGAGCGGCCAGGGGCAGGACTTATCGACGAGCTCGCGGCCGAGCTCCTTGTCGAAGAGGCTCGAGACGCCGCCGGTCTTGGGGTCGACCGTGACCCGGTAGTAACGATTCTCGATGGCGTTGGCGCGGATCTCCGAACCGGGACCCGAGGCGCCGGTGCCCGGCAGCGCCTCCCCCGTCGTGACCGCGAACACCGCGTAGCCCATGGCCGGGACATTCGGGGCGAGAACGAGGAGGGCGTCGTCGCCCATCATCTGGAATTTCGCGTCGGCGCCCAAGCGGCGGTCGACGACCTTGAGCTTGCCTTTCGCCTCGCGCAGGGGACCGGCCGGGAGCGATACGCGCACCATGTCCGTCCGCGGCCAGGAGAGCGGGTTGAAGACCATGAACTCGTGCTCGCCTCCGGCGCTGACGAGCCGGGCCAGGGCCTCGGTCCCGCGCCGGAGGAGCGTCCGCGACGTCTCCCGGGCCTGGTAGGCGAATCCGGATTTTATTGCCCATTGACTCCGGGCGAGCTCCGACCACGGCTCGTCGATCGAGTTCCAGGCCCCCCAGGTGTGCTCGTCGTAGAGCATCGAAGAGACGTATCCCTCCCGGATCTTATCCGCCGGGAAGCGGAAGGCCTTGGCCGGGTCGAGCTTGGCCGCCAAGGCGGACGCTTTCTCCGCCGAAAGGATCTCGTTGTGGGCGGCCCGGTTGAGCCCCGTCTCGAAGGCGGTCGAGGCGATGCCGTCGGTCCAGTAATCGGGCCAGCCGAGCTTGTGGACCGGGAGAGTAGCTCCGTGCTCTTTCTCCATCCGTTCGAAGAACTCTCGCATGGTGGCCAGCCTCAGCCGCGGCGAGACGAAGCGCTCGTTCCACTCCTTGACCCGGTCGGAGAGAGCGCGTCCGGGCGGGCAGTTATCGGTCACCCAGGCCCCGACGTTGAAGGCGATGATGTCGTAGGGATAATCGCCGCGCGCCTCGAGCCGGGCCAGGTAGCCACCGACCTTCGGAGCGCTGCGGTCGATCGCCTCGTGCAGCAAAAGCTCGTAGTTCCCGAAAAGATAGTGCTCGCCGTTCCAATGGAGGATGCGGCTGCCGTCCGGCGACTCCCACCAGAAGGCGTTGGGCCGGCGGAGCGGGGCCCGGGAGCGGGTCTCGTTGATGCCGCTGGCGAAATAGCGCACGCCGGCCTGGGCGAAGATCTGGGGCAGCGACCAGGCGAAGCCGTTGACGTCGTTGTTCATGGCCGAGCGGACGTCGAAGCCGTAGCGGCGGGCGAATTCGCGGGCCGCGTCCACGGTCCGGACGATCTCTTCGTGGGCGAAGGCGTCCGAAAGCTGAAGGTAGAGCGCGGAGAGCTCGACCCGGCCGGCCCGGATGAGATCGGCAAGGGCCCGAACCTCGGATTCGGGGCGCGTCCGGATGAAGTTCTCCAGGGCCCAGGAGACCTCGATCGTCCAACGGAATTTGGCGTCGTCGGGGTAGGCCTCCGTCTCGCGGCAGTAGTCGATGACGGAGTCGAGGTATTCGACGTGGTTTTGAGCGACGCGCGACTGGAGCTCGGTGTAGCCTATGTCGGTGTGGGAATGGTGAAAGAGGTAAACGCTCCACCGACGACGCGGAGTCATGGTGATCTCCCGGCTGAGCGTGACCTGCGCCGGGCCTCGCCCGGAGGCCCAGCGGACCTCGAAGCGCGCCTTGACCGGCTTGACGGACTCCGGGAGGCGAGTCTCGAAGACGTTTTTCCCGGGCTTGAGGGGGAGCGTCGCCGAGTCCAGGCTGTAGGGCTTACCGGCGATCCAGGCCTTGACGGCGGCATCGGCGGGCCCGGCCCCCGGATGATCGACGATGATTTGCACGACCTCTTTGACCGAGGCCCCGTCCCTGATCAGGAAGACCGTCGGGACGACGTCGAGCCGGGGCTCGGAGACGCGGGTCGAAGGCGTGGCGGGCGCTGTCTGAGAAAGAGCGGGCGTCAGGCCGCCGGCCGAAAAAAGCGCGATAGCCGCAAGAACGCAAGAAACGGCGTATCTCGTCCTGAAAGAGCCGATTTTTTTGTTGCTGGTCATCCGTTGTCCTCCTTCCCCGGGAGGCTGGCTGGGGCTTCCGCCGGGGCCTCGGACCCAATCTAACATGGCCGGGAGGCGCCGTAAAGGCCGCCGCGGCCGGGGGCCGTTTGACCGTCCGGGACGGTTGTGCCATCATAGAATATCGAGTTTCGCATGACGGCCCTACAGAAGACGGCGCTGACGCTTTTGGCCCTGGCCGCGGCGGCCTGTTCCGCTTCGGCCCTCTCGCCGTCCGGGAGCGGCGCGGCCGCCGTTGCGGGCCCGGCCACGCGCGAGGGGCAGGCCAAGTCCAAAAAAACCAAGGTCCCGGCGAACGAGAAAAGCGCCCAGGACGAGTACGAAAAGGGCGCCATCGCCCTCCGCTACGGTCTCACAGACGAGGCCATCCGTTATGGCGAGCAGGCCCTGGCCTTTTTCCCCGGCCATTTCAACGCCCTGGCCCTGTTGGGCTCCGCTTACTACACGAACGGCGACTATGCCCGTTCGGCAGCGGCCTACGACGAGGCGGCGGCCCTAAAGCCGGACTCCGCCGAGATCCAGAGGAACCTCGGGCTGGCCCTCTTCGAGCTCAAGGAGACGGAGAAGGCCGAAGCCGCCCTGAAAAAGGCCTACGCGGCGAACGGCGACGCCGAGGCCGCCTTTAACCTGGGGAAAATCTGCTTTACCGAGAAGCGTTTCGACGAGGCCCTGGACTACGCCGTCAAGTCCATCCAGAAGGACGGCAAGAGCGCCCGGGCGTATAACCTCAAGGGCGTGATCTTGAACCAGCTGGGCCGCTACCTCGAGGCCGCGGGGAGCTTTCAGGCCGGCCTCGTCCTAGCCCCCGACGACATCGGCCTCCAGATCAATCTGGGCATCGCCTACCTCAACGCCAATGAACCGGCCAAGGCCAAGACCGTCTTCGAGGCGGTCTTGCCCAAGATCCAAGAACAGGTCTTGAGGGACCAGGTCGAGAACTACCTGAAGTCCATCAAGGACGCCGGGAAGTAACGTCGGAGAAGCGGGCTTCCAGGGCCCGCAGGAAAGCCAGCCCTTTTTCGACGAAGGCGCGGCCGTCTGGGCAGAGGTTCTGGAAGATCCCCCGCTCAAAGGCAAAATCGCCGAGGTTTGTATTGTAGGTCTCGAGGCCGACCGTGCCGTCGAAGCCGATCTCCGCCAGCGTCCGGAAGACCGTTTCCCAGGGGACGAGCCCGCCGCCGGGCACGCCGCGGTCGTTCTCGCAGGCGTGCACGAGAGCGAGGCGCGGGCCCAGGGCGCGCAGGCCCTCGGCATAGTCGCGGACCTCGGTGACGGCGTGGTAGGTGTCGAATGTGGCCTTGATATTGGGGTGGCCGGCAAGGGCGATAAGCCGCATGAGCTGGGCCGGCGTGTTGACGAGGTGGGTCCGGAAACGGCTCATCGGTTCGAGGACGACGGCGACGCGGCGTGCGGCGGCGTATTCGGCCAGGGCGTGGAGGCCTTCGGCGGCGCGGGGGAATTCGTCGGCGGGAGGGCGGCGGCGCTTGACGATGCCCGGATGCCCGTAGAGACAGCCGGCATAAGCCCAAGCGCCCAGCTCGGCGGCGAGGTCGACCTGGCGCTCGTGCCAGGCGAGGCCCCGGACGCGGTCGGCGGCGGCGTCGGCCGCGAGGTCGCAGTCGAGCGGCCAGAGACCGCCCGGCCCGATGACGAGGTCGAGGCCGAGGGCGGCGGCGCGGCGTCCCGTCAGGCGCGGGTCGAAGACGACGTCGTCGCCGACGGAGAGCTCGAACATGTCGAGGCCCAGCTCCCGGGCGAGGTCGAGGTACGGCAGGTCGGCGTCCGACCAGCTCCGGGTGAAGAGATAACAGTGGGCCCCGTATTTCACGACTCCTGACTATAGCACAAGTCGGGACGGGCGATAAAAGAGGCCCGGCCGCCGCCGGAAGTGGTATGATAGAGTCATGAACTGGGTTACGGTCCATAAAGCCAACGGAGTCACGGCGGCTGAGATCCTGAAGAACATGCTCGAATCTTTCGGCATTCCCGCCCGGGTGAGTTACGAGGCCGCGGGCAAGATCTACGGCTTGACCATGGACGGGATGGGTGTCGCCGCGCTCCTGGTCCCCGAAAACCGGGCCCAGGAGGCCCAGGACATCCTCGCCGAGCATTTCACCGTCGAAGCTTGAGGGGCCGCCGCCGGAAGCCGTCGAGAGGGGTTCGTATCCCCGGATCCTCGTGGGCTGTCTGAAACGTTTCCGCCGGCCGTGCGTCCAATGGGGCGAAAACGAGCGCGGCGGGGCGGATCCGAAAGCGCCCGATAATCAGGAGGTCAACATGACGGTCTCGAAGTACCGAAAACGCGTCATCCGTAGCGAGACGCCCGTCAGGCGGCGGAGCGAGGGGGCGACGACCGGAATGGACGATGGCTGTCCCGAGAAATGCCCAGGCTGCGGCAACACCCTGGGGAAGGGATACGCCTTCTGCCCCCACTGCGGGAAGAACCTGAAGAAGACCTGCCCGTCCTGCGGCAAGCCCGTCGAGGGCGGTTGGAAAGCCTGCCCGTCCTGCGGCACGAGCCTCGACCCCAGGGAGGTCCGCCAAGTCTAAATAAGAAGGGGTCAAACCTTAAATCTTATAAGGATTTAGACACTCCGCCCATCGCGCGCTAAAAAATTATAAGATTTAAGGTTTGACCCCTTCTTATTTGAAAATTTCGCGGCGAAGAGAGGCCAGGGCGATGCGCGACTCGACGGGGTTGACGCCGATGCCCGGCCCGTCCGGGACGCGGATGGTCCCCGGCCCGCTGAGCTCGATGAAGGGGTCGATGACGTCCTCTTTGTAATAGCGCCGGCTGGCGCTGAGGTCGTTCGGGTACTTGAAATTCGGCAGGGTGGCGATGTGGAGGTTGTGGGCCCGGCCGATGCCGCATTCGAGCATGCCGCCGCACCAGACCGGCACCTCTCGCGATTCGCAGTAGTCGTGGATCCTGCGCGTCTCGACCACGCCGCCGACCCGGCCGACCTTGATGTTGACGATCCGGCAACTGCCCATCTCCAGGGCCGCCCGGGCCGTGTCGAACGACAGGATACTTTCGTCGAGACAGAGCGGCGTCTTCATCTCCCGCTGGAGCTTGGCGTGGTCCCAGAGGTCATAGGGCGCGAAGGGCTGTTCGATCATGAGCAGGCCGTAGGCGTCGAGAGCCTTGAGCGCCTCCATGTCCTTCAGGCCGTAGGCGCCGTTGGCGTCGGCCTGGAGCATGATGTCCGGGTATTTCTCGCGGACGGCGGCGCAGGCCGCGGCGTCCCAGCCCGGCTTGATCTTGATCTTGATCCTCTTGTAGCCCTGGTCGAGGTATTGGCCGACGCGGGCGACGAGGTCGGGGATGGAATCCTCGATGCCGCAGCTGACGCCGGCCGCGATCTCTGTTCGCGTGCCGCCGTAAAGCTTGTGGAGCGGCAGTCCGGCCTTTTTCGCCTTGAGGTCCCACAGGGCCAGCTCGATCCCCGCCTTGGCCATCCGGTTGCCCCGGAAGACAGCGGCTTCGCGGGCGTAGTCCTCGGGCTCAACGAGGCACTTGCGGAAGATGAGCGGAACGAGGAATTCCTTCATGACGTGCCAGGCCGTCTCCGTCGTCTCGCCGCTGTAGAGGGGCGCCTCCTCGGCCACGCATTCGCCCCAGCCGTAGATGCCGTCCTCGCAGACCTTGACGAGGCTGAAAGTCCGGTCGTAGGCGCGTCCAAAGCTCGTCTCGAAGAAGTGCACGTAAGGGAGCTTGAGGAGATCGATCTCGATCCGCTCGATGGCCATGGTCTGTCCTCCGCGTTCTCGATTCCCGCTTAACATAATCCAGGACGCCCGCCGAATTCAAGGAGGAAACTCGCGGTCAGCCCAGCTTGATTCCTTTCCGGCGGGCCCGCCATTCGTATACGCCGATGATCCTGCGGGCCATGGCTTCGGCGGAATATTTTTCGAGAACCGATTCCCGGCCGCGCCCGGCCAGGCGGGTGGCCAGGTTCCTGTCGAAATGGACCTTGAGGACGGCGTCGGCCAGGGCCCTGGGGTTCCGGGCCGGGACGAGGAGCCCGGTTTCGCGGTGCGTGACGATGTCCCGGGATGTCCCGACGTCCGTGGCGGCGACGGGCAGACCGCTGGCCATGGCCTCGATGAGGAAGCCGCCGAGCCCGTCGAGGTGGGAAAAGACCGTGAACATATTCAGAGAGGCCAGGATCCGCGGCGCGTCCTTTCGAAAACCCAGAAAATAAAAAACGTTGTCCATGGAGCGCCCGGCCTCGGACCCGCCCGATTCGAGGCGGAGGGACCCCTCGCCGAGGACGACGACCTTGACCTTCGGCGCCTGCCCGCGGACGATGGCCGCCGCCTCGAGGAGCGCCTGGTGTCCCCGCTCGTCCTCGAGGGGGATGACCGCGCCGACCAAAAAATCGTCCGGCCCGAAGCCGAGCTTCCGGCGGAGGAGGTCGTCGGGGCCCTGGGAGGTGAACCGCGAAAAATCCAGACCAGGCGGAACAACCTCGATCGTCGTCTCGGCGACGCCGCCGCGGAGGAGGATGGACCGGACACCGTCCGACCCGGCGATGAAGGCATCGATCGCCGGGAACGGCAGCCGCCCTTCGAGAGGCGAGGAATCCGCCGGCCGGGAGAGGATCCGGACGGGAACCTGGGCCGCGACCGCCGCGGGAAGCCCGAGCGCGGCGCCCAGCGTCTCGTGGAAATGGGCCAGCTTGCAGCCGCGGGCCCGCATGGCCCGGGCGAGGCCCCGGCGGACGGCCCATCCCATCCGGCCGCGCATCCGGAGGGGGATCGTGGAGAGGCCCTCCTCCGACGCCTTGCGGAGGAGGTCGCCGGCGGGCTCGAGGACGAGGTGGGCCGCGTAGCCTTTCTTGCGGAGCTCCCGGGCCACGGTGAGAACCTGGCGCTGGCTCTCGCGCCACTCGCGGCCGGCGTCGACGAGAAAGAGGCTCACCGCGTCATCTTAGCACAGCGAATTGAAGAGGGACAGCCCCCCCCGTAGGGATTGTCCCTCTTGATCACCTGATGTAATCGCTGAGGGTGATATTGCGGGCCTCGAGCGTCGTGCCCGTCACCTGGGCGATCTTGGCCATGGCGACGTTGTAATCGACGAGGGCCTTGAGCTCCAGCGACCGGGCGCTGGCCAGGGTGTCCTGGTAGGTCAGGACCATGTAGTTCGTCGACATGCCGACGTTGAGCTTCTTCATCTCGGCCTCGAGCTGCCGCTCGGCGAGCTCGCGGGCGATGCGGTAGGCGTCGACGCTCTTGGCCGCGGTCTCGAGCGTCCGGACGGCGTCGCTGACCTCGAGGAAGATCTGCTGCTCCTGGCTCTTGAGGCGGGCCTGGGCCTGTTCGAGGTCGAGCTTGGCGTAGGCGTAGTCGGCCCGGCCGACGACGTCCCCGAAGGGGATGGTCAGCGTCACCCCGGCCGTCCAGTTGTTGTACAGGAACTTGAAGGTGTCGCGGAAGGCCTGCGAGGCGCTGCCCGCATCGCCGATGGTGGGCGGAA
>Ga0154867_1032_pt1 | contig 12057 bp, 10 predicted proteins | sample Rifle2008BG19ft_FD_105839 | JGI IMG/M metagenome (GOLD analysis project Ga0154867, IMG submission 105839) | Candidatus Aminicenantes bacterium RBG_19FT_COMBO_65_30 | reverse complement strand
GGTGAGTATGTGCACGGGATATTAGTGCAAATTCTTATCTTTTAGCTGTGATCGCGGTATGACCTGCCGACGCAATAAATAAGGCTGAGTGAATCAAGTTGACGAAAGCGGGCGTTTTTAGTGGCGAGAAGGAAAAGAGAGACGGAGGTCGTATGAAGAGCGCATGGAAGTTGGGAATATTGGTTTTTTCGTTTTTAGCCTTCCTTTCGGCTTGCCAACAGAGCGGAGACGACGGCGTTCCACCGCCGGTTTCGACCCATAAGTGGAAGTGGGTATCAGGCAGCAATACGGTGAATCAGGCGGGCACCTACGGAACCCAGGGCACGGCCGATCCATCAAACGTCCCCGGGGCGAGAGAACATGCCGTATCCTGGATCGATACCGGCGGCAACCTCTGGCTCTTCGGGGGATATGCCTATGATCCGGCCGGCTATATCGGCCAGCTCAATGACCTATGGAAGTTTGACCCGGCAACCCTCGAATGGACCTGGGTATCCGGCAGCGATGCCAGATTTCAGGCGGGCATCTACGGAACAAAGGGCATGGCCGCTCCATCAAACGTCCCCGGGGCGAGAGTCGGGTCTGTATCCTGGAGCGACCCCCAGGATAAACTCTGGCTCTTCGGGGGACTTGGCTATGATGAGACCGGCCATTACGGCAGTCTCAATGATTTGTGGAAGTATGACCCGGCAACCCTCGAATGGACCTGGGTATCCGGCAACAACGCCGGAGATCAGGCGGGCACCTACGGCACGCAGGGCATGGCCGCTCCATCAAACGTCCCCGGGGCAAGAGCAGGGGCTGTATCGTGGCTTGATTCCAGCAGCATACTCTGGCTCTTCGGAGGATACGGCTATGATTCGGCCGGTAATAAAGGTTGGCTCAATGACCTGTGGAAGTATGACCCGACGACCGTTGAATGGACCTGGGTATCCGGCAGCAATGCCATGGACCAGGCGGGGACCTACGGCACAAAGGGCACGGCCGATCCGGCAAACATCCCCGGGGGAAGGTATGAGGCTGTATCCTGGTTCGATCCCAGCGGCATACTCTGGCTCTTCGGCGGAGATGGCTTGGATTCGGCCGGCACTCGTGGCGATCTCAATGACCTATGGAAGTATGACCCGACAACCCTTGAATGGACTTGGGCATCCGGCAGTGATACCGGAGATCGGTTAGGCAGCTACGGGACGCTGGGCGTGATCGATTTGGCGAACGTCCCCGGGGGAAGGTATACGGCTCTCACCTGGGTTGATTCCAGTGGCAAACTCTGGCTCTTCGGGGGATGTGGCTATGATTCGTTCGGCAATCGAGGCTGGCTCAATGACCTGTGGAAGTTTGACCCGACGCTCCTTGCGTGGGCCTGGGAAGCGGGCGGCAATACCGTAAGCAAGTCGGGCACGTACGGCACCAAGGGCACAGCCGATTCGACAAATATCCCCGGGGCTCGATATTTTGCCATCTCCTGGATCGATCTTCAGGGCAAATTCTGGCTCTTCGGGGGATATGGCTCAGATTCGGCCGGCACTGGAGGCCGGCTCAACGACTTGTGGCAAATGACCCAATAGCGGCGGCCGCGTCCTGGCCGTCAGGTTTTGCCCTCGAGCCGCAGGTCCTGGGCGACTTCGCGCTTGCCGAGGAATTCGTAGCTGATCGCCCCGAACTTGCAGGACGAGACGCACTTCAGACAGCGGACGCAGTCGGGCGTGTTGGGCGACTCGTAGATCTTGATCTCGACGGGACAATCCTCGTAGCATTTATCGCAGAGGGTGCACTTTTCGTCGTCGACGGCCATCCGGAAGAGGCTGCCTTTGTTGAACAGCCCGAAGATGGCTCCCAAGGGACAGACCGTCCGGCAGAAAGGGCGCCGGCTCAAGATGAACCAGCCGACGAACAGGACAAGGAGCCCGATCTTCCAGTAGTACATGAAGCCGATGAGGCCGCGCAGGTCGGCGTTGAGGATGACGAGAGGGATGCCCGCTTCGAGCGTGCCGGCGGGACAGATCCACTTGCAGAACCAGGTCTGGCCGAAGCCGAACTGGTCGACGATGAGGAGCGGCAGGGCGACGACCATGGTCGCCAGGACGACGTAGCGGAAATAGGACATGAAGTGCGGCAGGCGGACCTTGGGTGTCGGGATCTTGTGAAGGAGCTCCTGGATGAAGCCGAACGGGCAGATCCAGCCGCAGGGCATGCGGCCGACGACGCTGCCCACGGCGCCGAGGAAGCCGGCGACGTAGAGGCCGAACTTCTTTTCGGCGACCGACAGGTTGAAGCGCAGGCCGCCGAAGGAGTTCTGGAGGGCCCCGATAGGACAGGCGCCCAGGGCCGAGGGGCAGGAGTAGCAGTTGAGGGCCGGGACGCAGACGCCCTTGACGCCGCCCTGGAAGATCTCGCCCTTGAACCAGGCCGGCAGCCAGGCGTTGAGGCCAAGAGCAAAAGCGGCCTGGTACCAGGCCCTTTTTTCTCGGGGCTTGCGGACGGCGTTGGTCTTGTCCTTCGCGTCCATGGCTCCGCTCAGCCGATCCCGATGCAGTCGAGGCAGACCGTGACGGCCTTTTCGAGGACCGTCTTGTACTCGCCGAGGAGAAGCCCGGCGACCATGATCCCCAGGAACACGATGAGCAGAACCCAGGGGAGCTTGCGCCTCACCGCTTCGCTCCCCCGAGCAGGGCCTTGACGGCCGTGTCGAGTTCGACGATGTGCTCTTCCTTGAAGCCCACGTGGGCGTGGGTGATCGTCCCCGTGGAGTCGATGAGGTAAACGACGGGGATCTCCTGGACCTCGTACTTTTTCTTCATGTCCTTGGCCGTGCCGAGAGTCCCCACGGCCGGAGCGGCCGACGGGGGGTCGGCCAGGAGCGGGTAGGTGATCTTCAATTTCTGATAGAAGGGCTTGACGATTTTTCCGCCGGCCTCGTCCAGGGCGATGCCGAAAACGCGCAGTCCGCCTTCGGCCTCGCCGTCGGCGGGCAAGTAGGTCTCATTGAGCAGCTGCATGTGCGGCATGGCCTTGCGGCAGGGGACGCACCAAGTCGCCCAAAAATCGACGAGGACGCCGGCCGGATGGGATTTGACGATCCTCGTCTCGCCGCCGACCGTCTCGGCGACGACGAGCGTCAGCTTCCCCTCCTCCATGGTGACCGTGTAGTCCTTGCCGTCGACGTTTTTGAGAGAGAAAGGAACGAACTTGGCTCCCGGCTTTAAAACGCCGAAGCCGGGGGAGCAAAGGATGAGGAGGACGGCGGCCGCGCCGGCGATCCTCGGGAGCGTCTTCATGGATGCTAGTTTACCCGTCCGGACGGGCCTTTTCAAGGCCGCCGGCCCTAGAAGCGGAAGACCAATCCAAGGCCGGCGGAGATGCCGTCGAGCTTGGCTTCGAGCGGGTCCTCGCCCTCGGTCTTCAGAGTGCAGGCCCGGTAGTTCACGAAGACGTCGAGCCAAACCGATCCGCCGAGCCCGGCGAGGAGCCCGGCTTGGCCGAGAAAGCCCAGGCCGCTCTCGCTGACGCTTCCGAGCGCGTTCTCTTCCTTGAACAGGAAGTACGCGGCCGCGGCGCCGATGTAGGGGCGGACGCGCGATTTTCCGAAATGGCAGCGCAGTCCCAAGTAGAGGGGGATGATGCGGAGCTTCGTTTCTTCCTCGGACAGGGACAGGAGGCCGGTCTTGCCGAAAAGCTCCGCCCCGGCCCAGAGGTGCAGGACGCCGGCGACCGGGACGGCCAGCTCGCCGCCGAAGACCAGGCCGCCCTTGTAGACATCGCGGAAGAGGCTGTCGGCCGGAAAGAAATGGCCGGCCTTGAGCGTGAAGGACAGGCCCGCCCCCCAGACCGTTCCCGTCAAGGCGGCCAGCGCAAGGAAGATGATACCGCGTCTCATGGCCTTCCTCATCAGTCGCTCCTTCCCCGCGTCCGCCGCCATCGGCAGGGCCCATTCTATTTTCGCCCCCGAACTCTGTCAAGTTTCGAATTTGACAGCCGGCCCGGGGCTCCCATAGAATCCGGACCGAGGGAGGCCGGACATGCCCGTGTACGCCGTCGGAGTGGATTCCGGGACCCAGGGCACCAAAGCCTTGGTCGTCGACTGTGAAAGCGGCCGCGTTCTCGGCCGGGGACACGCCGCGCACGCCATGATCCCGAGGCTCGAAGCGGGCGCGAGCGAGCAGGACCCGGCGACCTGGGTCAAGGCCACGGAAACAGCGCTGGCCGCGGCCCTGAGGGCGGCGCGCATCGACGCCAAGAACGTGGTCTCGCTCGGCGTGTCGGGCCAACAGCACGGCTTCGTCCCGCTCGACGCCAAGGGCCGGCCCATCCGCCCGGCCAAGCTCTGGAACGACACCTCGACCATCCGCGAGACGGAGGACATCGTCGCCGCGCTCGGCGGGAAAAACCAGGTCATCGCCCGCCTGGGCATCAACCTGGCCGTGGGCTTTACGGCCTCGAAGGTCCTCTGGCTCAAGAGGCGCGAGCCGAGGAACTTCGGGAAGCTGGCGGCCGTCCTCCTCCCCCACAATTATCTGAACTACTGGCTGACCGGCCGGGCCCACATGGAGTACGGCGACGCCTCGGGCACCGGCCTCATGGACATCCGCAAGCTCCGCTGGGACGAAGCGGCCGTCGCGGCGGTCGACCCGGACCTCGCCGCCAAGCTGCCGCCGCTCAGCCACCCGCGAGAGCCGGTCGGCTTCATGAGGAAGTCCCTGGCCGGCCGGTTCGGCCTCGGGCGCGTCCTCGTCGCCGGCGGCGGGGGCGACAACATGATGGGCGCGATCGGCAGCGGCAACGTCAGGCCCGGCGTCTGCACGCTCAGCCTGGGGACCTCGGGCACGGTCTATTCCCATTTCGCCCGGCCCTTCGTCGACCCCGAGGGCGAAATCGCGGCCTTCTGCGACAGCACGGGCGGGTGGCTGCCGCTCCTCTGCACGATGAACGCGACCAACACGACGGAGATCGTCAAGGCCCTCTTTCGCCTCGACAACGCCGGGCTCGAACGGCTGGCCCGCCGGGCGGGGCCGGGAACGGACGGACTCCTGTTCCTTCCCTTCGTCGACGGAGAGAGGGTGCCCGTCCTGCCCTTCTCGAGCGCCGTCTTTTTCGGCCTCGATAGGAGAACGTTCGACGCCGCCCATATCGCCCGTTCGGTCATGGAGGGCACGGTTTTCAACCTGGGATACGGTTTCGCCCGGATGAGGAAGCTGGGCTTGAAGCCGGCCGAGATCCGGGCGACCGGGGGCGGGGCCAAGAGCCGGCTCTGGCTCCAGATCGCGGCCGACGTCTTCGGCACCCCGGTCGTGACCCTGCGGGAGAAAGAGGCCGCGGCCTACGGAGCGGCCCTCCAGTCGATCTGGTGCTGGTCGCTCGCCAAGGGCGAAAAAGCGTCGATCGCCGAGATCACCTCGAGCCGCGTGGCCAAGGATAAGCTCGCCGCGGAGCCGGACTCCCGGAACGCCGCCCTTTACGCCGAGCTCCAAGACCGTTTCAATTCGCTCTGGAGGCGCCTGGTCCCGGAGTTCAAAGCGCGACGTGAAGGGTGACCGCTAGGTTCGGCCGAGCTCGTAAGCGGCTTCATACATCGCCAGCACGTTCTCCGGCGGCGTGAGCGCTTGGATGTTGTGGCAAGGCGCCAGGATGTAGCCGCCGCCGGCGCCGAGGATGCGGAGGTTGTCCTCGACCTCCCGCCGGACCTCATCGACCGTCCCGAACGGCAGGGTGTACTGGTTGTCCATGCCGCCGTGGAGGACGACCGTCCCGCCGAAATCCCGCTTGAGCCGCTCCCGCTCCATGCCCGGACAGCGCCACTGGAGGGGGTTGAGCAGGTCGATGCCGAGGTCGATCATCTCGGGGACGATGCGCCAGCAGCTGCCGTCGTTGTGGTGGAAGACGCGGGCGCCGGCCTGGTGGGCCAGGTCGATCATCCGTTTCATCCCCGGCAGGAGGAACTCGCGGATGTGCCGGACCGAGAGCATCAAGTCGGTCTGGCCGCCCATGTCCTCGGCGACGTAGGAGATGTCCACCCGGCCGGGGAGGGCTTCGTAGATCCGGGCCGACGTCTCGTAAGCGAGGTCGAAAAGCTTGCCCAGGCCGTAGTGGGCGATCTCGGGATTCTCGACGAGGTCGACGAAAGCCTGCTCCTGGCCGCGGAGCTCCTTGTAGATGAGAAACGGCTCCGAGCCGCCGCCGCGGATGGGATGGGTCTCGTTCTTCCGGACCTGGGCTGCGAGCCCGCTCGAATCCCACCAGTCGGCGGTGGGCCAGACGTAATTCCTCTCGATCTCCGCGACCGACTCGAAGCCGGCCAGCGGGAAGTGGACGCATTCCCGATAGGCGCCCGTCCCGTAGTCGACGCTCCTGAACTTGCGGCCGAACTCGTCCTGCATCCGGGGGAGGGGCGGGCCGACGTAAGGGGGCCGGACCCAGACCTCGTAATCGACGTGGAGCCTGTCCAGCATCTGGCGCCGCGTGCGGCAGCCGAGATGGCGCATGAACTTCCGCGTGGCTTCGGGGGTGGCCCAGTAATCGGTCGGGACACGGTCGGGCTTCTGCCGCGCGAAGACGGCCAGCCACCGCTCCCGCGAGGTCATGCCGCCCTTTCTCAATGCTTGTGCAGGTCCTTGTGCATGATCTTCCGGATCTCATGGAGGCGATCGTGGGCCGAAAGGTCGGTCAGCTTTTTGTTCATGAACTCATCGTTCTCGGCCTGGAGCATCCCGGCGATGTAGTCGATGACGCTCGGCGGGAAGACGCCGTCGCGCTCGTAGTGGGCCCGCTTCCGGAGGAGGACCCGGCTCGATTCGACGCAGCTCGCCGGGAGGACGGGCAGCCGCTTGAGGAGCTCCTTGTCGGCGAAGATATTGCCCTTGACGTAGAGGTTATCTGCGAGCTCGAGGGGGCCGTGGTCCTTGAACAGGGAAAGATCGCCCTTGAAGGCCCAGTTGGCGGCCATGGCGATCCCGGCCAGCGTCAGGTGGACGATGGCGCTGCCGTCCGGGCTGCGGATCTCGACGGTCTGGCGGCCGCCCCCCTCGTCCACGAACTCGGTGGTTTCGGCGGGATTGACCGTCCGGGCCAGGCCGGCGACGTTGCCCCAGCCGAGCGGGACGCGGATGAGGGCGCTGCGGTTGAGGTCGCTCCAGCAGATCCGCGTCGGCGCCTCCTGGTTCGGGACCAGGCGGAGGTAGGCGGAGGAGACCGTGTTGCCGAAGGCGGTCAGGGAATCGGCGTATTCGCAGAGGCCGCCGACGAGCTTGCGGGCCTCGGTCGACAGCTTGCCGTCCTCGCCCCGCATGACGCTTCGGCCGTTCCTCGTGAGCTCGAGGTGGAAGTGCAGGCCGTTGCCGGCGACGCTCTCCTCGAGCTTGGGCGTGAACGTGGCCACCGCGCCGTGGCGGAAAGCGGTGTTGCGGATGATCCATCGGCCGAGGACGAGGTCGTCGGCCATCTCTTCGATGGGACGGGGCAGGTACTCGATCTCGAGCTGTTCGGCCAGGCGCCCCGCGATCTCCGCGACATCGCTCCTGACGCTCTCGACGAAGCCGTTCTCGCTGTGGGCGTACTTGACGGCCCCCGTCGTCCGGGCGATGTGCCGGACCATCTCGCGCAGGATCGGGCCGCTCTTGGTGAAAGGCGCCGAGCCGTGGTATCCCCGGTGGGGCTCGACAGGGTAGGTCCTGTCGGCGGGCGTGGTCAGCAGGAAGAACTCGAGCTCGCCCAGGGCGTTGAGCTCGAGGCCGGTCGTCTCGCGGAATATCGCCGCGGCCCGGGCCAGGATGCTGTCCGAGGTGAAGGGCGCGGGGGTCCCGTCCTTGGTCAGGTAGCGGCAGACGAAGTCGAGGCTGCCCTCGTCGAACGGATTGAAGAAAGCCGAACGGTATCGCGGCACCACGTAGAGGTCCGAGAGGGCCATGTCGACCATGCCCTTGAAGAGGGACGACCCGTCCACGCGCTCCCCTTCGGCCAGGACGCCGTCCAGGTGGGACCGGTCTGTGGCGGGGATGCTGAGCTCCTTGAGCTTGCCGTCGATCGCGGTATAGTGGAACGTGATCCGCTCGACTTGTTTCGTTTCGACCACCTTCAGGAGGTCGGCCCGGGTGAAATCCGCGGCGGGCTTGTCGAGCAAGAGGGACAGGGGATTGGCCAGGGCGTAGCGGGGAGTTTTTGTTGCCATCTCGTTACTCTCCTTTTCGTTGTTCTGTCCCGGCAAGGGGAAAGATACCCATTTTACGGTAACCCGCCAGAAGGGGTCAAACCTTAAATCATATACTTTTCTTGATAGCGCAATCCGGGAATCCGGTACATAACGAAAAAATTATAAGAATTAAGGTTTGACCCCCTTAATAAAGCAAATAAGCCTTGCGGAGGGCGGCGAAGGCCTCGAGGCCGGGCTTGATGCCATCGAGGATCGTCCCGATGTCGGTCCCCGCCTCGAGGGCCAGGCGCACCGAAGCCGTGCCCATGACCTTATCGAAGTAGTCCGGGTGGAACTCGAATTTCTCCGGATAGGCGTCCCGGACCGTCTTGATGACGTGGAGGGCCGTCGCGAAGGGCTGGAACGCGGCCCGGTCGATCACGTGGACCTGACAGCCGCCGCAGAGCAGGCCCTGGAACTTGGAGAAGGATGGAGTGAACCACGCCTCCCGGAAACGGACGCCAGGGAGCCCCAGGCCATTGAGCGTCTTGGCCAGCTCGTAGCCATCGATCCAAGGGGCGCCGAAAAGCTCGAACGGTTTGGTCGTGCCTCGGCCCTCCGAAAGGTTCGTGCCTTCGATGGCCACCAGGCCCGGGTAGACGGTCGCTGTATCGAGCGTGGGCATGTTGGGCGACGGGATGACCCAGGGAAGCCCGGTTTGGTCGAACCACATCTCCCGCCGCCACCCTTCCATGGGGATAACCGTCAGCCTGGCCTTGCGGGCCAGGAATTTATCATTGAACATCCCGGCCAGCTCACCCATCGTCATGCCGTGCCGCTCGGGGATGGGGAAGAGCCCGAGGAAGGAGCTGAACTCGGGGTATTCCAGGATGGGGCCTTCCATGTCCGCGCCGTTGACAGGATTGGGCCTGTCGAGGACGATGAACTCGATCCCGTTCTCGGCCGCGGCCTGCATGGCGTAGGCCATGGTCGCGACATAGGTGTAGACGCGCGTCCCGACGTCCTGGATGTCGAACATCATGACGTCGATCCCCTCGACCATGGCCGCTTCGGGGACCTTCCCCGTCTCCTGGGTGTCAAAAGAACGCATGAACTCGTCGATGTTCTTGAGCATCCCGGCCTCGGGCTTCATCGACTGGCCGTAAAGGCTGAAGACCGGAAGGTTATATTCCGGCAGGCCGTATTTCCGGTCGATGTAAAAGGGGACGTATTGTCCCGCCTGGGCGTCCCCGCGGACGCCGTGCTCGGGGCCGTAGAGCGCGACGAGCTTGACCGCCGGATTCCCGAGAAAGAGGTCGATCGTCGTCCTCAGCAGACTGTCCGTGCCCGTGGGGTTGGTGATGATCCCGACCCTCTTGCCTTTGACGAGATCGAGGTGCTTTTCAAGGAAGACCTCGACCCCCGGCTTGACCTTGACCCCGGCGGCGGCCTGGGGATGGGCATTCCGGCTGGGCCCGCCGCAGCCGACGAGGACGAGACAGATCGCCAGTCCGACGGCCGTCGGGACGGCCCCGCGATGCGCGGCCTTTTTTCCCCGGCAGGAGCAACTTCGTCCGCTCATGGCTGTGTGTCCTTTCTCCACGGGTGGGATGGCGCGTTCAGGATAACAGCACGGATGGGGGGAGTCAAACGGGACATCTTCCCTTGATTCTCATGGCGAATTGGGCTATAAAAGATATGGAGTATAAGGGATATAGATGTCCTCCGGCAGAAAGGGCCTCAAGGGGTATCGTCCGTTACCCCTGTTGCTGTTTCTCGTCCTGCTCTCCCGCCTCTCCCCCGCCGCTGATATCCCCTACGCGTGGACGGGAGTCGAGCGCGTCGTGGCCGTCGCCGACCTCCACGGCGACTACGACAGCTTCGTCTTCATCCTCGCCCACCCGGAGGTCGGCCTCGTCGACGGGGACCTCCACTGGGTCGGCGGCAAAACGCACCTCGTCCAGCTCGGCGACATCCTGGACCGGGGCACCGGCGCCCGCAAGATCTTCGACCGCCTCATGCGCCTCGAGAAGGAAGCCGCGGCCGCGGGGGGCATGGTCCACGTGCTCCTCGGGAACCACGAGGAGATGAACATCACCGGGATCGCCCTGGACTACCCGGACTACGTCGGCGTCGAGCAGTTCGTCTCCTTCCTTCCCGACGATTTCCGCGAGGCCAAGGAGGCCGAGTACATCAAGACCCTCCCCCCGGAGGAAAGGAAACGGGCCGAGCAAGATAGCCTCGACGTCGCGGTCGATGAAGGTCTGGCTTCTTACTGGCGGAGGATCATCGCCCGCAAGGATCCCGAAGCCCGGCGGGCCTACGTCCTGGGGTTCAACGCGACCTACGGGGATTGGCTCATCAAAAAGAACACCGTCATCAAGATCAACGACGTCGTCTACGTCCACGGCGGCATCAGCGAGGCCTTCTCCAAGTGGCCGATCCGCGAGATCAACGCCGTCATGCGCTCGGAGCTCGAGTTCTTCCAGGCGATGATGCGCAGTCCCCAGAAGGTCGGCCGCCCCTTCAAGCCGAAGATCGTCTACGAGCCGGACAGCCCGCTCTGGTTCAGGGGCCTCGGCACCAAGAGCGAGAGGGCGGCCCAGGCCGAGATCGACCGCACCCTGGCCAACCTCGAGGCTCGGGCCATGGTCGTCGGACACACCCTGCGTTTCCCCGGCGGTTCAAGCACCGTCGTCGACAGGAGGAACGTGGCCCGCTTCCAGGACAAGGTCTGGATCATGGACACGGGCATCTCCGGGAGCTACGGCGGCGTCCCCTCGGCGCTGATCTACGAGCGCGGCGAATTCCGGGTTTGGGGTGAGACCGAAGAAGCGGCTTTCCAGCGCAGCGGCATCAAGCCCCCCGCTCCGAGGCCCCTTACGCCCAAGGAGATGGCGGACTTCCTCAGAACGGCCGCCGTCACCGGTCGCGGCCCCGGCCCCGGCGGACGGACCGACGCCTGGAAGCTCACGTTGGAATCCCAGGGCGTGGTCCTCCCGGCCCTGTTCAAGTACATCGACCGGCGGCGGCCGGACCCGCTCGCCGACAGCTACAGGTACGACCTGGCCGCCTACGCCCTGGACAAGTACCTCAGACTCGGCTACGTCCCGCCCATCGTGGAGCGGCAGGTCGACGAGGTCCCGGGGGGCTTGCAGGCTTTCGTCGGGAACGCCATGTCGGAGGCGGACCGCAAGGAGAAGCACATCGCCCCGGAGGATCCGGAGTACTTCGAAAAAGCCATGGCCGATCTGCTGGTCTTCCAGAACCTCGTCTACGACGACTGCCGGAACGAGAAGGACACGCTGATCAGCCGCGACGACGGGAAGATCTACCGGGTCGACTTCTCCGAGGCCTTTGCGCCGATAAAGGACGACGTTCCCCACTGCACCATCCGCAAGTGCTCACGGCTCCTCTACAGGAAGCTCCAGGCGTGGGACGATAAGACCGTCGCCGGCTACCTGGGCCGCTACCTCAACGGAGAGGAGGTCGCGGCGCTCAATGCGCGCCGGCAGCTCGTCGTCCGGCTCATCCGTATGCAGATCAAGGTCGCGGGGGAAGCGAACGTCCTTTTCTGATTGCGCGGAAAGGAGCGGAAAGATGTCCGATCCGTCGACGGCGGGAACCGTTCCTGTAAGGGAAATCCGCTACCATCTCGGCTATCGGTTCCTCAGGCTTTTCGCCGACATCCGCCGCGGCGAAGCCCCCAAGGCGCTCCTGCTGGCCCTGAACGTCTTCCTCCTCCTCCTGGCTTATTACATCCTCAAGCCCCTGCGCGAATCCCTTCTCCTCGTCGACAAGGACGCCGCCGTGGTCAAGAGCTACCTGAGCGGGGCCCAGGCCGTCCTCTTCGTCTTCGTCATCAAGGCCTTCAGCCGCCTGGCCTCCAAGGGCCCGCGTCATATCCTCATCACCTGGACGACGTCGTTCTTCAT
>Ga0154867_1021_pt1 | contig 12065 bp, 11 predicted proteins | sample Rifle2008BG19ft_FD_105839 | JGI IMG/M metagenome (GOLD analysis project Ga0154867, IMG submission 105839) | Candidatus Aminicenantes bacterium RBG_19FT_COMBO_65_30 | reverse complement strand
CCCCGCTCGACGAGGGTTTCGGCGATGTGCGAGCCGATGAAGCCCGCGCCGCCCGTGACCAGGTATTTCGCCATCGTTCCTTTCCTAAAAGGCTGATTATATTGAAATATATTAGTCGGTCAAGGATCATAAAAGGCCGAGCTCCGTAAGGCGGCGGAGGATCCTTTGAACGCTCTCGTCGATCGTCTCCTTGTCCGTTTCGAGGACGATCTCGGCGTTGAGGGGCTCCTCGTAGGGATCGGAGATCCCGGTGAACTCCTTGATCTCGCCGCGGATGGCCTTCTGGTACATGCCCTTGATGTCGCGCTGGATGCAGACCTCTACCGGGCACTTGGCGTAGACCTCGACGAAATTGGTCGTCTCTTTGCGGGCCCGGTCCCGCATCTCCCGGTAAGGGGAAATGAACGAGGTCAGGACGGCGACTCCGTTGCGGGACAGGAGCTTGGCCACGAAGGTGACCCGGCGGATGTTCTCGTCCCTGTCCTTCTTCGAAAAGCCCAGGTCCCGGGTCAGGTCCTGGCGGACGACGTCGCCATCGAGCCGTTCGACGCGGTGTCCCCTCTCCTTCAGGATCGCGGCGACGCGGTCGCCCACGACCGACTTCCCGGAGCACGGCAGCCCGGTGAACCACAGGGTGAAGCCGTCATGTTCTTCGCACATTCTGTCTGTTTCCTTTCGTTCAGGGTCGAAGGACCTTGCCCTTCAGCCGCGGCGGAATGGCCAGGCCCATGATGTCGAGCACTGTCGGGGCGATGTCGAGGATGTCGGCGTCGCGTTTCTCTCCACGGGGTGCTTTAGGGTCGTAGAGGATATAGATCCCTTGCTGGGAATGGACGGCGTCGTCAGGGCCGGTGTCATTTTCCGGGAGGTACATCGTCCCGTGGCCGAGCGTGCCCGCCGACCGCCAGTAGAGGTCGTCGAAATAGACCATGAGGTCCGGGTACTCGCCTTCGAGCTCTTCGAAGTATTCCTGGGGCTTGATGACCTTGGTCTCCCAGGTCTCGCCCATCGGCCCGCGGACGGCTTTGAGCTCGGCCAGGAGCTCGTCCCGCACCGTCTCGTATTCCCCGGACGGGATGACGCCCTTCGGCTCGCGGCCCTCGACGTTGAGGAAGACGCGGGCGTAGTAGCCGCCCCAGGCCCAGGCTCTGGTCTTGGCCCAGTCGACGGGAAGATCGTCGAGGCTCGTCGGCTTCGACGGCCTTTCCTTGACGGACAGCCAGCCCCGTTCGATCAGCCACTCGTTGACGCAGAAGGCCCCCTTCATCCTCTTCGCGCCGTGGTCGGACACGACCAGGACGACGGTATCGTCCCCCGCCTTGGCGATCAACCGGCCGATCTTGCCGTCGAGATACTTGTAGTAGTCGATGATGGCGTTCTCGAACCGGTTCCCCGGCTCGTAGAGATGGTGGGCAGGGTCCATGTACTTCCAGAAAGCGTGGTGGACCCTGTCGACGCCGATCTCGACGAACATGAACAGGTTCCAGGGCTTGGCCGTCAAGAGCCAGTCCATGACCTCGAACCTCTTCTCGGTCATGGCGTAGATCTCGCGGAGGATCTGGTCGCGGTCCTCGGTCCGGAAGACGACGTCGAAGATGTAGGGGCCGAAGCGCTCCTCGATCTCCCCCTTGAGACCCGGAGGAAAAGTCGTTTCCTTTCCCGGGCCGGGCGGCGTGATGAAGCACGAAATGAGATGGCCGGCCACCGGGTAGGGCGGGTAGCTCGGCGGCACGCTGACGAGCGTGCTCCGGCCGCCGGCCTCGCCGATGTAATCCCAAAGCTTCTTCTCCCGGACCGCCCGGGAGTTGGCGATCCACATCTCGTCGTAGGAATATCCCTTGCGGTGGCGGAATCCGTAAAGGCCCAGCCGGCCCGGGTCGAGTCCCGTGGCCATGACCATCCAAGCAGGAATGGTGATGGGCGGGTCGGAGCTCCGGAGCTTGCCGGACAATCCTCGCTCCATGATACTTTTGAGGACCGGAAGTTCGTCGCGGCGGTCGAAAACGATCTCGGGCGGCGCGCAATCGAGCCCGACGACGAGGACTTTCCGGTCATTCATTGAAGGGGTCCTTGAAGCCCATGATGACATCGGCCACCTCGGGCCGCATGAGCTCGGGCGGGGGGCACTCCCCCCTGACCAGGAGGTCGCGGATCTTCGTGCCGCTGAATTGGATGTGGTCGGCCGGCGGGTGGGGGCAGATCTTCTCGTTGACCACCGAGCCGCACTTCTTGCAGTAGGAGAAGGACCGGAAGAACATGGGCGCGATGCCCAGGTCGGGAAAGGCCTCGAAAACGTCTTGGGCGGCGAAGGGAGGATAGTAGGACCCCACGCCGGCGTGGTCCCGGCCGATGATGATGTGGGTGCAGCCGAAGTTCTTGCGGAGGATGGCGTGGTGGATGGCCTCCCGGGGCCCGGCGTAGCGCATCTCCATCTGGAGGATGGCCATGGCCGTCCGCTCCTTCAGATAATAGTGCCTGATGGCCTCCTCGTAGGAAGCCAGGATGACCTCGTCCTTGAAGTCCCCTTTTTTCTTCCGCCCGATGACGGGGTTGATGAACAGGCCGTCGGTGAAGGTCAGGGCCGCTTTCTGGACGTACTCGTGCCCGAGGTGGGGGGTGTTACGGGTCTGGAAGCCAACGACCGTGCGCCACCCCTTGGCTTCGAACAGAACGCGCGTCTCCTTGGGCGAAAGCTTGTAGCGGTCGAAAGGGGTCGGCGTCACCTCCAGCAGGTCGACCGGCCCGGCCAGGAGGACGTCCTTCATGGCCAGGACCTGGGCCACGCCGGGGTGGGCCGGATCCCGCGTTCCGAAAACCTTCTCGGCGGTCTCGCCCTTGTCATAGCCGTATTTTTCCTCGAGATGGAGGATGGCCACGGGGCGGCCGTCCTCGGCCGCGAGCAGGACGTCTTCGCCCGTCCTCAGCCCGCCCGCCGTCTCCCGGCCGGCGTCGAGGACGATGGGGATGGTCCAGGCGACGTCCGTCCGGAGCCGGCTTCCGGTGAGGACGCTCCGGAAATCCGCTTCGCCGAGGAACCCCTCGAGCGGGCTGTAGACCCCGGTGGCGATATTTTCCACATCCGAGACGATCTCGGAGTCGATAACCAGCCGGGGCAGGCGGCCGGCCCGGGCCAGCGCGTCCTCCTTTTTCTTACCCGCGAGAATCCTGTCGACGAGCTTGCCGCCGTGGGGTTGGATCATGGCTTCCTCCTTGTTCTGCTGCCGGGGGGGATCAGGGGATCGAACAGCCGGGCGGGTTAGTCGATATATCCCAGAGCCTTCAGGCGCTCCTTGACCTTCTCTTCCTCGTCCTGGCTGAAAACCTCGGCCGCCGGCTCCGCCTTGGACAGGCTCTCCCGGAGGACCTTGGCGGCGTAGCTCGAGACGGAGCCGTACTCCGTCCCCTTGATGAACTCCTCGATCTTCTTGTGGAGCGAGGTCGGTATCGATACGGTCGTGAATTCTTTGTCCATGCCTGTTTTTATATACCAGACGGCCTTTTTTTTCAACCCCGGGGGGGCGGCTTGACAAGGGGCTCGGCCTCGTGGTTATAATGCCGTGGTCATGACCGAAAACGAAGACCCCTCGTCCCCCCGCCCCTGAGCATGGAAAAAATCGCCCAGCCCCTGATGAACGAATCCGCCCTGTCCGGCGTCCTGGACAAGAACCTCAAGAAGCTCGGGGCCCGCCTGGGCGTCGGTCTAGCGCTGCGCGGGGACCAGCTCCTCATCGACGGCGACGCCCAGAGGACCGCCTTCGCCAAGCACTATTTCGAAAAGCTCCGCGAGCTCGGAGAAAAGGGCCGCCAGCTCCGGGAGGAGGACCTCCTCATCGCCCTGGACATGCTCGAGGCGGGGTCGTTCTCCTGCCTGGACGACTACGTCCCATCCGAGCCGCTGAACCTGTCCCGGAAGTCCGTCACCCCCAAAAGCTTGAACCAGCAGGCCTATCTCCAGGCGATCAAGAACTACGATCTTGTCTTCGGCATCGGCCCGGCGGGCACGGGCAAGACCTACCTGGCCATGGCCATGGCCCTCGCCTTCCTCCAGAACAAGGCCGTCAACCGCATCATCCTCACCCGTCCGGCGGTCGAGGCCGGGGAAAAGCTCGGCTTCCTGCCCGGGGACCTCATCCAGAAGGTCAATCCCTACCTCCGGCCGCTCTACGACGCCCTCTTCGACCTCTTCCAGTACGACCAGGCCAACCGCCTGATCGAGCGGGGGGTCATCGAGATCGCCCCCTTGGCCTTCATGCGCGGCCGGACGCTGAACAGCGCCTTCATCATCCTCGACGAGGCCCAGAACACGACCCGGGAGCAGATGAAGATGATGCTGACCCGGGCCGGCTTCGACTCGAAGCTGGTCATCACGGCCGACATCACCCAGATCGACCTGCCCCAGCCCCGCAAGTCGGGCGTCCTCCAGGCCATGAAGATCCTCTCCCCTCTCCCGGAGATCGCCTTCGTCCACTTCAATGACAAGGATGTCGTCCGCCATCCCCTCGTCCAGAAGATCATCAAGGCCTACCAGAAGGCCGAAGCCAAAGAGGGCTGAGGACCCATGCCGACCTCCTTCTTCGACAAGATCAAGCTCTTCAAGAGGGCCGAGATCCAGCCCGGGCACCCCGCCGCCGACCCGGTCGAAGAGGAAAAGAAGCTTTCCCTCGGCCCGAGGCTCCTCGGGAGCCCCTGGCTGTTCCTGGGCGTGACCGCCGTCATCATCGCCCTCTTCCTGACCAGCCTGCCCTCGCGGAGCCTATCGACGCTCGCCCAGGGCGCCGTCGCGCCGGCGGACATCACGGCGCCGTTCGACCTCATCATCGAGGACACCGAGGCGACGGAGCGGAAGAAGGAAGAGGCCGTGGCGGCCATCCTGGCCGTCTACACCTTCGACGCCAACGTCTTCGCCAATACCGAGGATAAGATCCGCCGGCTATTCACCCAAGGCCGGGATTGGACCCTCCGGTTCCCGGGGAACCACAGGTCCGAGGAGCTCCGGACGGCTCTCCTCGACAAGCTCGGCATCGACCTCGAGCTCGCGGACGTCGTCGCCCTCGTCCGCCTGAAATTCCCGGCCGAGCTCGAGGAGCTCATGGTCAACCTCGCGGCCAAGACCTTCAGCCAGGGCATCATCCTCTCGAAGAACCTCTTCATCCACGGCGAAGAGGAACGGGGCCTGACTCTTCTCGACTTGCAGGGCGGCGAAAGGACGGTCCGCGTCGGCGACCTCCTGGACATCGGAGAGAGCGAGCGCCGCTTCGCCGACGACCTGGGGAGGATCGAGATCCCGTCCAAAAGCCGGGCCCTGCTCGCGAATCTGGGTCAAATCTTCCTGACCGCCAACGTCACCTATAACAAGATCGAGACGGAAAAGAGGAAGGCCCGGGCCAGGGCCGCGGTCGGCACGATCACCTTCACCGTCAAGAAGGACCGGGTCATCCTCCGGAAGGGCGACGAGGTCACGGCCGAAACGCTCAAGATCCTGGACGAGTACAATCAGAGGATCCGCCGGCGCTCGAGCTGGCTGCCCAACTTCGCGGGCAGCCTCCTCCTCTACCTCTTCCTCTTCACGACCCTCTGGTCCTATCTCCGGACGGCCTTCAAGCCGCACCTGGCCGAGAGGCAGTTCCGGATGGCGGGGACGGCCCTCGTCGGCAGCCTCGTCCTTTATAAGATGTTCCTCGCCCTGGCCGCGATGGCCAGCGGGGCGCTCACCATCCCCTCCCTCTCCCGCGTCGAGACGTTCTATTACGCCTTTCCCTTCCAGACCGGGACGCTGATCTTCGCCTTCCTCGTCCCCGATCAGATGACGCTCCTCTACATCATCCTCAACAGCCTGACCGTCGGGATCCTGCTCGGAGGCGATTTCCTCCTGACCATCTTCTCCTTCATAGGCGGCCTGGCCGCGATCTACGGCGTCAAGCTCTACAGGAAGCGCTTTCGGGCGGCGACACTCCGGGCCGGGTTCATCATCCTGCCGGCCGTCAACGCATTCGTCATCGTGGCCTTCAACCTCATCGAGAGAAGCTCGAGCTTCGCCCTTCTCCCGGCGGAGGTCGTCATGGGTCTTCTCGGCGGGGCGGCCAGCGCCGTCCTGGCTTTCCTCCTCCTGCCCCTCGTCGAATCGGCCTTCGGCTTCGTCACCGGCTCCAAACTCCTCGAGCTGACAAACTCCGACCTGCCCATCTTCCGCCAGCTCTCTCTCGAAGCGCCCGGGTCATACCACCACTCCCTCATCGTCGCCACGCTGGCCGAGAAGGGCGCCGAGGAGCTGGGCCTCGATACCCAGCTGACCAAGGCCGGAGCCCTCTACCACGACATCGGCAAGACGAAGATGCCCGAGTACTTCATCGAGAACAGGTCCCGGGAATTCGACGTGCACAAGGACCTGACGCCCTCGATGAGCACGCTCGTCATCAAGAACCACGTCAAGGAAGGCGTCGAGCTCGCCCGCAAGCTCAAGCTGCCCCGGCCCCTGCGGGAGATGATCGAACAGCACCACGGCAACTCCCTCGTCCGCTATTTCTACGCCAAGGCCAAGCAGACCTACGACCCCTTGGAGCAGACCGTGGGCGAGGAGTCCTACCGTTACCCGGGACCGCCGCCGCAGACGAAGGAATCCGGCCTGGTCATGCTGGCCGATTCGATCGAGGCCGCCTCGAGGAGCCTCAAGGCCCCGACCAAGGACAACCTCAAGCGGGTTATCACCGACATCATCAACGGGACGCTCCAGGACGGCCAGCTCGACGCCTGCGACTTCTCTCTTCGGGAGCTCCGCTCCGTCGCCGCCGCCTTCCTGACCATCCTCTTCGCCATTTACCATCCCCGCGTCGAGTACCCGGGCTTCGGCTTCAACGGCCGGCCGGCCCGGAATAAGGCCCCGGCCAAGAACAAAGACAAAGACAATGATCGCGATCATCAACCGCCAGAAAAAGCACCGGGTCCGGACGAAAGCGTTTGAGCGTCTCCTCGGAGAGCTCTGCGCGCGCTACCGGCTCGCCGATCCCGAAGTCACGCTGGCCTTCGTCGGCGAGCGGGCCATCCGCACGCTGAACCGGAAGTACATGAAGAAGGACAAGCCGACCGACGTCCTGAGCTTCCCCCTCGGCGAAAAAGGGCCGGACGGCAAGTTCTATCTGGGCGACATCGCCGTCGCCGTGCCCGTCGCCTTCCGCCAGAGCCGGGCCAAGGGCCACGGCCTCGACCGCGAGCTCCGGATGCTCGCCATCCACGGTTTCCTGCACCTCCTCGGCTTCGACCACTTCGCCGGCATCGAGGAGGAGGAGCGGAAGGCCCATAGGCTCACCCTCGCATGACCATGGCCGCCGTCACCTGGACCGGTATGGGCTTCGCCTTCCTGGCCGCGTTCCTCCTGTCCCTCGTCCACATCGTCCTCAGCTCCTATTCGAAGATCTCCCTGAGCCACTTCCTCGAGAACCGGGACAAGGCGGAGCGGGCGAAGATCCTGGCGAGCTTCGAGGAGACCCGGCTGGCCGTCGAGTTCTTGAGAATCCTCATCATCCTGGCCCTGGTCGTCTACGGCTTCGTCATCTTCCAGGGCGCGGGGACGAGGCCCCTGTGGCTCTTCCTGGCCGCCCTGGCCGTCTACGGGATCTTCCTCGATCTCGTCCCCCGCCTGCTCAACGCGGTCGGAAAGCCCGTCCTCATGAGGATGTTCCTGCCGGCCTTGCCCCTGGTCCGCTTCCTCGCCTCGCCCCTGCTCGTCGTCTCCCGCAACCTCCTCGAACGCGAGGAACAGCGGGAGGAGCAGGAGGAGGACAGGGAGGCCTCGGACGAGGAGATCGAGACGTTCATCGACGGGGCGACCGAGGAGGGCATCATCGACAAGGACGAGGACGAGCTCCTGCGGAGCGTCGTCGAGTTCGGCGACACCGTGGTCCGGGAGGTCATGACGCCCCGGGTCAACATGGTCTGCATCCGCAAGGACGCGACCATCGACAACCTCAAGGACCTCATCATCAGGGAGAAGTACTCGCGGGTGCCCGTCTACAAGGACCGGCTCGACAACATGGAAGGGATCGTCATGGCCAAGGACATCCTCGAGTACTCCGACGAGAAGCACAAGGGCCAGCCCATCGAGGCCCTCATCCGGCCCGTCGCCTTCGTCCCCGAGTCCATGCCCGTGTCCGACCTCCTCCGGGAGTTCCAGAAGGTCAAGCAGAAGCTGGCCATCGTCGTCGACGAGCACGGCGGCGTTTCCGGGCTGGTGACGATGGAGGACGTCGTCGAGGAGATCGTCGGCGAGATCCAGGACGAGTACGATACGGAGGAAGCCCAGATCATCGAGAACGGCCCGCTCGACTTCACCGTTTCCGGGGCGACGGAGGTCGAGGAGCTCGAGGAGCTGTTCGACGTCGAGCTGGCCGAGGACGACTTCATCACGGTCGGCGGCCTCATCACCCACGATCTGGGGCGGCTTCCCCACAAGGGCGAGTCCCTGACCATCAAGGGCCTCCTCCTCGAGGTCGTCGACGTCGACCAGAAAAAAGTCAAGAAGCTGAGGATCCGCAAGGCCTGAGACGGGCCGAGGGGGACACATGCCGAGGACGGCGAAAAAAGAGACGGCCACGAGCAAAGTCGCGACGGCCAAACCGGCCAAGCCGGCCGCGAAGAAACGGGCGCCGGCCCGGAAAGCGGCGCCGAAGCCCGTCTTCAAGACCGGCTACGTCGCCCTCGTCGGCCGGCCGAACACGGGCAAGTCGACGCTCATCAACGCCCTCCTCGGCCAAAAGGTGGCTATCGTCTCCGACAAGCCCCAGACGACGCGGATCAGCATCCTGGGCATCAAGACGACGGACAAGGGGCAGACGGTCTTCGTCGACAACCCGGGCATCCACAAGCCGCTCCACACCCTGAACAAGAGGATGATGAACTTCGTCTACTCCTCGCTCGAGACGTCCGACGTCGTCTGCCTCCTCATCGACGCGACCGAGAAATTCGGCCACGGCGACGAGTACGTCCTGGAGATCCTGCATAGGGTCAAAACGCCCGTCTTCCTGCTCATCAACAAGGTCGACGTCGTCCGCAAGGACAAGGTCCTGCCCATCATCGACCACTACAAGGACCTCTTCCCCTTCCGCGAGATCGTCCCCATCTCGGCCCTGAAGGGCATCAACCTCGACGTCCTGGAAAAGCTCCTCACGGAGATCCTGCCCCTGGCGCCCAAACTCTACTCGGACGAGGAGATCTCGGACCAGTCGGAGCGGTTCCTCTTCGCCGAGATCATCCGGGAGAAGATCCTCAAGTACGTCACCGAGGAGCTGCCCTTCGTCACCGCCGTCTACATCGAGACCATCGAAAAGAAGGAGCAGGCGGACTGGAAGAAGGAGGGCGAGACGAGGCCGGTGACCCTCATCCGGGCTTCGATCTTCGTCGAGAAGGACAACCACAGGAAGATCGTCATCGGCCGCCACGGCTCGCTCGTCAAGCAGGTCGGCATCGAGGCCCGCCGCGAGATCGAGGAGCATGTGGGCCATAAGGTCTATCTTGACCTCCAGGTCCGCGTCCGCGAACACTGGCGCGATTCCGAGGACGTCCTCGATCTCATCGAGGGCCAGAAGGGCTAATTCGGGGACACAAAACCCGTTTCCGAATTTCATTGCTAAGCTCCAGGCCGGGCCGGAAAATTCTGGACATGACCCTTTTCTCCGGGAAAGGGATCGTGTCCCGGTTTTTCGATGGAATTTTCCGGGCTAAACAAGTCGAAAGCCACAGCTCCTGCGAGTTGACTCCCCGAGGCCGCCGTGCGATAATTTAGCGCCAACCGGACGGTGAGTGTAGCTCAACGGTTAGAGCATCGGACTGTGGATCCGAAGGTTGGGGGTTCGATTCCCCTCACTCACCCCACCATGTTTTCCCCTGTTATCCCGAGAAGCTCAACGACTTACGGGGGCGAGCTTCAGAAATATCCCTTCCGTTATTTTCCATCGTTTTCCGCCGTTTTCTGCATGAATCCCGCAAGAAAGCCGCGACCTTCTGCCGGCACATCTTCGAGCTATTGACACTTGCCCGAGGCGGGGTTATCTTCCCTGGGGATAGAGATAAAGAGAGGGGCCCTATGCGAAAAACGATGATTTGGCTTGCCGGGGCGTCGATCTTTGCCGTTGCTTGGGGCTGCAAAGGAGAACCGGCTTGGAAGGGTTCGATCGAGACTGCTGACGGCGTGACGGTCGTCCGTAATCCCAAAGTACCGATGTATCCGCAAGGGGGTTTGGAACTCCAGGAGGAACTGACGATCGGGATGGCCGAAGGCGCCGAGGAGTACATGTTCGTCCGCTTGCGGGGCTTGGCCGTCGACGATCAGGGCGAAATCTTCGCCCTTGACCAGCGGAAGTCGAGGGCAGATGTCTTTTCGGGCGACGGCAGCCACATTCGCTCGATCGGAAGACAAGGTCAGGGTCCGGGAGAATTCCAGGCCGCATTCTATATTGCCCTCTCTCCGGCCGGGGAGTTGCTGGTCGGGGAAATGGGCCGGTTGTCCTTTTTCGAACGCTCGGGAAACTTCCTCCGGAGCCAGGATAACTCGATCTTGCGCCTGGCCTTCCTCAAGTATCTCGAGAACGGAGATGCCGTGGGCACACGGATGGTCATGGACGAGCAGAATCCCCGGTACGAAGTCGCTGTCTGCGGACGGAATCTCGAGCCGAAAAGCGTTCTGGCGTCCTCCCCCATGCCGGACCCGTCCGGCAAGTTTGCGTTGTTCTCGAGCGTGATAAGATGGGACATTTCGCGCGGCCGGGAGATCGTCTGCGCTGACGGGCAGGAAGGCTATCGCTTGAGCGTCTTCGACGCGGGGGGTCGCCCGACCCGGACCATCCACAAGCAGTACGATCCCGTCCCGGTCACCGATCTGGACATCGACCGCCAGATGAGGCAGCACGGGATCCAATCCCGGGACGAGGTTACCATTCCCCGTTTCCTGCCGCCCATCTGGTGGGTCTATGCCGACGAGGAAGGCCGCATCTTCGTTTCGACCTGGCAGAGGGATCTTAAATCGGGAGTCGCCCTCTTCAATATCTTCGACCCAGAAGGACGCTATCTCTGCGACTATCTCATTCCGGGTGAGCCACTGGTTTTTAAAGACGGCAAGCTCTATGCGATCGTCCAAGATGAAGAGGGAATACAGTACATCAAACGCTATCGGATGATCTGGAAGCCTTGATAGGTGACCACACAACAACTGCGGTGCCCGACCGAGAAAGGATCGTGCGGGTCCTAAATATCGCCGAGCGGCTTTGAATCCTAAGCCGTGAAGGACATTGTCGGTCAGGAATTCTTCCCGTGGGGATTAAATTGACAGCGCTTGCTGGAGCTAGTTGATGATTTTGAAAAGGCGTCCCCAGCGGGCATTGGGGATGAAGTTCAATATTTTTTTCAACCGGTCTCGGAAGCTCGTTTTCAGATATGCGTCCCGCTCAGCTTCGTATGAAAAATAAATGATCCAGGGCCTCCCCTTGATATTAACTAGAGGCACGAAGCCCCACGTCCGGCTATCCGCGCTGTCGTCGCGATTGTCTCCCATAACAAAGAGATGTCCCGCCGGAACGACAACTGGTCCATAATTATCCCGTATAGCCAGGTCGTAATGATACGCGTCGTCCTTCGAATAAGCCTGGCTGTCTTTATGGATCTTATAGGGCTCGTCGATGGGCTCGTCATTGACGTAAAGCTGCTTGGCTCGGATTTCGACCTTGTCCCCCTCCAGGCCGATCACGCGCTTCACATAGTCTTTAGTTAAATCACCGGGCCACTTGAAGACAATGATATCTTTTCTCTTGATTTGCTTCTGCGGCAGCAGCACACCCTCAAGTGAGAACGAGGGCCGCACGTAGGCCATCTTGTTAACCAAGAGGAAATCTCCGACGAGGAGTTTCGGAATCATCGACCCGGTAGGAATCTGAAAGGCCTGGACAACGAATGTCATGACGAAGAAGACGAAGACGGCTGTCTCAGCGATGAGTTCGAAATATTCCCGGACTATGTTTTTGCCCTTTTTCTTCATCTTGCTATCAGCTTTTAACATAAAAAGAGGTACTAATATAGCCTGA
>Ga0154867_1039_pt1 | contig 12139 bp, 16 predicted proteins | sample Rifle2008BG19ft_FD_105839 | JGI IMG/M metagenome (GOLD analysis project Ga0154867, IMG submission 105839) | Candidatus Aminicenantes bacterium RBG_19FT_COMBO_65_30 | reverse complement strand
ACGGGGCCGGGCTGGTCGTCCTGCGTCCGGCCTCGAAGGGCACGGGCGTCATCGCCGGCGGCGCGGTCCGCGTCATCATGCAGCTCGCCGGGATCCGGGACATCCTGACCAAGTCCATCCGCAGCAACAATCCCATCAGCGTCGCCAACGCGACCCTGGACGCCCTGCGCCGGATCCGGAATCCCGAGGACGTGGCCAGGATGCGCGGCAAGGCCAGAGGTGCGCTGTGACGGACAAAGACACCAAACCCAAGAAGGCGCCGAAGCGCGCGGAGAAGGCGGCGACCGACAAGTTCATCAAGGTCACGCTCATCCGCAGCCTCATCGGCTATCCCCGCGTCCAGTGGGAGACGGCCAAGGGCCTCGGCCTGCGGAAGCTCCATTCCCACGCGGTGCTCAAGGAGACTCCCGAGACGCTCGGGATGGTCCGCAAGATCATCCACGTGCTCAAGGTGGAAACGGTGGAGAAGCCATGAACCTCAGCAACCTGAAACCGGCCCAAGGATCGAGGAAAGACCGAAAGAGGGTGGGGCGTGGCCCCGGCTCCGGCCTGGGCAAGACCTCCGGGCGCGGCAGCAAGGGCCAGAAATCCGGCAGCGGCTATTCCCGCAAGCGCGGCTTCGAAGGCGGCCAGATGCCGCTCACCCGGCGCATCCCCAAGCGCGGCTTCACCAACATCTTCCGGACCGAGATGACGGTCGTCAACCTGGACCGCCTGGCCAAGCTCCGGAAGGACGAGATCGGACCCAAGGACATGGCCGAGCATGGCCTGATCAAGAAGGAGACGGAACGGGTCAAGGTCCTCGGGCGGGGCGACCTCGCCTCGGCCAAGACCATCCACGCCCACGAGTTCTCCGGCTCCGCCGCGAAGAAGATCGAGGCCAAGGGCGGTCAGGCCGTCGTCATCGGAAAAGACCAATGTTAGACAGCATCCGCAACATCTTCAGCATCCCGGAGCTCCGCAAGAGGGTCATCTTCACCCTCCTCCTCCTCGCGGTCTACCGGATCGGCGGGCAGATCCCCAACCCCGGCCTCAGCGCGACGGCCCTGCAGGAGTTCTGGCAGTCCCAGAAGGGCTCGCTCCTCGGCTTCATCGACCTGTTCTCCGGCGGGAACATGTCCCGGATGACGATCTTCGCCCTGGGCATCATGCCCTACATCTCGGCTTCGATCATCCTCCAGCTGCTGACGGTCGTCTGGCCCTATCTCGAGCGTCTGTCCAAGGAAGGGGAGCTCGGCCGCAAGAAGATCACCCAGTACACCCGCTACGGCACGATCGGCATCTGCCTCATCCAGGCCATCGGGATCGCCATCTTCCTCGAGGCCCTCACGACTCCCGCCGGGGCGCGCGTCGTCCTCCATCGGGGCTGGGGTTTCCGGCTGCTGACGGTTCTGACCCTGACGACGGGGACCGTATTCGTCATGTGGCTGGGCGAGCAGATCTCGGAGCGCGGCATCGGCAACGGCATCTCGCTCATCATCTTCGCCGGCATCGTCGTCAGCTTCCCGAGCGGTCTCTTCGGCTTGATCGCCGGCCTGCGGACCGGGGCCATGGACCCCCTGAAGATGATCTTCCTGGGCGCCTTGATGGTCGCCGTCATCGGCTTCATCGTCTTCGTCGAGCGCGGCCAGCGCCGCATCCCCGTTTCCTACGCGAAACGGGTCGTCGGGCGGAAGGTCTACGGCGGCCAGAGCACGCATCTGCCGCTCCGCGTCAACACGGGCGGCGTTATCCCGATCATCTTCGCCGCCTCGGTCATCACCATCCCGGCCACGGCGGCCAATCTCATCAAGGTCCCGGTCATCCAGACGATCGCCGCCCAGTTCGGCCTGGGCATGCCCCTCTACAACCTGGTTTATATCGGGGCCATCATCTTCTTCACCTACTTCTACATCTCGATCATCTTCAATCCCGTCGACGTCGCCGACAACCTCCGCAAGTACGGCGGCTTCATCCCGGGCATCCGGCCGGGCAAGACGACCTCCGACTACATCGACGACGTCCTCAGCCGGATCACCCTCGCCGGCGCGATCTACCTCGCCGCCGTGGCCATCCTGCCCGAGTTCTTGATCACGGGCTTCAAAGTCCAAGCCCTGCCCTGGATCGGCCCCTGGCTCGAGGCCAACCTGCCCAAGTTCATCACCCAGGGCATCGGCGTCGACTTCATGTTCGGCGGCACCTCGATCCTCATCGTCGTCGGCGTGGCCATGGACACCATGCAGCAGATCGAAGCCCAGCTCGTCATGCGCCACTACGACGGCTTCATGCGCCGGAGCCGGATCCGGGGGAGACGGGGATGAGGATCATCCTCCTGGGCGCCCCCGGAAGCGGGAAGGGGACCGTCGCCGAAGGCCTCCGCTCGGCCTACGGCTTCCCTAAGATCTCCACGGGAGACCTGCTCCGGGAAGCCGTCCGGGAAGGAACCCCTCTCGGCATCGTCGCCGCATCTCAGATGGGCAAGGGCGGGCTCGTCGACGACGCGACCGTCCTGGCCCTCCTCCGCGAGCGTCTGGCCAGGGACGATTGCCGCGGCGGCCACGTCCTCGACGGGTTCCCGCGGACCCTCGCCCAGGCCGACAGCCTGGAATCGATCGGCGCGCCCGGGCCGGAGGTCGTCTTCGACCTCCAGGTTTCGGACGAGGTCGTCCTCCGCCGGCTGACCAACCGGAGGACCTGCCCCAAGTGCGAGGCGATCTACCACCTCCTCAACAAGCCGCCGAAGACGGCCGGCATCTGCGACGCCTGCGGGACGGCGCTCGTTCAAAGGAACGATGACACGTCCGAGGTCATCGTCGAGCGGCTCAGGACCTACCACGCCAAGACGGAGCCCCTGGTCGCCCGCTACGCGGCCAAGGGCGCCCTCTATCGGATCGACGGCGACGGGCCGGCCGGGGCCGTCCTTGGCGAGGTCCGCAAGGTCCTGGACGCGGTCCTGGGACGGGCCGAGAGTACGGGTACGGGGGAATGACGATGATCATCTTCAAGTCCGCGACCGAGCTCGAGGCCATGCGCCAGAGCGGCCGCATCGTGGCCGCGGTCCTCGGCGAGCTCGAGCCGCTCATCCGGCCCGGCATCCGGACGCGGGATCTCGACCTCTACGCCGAGAAGCGGACCCGTGAGCTCGGGGCCGTGCCGGCGTTCAAGGGCTACCGGGGCTATCCGGCCTCGGTCTGCATCTCGGTCAACGAGGAGATCATCCACGGCATCCCCTCGGGCCGCATCCTCCAGGAGGGCGACATCGTCAGCCTCGATTTCGGCGTCCTCTACGAGGGATTCTACAGCGACTCGGCCCTGACCGCCCCCGTCGGCCGGACGAGCCCCGAGGCCCTGAAGTTGATCGCCGCGGCCGAACGGTCCTTCTTCAAGGGCCTGGAACAGATGAAGGAGGGCAACCGCCTGTCCGACGTCTCGGCCGCCATCCAGCAGTCGGTCGAGAGCGAGGGCTTCTCGGTCATCCGGCAGTTCGTCGGCCACGGCATCGGCCGGACCCTCCACGAGGAGCCCCAGCTGCCGAATTTCGGGGCGCCGGGGCGTGGTCCGAAAATCCGGCCGGGGATGACCCTGGCCATCGAGCCCATGATCGCCGCCGGCGGCTACGAGGTCGAGATCCTGGAGGACGGCTGGACGGCCGTAACCCGGGACCGCCGCCTGGCCGCCCATTTCGAGCACACGGTGGCCATGACCGGGAACGGCCCGGAGATCCTCAGCGCGAGGACGCCTGACGCCGTCCGGTCGAGGACAACCCTCCTCAAGGAGAGCCCCCATGCCTAGACAGGACATGTTCGAAGCCGAGGGCGTCGTCCTGGAGACCTTGCCGAACGCCATGTTCCGGGTCGAGCTTCAGAACAAGCACGTCATCCTGGCCCACATCTCCGGGAAGATGCGCAAGCACTTCATCCGCATCCTGCCCGGCGACCGGGTCCTCCTGGAGCTTTCGCCTTACGACCTGACCAAGGGCCGGATCACCTATCGATTCAAATAACCTGGACTATTCATGAAAATGCCGCATTATACTATTTCACCCTTCGGGCAGGCCGATCCGGCCGCATCTGCTGCGTTGCAAAGGGTTCGCAGTACTCCGAGTACAGCTTCACCCTTTGACGCCTTGCATCTGCAGCCGCCTCGGCCTGTGAATAATCCAGGTCAAAGGACGGGACGATGAAAGTCAAAGCCTCCGTGAAGAAGATCTGCCGGAATTGCAAGATCGTCCGGCGCAAGGGCGTGGTGCGGGTCATCTGCTCCAACCCGAAGCATAAACAAAAACAGGGATAAACGAGGTCAACATGGCAAGAATCGCAGGCATCACGCTCCCGCCCGACAAGAGGATCGAAGTCGGGCTGACCTACATCTACGGCATCGGCCGCTCCAAGAGCCGCAAGATCCTGGACGAGGCCAAGATCGACCGGAACAAGAAGGTCAAAGCCCTGGCCGAGGACGAGGTCAACAAGATACGCCAGATCATCGAGAAGCGGGAGAAGATCGAAGGCGACCTCCGCAAGGAAGTCACCATGAACATCAAGCGGCTGGTGGACATCGGCTGCTACCGGGGCCTCCGGCACAAGAAGAAGCTCCCCGTCCGGGGCCAGCGGACCAAGACCAACGCCCGGACCCGCAAGGGCGTCCGCGGCCAGCGGATCAAGAAGCTCAGAGAGAAGAAAGTCTAAGGAGGGCTCGCTCCCATGCCTAAAGTCAGCGTCAAGAAAAAGAAGACCCGCAAGGAGATCGGATTCGGGGTGGCCCACATCCAGTCCACGTTCAACAATACGATCATCACCATCACCGACCACGTGGGCGCCACCGTCGTCTGGGCCAGCGCCGGCACCTCCGGCTTCAAAGGCGCCCGCAAGGGGACGCCCTTCGCCGCCCAGCTCGCGGCCAAGGACGCCGCCACCAAGGCCCGGGAGTTCGGCCTCCGCTACGTCGACGTCCGTCTCAAGGGCCCGGGCGCGGGACGGGAGTCCAGCATCCGGGCCATGCAGGCCGCCGGCCTGGAGATCAAGTCCATCAAGGACGTGACGCCCATCCCGCACAACGGCTGCCGCGTCCGCCGCCGCCGGCGGGTCTGAGGGCCGGAAGGAGAGCACCATGGCGAAATACCAAGGAGCCGATTGCCGGCTCTGCCGCGTCGAGAAGAACAAGCTTTATTTCAAAGGCCACAAGTGCCTGACCGACAAGTGCCCCCTCGAACGGCGGGCCTACCCCCCGGGCCAGCACGGGCGTTCGCGGAAACGGGTGCTGGGTTACGCCATCCAGCTGCGCGAGAAGCAGAAGCTCAAAAGGTTCTACGGCATGTCCGAGGAGCAGTTCCGGTTCTTCTTCGAAAGGGCCGAGCGCCAGAAGGGGGTCACCGGCGAGAACCTTCTGTCCATGCTCGAACGGCGGCTGGACAATGTCGTTTACCTGATGGGATTCTCTCTGTCCCGGGGGCACGCCCGCCAGCTCATCGGCCACGGGCACTTCCGGATCAATAACCACAGGGCCGACATCCCGTCCGCCCTGGTCAAGCCGGGCGACGTCCTCGCCTTCCGGCCGCGGTCGGCCAAGAGCGAGGACGTCCAGGCCGTCGTCGCCTCGAACCGGTCCAAGACCGTTCCGGGCTGGCTCGAAGTGGATTGGGAGAACCTGAAGGGCCGGGTCCTCGCGCACCCCACGCGCCAGGACGTCACCCTTCCGGTCGAGGAACACCTGGTCGTCGAGCTGTACTCCAAGTAAGGTCCCCGGACCGAACGGAGGACATCTCCCAAAGGAGGTCACATGACAGAAACAAATTTCCAGAGACCCAAGTGCTTGGAGTGGGATTTCGAGACGCTGACCGGCCACTATGGGCGCTTCCAGGCCCAGCCGTTCGAGCGGGGATACGGGGTGACCGTGGGCAATGCCCTGCGCCGCATCCTGCTGTCCTCGATCACCGGCGCGGCGATCACGTCCGTCCGCCTACACGGCGTCCTCCACGAGTTCTCGACCATCCCCGGGGTGGTCGAAGACGTCACCGACATCATCCTCAACCTCAAGGGCATCCCCCTGAAGCTCCAGGGAGACGCGCCGAAGCGGATGACGATCAAGAAGACCGGCCCGGCCGTGGTCACGTCGTTCGACATCGTCCACGACGCCGACGTCGAGATCCTCGACGAGACCGTCCCGATCGCCTCGCTCGACACCGATGGGACGCTCGAGGTCGAGATGGTCGTCAAGAACGGCCGCGGCTACATCCCGGCCGACCAGAACTTCGACGAGGAGCAAAGCCTCGACTTCATCCCGCTCGACTCCTCGCATTCGCCCGTCCTCAAGGTCAACTACAAGGTCGAGCCGGCCCGTGTCGGCAAGCGGATCGACTACGAGAGCCTGACCCTGGAGATCTGGACGACCGGGGCCATCCGGCCCATGGACGCCCTGTCCCAGGCGGCCAAGATCATGCGCGACCACCTGGGCATATTCCTCAACGTCGTCGACGAGCCGCTCGAGCGCGAATCGGCCCCCTCGAAGAAGGAGATCCCCTACCTTCTCCAGGCCGATATCCTGGCCAAGACGATCGACCACCTGGAGCTGTCGGTCCGTTCCAACAACTGCCTCCGCTCGGCCGGCATCGAGCGGATCTACGAGCTCGTCCAGAAGACCGAGGACGAGCTCCTCAAGACCAAAAACTTCGGCCGCAAGTCCCTGGCCGAGATCAAGGAGACCCTGGCCAACCTGAACCTCGGACTGAACATCGAGCTCCACCCGCGGCTCGTCGAGCGGATCCAGGCGGACATCAAGAGCGGCATGCCCGAGAAGGAGACTGACGCATGAGGCATCAGGTCAAGAAAGGCAAACTCGGCAGGAACACCGCCCACCGCCGGGCGCTCCTGCGCAACCTCGTGACGTCGTTCCTCGAGCGCGAGCGGGTGCGGACGACCCTGGCCAAGGCCCGGTCGGTCCGGCCTGTCGCCGAGAAGATGATCACGCTGGCCAAGCGGAATACCCTGCACGCCCGCCGCCAGGCCCTGGCCTACATGACCAAGGAGTCGGCGGTGAAAAAGCTCTTCGACGAGATCGGGCCCCGCTTCACCGAGCGGCCGGGCGGCTACACCCGGATCGTCAAGCTCGACCGCAGGGCCGGCGACGGCGCCGAGATGGCCATGCTCGAACTCGTCGGCTCCGAGTTCAAGAAGAAGGCGAAGAAGAAAAAGGATACGAAGAAGCCGGCCGGAAAGTAGGCTTCTTATCATTTGGGCCGACGTGCGCCCTGGTAGATCTTCTGCCAGTAGGCGTCCTTGAGCCGGTCGATCCGGACGGTCGGCGTCTCGTGGACCGTCGCGTTGATGAAATATTCGGCGTCGATCATCATGCCGACGTGGATGATCTTATCCTTGGCGCTGCCGAAGAAGACGAGGTCCCCGGCCGCCTCGTCTCCTGCGGCCACTCCGACGAGCCCGCTTCCTTCGAACTGGATGTCCGCCTCCCTCAGAATGGGGATGCCGCCCATTTTGTAAACGAGCTGGACGAAACCGGAACAGTCGAGGCCGAGCGGGGACGTCCCGCCCCAGAAGTAGGGGAGCCCGATGAAGCGCTTCGATAGGGCGACCATGTCCCCGGCGGCGAGCCTCGGCCAGGCCCAGGGGGCCTCTCGGATGTCGCCGTCTCCGTGCTGGATCCAGGCCCTCGTGTTGCAGGGCAGGTTGACCTCGAGCCAACGCTCGTTTTTTTCTCCGGCGACCTCTAGGACAACGCTGATCGGCGCGACCTTAACGGGCTTGTGCTTGGTGACGTCGGGCTCGCGGTAGATGTTGGCCAGCAGGGCCGACACGACGAAGATCTTGCCGGACGAAGCATAGGGTTTGTCGCCGGGCTTCAGGAGGCGCAGGGCGGACGACAGGATCCAGCCGGGGTAGGTGTCGGGTGTCTCGATCCGATACCAGTCTTCCCCGTCCGCGTTCCTCTCCTTTTTGAGGATCCGGACGTTATCGCCGAGCAGGGCCTGGCTGACGACGTCGGACGAAGACGTCGGGCGGCTGTGCATGTTCTCGACGGCGTTGGTCACGACGGCCGCGGCCGGATCGGCGGGCTTCCGGGCCGCGGAGATGGCCAGGCCGGGAAGAAGGACGAGCAGGCCGAGGATGGTCGGTGTTTTTATCATATTCAGACCTCCTTGCGAGTATTTATCATACCAAAATTGTCCCGCTATGATAATCCGGAGCCGCCCGAGAAATTTTTAGCGATTTAGGGTTATAATGCCGGGGAGAGGTGCCGTCATGAAACGGAAAGAGTTCCTGTCGCTGGCCGCCACCGCCGCGGCCGGTTCGCTCCTGACACGTTGTTCCGAGGGCTCCCGCGCCCCCGCCGCTTCGTCGGGCCGGACGGCGGTCTCGGTCAAGCTCTACGACCTCAAGCTCAAGCAGGCCTGGGGCTTGTCCCGGGGGACCTGGACGACACGGCGCAACGCGTTCGTCCGGATCGAGAAGGATGGCGTCGTCGGCTTCGGCGAAGCCGCCCCGATCGCGCGCTACAACGAGACGGCCGAGAGCGCCGCGGCCTTCATCGAAAAGGCCCGGCCCGTCATCGACCGGGATCTCGGCGAATATGCCGTCCGTTTCGGCGAGATCGAGGCCGTCGGCCCGGGCGAGCACGCCGCCAAGGCCGCGCTGGACATGGCTATCCTCGACTGGGTCGGCAAACGCCTGAATGTGCCCGTTTGGAAGCTCTTTGGACTCGCCGGAGCAAGGACCGTGACGACGACCTACTCGATCGGCATCGACGAAGTGCCGGTCATGCAGCAGAAGGTCCGCGACGCCGCCGATTTCAGCGTTTACAAGGTCAAGGTGGGCACGGCCGATGACCGCAAGATCATCGAGGGCATCCGGGCCGTCACCGACAAGCCCCTGCGGACCGATGCCAACGAAGGCTGGAAGACCAAGGAAGAAGCCCTGGAGATGATCGACTGGATGGCCGGCCAGGGCGTCGAGCTCGTCGAACAGCCCCTCCCCGCCACGCGGCTCGAGGACTACGCCTGGCTCAAGGACAGGGTCAAGATCCCCGTCTTCGCCGACGAGAGCCTCATCCTGCCCTCCGACCTGCCGCGGATCGCCCCCTATTTCCACGGCGTCAACGTCAAGATCATGAAGTGCGGCGGCGTCCAGGAGGCCGTCCGGCTGGCGGCCATGGCCCGGGCCCTGGGATTGAAGCTCATGATCGGGTGCATGATCGAGAGCTCGCTTGGGATCTCGGCCGGGGCGGCCATCGCCCAGCTCTTCGACTGCGCGGACCTCGACGGGAACCTGCTCATCTCGAACGACCCCTTCCGCGGCGTCAAGACGGTCAAGGACCGGATCATCCTCAACGACAAACCGGGGCTTGGCGCCGAGGGCGATCTTTTCTAGGAACGACTACTTATCGGAAACGATCCGGCCGATCTCGCTCGAGCGGGCCAGTCGCGCGAGGTGCTCGTAGACGATCCGGGAGATCTTGGCGATGGCCGGGTTGCCGTCGGCATCGCGCTTCAGGTAGGTCGTCATGACACAGAGGACGTAGGGCCGGCCGGTCAGCATGACGATCCCCGAATCGCACCGGACGGCCTCGAGCTCTCCCGGCTTCTCGGCGACCTCGACTCCCTCGGGGACGCCGGCGCGAAGCGGGCTGTCCTTGGGGATGGCCAGGATCGCCAGGAGGTCCTTGCGGTAGGATTCCCCGAGGATCCCGCCTTTCCAGATCTTCTCCAGGAGCGTCATCATCTCCAGGGGGGTCGAGACGTTCTCGCGGCCTTCCGCCGCGGCCTTGAGGTCCATCATCTTCCGGCGCAGCCGCGTTTTGGACAAACCCAGCGCGTCCATCCGCTTGTTGACGGCCTCCATGCCGACCTTGTCGATGAGCAGGTTCGTCGCCGTGTTGTCGGAGAGGACGACCATCAGGACGGCCAGGTCCCGGACCGAGAGGGACAGGCGTGGCCGGCCCAGGTAGAAAAGGACGCCCGAGCCCTCGACCTTCCGGCCTTCGTCGACGATAATGAACTCGTCGAGCTTGAGGCGGCCCTCCTCGGCCTGCTTGAACATCTCATAGAGGACGGCGATCTTGATCGAGCTCGCCTGGGGGAAGACCTCGCGCTCATTGAGGAGGAACGTTCTCCCCGTCTTGAGGTCCTTCAGGGCGACGCCCAGGATGCCGTCGAGGCCCGCTTCGACGTCGCGGACGGCGGCCTGGAACTTGGCATCGAGAACGGCCGGGAAACGGCTTTGAGCAGCGGCGTACAACGACAAGAAAAAAATAAGGATAACGATTATTGCCGCCGATTTGCCGATGCGCATGAAGCCTCCTTCCGTCGCGGCCAACGTTAGCAGAGGTCCGGCCCCCAAGTCAAATGGAGAGGGGAGAGGGCGGCCTCCCGGACGCGGGCGGCTCAGGACCGGCCGGTCTGGATGACCAGCTTCTGCCCGACGAAGAGGATGTCCGAGGCCAGGCCGTTGGCGGTCTTGATCTTGTCCACGGTCGTTTTGTAGGTCTTTGAGATCTGGAAGAGCGTGTCCCCGTTCTTGACGATGTGGGTGATGGTCTCGCCCGGCTTCGCGGCCGGCGCCGGCGCGGGCATTTCGACGCCGCCCCGGGACGGGACCCGGAGGACCTGGCCCGGATAGATCATGGTCCGGCTTTTCAGCCCGTTGAGCCGGACGATGGCGTTGACCGAGGTGCGGTAGCGCCGGGCGATGGCCCCCAGGGTGTCGCCCCTGCGGACGGTATGCCGGTCGGTGACGACGTCCGGCGGGATATACTGGGGGAGGGAGGCGATGCAAGCCAGGCATTGCTCCCCGTAGCCCGCCGGGACGCGGAGGTCGTAGGGGTAGTTCGGGGTCGAGTCGTGCCGGAGCTCGGAGTTGAAGCCGACGAGAAGCGTCGAATCGAGCCCCAGGTTCTGGGACAGGGTCGCCAGCTTGACGGCGGCGTTGACCCGGATCGTGTCGAACTGGAGGGCTGGGTCCGGGGCGGGCAGGTTGAAGCCGTACTTGCCGGGGTCGCCGACGATGAGGAGCGTGGCGATGAACCTCGGGACATGCCGGGCCGTTTCGTAGGGGAGGTTGGCGAAGAGGTCCCAGAAGCTGTCGAAGTAATCGACTTTCTGGGCCCGTATGACCCTCTGGACCTGGCCCTCGCCGCAATTGTAGGCGGCGATGGCCGTCGTCCAGTCGCCGAAAAGGTCGTGGAGCTCGATCATATACTTGATAGCCGCGCGTGTCGCCTTGACCGGGTCCATGCGCTCGTCGACGTACTTGTCCTGTTTGAGGCCGTAGCGGTAGCCTGTCGAACGCACGAACTGCCACATCCCCAGGGCCCTGGCCCGGGACAGGGCGCGGGGCTTGAAGGCGCTCTCGATGAGCGGGATCCAGGCGAGCTGTTCCGGGAGCCGTTCCTTGCGGAGCTCGCCGAGGATCATGTCCATATAGAGGCCGGAGCGCCTGTAGGATTCCTCGAAGGCCTTGCGCTCAATCGTTTGGAAGGACCTGATCTCCTTCATGACCCATTGGTTCTCGACGAGAGGGATGGAACCGTTGACGGAGGAGGCCAGGGTCGTACGGGAGGCCGAGATCTTCTGGATGCGTTGGGCGAGGAGGATGCGCAGGTCGTTTTTCTCCTGGAGGAGGGGGGAGTCGGAGGGGAGGGACATCTTCAGCAGCAAGCCGTAGGCCTCGTCGAGCTTGGCCAGGGCGCCGTCCATGTCCTCGCGGGCGAGGGCGGCCTGGGCTTCCTCGTAAGCGGCGAAAGCCTCTTCGAGGAGGGCCGAGGCGTCCTTTTCCGACTGCTCGCTCTTTTCCGCCTGGGCCTGGGCGTCCCGAGCGGTCTCTTGGCGGGGGCGGGCGGGGTCTTCGGCCGCCGCCGGCATTTCAGCCGCCGGCCGCTCGTCCGTTACGGCCGGAACCGGCTTGGGGGCGGTTTCGGGGACGGTTTTCGCCGCCTTCGGGGCCGAAGAACAGGCGGCCAAGAGGAGGATCAGTGAGAGAACGGCAATAAAAGGCGTGCGGCGTCGTTGACACTTCATATCGAGAACGTTTTATACCACAATGGTTGGCGGCCGTCAACCGGGGCCCTTCCGGCCCGGACCTCACCGGGCCTTCCGGTGCCAGTTCCAGGCGGTTTCGACGATCGTCTCGAGCGAGGACAGGCGGGGTTTCCAGCCGAG
>Ga0154867_1015_pt2 | contig 12302 bp, 11 predicted proteins | sample Rifle2008BG19ft_FD_105839 | JGI IMG/M metagenome (GOLD analysis project Ga0154867, IMG submission 105839) | Candidatus Aminicenantes bacterium RBG_19FT_COMBO_65_30 | reverse complement strand
TCAGCCACTGGACGTAGGCCAGGGCCTGCTTGCCCGTGACCAGGACCTCGCCCATGTGGCTGACGTCGAAGAGCCCGGCCTTGGTCCGGACGGCCATGTGCTCGGGGATGATGCCCGAGTATTCGACCGGCATCTCCCAGCCGCAGAACTCGATCATCTTGCCGCCGAGCCGTTTATGAAGTTCGTTGAAGCGCGTCTTTTTCATGGTCCCTTCTTTCTCAAAAAGAAGCTCAAAATTACCACAACTCGCCGCCCCGTTCAAGTCCCGCGGCCAACCGAGAGCTTGCCCTCCGGGTGCTTTTTGCTATAATAAGTTGCCGAAAATGATCGCTTTCAAATCCCGCTTGAGAGAGTCGATTTACGAAAGGCTGAAGGCCGTCTTTCCGGTCGCGCTCGAGGACCTGGACATGGCCCCGACGCCCGATCCGAAAATGGGCGACCTGGCCCTGACTTTTCCCTTCCAGCTGGCCAAGACGCTCAAGAAGGCGCCGCGGGCCATCGCCCAGGAGGCGGTCCCCCTCCTCGCTTCGGTCGAGGGCGTCGTCAAGGCCGACGTCGCCGGCGGCGGCTTCCTCAACCTCTGGCTCGACAAGGCCGCCGTCTTCGCCGAGGCCATCCACATCGCCGGCCGGACCGCCCTCAGCCCCGATGAAGAAAAGATCGTCATCGAGCATACCAACATCAATCCCAATAAGGCGGCCCATATCGGCCACCTCCGCAACGCCTGCCTCGGCGACACCCTGGCCCGCTGCCTGCGCTTCAAGGGCGAGAAGGTCGAGGTCCAGAACTACATCGACGACACCGGCGTCCAGGTCGTCGACGTCGTCTTCGGCTTCATGGAGCTCGACAAAAAGACTCTCGACGACCTCGAAAAGCTCCCCGGTAAATTCGATTATTACTGCTGGGACCTCTACGCCCGCGTCTCCGCTTATCTCACCGAGCATCCCCAGGCCCAGGTCCGCAAGACGGCCATAATGAAGAGCATCGAGCACGGCCGGGACCCGGAATATGCCCTCTCCCGCTACATTTCGCGGCGCATCGTGCGCGCCCACCTGGCGACGATGAAGAGACTGGGCATCGCTTACGACGTCCTGCCCTGCGAGAGCACCATCCTGCACCTGAAGTTCTGGGACAAGGCCTTCGCGCTCCTCAAGGAGCGGCAGGCCATCTCTTTCTCCGCGGAAGGCGAGAACAAGGGCTGTTGGGTCATGCGCCTCGAGGAGGACGAGGAACGGGAGAAGGTCATCGTCCGCTCCGACGGCACCGTGACCTACGTCGGCAAGGACATTGCCTACCAGCTCTGGAAGTTCGGCCTCCTCGGCCTCGATTTTTATTACGAGCCTTTCGCCGATGAGAACGGCCGGACCCTGTGGATCTCGACGCCGGTCCCGTCCCCCGGTGGTCCCGGATTCGGCGGGGCGAGCAAGGTCTACAACGTCATCGACACGCGCCAGGCCTACCTCCAGAAGGTCGTCGTCCAGGGCCTGCGCTCCCTCAATTACAGCGCCCAGGCCGCGAAGTCCATCCACTTTTCCTACGAGATGGTCGCCCTCTCGCCCAAAAGCCTGAGCGAGCTCGGCTACGCCGCTTCGGATGAAGAGAAGGAGAGGTCCTTCCTCGAAGTCTCGGGACGGAAGGGCCTCGGCGTCAAGGCCGACGATCTCCTCGACCGGCTCGAGGATAAGGCCCGGGCCGAAATCGAGAAAAGGAATTCCGCCCTGCCCGCCGAAGAAAAGCGGCGCATCGCCCGGGACATCGCCTCGGGGGCCCTGCGCTATTTCATGCTCAAGTTCGCCCGGAACTCCGTCATCGTCTTCGACTTCGAGGAGGCTCTGAGCTTCGAGGGCGAAACGGGCCCCTACCTCCAGTACACTGCGGTCCGGCTGAACAGCATCTTCCGCAAGCTCAAGGAGAGGCACGGCGTCGCCGAATCCGACATCGTCCCGCCGTCGGACGGGCGGGCTCTTCTTCCGCCGGGGCTTTCGGAGAAGGAGACGGCCGACTTCTGGGACCTCGTCCTCGCCGCCGCGTCGCTCGAGGAGGAAGTCCTCCGGTCCGTCGCCGCCCTGGAATTCTCCCACCTGGCCAAGTTCGCCTTCCTCCTCTGCCAGAAGTTCAACGGCTATTACCACAAATACCCCGTCCTCGCCGAAGAGAACAAATCGGTCAGGGCCTTCCGGCTGCTGACCATCCGCACCATCAAGGAGCAGCTCCATTGCGCCCTGGGACTCATGGGCATCCCCCCGCCGGAGCGCATGTAGCGCAACTCCTCGCGGTCATCGGCGGTTTATCAATCCGACAGCGGAGGTGAACATGATCGAGGTTCAAGAGCTCACCAAAAAGTACGGCGAGCTCGTCGCCGTCCGCGACCTGACGTTCAAGGTCGAGCCGGGCCGTATCTGGGGCCTTCTCGGCCCGAACGCGGCCGGCAAGACGACGACGATGCGCATCCTGACCGGCTACCTGCCGGCGACTGCCGGCCGGGCCACCGTGGCCGGGTTCGACGTCTTCGAAGAGCCCGACGCGGTCAAGAGATCCATCGGCTACCTGCCCGAGGTCCTCCCCCTCTACCTGGACATGACGGTCTCCGGATACCTGGGCTTCGTCGCCGAAATCAAGCAGGTCCCGGCGGCTAAGCGCAGGGCGGCGGTCGCCCGGGTCATGGAGTCGGCCGGCCTGATGGACGTCGGCCGCCGGCTGATCAAGAACATCTCCCGCGGCTACAAGCAGCGCGTCGGCATCGCCCAAGCCATGATCCACGATCCGAAGGTCCTCGTCCTGGACGAGCCGACGATCGGCCTGGACCCCGCCCAGATCAAGGAGATCCGGGAACTCATCAAGAGCCTGCGCGGCGAGCACACCATCCTGCTCTCGACCCATATCCTGCCCGAAGTCACCCAGGTTTGCGACGGCGTCGTCATCATCAACGAGGGCCGGCTCATGGCCTCCGGGTCCCTCGAGGACCTGGCCGCCTCCTTCGAACGCAATGACGGCGTCATGCTCAAGCTCCGCCGCGCCGGCGGCGAGGAAGCCGCCCTCCTTCGGGCCGTCCCCGGCGTCGAGAGGGTCACCGTCGAAGGGGGCGAGCTTCGCGTCGAATGGGGCCGCGGCCGCGACCTCCGCGACGACGTCGCCCGCCTGGCCCTCGACCGGGGCCTCGGCCTCCGCGAGATGAGGTCGGTCGCCGGCATCGAGGATCTGTACATGAAGATCGTTTCGGGAGGGCTCGAACAATGAAGAACATCTGGTCCCTCATCAAAAAGGAGATCCGGGCCTACTTCAGCTCGCCCATCGCCTATGTCGTCATCGCCGGGTTCCTCCTGCTCGTCGGCTATTTCTTCTACAGCCTCGTCTGGTGGTTCAACGCCCAAGCCATGCAGATGGCCCAGAACCCCTACTACGCGCAGCAGATCAACATCAACGAGATGGTCTTCTCGCCCCTCTTCCACAACATGAGCATCATCCTCATCCTCGTCGCCCCGCTCCTGACCATGCGGCTGCTGGCCGAGGAGAAAAAGAACGGCACGGATGAGCTCCTCTACACCTCCCCGCTCTCGGTCGGCCAGATCATCCTCGGCAAGTACTTCGCCGCCCTGGTCATGCTGGCGGTCCTGCTCGGCCTGACGGCGCTCCTGTCCATCTTCGCTTTCGCCTTCGGCAACCCCGAGATCGCGCCCTGGCTCACCGGCTACCTGGGGCTCTTCCTGATGGGCGCGACGTTCATCGCCATCGGCCTCTTTTTCTCTTCGCTCACCGAGAACCAGATCGTCGCCGCCTTTCTGACATTCGTCACCCTCCTCCTTCTCCTCGTCCTCAACTGGGTCGCGTCTTCCGGGAGCGGCACATGGCGGAGCGTCCTCGGCTATCTCTCCTTCTCCCCGCATTTCGAGGACATGACCCGCGGCATCCTGGACACCAAGGACGTCGTCTACTACCTGAGCTTCTCGTTCTTCGGCCTCTTCCTGGCCCATTCCGTCCTCCAATCCAGGCGGTGGAGATAAGCCATGAAAACGCTCAAGAAAAACCTCAACGCCATCGCCCTGGCCCTCATCGCCGCGGGCCTCATCGGTTGGATCGTCTGGCCCCAGAAAAAAACCCTGGTGCTCGTGATCGGCGCGCTGGGCCTGCTGGCCCTGGCGGCCCATATCGCCTGGAATATCGACTCCCTCAAGCAGGGCTTCCGGCGCAAGTCGTTCCTCTACTCGGGAAATCTCCTCCTCGTCGTCGTCCTCGTGCTGGCCATTCTCGGCCTCGTCAACTACTTCCTGTCGAAGAACAACTACCGGGCGGACTTCACCGCGGCCAAGCTCCACAGCCTGTCCGACCAGTCTGTCACCGTCCTCAAGAACCTCAAGACGGACATCGCCTTCAAGGGCTTCTTCCGCGAAGGCAACTACGGCCGGGCGGCCATGGAGAACCTGCTCAAGCTCTACGCCTACCATTCGGGCAAGATCAAGTACGAGTTCATCGACCCCGACAAGAACCCCGGCTTGGTCAAGCGCTACGATGTCACCCAGGACGGGACGACCGTCATCGAGGCCGGCGACAAGGAGAGCCGGATCACGACGACGTCCGAGGAGGACGTCACCAACGCCCTGATCAAGGCGACCAGGGCCCAGAAAAAAATCATCTATTTCCTCGACGGCCACGGCGAGGAGTCGGTCGATGAGACGGGCGACAACGGCTTTGCGACCGTCAAGACAGAGCTCGAGAAGCTCGGCTACGAAGTGAAGAAGCAGACCCTGGCTCTGGCCGACAGGTTCCCCGAGGACTGCGCCCTCCTCGTCGTCCCCGGACCGCAGAAGGACCTTCTGCCGAACGAATATGAAACGGTCCGGGCCTACCTCAAGGACGGCGGCCGCGTCCTGTTCATGGTCGATCCCGAGACGGGGACGACGTTGCCGTCCTTCCTGGCCGAGTACGGCTTCAAGCTCGAGAACGACATCGTCGTCGACACCGTCTCCCGGCTCCTCGGCGGCGACTACTTCATGCCCGTCGTCAGCGATTACGAGACCCACGCCATCACCGACAAGTTCAACTACGCGACGTTCTTCCCCTTCGCCCGCTCCGTCGAGATCGCGGAACCTACGCCCGAGGGCGCGACGCTCACGGCCCTGGCCAAGACGAGCCCCAACTCCTGGTCGGAGCGCGAGCTCGACCAGAAGGAAGTCAAGTTCACACCGGACAAGGACAAGCAGGGACCGGTCGGCCTGGCGGCCGTGTCCGCATTCAAGATCAAGATCCCGGGACCCTCCCCCGCCCCGGGCGAAGCCAAACCCGGCGAGCCGGCGCCGGCAGAAACCGCGGCCAAGCCCGCGGCGGCAGAAAAAGAAGCCCGGATCGCCGTCATCGGCGACTCCGACTTCGTCAAGAACCGCTATTACGGCCTGTCCGGAAACGGCAATTTCTTTCTCAACGTCGCCAATTGGCTGACCGAGGAGTCCGACCTCATCGCCATCCAGCCCAAGACCCAGACGCCGCGGACGATCCAGCTCACGCCGTCGCAGGGGCGCCTGCTCTTCCTCGTCAGCGTCATCCTCCTGCCCCTGGCCGTGCTTCTCCTCGGCGTCTCCGTCTGGGTCCGGAGGAGGGCGCTGTGAAATTCAGGACGACCCTGATCCTCCTCGCGGTCTTCGCCGGCCTCCTGGCGCTTGTCCTCCTCTTCGACTCCAAGGGCGAGAAGAAGAAGGCCGCCGAAGAAAGAGCGAACATGCTCATCAGCCTGACCTCGGGCGATATCCGGAAAGCGAGCCTCGCCCGGGACGGCGAGACCCTGACCTTCGAGAGGGACGAGGCGGGGCCGTGGCGCCTGACCTCGCCGCTCCAAGCGGCGGCCGACGACTACGAAGTCGACAACTTCATCGATTCCCTCGCCTCCCTGCGCATCGCGCGCGTCGTCGAGAAGGAGGCCAAGGACCTGGCCGCCTACGAGATCCCGAAAATGGAGGTCTCCGTCTGGGTCAAGGGAAATGACACTCCGGTTCGGCTTCTCATCGGCATGGAGAATCCGCTCGACAAGACCCTTTTCGCCAAGCGCGAGGACGACCCCCGGGTCGTCCTCCTGGCCTCGACGCTCAAGACGACGCTCGACAAAAAGGTCTTCGATTTCCGGCAGAAAGACGTCTTCAAGTTCATCGCCGCCGACGTCAAGACCGTCCGGGTCAAGACGAAGGACGTCTCCTGGCAGGCGGCCCGGGAAGAGACCGGCTGGTTCCTGAAGGCGCCCGTCGCGTCGCTGGCCGCCGAGGGCAAGATCGACGCCCTCCTCGATTCCCTCTCTGGGCTTCGAGCTAAGGAATTCGTCGCCGAAGACAAAAACGCCGATGTCCTCAAAAAGTACGGCCTCGAAAAGCCCGAATACGAGGTCGCCCTGTCCCTCCCGACTTCCAACCAGGAGATCATCTTCGTCCTGCGCAAGGAGGGCGAGGTGTCTTATGCGACAACCTCTCTCTCGACCAAGGTCATCGCTTTCGAGGGCGCTCTCCTCTCCGACCTCGACCGCAATGTCGACGAGTTGCGGGAGAAGAAGGTCGCGGACTTCTCGTCCTGGGACGCGGTCAAGGTCGCCTTCAGGAAGGACGGCTTCGATCTCGCCGCGGTCAAGCAAAAAGTGGGCGAGGAGGACAAGTGGCTCCTCGATCCGGCGACCAAGGAAGAGGCCGACCGGACCAAGGTCGAAGACTTCATCCGCAAGGTCGAAGGCCTTGAGGCCGCCGCCTTCATCGACAATCCCGGTCCGCTTGCCGCTTACGGGCTCGACGGCGGGACCGAAGTCCGGATCGGGACGAAGGACTACCAGAACAAGGAGAAGGAGATCGTCCTTCTCATCGGCAAGGAGGACGCGGAGAAGAAACGGGTCGTCGTCAAGAACGCCCAGCTCGACTATCTCTTCCGCGTCGATTCGGCCTTCCTCCAGGATCTCCCCAAGGAAACGAAGGACTGGAAAGCCGAGCCGCCCAAACCGGAAGAAGAGAAGACCGATAAAAAATAGGGTCGGCGATAAGCTCCTCGCCTGGTACCGGGTCCACAAGCGCAGCCTTCCCTGGCGCCGGACGCGAGATCCCTACAAGATCTGGATCTCCGAGGTCATGCTCCAGCAGACGACAGTTTCGGCGGTCATCCCCTATTACGAGCGCTGGCTGAAGGTCTTTCCGGACATGCGGAGTCTGGCCCGGGCCCCCCTCCGGAGGGTCTTGCGGGAATGGCAGGGGCTCGGCTATTACCAGAGAGCTGGGAACCTCCATCGAGCCGCCAAGATCATCGAACACGAGCACGGCGGAAGGGTCCCCGACAACGAGCCCACCCTTCGACGACTGCCCGGATTCGGCCCCTACACCACGGCGGCCGTTCTGAGCCTCGCTTATGGAAGGCCCCTTCCCGTCGTCGACGCCAACGTCAGGCGGGTCCTGATGAGGGTCCTTGGACTCCGCGGGGCGGCCGAGGCGCGGATTGACGAGAGCCTCGGAGCCTTCCTGGAAACAATTTTCCCCAAGGACTCGCCCGGCGATTTCAACCAGGCCATGATGGAGCTCGGAGCGCTCGTCTGCCGGAGCCGGAATCCCCAGTGCCTCGCCTGTCCTCTGCGGGCGTCTTGCCGGGCCGCGCGGGAAGGGACTCAGGAGATCATCCCCCGGCCCCGCAAGCTGAGACTGGAAAAGATCGAAGCGGTCGTGGCGATCATGGAAAAAGACGGCCGCTTCCTCATTCAGAAACGGCCCGCGGGGGGACTGCTCGCCGACCTCTGGGAATTCCCGGGAGGCAAGGTCGAGCCCGGCGAGAGCCTGCCGGCCGCGCTGAGGCGAGAGGTCCGCGAGGAGCTCGGAGTTGAGATCAAGGACGTCCGGCGCCTGACGACGGTCCGGCACGCCTATACCCGCTTCCAGGTGACGCTCCACGCCTACACGTGCAAGATGCGTGATTCGAACTTCAAGATGGGGTCGCGGCGCCGCTGGGTCACCCTATCCTCGATCCGCAGGTATCCCCTTCCCTCGGGGAGTGTCAAGATCGTCGATTTTTTAGCGGTCCATAAAGACACGACAGGCTGAACCTCGGACCTCGGGAATTATTTTTTCTCTCGCCCTGCGCCAAGAGACCTTGCCGGACGGCCTCTCTATTTAGAGCAAGCCCGATTCCCTGTGCTTGGCGGCCACGGCGTCGGCCAGCGTGTCTATCGCTTCCAGGTCGGACGGCTTCGGTCGGCCCTTGCAGATGACCGGAGGGAGGAATTCGACCTTGAGGTTGGGCATGGCCCCTTTGACGGCATCGGCCATTTTCCCGGCCCAGCCGTAGGAGCCGACGATCGAGGCGAACCGGACCTTCGGCCGGAGGGCGTTGGCCAGGACGACGGCGTCGAGGACCATCGGATGGGGCCCGACGTGGACCGTCGGAGCGGCCACGATGAGCGTCGCCGCGTCGACGAGGCTCATGGCCAGCTTGCCGATGTCGGCCGAGGCCATGTTGAAAGGAAAGACGGTGATGCCCCTCGCGGTCAGGGCGGCGACGAGCCGCTCGACAAGGAGGGCCGTCGAGCCGTGCATGGTCGTCCAGGGGATGACGACGGTGTTATGGGGCTTGTCGTCGGTCCAGTCCCGATAGGCCTGAACGATGGACCGCGGATCGCGATGGATGGGGCCGTGGCTCGGGGCGATCAGCCGGATGTCGAGGTCGCGGACCTTGTCGAGGTTCTTCTGGACGATCTTGCGGAAAGGCATCATGATCTCGGCGTAATACCTCTTGGCCTCGGCCAGGATGCAGTCGGCGCCGTCGACGAAAAGATCGGTCGAGGCGATATGCGAGCCGAACCAATCGCAGCTGAAAAGGATCCTGTCCTCCTCGAGGTAGGTCGACATCGTCTCCGGCCAGTGGACCCACGGCGTATAGATGAAGCGGAGGGTCTTCCCTCCCAATTCGAGCCTTTCCCCATCGGCGACCGTTCGGATCTTGCCCGCGTCGAGGCCGAGGTGGTCGACGAGCATGGGCTTGGCCGGTTCGGACGAGAGAAGCTGGGCCTCCGGATAGCGCTCCAGGACCCAGGGGATCCCGCCTGAATGGTCTTGCTCGGTGTGGTTGGAAATGAGATAGTCGATCCGGGTGACATCCTTCAGGTAGGCTTGGAGGACATGGAGCATGGTCGGCTCGACGGCGTCGATGAGCGCGGTCTTGTCCCGGCCGCGGACGAGATAGGCGTTATAGCTCGTCCCGTCGGGGAGCGGGATGAGGGCGTCGAAGAGCCTGCGGTCGAAGTCCGGCGCTCCGACATAGTGAACGTCGGGTACGATCTCTCGGGGTTTCATGAGCACGAATCTCCTCGCATATCAGGATTAATTCCTACTTATTTTATAGTATTTGGCCAAAAAATCAAAGAGCTCAAATGCCGGGATGTTTCCGCTTGGCGAAGTAGATGATCTCCGGGTGCTTTTTGTAGCCCAGCTTTTCGAAGACGGTCATCGAAACGGCGTTGTCGTCCTCGATGAGGCAGGCGAGGATGTCCATACCTTGGGATTCGAGCCAGCTTTCGGCCTCGCGGACGAGCCGGGCGCCCAAACCGCGCTCGCGTAAGGCAGCATCCACGGCTAGGCGGTTGATCCAGCCCTTGCGACCGTCGTGGGTGGCCAGCACGGTGCCGACGATTCGGCCCCCCTCCCCTTCCTCGGCCACGAGGAAGAGGACGTTGGGCATCTTGATCTGCCGGACGATATTCTCGCGGCTGTCCCGGCCGGAGGGTTTCCGCGGCAGGCCGCCCTCGGCCCAGAGCTCCATGATTCGGTCATAGTCCTTGATGCAGAATCCCCGGATCCTGAAGCCGTCAGGCTTACTGGCGTCAGACATCGGTTCTCCCTTCTTCGTCGCTCATCACCCTGCCCCGCCGCTCCAGCGGACGGAGGCCGCCGTAATCAGCGGATGAATAGGGCGTAGGCCCCCACGGCCACGGTTGCCGCGGCGATCCCCGTCAGTATGGCGGCCGGCCAGGACTTCTTGTGGACGAGCCGGGCGGCGAGGACGAAATCACGGACGGCGTAGACCCCGGCAAACAGGAAGAATCCCAGATAGATCGCCTGCCAGACGCCGGGCTCGGAAAGGATCCCCACCCATTCCTCCTGGCCCATGCCGAAGGCCATGAACGCGGCTTCGACGGCCGAGGGGATCCAGACCACGAGGAGAGGCCCGCCCCAGGCCCAGGAGGCCTCGGCCGGCACCGCGCTCCGGCCGTGTTCCTTTTTCCCGAGGACGAGGAGCACTCCCGAAGCGAGGACCCACACGGCGAGGACGAAGGGCACGACGAAGAGCATCTGCCAGAAATAGTAGTTATCGATATCCATGCCGGCGACGACCGGCGCCGTCGGCACTGCCCCGGTCAAGGCCAGGACGGCCGACGAGACCATGTAGAGGGCTCCGACCCCGACGAGAAAGAGGGCGGCGCGGCCGAGCGGAGTCCGGCCCTTGAGGAGGCCGTGCCGGGCCTTCCTGTGCTTGATGAGCGCTGCCGCCATGAGATCCTCGCTCAGCCCACGAAGAGGTGCTTGCTCGAGAAGTTGGGGTCTGTTGTCAAGTTGATGCCGAACCGCCGCAGTCCCGAATCGTCTCCCGGCGTCGGGATGTGGGTGATGTGGACCTCGCAGCCCTGCAGATCCTTCATCTTCTCCAGGGCCAGGTGGGCCATGGGATTGGTGGCCGCGTTGATGCTGAGGCAGATCAGGACCTCGGAGAGGTCGAGGCTGACCGTCCTGGCCCCGAAAACGGACTTCTTGAGGGCGCCCACTGACTCGACGATCGAGGGCGAGAGGAGGGGGATCTTATCCGGGATCTCGGCCAGCCTCTTGACGGCATTGAGGACCAGGGCCGACGCGGCGTGCATGAGGGGGGAGTTCTTGCCCGTGACGATCGTGCCGTCGCGGAGCTCCATGGCCGCGCCGACGAAGATGCCCTTGTTGCCCTTGCCTTTCGCCTCGGCTTCTTCGGCCGCCCGGCGGGCCGGCTCGACGACGCGCCGGTCCTCGGGCTTGACCCCGAGCTCCCTCATCAGGAGCTCGGCGCGCTCCACGGTCTCCTTTTCGACGAAGCCCAGGACGTATTCGCAGTGGTAGCGGAAATAGCGCCGGATGAGCTCCTGGTTGGCCGCTTCCCGGACGATGGCGTCGCTCTTGATCCCGAAGCCGGCCGCGTTGCAGCCCATGTCGGTCGGCGACTTGTAGAAGGACGGGCCGCCGGTGATCTTCTCCAGGATCCGCCGCAGGACCGGGAAGACCTCGACGTCCCGGTTGTAGTTGACGGCGACCTTGCCGTAGGCCTCGAGGTGGAAGGGGTCGACCAGGTTGAAGTCGCCGATGTCGGCCGTGGCCGCCTCGTAGGCGACGTTGACCGGGTGCTTGAGGGGGATGTTCCAGATGGGGAAGGTCTCGAACTTGGCGTAGCCGGAAGCGAAGCCGCGGCGGTATTCGTGGTAGAGCTGGGACAGGCAAGTGGCCAGCTTGCCGCTGCCCGGTCCCGGCCCGGTGACGATGACGAGCGGATGCTCGGTTTCGATGTAGTCGTTCGCTCCATAGCCCTCGTCGCTGACGATGACGTCGATGTCCGTGGGATAGCCCTTGGTGAAGCGGTGGGTGGTGACGCGGATCCCCTGCCGTTCGAGCTTGTTCTTGAAGACGCGGACGGCCGGCTGGTTGTCGAAGCGGGTGATGACCACGGCCCGGATCTGGATGCCCCACTCGCGCAGGTCGTCGATGAGCTTCATGGCGTCGACGTCGTAGGTGATGCCGAAGTCGGCCCGCATCTTCTTCCGTTCGATGTCGCCGGCGTAGATGCAGAGGAGGAAATCGGCCCGGCTCCTGAGCTCCTGGAGGAGTTTCATCTTGACGTTGGGATCGTAGCCGGGCAGGACCCGGGCGGCGTGATAATCGAAGAAGAGCTTACCCCCGAATTCAAGGTAGAGCTTGTTCGTGAAGCGCTCCATCCGGTCGAGGATGGCCTTTTTCTGTTTCTGGAGGTAATGAGCGTTGTCGAAGCCGACGGCCTGGTTCATAGTGAGTTCGAGCCTTTCGCCAACGAGATTCAGCGCGCCGTGCCTTTCTGCACCTTGAAATCGTCGAAGAGCCCGTAGTCGACGAAACCATACGCCGACCCGGGCGGCAGGCCCCCCTTGGCCCCCTGCTGGAAAGAGCCGGGCCAGGCCCGGCCGAGGGGCGGGTCGTTGTGGAACGGCCCGAGGGTGTTCTTGAGCGTCCCGTAGATGACGACGGAGATCTCGTTCGTGCCGGGGACGAGGGCGTCCGCCAGGTCGACTTCATGCGGCGGGAAGGCGGCCG
>Ga0154867_1098_pt1 | contig 12775 bp, 7 predicted proteins | sample Rifle2008BG19ft_FD_105839 | JGI IMG/M metagenome (GOLD analysis project Ga0154867, IMG submission 105839) | Candidatus Aminicenantes bacterium RBG_19FT_COMBO_65_30 | reverse complement strand
CCGTCGTCAACACCCAGTTCGGCGTCCACCCCTGGCTCAAGGCCATCGGCTATTTCCTTTCGACGATGTTCCTCCTCCTGGGCGTGCAAAGCATGTACCAGAAGTTCTACAGCGCCAAATCAGGCAAGGACGCCAAGAAGGCCGTGGCCTGGTGGACGGTCGGGACGATCTTCGTCGAGACCGTCGTCGTTGTCATCGCCGTCTTCGCCTTCAGCAAGCTCCAGGGCCAGATCGACCTTAGCGTGCCCAAGGCCGGCGGCAAGGTCGTTCTGATGGCCGCGAAACAGCTCGTCCCATTCCCGGTCGGCGTGCTCCTCCTCGGAGCGGCCTGCGCCGTCGTCATCTCGACGGGCATGAACTACCTCCTCTCGCCCTCGACGACGATCATGCGCGACATCTACCAGCGCTTCATGAAGAAGAACGCCGACCCGAAGAAAATGGTCGCTTTGCAGAAGGTCATCATCGTCGTCATCGGCGTACTGGCTTTCCTGTTGGCCACCCAGCTCAAGTCCGTCCTGGAGATGAGCTTCTTCGCCTATACGATCTACGGCGTCGCCATCACCCCGGCCCTCCTCGCCGCGCTGGCCTGGAAGCGCGTGACTAGGGCGGGCGGTTTGGCCTCGATCATCTCGGGAACGCTCGTCTGCCTCGTTTTCTTCGCCCTGTCCAAGATCCCCGGCATCCCGGCCCCCGACGGCGACCCCTGGGGCATCCCCATCATCTACCCGTCGCTCATCGCCTCGCTCGGCGCGCTCATTATTGTCAGCCTTCTGACGCCGAAGCCCAAACCGGAGGAATTGGAGAAGTTCTTCCCAAAGACCGCAAAATAAAAACGAAGATGGAATAGGGACACATATCGAGGCGATACATGTCCCCGAAGTAGTGGCGACGCCCGGAGATGGCGGCGGCGGACCGAGGAGTTCAGATGAACACGGGTGTGGTAATCGACCGGCGCTACATGGAGCACGACATGGGCGCCTACCATCCCGAGTCGCCGCGCCGCATCGAGGTCCTCAACCGGATGCTCGAGGAGGACCCGCCCGTCCCCTTTCTCGCCGTCGAGCCCCGGCCGGCGACGGACGAAGAGCTGGGCTGGGTCCACGAGAGGGCCTACATCGACCTCGTCCGGTCGACCGCCGGCAAGACTGTTCCCATGGACATGGACACCACCGCCGGGCCGAAGACCTTCGCCACCGCGCTTCTCGCCGCGGGCGGCTTCCTCGAAGCCCTTGACCGCGTCATGGAGGGGACCGTGCCGAACGCCTTGGCCCTCGTCCGGCCGCCCGGCCACCACGCCGAAGCGTCGCAGGCCATGGGCTTTTGCTTCTTCAACAACGTCGCCGTCGGCGCCGAGCACCTCCTCCGAAAGCACAGCCTCAAGCGGATCCTCATCGTCGATTGGGACCTCCATCACGGCAACGGGACCGAGCACGCGTTCTACCCGCGCCGCGACGTCATGTACTTTTCGACCCACCAGGTCCCGCTCTACCCCGGCACGGGAGCCGCGCGTTTTTTCGGCCACGGCGACGGCCACGGCTACAACCTCAACGTCCCCCTGCTCGCGGGCAAGGGCGACGCCGATTATATCCACATCTTCGAGAAGATCCTGGCTCCGGTCGCGGCCCAGCTCGCGCCGGAGTTCATCCTCGTCAGCGCCGGCTTCGACATCGCCGCTGGCGACCCTCTCGGAGGGATGGCGGTGACGCCGGCCGGATTCGGACGGATGACGGCGGCTCTCATGGCCATGGCCGAGCGGACCGCCGCGGGCCGGTTGGCCCTGATCCTCGAGGGCGGCTACGACCTCCGGGCCCTCCGGGCCGGCGTTCGGGAGGTCCTAAAGACGCTCGCCGGCGGCGAAACGCCGATCCCTTCGGCCGGGCTCCCCGCCTCCGAGGCGCTCCGAGTCGAGCTTGAGGAGCCCCTGCGCGCCTTCCGCAAGAAGTGGGACATCCCCACCGCTTGAGTGTCCTCCCCCTGGAAAAACGTCACCTGGATAGGACAAAACCGGCTTCTCCCCCCCTATTATCAGGCAGGGGCTTTGGCATAGTTCTTGCATAAATAAATTTCGGATAGGAGAAGGACCATGAAGAAGACAATCGTCATCGCGGCTGCGTTATTCATGATCGCGGCCGGTGTCTATGCCCAGGACACGCAGGCTCCGACCCCGCAGGATACGAAGGAGATCAAGGACGCGAAATATACCAACGAATCCGTCGCCCGCCTGAGCTTCGTCGAAGGCAAGGCGTTCGTCCAGAGGGCGTCCGACCTCGGCTACGAGGAAGGGGCGCTCAACATGCCCATCAGCGAGGGCGACCGCATCGGCACGGCGGAAGGCCGGGTCGAGATCCATTTTGGCAAAGGGAACTACGTCCGGCTCGACAACGACACCAAGATCGACGTCCTGAACCTCCCCAAGAAAGAGGACGGCATCGCCCGGATCCGCGTCTGGTCGGGGAACGTCTTTCTCGTCGTCGGCACGCTGAAGAAGGAAAAGGCGATCGAGCTCCACACGGCCGATTCCTCCTTCTATGTCCTCGACCGCGGCGTCTACAGGGTTGACGTCCGGGAGAACAGGGACACGGAGATCCAGGTCTACCAGGGCCTCATCGAGGTCGCCGGCGAGGAGGGGTCGACCCTGCTCAAGGCGTCCCAGCGGCTCGAGGTCTCCGAAGGCCGCTTCGCCTCGAAGCCGTCGTCCTTCATCGCCGTGGCCAACGACAGATTCGACAAGTTCAACGAATCCCGCAACGCCATCACCGGCCGGCAGTACGCCAAGAGCTATATGCCCGAGGAGCTTTCCGACTTCGAAGGCGAGCTCGACGAGTACGGGGAATGGATGTACCTCGCCCCCTACGGCAACGTCTGGGTGCCGGGCGGGGTCGACGAGGACTGGCGCCCCTACTACAACGGCCGCTGGACCTGGCTGCCCCTGTCGGGGTGGACCTGGTGGCCTTACGAGCCCTGGGGCTGGTCGACCTTCCACTACGGCCGCTGGCACTGGGGACTCGACCTCGGCTGGTACTGGATCCCCATGAACATGTGGGGCCCGGCCTGGGTCAACTGGTGGTGGGATGATTATTACTTCGGCTGGGCGCCGCTCAGCTACTGGGGCTACCCCGGTATCCTCATGGGCGGCCAGTATTACGGCCACTACTATGGTCAATACTACCCCTACGAATCGCGGGCCCTGACGGTCGTCCGCAAGGACCATCTCAAGGACCCCGGCATCTCCCGCAACGCGCTCAGGGGGGATGCCCTTAATAGTCTGAACAGGATGAGCCTGACGAGCCAGAGCCTCAAGCTCAGGCCCGCCGGAACGAAGATCTCCGTCCAGCCCCTCGACGGGAACAGGGTCCTTCTTCGGAAGGACGACCGTTCGACAGGGCTCACCCAGGACAGGCGGATCGGCCGCGAGACGATCGGCGGGTCATCGACTTCGACCGGCCCCCGGGCGATCCGGAAGCCGGATGATCCGGGCAAGTCCCAGGGGACGGCGCGCGGGACCGCGGCCAAGCCGCAAAGCGTCAAGAGCCCGGACAAGGGTGAAAAATCCGCCCCGGCCAAGACTTCGGGCTCCACCGAACGCAAGATCCGCAAGAAGGACGACAGCCCCGGGACTGCCTCGGGCGCCTCGGCCGGATACATGAGCGATCCGTCCATCGCCGGGAACGGGTCACGCCTGGGAAGCCCGAGGACCGTCAACGGCTACCCCTCCTCCCCGAGCATCAAGCGGCTGGCTTCCTACGGTGACGGCGGCAGGGCCAGGGCCCGGACGTTCTCCGGCCCCTATTCCCGTCCGTCCTCCGGCAATACGATCTCGAGGCCCTCGTCGGGCCGTTCGAGCGGCTCATCCGCGGGGACGAGCAGGGCTCGGGTGGGTTCTTCGTCGTCGGGGAGGTCGAGCGGCTCCGCCTCCCGCGGCTCGGGCTCGGCGTCCCGGGGTTCGTCCTCGGGTTCCCGGGGCGGTTCGGGCGGCAGCGTCCGAAGAAAGTAGCAACCCCTTTCCACTAGGGGGGCGTCCCTCTCCTCATGGCCGGTTTGGGAGGGACGTCCCCTTTTTTTATCAGCGCTCCTCGCCGGCCTTATCGATGGAGTAATACTCCAGGACCCTCATGTGGTCGGCGAGCGTGCAGAACCGGGTCGGTTCCGTGCCCGGGAAAAAGACCTCCAGAAAAGGATACAGGCAGTAGTCCATCTTCCTGAGTCCGGTCTTCTTGTCGATCTCGACGAAGACAAGATTCGGCGGGACCTCGAAATCCTGCGGTTGGAAATCCACGACGCCGTCCGCTTCGGCTTTTTTCCTGACATCGTCGATGACCCGGGCGAAAAAACTCTGCCAGATGGGCAGGGCCGCCGCCGCCCCGGTTTGTCTTTCTCCGAGCGGGATCTGTTTGTCGTGGCCGACCCAGACGCCCGCGCACAGGTTGGGCGAGAAGCCGATGAACCAGGCGTCCGAGTACCTGTCCGTCGTGCCGGTCTTCCCGGCCAGCGGCCAGCCGAGGACGGAGGCGGCCCCCGCCGTGCCGCCCTCCGATTCGACGACGCCGCGCATCAGGTAGGTCATCATGTAGGCGGTCTGGGGGGAAACGACCTCTTCCGATTCCACCCGCGCTTCTTCGAGGACGTTGCCGTCCTTGTCCTCGATCCGGCTGATGAAGTAGGGCCGGAACCGGACGCCCTTGTTGGGGAAGGTCGAGAAGGCGGAGACCATCTCGAGGAGGGTGACCTCAAAAGTCCCTAAGCTGAGGGAGAGGTAGGGGTAGAGCGGCGACGTGATACCGAAGCGGCGGCAGTAGTCGACGCCGACCTGGGGCGAGATGAAGTCCAGGAGTTTGGCCGTGACGACGTTCCGTGATTGCTCGAGGCCGATGCGGACGGTGACGGCGCCCTTGTATCTCCGGTCGTAGTTCTTGGGCGACCAGGGTTCGCCGTCCCAGCGGTCGATGAAGGTCACGGGTTCGTCGGCGATGAGGCTGGCCGGCGTGAAGCCGTGCTCCAGGGCGGCGGTGTAGAGGAAGGGCTTGATGGCCGAACCCGTCTGCCGCGGCGCCTGGACGGCCCGGTTGAACTGGCTGTCGCGGTAGGAATAGCCGCCGACGAGGGCCCTGACCTGTCCCGTCTGGGAGTCGATGGCGATGAAGCCGCCGTTCCGGACGGGCTTCTGGTCGAGGGAAACCAGGGCCTCTTTCGCCGCTTCATCGTAGGAGGCCACCTTGACCTGGACGACGTCGCCGCGCTTGATGAGCGCGTCGAGGGATTTGGCCTTCGTCCAGCCGATGTCCTTGCCGGTCATCTTGCCGAGCGCGTTCTTGACCCGGACCGTGGCTTCGTTCCGGGAAACCGAGAGTACAATGGCATCGTAGACATCGCCCGGCTCGATCGTCTGATTCTCCCAGCTCAGCAGCCATTGGTCCTCCAGCCCGGCCTGGGCGGCGGCGACGAGGCTTTTCAGGATCTCGGGGCCGGCCGTGAGGATGTTCGGCTTGTCGGCGCGCCAGCCGTTCATGCCGTTTTCGGTCTCGCGCAGCCCCGATTGGAGGGCCCGCTCCGCGTAGCGCTGGAGGGTCGGGTCGAGGGTGGTGAAGACCTTGAGCCCCGCCCGGTAGAGGCCGTCGTAGCCGTAGTTTTTCTCGAGGTAGCGCCGGACCTCCTCGAAGAAGTAGGCGCCGAATTCCGCGCTCGTCCGCCTCAAGGGCAGGACGTCCATCGGCCTCCGCTTGGCCGCTTCGCCCTCGGCCCTGGTCAGGTAGCCTTCTATCACCATCCGGTTGAGGACATGGTTGCGGCGGTTGAGGGTGCCCATCTTGTTCGAATACGGGGAATAAAGGGACGGGCCACGGAAGACGCCGGCGATGAGGGCCGATTCCTCGAGGCTGAGATCGGCGAGGTCCTTGCCGAAAAAGAGATTGGCCGCGGACTGGACGCCGTGAGCGCCGTGGCCCAGGAAAAAGTGGTTGCAGTAGAGCTCGAGGATCTTCTCCTTGGAATAGAGCTTCTCGATCTGGCGCGAAAGGTAGAGCTCCTTGAGCTTGCGGCGAAGGCTGACCTCCCGGTGGAGGAAGAGGTCCCGGGCCAGCTGCTGCGTGATGGTGCTGCCGCCCTCGGGGCGACGGCCGCCCAGGACCTTGAACACGTCGGCCCAGACGGCCCTCAGGATACCGCGCAGGTCCACACCACCGTGGCGAAAGAAGCTCGGGTCCTCGGTGGCCACGATCGCGTCGATGAGGGACTTGGGTATCCGGTCGTAAGCGACTTCGACGCGCCTCTCCTCGGCGAATTCCTTGATCGGCCGGCCGTCGGCGGCGTAGATCGTGGTGATGAGCTTGGGCCGGAACGTGTCGATGTCGGCGACCTGCGGCAGATTGTCCTTGATAGCGACGTAGGCGCCGGCGAGGGCCCCCAGGCCGACGGCCAATCCGGCCAGAACGAGGATGAGGAACGCGCGGAGGACGGAGCGCTTCTTGAATTTCCGGATCTTGATCTTAAGGGCGGGGATCTTCATGCTCATTAAAATCCATGATAGCAAAACGGTATCCAAAAGACAAAGCGGAGGGGCCTCGGGGATCGTCTTCGTTCGCTGCGGTGATTCTTCACGCCTTCCCGGTCCGGAGTCGATGGGAGGAGTCCGCGTCTCCGTCCCGGCCAGGCTGAATCACCGCTTTATGCTTCCTCCGACGATGCCCCTTAGCCCCTATCCCCCATCGTCATCCGGGAACACCCCTGCGGCTGGGAGCAGATTCTTGGGAGCGACCGGAAGAAATGGGGCGGAACAACACAGAGCCGCATTTCTGGCAAATATCTAAAAAGAGTTCAAAATTAGCGGCTACGAGCGGGGCGGGAGAAGCGGTGCGACGCGGGCCCAAATCGCCTTGCCGATGGCCCGGCGGTCGCCGCGGCCGTCGATGTGAACGAACTCCGGGCCCTCGAAGCTCCGGAAGATGCGGCCGACCCGGACGAGGTAGTCCGCGCGCTCGAATAGCTCGTCGCGCGTTTTTCGACCTCTGATCCGGGCCAGCCCCGCGTTGGCGTCGACGTCGAGGATGACGACCAGGTCGGGCTTTACGGCGAAGGCCTCGTTCATCCGGCGGATCTCGACGGTGTCGATACCTTTGGCGCCCTGGTAGGCGATGGTCGAGAAGTAATAGCGGTCGAGGACGACGGCTTTGCCGGATTCGAGGGCGGGCCTGAGGTTATTCTTGACGTTCTCGCGTCGGTCCTTGACGAAAAGCTCGAGCTCCTCGCCCGGCGTCAGTGAATCGGCCCGCGCGGCCAGCTTTTTGATCTCCCGGCCCCATCGGCCCCGGGTCGGCTCGCGGAAAAAGGCCGCCTTGTAGCCGCGGTAACGGAGGCGCCGGAGAAGGGCGCGGGCCTGGGTCGTTTTCCCCGACCCGTCGATCCCCTCGAGGACGACGAGAAGGCCTCGGCGGAGCTTCCTGTCCATGGGATAACCATCTTAGACCGGATTGTTTCGTTATGCAATCCCGCGGGGACGAATTCCGGAGTGCAACTTTCTTACCTGAGCGGGCGTTTGGAAGGGGTTACGGAAAATTGAATTTTCGGGCCTGATATGGTATTTTTGAAACGCGATATACGGAGGAATTCCATGAAGAAATACGCCTGGATAGCCGTCTCGAGCTTTACCCTGGGCCTGCTCCTCGCGGGCTACCTGTTCCTGTATCTCCCCGAGAAAAGCCTTACGACCCCGGATGTTTTCGCCACGGCAGCGCCCGCGGCCCCGGCGGCGACCTCCAACCTCTTCGCCGGCCCCGTCCCCCAGGAGAAGGCGACTCTCGATTTCGTCACCATCGCTGAAAAGATCGGCCCGGCCGTCGTCCGCATCGAGGCCGAGCGCCGGGAACAGTCGAGGTCTTCAGACTTCGGCGACCAATGGCCCTTCGGCGACGACTTCTTCAACCGGTTTTTCGGCCAGCCGCGCCGGAACCAGCCTGAGTCCAACACGGTCCAGGTCGGCGGCACGGGCTTCTTCATCAGCGCCGATGGCTACATCCTGACCAACAACCACATGGTCGAAAAGGACAAGACGACGAGCGTCACCGTCACCACCCTCGCCGGCAAGGAATACGACGCCAAGATCGTCGGCACCGACCCGGGGACGGACCTGGCCTTGCTGAAGATCCAGGCCAAGGACTTGCCCTTCGCCGAGCTCGGCGACTCCGGCCAGGTCAAGGTCGGCGAGTGGGTTCTGGCCATCGGCAACCCCCTGGGCATGGAGCACACGGTCACGGCCGGCATCGTCAGCTACAAGGGCCGGTCGATCGACACCCAGAGCTACCAGGACTTCATCCAGACCGACGCGGCCATCAACCGCGGCAACAGCGGCGGACCGCTGATCAACATGAAGGGTGAGGTCGTCGGCATCAACTCCAACATCATGACCACGGGCTTCGTCGGCAACATCGGCATCGGCTTCGCCATCCCCTCGAACATCGCCAAAAAGGTCGTCGTCCAGCTCAAGGAGAAGGGCCGGGTCATCCGCGGCCGTCTCGGCGTCCAGATCCGGGACTTGACCGACGGCATGGTCAAGCAGTGGAACCTCAAGTCCAAGGCCGGCGCCGTCGTCATCTCCGTCGAGCCCGACTCCCCGGCCGAGCTGGCCAAGATCAGGCAGTACGACGTCATCACCCAGGTCAACGGCGAATCCGTCAAGAACGGCGACGACCTGCGCTTCAAGATCGCCGACATTCAGCCCGGCGGCAAGGTCAACCTGACCGTCGTCCGCGACGGCAAGGAGATGAAGGTCACGGCGATGGTCGACGAGCTCGAACCCGAACGCGAGAAGGGCCAGGTCGCCAGCCCCGACAATGACATCGGCGTCTCCGTCGTCGCCCTGACGCCCAACACGGCCCGCCGCTACGGGTTGAGGACGACCGAAGGCCTGCTCATCACCGAGGTCCGCAGGGGCAGCGAAGCGGCCCGCGAGAGCCTCGCCGCGGGGATGATCATCCTCGAGGTCAACCGCAGGAAGGTGACGGCCGTGCGCGACTTCGAGGACATCCTCAAGAGGACGGAGAGCGGTGACGAGGTCATCCTCCTCGTCCGCCAGGAGACCGAGGGACGGTCGCAGGACTTCATCGCCACGGTCAAAGTCCGCTGATGCGGTTCACCAAACTCCACGCGCTGGGCAACGACTTCTTGGTCGTAGGCCCGGGCGAGGAGTCGGAAACCGCCGCGGCCGGGGAACTAGCCCGGCGGATCTGCGACCGGCACACGGGGGTCGGCGGCGACGGCCTCATTTTCCTCAGCGCCGAGGCGGTCGAACCCGCCAGGGCCGCTTTCCGGATCTTCAACGCCGACGGCAGCGAGGCGGAGATCTCGGGCAACGGGCTGCGCTGCGCCGCCGCCTTCCTGGCCTCGAGCGGGATCATCGCCTCGCCGAAGGTCCTGTTCCGGACGGCGGCGGGAGAGCGCCTGAGCGAGATTCTCTCCTCCAAGGGCGCCCTCTTCGAGGTCAGGATCGGCCTCGGCGTACCGCGCCTTACCTCGAAAGACATTCCCTTCGACGACGGGCAAGCCCACAACCGGATCGTCGACTACCCGCTGTCCATCATCCGTCGGTCCTTCCCGGTCACCTGCCTTTCGATGGGCAACCCCCACTGCAGCCTGTTCCTCGATGCCTTCCCCTCGCACAGCGAATGGCGGGGCCTGGGCTCCGAGATCGAGACGCATCCCTTTTTCCCTCGCCGGACGAATGTCGAGTTCGTCCGGGTTCACAGCCGGGACGAGATCGAGGTCCTGTTCTGGGAGCGCGGCGTCGGGGAAACCCTGGCTTCGGGGACCGGCTCTGCGGCGGCAGCGGCCGCCTCTATCATCAAGGGGCTCGTTAACCGCGCGGTCACCGTGCGGACGGCCAGGGGCAGCTTGAAAGTGGAGTGGCCGGAGGGCGGGGAGATCCTGCAGACCGGCCCGGCCGAAGTCGTGTTCTCGGGCGATTATCCGGCGGTCTGAGCCGTCCCCTTCCGCCCGGCTAGACGAAATGCTCGAAGCCTCCGGAACGGAGGGGCTTTTTCTTTTTACCGGGGCCGATCAGGAATATCTTTTTGCCGGCGGTGATGCGGCCGATCCGGGTCAGCCGGAATTTCGAAGCGAGCTGTTCGACCGCGGCGGACTTCGCCGGCTTGACCGTGAACAGGAGCTCATAGTCCTCTCCCCCATTGAGAGCCAGGGCTAGAGGGTCTCTCGCGAATCGTTCGAGCGCCGAGGAGATCGGGATTCGCGAGGCCTCGATCTCCGCTCCGACCCTGCTCTCCTCGCAGATGTGCGCAAGGTCGACGCTCAGGCCGTCCGAGAGGTCGATCATGGCCGAGGCGAGCTTCCTCCGGGCCAGCAGGGCCCCGAGCTTCAAGCGGGGCGTCGGGTCGAGGAAAGCGTCGAGGAGAGGCCGGACGGCATTGATCACTCCGCGGATACCCCCTTTTTCGAGAAGCCGGAGGCCTCCGGCCGCGTCGCCGAGAGTTCCCGACACGAAGATCCAATCGCCGGGTTTGGCGCCGGACCTCCTGATAGGGGCCTTGGCCTTCCCGGTCACCGTGACCGCGATCATGATCTTCTCGGCCTGAGAGAGGTCCCCCCCGACCAGGGCGACGCCCGCCTCGCGAGCCGCGCTCCGGAAGCCGGCCATGAACCGCCGCAGCCAGCTCACTTCGATGTCCCCGGGAACGGCCATCCCGACGAGGGCGTGCAAGGGCCGGCCGCCCATGGCGGCGATGTCGCTGAGGTTGACGTTGAGGGCCTTGCGGCCGAGGAGCCGCGGCGGGTGTCCGTCGCGCCAAAAATCCTCGTCCTCGACGAGGACGTCGGTCGTCAGGAGGAGTGGGCCGGGTGCCCTGACCAGGGCCGCGTCGTCGCCGATGCCGATGAGGACGTCGGTCCGGCGTTCGCCGAAGGCCCGGCGGATGCGCGAGACGACGCGCCGCTCGCCCAGATGCCTCAACCGCATCGCGTCCCTCCCGACGTCCGGGCTCGGCTATTTCTCTTTCCCGGCCCTCTTCCCGGCCTTCGCTCCGCCTGTCATCGGAGCCCTGCCCAAGGGCTGGACCATGGCTTTCCGGAAGACCTCCTTGACGTCCTCGACGTAGATGAACTCCATGTCGCGGATGACCTTCTTGGGGATCTCGAACAGGTCCTTCTTGTTCGCCGCGGGCATGATCATCTTCTTGACGCCGGCCCGCTGGGCGGCCAGGACCTTCTCCTTGACCCCGCCGACGGGCAGGACGTTGCCGCGCAGGGTTATCTCGCCTGTCATGGCCACGTCCCACCGGACCTTGTTGTTGGTGCAGACGGAGATGAGGGACGTGGCGATGGTCACGCCGGCCGACGGCCCGTCCTTGGGGATGGCCCCCTCGGGGATGTGGACGTGGAAGTCGTTCTTGGAGAAGATCGCGCCGTCGATGCCGAACTCGGCGGCGTGGGTCCGGGCGTAGCTCAGGGCGGCCTGGGCCGACTCCTTCATGACGTCGCCCAGCGACCCGGTCAGTGATAGCGTGCCCTTGCCCGGCATCTTGGTCGCCTCGACGAAAAGGATCTCGCCGCCGACGGCCGTCCAGGCGACGCCGGTGGCCAGGCCGACCTGGTCCTTCTTGAGGAGCTGGTCCTTGAAGATCTTCGGCGGGCCGAGGTGGCGCTCGACCGACTGGGCCGTGACCACGGTCAGGCCCTTCTTCCCCTCGGCGACCTTGCGGACGACCTTGCGGCAGATCGAGGCGATCTCGCGCTCGAGGTTGCGGACGCCCGCCTCGCGCGTATAAAGGGAGATCGTCTTCTTGATCGCCCCGGAGCTGAAGGTGATGAGCTTGGGCGTCAGGGCGTTCTCGGCGACCTGCTTGGGGATGAGGTGACGGACGGCGATCTGGAGCTTCTCCTCTTCGGTGTAGCCCGGAAGCTCCAGGACCTCCATGCGGTCGCGGAAGGCCGGCTGGATGGGGTCGAGGAGATTGGCCGTGGTGATGAACATGACCTTGGACAGGTCGTACGGGACGCCCAGGTAGTGGTCGCGGAATTGGTTGTTCTGTTCGGGGTCAAGGACCTCGAGCAGGGCCGAGCTCGGGTCGCCGCGGAAGTCGGCCCCGATCTTGTCGACCTCGTCCATCATGAAGACGGGGTTCTCCGTCCCCGCCCGGCGGATGCCCTGGATGATGCGGCCGGGCATGGCCCCGACGTAGGTCCGGCGGTGGCCGCGGATCTCGGCCTCGTCGTGGATGCCGCCGAGGGAGATGCGGACGAATTTCCGGCCGAGGGCCCGGGCGATCGACTTGCCGAGCGAGGTCTTGCCCACCCCGGGCGGGCCGACGAAGCAGAGGATGGGCCCCTTGGCCGTCTTCGACAGCTTGCGGACGCCGAGGTACTCGAGTATGCGTTCCTTGACCTTCTGCAGGCCGTAATGGTCGTCGTCGAGGATCTTCTTGGCTTTGAGAAGATCGAGCGTATCGACCGTGGCCTTGTTCCAGGGCAGCATGAACATCCAGTCGAGGTAGTTGCGGACGACCGCGGTCTCGGCCGACTCCGGGTGCATCTGGGCCAGGCGGCTGATCTGCTTCTCGAGCTCCTCCTTGACCTCGTCGGAGACGCGGATCTTGCGCAGCTTGTCCTGGTAGATCTTGAGCTCTTCCTGGATCTCCGTGCCTTCGCCGAGCTCCTTCTGGATGGCCTTCATCTGCTGGCGCAGGAAGTACTGCTTCTGGAGCTTGTCCATCTCGCCCTTGGCCTCGGTCGAGATCTTGGACTGGACGTCGAGGAGCTCGAGCTCCCGGGTCAGGAG